>Ga0073899_10000160_pt1 | contig 60850 bp, 61 predicted proteins | sample KloWWTmetaKNB5Ph_FD_88975 | JGI IMG/M metagenome (GOLD analysis project Ga0073899, IMG submission 88975) | Active sludge microbial communities from Klosterneuburg, Austria, studying microevolution and ecology of nitrifiers - Klosterneuburg... | ecosystem: Engineered > WWTP > Aerobic digester >... | reverse complement strand
GCGCGACGCGCACGACGTCATCACGGAACTCGGTCGGGTAGGGCTTGGGCACAGCAACATCCTTCCAGGCCACCCTCGAGGGCAAGCCAGATCAGATGTCACCTATTCGTGCAGCAGTCCCGTTCTCTTCCGAGTTGCTTGAGTGCGTAGCCATCCATCGCAAACATGGCGGGGCCGTGCGCCCACAACTTCACCGCGACATCAACCAGTGTCTCCAAGGTCGGGTGATTCAATGACGCCACGACTTCAGTGTGAATCTTCCCGTCCGGTGCTCGAACCGACGCCGTGACGGTCGCGTATGACCATTCCGGGGTTCGGTCGAACGTGAACACCAGTGGGCCGGTCGGCCACTCGTACTGTGCCGGGCGCGTGCGTGCTTGCCAGTCAGCCAAGCTCATGAACGCGGCAGTCGAAGAGGTCAAGAATCGGTTCAGGCGGTACCGGATTGCGTCCGGCTCAGGCATCGCGCGAACGTCGCTAATCACGTTGTCCAGGTCGATCCGCCCGCTCGCGATAGAGGGGTTCGCCATCGCGAGATAGCGGCCTAGGGTTTCGTCATCTTCGGGGATGCGGGATTCCGGGGCCTCCCAGATGAAGGCACCGAACCGTGAGGCGTCGTCCTCAATTGCGGTCGCGGCCAGTGCGTAGAGGTCTGTTAGCAGCTCAGAGCCGCTGTCGCCCGCGGTAGTGATCCCGACAACCAGGCAATCGGGGCGTCCTCCGGTGCCGTTGATGAGGTCGTTCCAGAGTGCACCCTTGAGCAGGTGCACCTCGTCCACAATCCCAAGATCAATCGGTAGGCCCTGCAATGCGGCGGACTTAGCGGCCTTGATTTCGTATTTCCCGCCATCAAGGGCGCGGATGCCTCGGGTGTCGGTCAGCGCGTCGAATCGCTTGGCAAGCGCGGGGTTCTTGCGGATCACATCCATTGTCCGGTCGTACACAAGGCGTGCCTGCTCGGCGGAAGAAGCAATGCCGATGACGAGCGCTCCAGCCTTCTGGAGCAGTTGGAACAACCCGAGGGCGGCGGCAATTTCGGTCTTGCCGTTCTGTCGCCCCAGGGACACGATGACCTGCCTGTAGCGCAGTTCTCCCGCGCGAGGGTGGCCGTCGGGGAAGAGTTCTAGGATCGCCCGCAGTAACTCGACTTGCCAGCACTCAAGCTCATAGCCGCGCGCCGCTCGCCACGCGATCTTGAAAACGGGCAGCAGCGGATCGAGCCCGGATTTGAAGTCAGGGCCCAGTGGGGCGGTGTAACGTGCCGGGGGCCAAGCGGCAATGTCCAGGCCGGGCGCTATGGTGTGCGTCATGAGGTCAATTCACAAGCTGTTCGGGGTCGTCTTGGTCGGGATTCTTGGCGTCGGCGTGGTGGGATGCACACCAGCGGCACCCGATCCGCAGCAAGGATGCGAAGAAGTGCTTGGGCAAATCAAAGTCATTGGCGGCAATGTCTCGATGGCAGGCTCCTCCAAATCCAAGCAAGACGCGACTGTGTACCTGGAAGAACTTGGGAAGTCGTTTGAAGACCTCTTGACCATTGAGGCAAGTGAGGAACTGCGCCCCCTCCTTGAGAAGTATGAGTCGTTCGGCTCCATGGTGGTGTGGCAGTTGAAGGCAACTCTGGCCGGAAGAACGGTTCCCGAGAACGGCGCGCTCGCCAAATATGACATCGCACGGCGAGACCTCTTAGCTTTCTGCGAGGCTTAAGCCCGACTCGCGCAGCGCCTGCTCTAGCGGGTCACTATCCGGTGCCTCGGCGGGCGCTTCCTTGCGCAGTGACCGGAGCAGCAGGCCCCATTGAGCGAGCAACGGCGCGGGGTTCGACGGGGTGGCATTATCGAGGGCGTCAGCGATGAATCGAAGGGCCGTTATCTCGGGTTCGTGGATGTCGTCCAACCAAGGTGAAGCTTGCTCGAACTGTTCGAGGGCGTTTGTGAAACTCATGCGGGCTATCCGTTCAATCCAGAATGTTTTCGGGCCGTTTGTGCGAGGAAGAGTTGAGGGCGGGGTGAGGCGTGCCTGCCCCAGAAAAAGCCCAGGTCAAACAGCACTTTTGAACCACCGGGGATTGAACCAGGCCAACCGGACTAGAGCCTTGTCCTGCTTCGCGCCGTTGCACCGGCGGCACATCGAGACCAGTTCCCAGTCCTCGCGGGGTCGGTCGTCCTGGCTGATGGGGTCGGTATGGTCAACGGTCGCGTCTGCACCCTCTAGGTGCTTGCCGCACGACTGACACGCCCATCCATCCCGGTTGAGTACCCGCAGGCGTTGCGCCTCCCACGCGGCCCCACGGGCGCTGTGCTTGCTCAAGAGGCAGCCCTCGCTGCGGCAATGGCCCGGTAGACGGTTCGCTGTGACACCCCGGTGATGGCGTGAATCTCGGCGGACGTGTGCCCCTTCGCGATGAGTTCCCGCACCCGGTCGTGGTCAACAGTTGGGCGTGTGCCAGCGATGCCCAGGGCGGCGGCCTGGCGGTGGACGTAGGTAACACTGACGCCATGCTCAGCGGCAATGTCAGCGCGAGGGGTGCCAGCTCGCAGGGCGGCCCTGATGGCGTCCCGTGCCGGGTGTGGTGCACTGCCACGCTTCGCCTTGTCGGAGCGCCCGGGGAATCGGCCCTCGTAACGTGCCGAATCTAGGGTAAGGGTCAGTTCGGCGGCAATGTCGGCCAGGGTTGCCCCTGCGGCTTGTAGTTCCCGGTGGCGACGCTCACGGGGGTGCATAGCAGGCCCATCAGGGGCCGTAGGGGGCGTGGTGGGTGGCGTGGTGCCAGCGAGCACTAACCAGCCGCCACGAGCCTTGTAGCCGCTTTGGGCGCAGAGCCTGAGCGCGGCGTTGAACTTCAGATCAGACACGAGTTCTTCTGCCCAGACCGCCCGGGCCTGCTCAATCGGCAGTGCTCCGAACTCCCGGATGTGGCGGCGGAGGCTTGAGGCGATGTGCGCTGCGCTCGGGGTGCTCAGCGGTACGGGTGGGGCGGACAAGGGGGTGTTGCGGTTGTTCCCGTCGTCGGTGTTGGCGGAGTGCGCCAGGCTCGCTTCGTAAACGTGTTGCCGGTGTTGCCAGTCCGCGAAGGCCACCCGGTCATGCCCGAAGGCCACGAACGACCGCGAGCAGGCGCACGCGAGCACGAGGGTTGCGTCTTCCGCCCCGGGGTCGCTATCGTCCCGGGTCACGACTTTGTGCCGGTCTGCAAACTTCATGCGGGCACCGGGCCGTGAAGCTCGAAGAACTCGACATCGCCCCACGGGACGTTTGACCCGGTCGGGCCGTCGCGAACAATCCCGTGTGCAGAGATGTAGGCGATGCGATCCAGGTATGGTGCCCGGGCCGGGTCATCGCACCTGTAGCGCACGGTGGCGAGGTGCGGGGTCAGCATGGTGATGAGCGCCAGGTGCTTTGAGTTTGCTGGGAGTTCGTTCTGCATATTGTCTTCCGGTTCCGTATCGTGTATTGTTCCCTTCTTCAATTCTATCACGCCCAGAACAGGCCCTCCCGGGGGGCTTCAGGCCCTCAACCTGAGACCTCGCCCGAGGCGTAAATGTGGACACGATGTGGACAATGTGGACATGTGGACACCTCAGCCATTTGTGGACATGCCCTTAATCCGGCATTTGAACTCTTTTTACGGTCTGACCAGGGGTTTTATTTTCTAGGATACCTGAAATAGTGTCCACATTTGGGGCAGAGGAGTGTCCACATTGCGTGAGCGTGTCCACATTGTCCACATTGTCCCGGGGCACGAAAATGCCCCCAGGTGGTGTTCCTGAGGGCAGTTCCGGCTGATCTATTTACCAGGCGTGAATCTCTCCTGACTTCACGAGAGCATCGAACGTCGGGCGATCCCGACCGGCGAGTTTGCGCTTTGCTTCACCCATCGTGAGACCCGCCTCTTGCATTTCTGCGACCTTCGTAATGATGCGTTCGGCCTTCACGCCTCCAGTCGCACGGGCAGAGTAAGCGACCGCTTCTACCTCACCCAGCACGGCGGCGCGGGTACGGCGTGAGTGCTCCATGATGAGTCCTGCAAGTTCCCAGTCTTCGTCGTTCAGTTCCTTGCGGCTCGCCAGCACGGCCAGCAGGGCGGCTACCTTGAAGCGGAGGAACGTAGCATGCGATTCCATCGGGTCGAGGTCTTCGGCGTGGCCTGCGTGGCGCTGAGCTTCCACGGCGTCCTCGATGACAGGTAGCGCCTTGATCTTGTCGCCCCGCGTCCAGTGCACGGGGGAGACCTTCACGGGCTTTAGAGCGGCACGAGAGCGACGCATCTTGGCGAATGGTGCATAGCGCGTATCGGCCCAGAGAAGACGACCAGGGAAGCCTCCTGCGACCTCATCCGGCGAGAGGATGAGGTGAGCCCGGGCAGGTTGGACGTTCAACTGTGCGGTGAAGCGGTACTCTTTGCCCGGGATAGTGACGCCCTGACCCGAGGCGAGTTCACGCCCGAGCGCTGCGCCTGACTCAGCCGATTTCATGTACTCGATCACCGTGGCACCTTGGCGCGATTGCATGGCGTTCATCTTGCCGATTTCATCGAACACGAACCGGGCGGCGTGGTCTTCGTGCTTCCAGATCAGTGACCCTGCCTTGATGCCGTTCTCGTCGTCATCCTTTCGCGCGACATAGGCGTATGCGGTTGCGATGGCCTCACCTGACCCGGCTTCTTTCATCTCCGGGAGAGTGACGCCGAACACCCAGTTCTCATCGACCGCTTCGTCTGCGGCGGTCTTACCCATTCCCGTTCCCCCCGAGAGGGCTGTGAGCAAATTGAGCGAGCGACCGCCCATAAACGTCGTAGGCAACACCCAGTAGGGCACCGAGCATGCTGTACGCGTCAGCAGGGCTGACAACAGCGCCCAGGGGCTGTGAAGCGTCCCGCGCGCCACGGTCATGACGTGCTCAATCTCAGGCCGTCCGCACGTCCACAGGGCCTCGGGGTCGATACCGTTGTCAGGCACCCGGTCTTCGAGGATTGCACCGACGACCTTTTCTAGCGCACGTCGCCATTGTCGATGCCACGCGGACTGCGGGTAGCCCGCCGCGATGTAATCGCCTTCGAGCATGTCGTGCAGGATTTCAACGGCGTCGTGCGTCCCGTCGTCCTCGATAGCCCGAAGAACTCGGGTGACCTTCCACAGCAACTCCGAATCGTTCCCGCCCCGTGCCGAAGCCGCCTCGATTGCCCGCTGCGTCTTGTCGCCGTGATCACCCTCGGGGAGTCCCGACAGCCAGCCCTGAACCTCATCCGACGTCGCGATCTTCGAGTCACCGCGTGCCTCGCTTCGCAGGTACTCAACCCACGCATCAGGCAGGTCTGCGATATCGACAGGCTCGTCAATCTCGCCCAGGAAGTCATACCAGCAGTACGCCTTGTCGTCCACAACCGAGGGAGCGCACGCGATGTACCTGTGGTGGTGCTGGATGATTTCTACGCCCGCCAACGGCTTCTCAGAGAGCACGATGCCCTCGGGGATGCGGAACAGGGCAATGCGGGTTTCGGAGTCCGCACCGTGGCGCGTTGAATACGTCGTCAACGGCAGGGTGCCAATGTCGCTCTCCAGCGCCTCAATGCTCTGCGGGCCTTCCTTGCCGGCTGCGTGGTCGGCACCGTCGATGTCGAGACCGATGTACCCCGGGCGGAGGCGTGCGCCCCAATTTCCCTGGTGGTCGGCCCACTCGGGACGCCAGGTGGAGTCACCCTTAATCCCGGTAACACCTGGAATCGGTGGAGCCTTCTTACCCGGGTCGAGCGGGAAGAGGTCAAATGCGGTGGTCATGCCAGCACCTCCAGCTTTGCGAGTTCGTCGGCCTTCTCGATCATTGCGATGATGTAGCGGAGTCCGTGCGTCACCCGCTCTACGTCACCGTCGAACGCGGTGAAGTCCAGAACGGGCGTGTTTTCGGGGTTGTCGAAGATCACGCGCCCAGTGATCCGCTGCGCCCCGCCGAGGTCGTAGTGCTCAACCTCGATTCGGACGCGCTCACCCTCTGCGCCGACAGTCTTGGTCAGGTTCGATGCGCCCGTGTTCACGCCGTCACCTCCACGCAAGCGACCGCACCCCACGGGAACATCGTTCGCGCTTCGCCGTCCGTAGACCAACTGAGCCAGACGCCCCATGCATCCGCCGCGACGAACCATCCTTCGAGGGATTCACCCGCCGTCGTGCATACGTTGATCGGGTCGCCCTCATGAAGAAGGGTTGATGTCTTGCTTGCCATTTTTTGCTCCTTGTCGTTGATTTGACTCGGAGCCTCAAAGCGTGTAACGTAGCACTTGCTTAGGTTGATACGTTTGGGCCGGATTATGAAATCCAATAGAGGCTCATTATCTATTCTACAGCATGCCCGCGCCTTGATTTTCCGGGCTTTCTCGGCCAATGTGAGTGCCCGAACGACGACGATGGGGAACACGTCATTTAGCGCGCCGAGAGCTTCAGCCCTGATTGCGGCTATAGAACCTTACGTAACCACACAGTCGCGTTCGAATTGTCGTTGTAGGGCTCGATCGGCGCGAAGCCGCTGCTGGCGTACAGGCCGCCGGCGGCCTCCAGCGTGTGGTGCGTATCGAGCACGAGCTCGTGTGCCCCGAGGTCCCGGGCATGCCGTTCGAGTGCGTCCAGCATCGCGCGGCCCCAGCCGTGCCCGCGCGTCTCGGGGCGGAGGTAGAGGTGCTTCACCTCGTAGCGGGTGCCGAGCGGTCCGTCATCGATGCGTCGGATGCCGCCGCACCCCACGGCGCGCACCTCTCCGCCGGCCACCCCGGCGATCGCGGCGTCGGCGATGAGGAACACGCCGGCGGGGGGCTCGAACGCTGCAGGGTCGGGGAACACGGTGCGGTAACCGCCCTGGTTCGGGGGAAACGTCTGCGCGCGAATCGCGAAGTACTCGGTGAGCAGTTCGTGGGCGTCGGCGGCGTCGGGCGAGGACTGGCGGAATACGACCATGGGGCGAGCATAGCGAGCGCCGACAGCACGGGCGAGCGTGCGTTGCGCGCGTGGCGCGCCCCGAAGCCACGCCAAGCCCGCCGCGTAGACTGGCGGTATGACCACACGCGTGGCCCTCGTCGGCGCCTCAGGAAAACTCGGATCGATCATTCGTGCCGTGATCGCGGAGGAGCCGGGCTTCGAAGTGTGCGCGCTGCTGGGGTCGAAGAGCCAGCTGAGCGAGATCGACGGGGCCGATCTGGTGGTCGACGTGTCGACGCCGGCGTCGAGCGTCGACGTCGTTCGCGCGGCGGTGGAGCGCGGCATCCCGATCCTCGTCGGCACCTCCGGCTGGTCGGCGGAGCGGATCGCGCTGGTGCGCCCGCTGGCCGAGGCATCCGGTTCGCCCGCGGTGTTCATCCCCAACTTCTCGCTCGGATCGGTCATCGGCACGGCGCTCGCCGCCGCGGCGGCGCCGTATTTCCCGTCGATCGAGATCGTCGAGACGCACCAGAGCACGAAGATCGACTCGCCGAGCGGCACCGCCGTGCGCACCGCCGAGCTGATGGCCGACGCCCGCGGCGCGATCGGCCCCGTGGAGGCCCCACACGTCGACCAGCGCGCCCGCGGACAGCAGGTCTCGAGCATCCCGATCCACTCGCTGCGTATCCACGGCGTCGCCGCCCGCCAGCAGGTGATCTTCGGCGCCGCCGGCGAGACGCTCACCATCGCGCACGACACCACCACCCCCGCCGCAGCCTACGCGCCGGGCATCAGCCTCGCCCTGCGCGAGACGATGCGCGCGAGCGGTGTCGTCGTGGGGCTCGACAGCTTCTTGCACATCGGCCTGCACGTGGGCGGCACCCGCGCCGGAGCGGATGTTGATGAGGGCGCCGCCGAGGGACAGGTTGGCGGCGCGTTTCCCGCATGAGCGCCCGCATCGGCGTCGTCATCATGGCGGCATTGCTCGCCCTGTACATCGTGCTGGTGGGCTGGCGGGCGGTCGCGCTCGTGGGCACCGGCGATCCCGTGGCCGTCATCATGGGCGTCGTGCTCATCGTGCTGCCGTTGGTGGCCGCCTGGGGACTCGTCCGCGAGCTGCGCTTCGGCGCGTCGGCGGCCCGGCTGGGCAGGCGGCTCGAGAGCGAGGGCGCGCTGCCGGATGATGCCGTGCACGTCCGGGTGAGCGGGCGCGTGCTGCGAGACGATGCGGATGCCGTGTTCCCGCGCTACCGCGACGACGTGCAGGCGCACCCGGATGACTGGCGCACCTGGTACCGGCTCGGGATCGCGTATGACGCGGCCGGCGACCGCAAGCGTGCTCGCGCCGCGGTGCGGCGGGCGATCACGCTCGAGCGTGCCGCGCGGTGACGGGGCCACTCGCCGCGACGAGCGCGGGCCGGCCGGCGGCTATGCGGCCTCCGGCGCGACCGCGTCCCTGACGGCCTCCTCCACGGTGGCGTGCGTGAAGGTGAACCCGGACGTCTGCAGCGCCGCGGGCACCACGTGCGCGTCGGCGAGCAACAGGCCGTCGGCCATGTCGCGGCCGAGTGCGAGGCGCAGCGCACACGCGGGCGCCCGCAGCAGGTAGGGACGGTTCAGCGCGATGGCCAGGGCGAAGCCGAGGTCGTTCGCGCTCGCGCGCGTGGGCCCCGCGAGGTTCACCGGTCCATCGATCTCGTGCGCGTGCGTGCTGCCGGCGCGTGCATCGGCCTCGCCCGTGGGGTGCGCCCCGAGGGCCCCGGCCAGCAGATGCGAAATCGCACGGACTTCGTCGGTGAGCGAGATCCACGGCATCGCCTGGGTGCCGCGCCCGAGCGGCCCGGCCAGGCCGAGGCGGGTGAGGCGCATCATCGGTGCCAGCACCCCCGTGGGGTGCACGATCGGCGAGGTGCGAAGCAGTACGGTGCGAGCGTGCGGACCTGCCCCGCGGGCCGCCGCCTCCCACTGCCCCACGAGGCCCGCGAGAAAGCCCCGGCCGGGGGCCGCCGCCTCGTTGAGGCGCACACCGGGTTGCGAGCCGTAGTAGCCCACCGCCGAAGCGCTGAGAAACACGGGGGCCTCGGCGCCGAGCGCGCGGATCGCGCGCGCGAGCGTCGTCGTCGGGCGCAGTCGCGAGCGCAGGAGCTCCCGTCGGTAGGAGGGGGTCCACGGCAGACGACCGATGCTGGCGCCGCCGAGCGAGACCACCGCGGCCGCGCCGCCCAGCACCGCAGGGTCGAGCGGGCGCTCGTCCGTCAGCCACTCGTGCTCCTGCGCGCTGCGGGCCGGGCGGCGCACCAGCGTGTGCACCTCGACGTGATCGGCGCGCAGGCGCTCTACGAGCGCGCTCCCGACCAGGCCGGATGCCCCCGCCACCACCACGCGCCGACGGGCGGCGTGTGGTGGTGTGGCGGCCGGCCGCGCGGGATCAGGCAAGCGTCGCCTCGAGGGTGATCGGGACGCCGGCGAGGGCCTTCGAGACCGGGCAGTTCACCTTGGCGTCGCTCGCGATCCGGGCGAAGTCCTCGGCCGTGAGACCGGGAACGCTCGCGGTGACCCGCAGGTGACTGCCGGTGATGCCGGTGCCGGGCTTGAACGTCACGGCGGCGGTCGCCTCGACCTTCTCCGGGGGAGTGCCGTTGCTCGTGAGCGCATTGGAGAGGGCCATCGAGAAGCACGCCGCGTGCGCGCCGGCGAGCAGTTCTTCGGGCGTCGTGGTGGTGGTGGATCCCTCGGAGCGGGCCTTCCAGTTCACGTCGAAGGTGCCCGCGCCCGAGGTGTCAAGCCGCACGGTTCCGGAGCCCGCGGTCAGCAAACCCTGCCACACGGTGGTTGCTTCACTCGTCACAGTCATTGTTCCTCCAAGGTGTCGGCCCCGCGCGGACGCGCGGGATCAGGGCCAGCCTAGGGCGCTCGGCGGCGGAGCGCAGGGGGCTTCGCGGCCGGGTGCGCGCCGAACCGGCTCGGCGCGCATCGGCGTCACCCGCACATGCGCGGAGCCCGCGCGCGTGCCGCCTAGGTGCCGTCCCGACCGAGCACGCGCTCCAGCTCGAACTCCACCACGGCCCGGCCGGGGATCCCGCCGAAGCGTGTGGTGATGACGCCGTCCTGGTCGAGGATGAGCGTGGTGGGCGTCTGCAACACCTGGAAGCGCTTGGCGAGGTCGGGACGATGGGTGAGGTCGACATCGAGGTGTGTGACGCCATCGTGCGCGTCGGCCACATCGCCGAGCTCGTCATGCACCGCGGCGCACCGCGGGCAGAAGTCGGTGGAGAACTGCAGGATGGTGGCGCGCTCGCCGAGGGCATCGTCGCCCACGAGTTCCGGTCCCACCACATCGGCCGGACGCACCCGGTGGGCCCGGCTGTGGAGGGTGCGCAGCGTGAGTCCGAGCGCAAGTGTCAGAACCAGCAGCACGGCGATGCCGATCAGCGCGGCCGGGACATTCATAAGCAATGAACCTACCCTGTGAAGGGGCTGAGAGCGCAACCAGTTCTCGTTCGGGTGCGACCGCGGGGCCGCCGGGGGCGGGTTCGTGATGCCGACTAAGGTGGATGGCGTGAGCGACGCAACTGAGCCCCAGGCATCCGAGATCGAGTTTCGCAGCGACGTGACCGTCGAGCTGGTGCGCGCGAGCGCATCGGATGCCGACGTGCTGTTCGCGGCGCGCGTGTCGACCCAGGGGGAGCAGACGCTGGAGGCCGCGCAGGCCGGCACCGAGGCATCCGCCCGCGACCGTGGCCTGATCAACTACCTGATGCGCGACCGCCACGGCTCGCCGTTCGAGCACAACTCGATGACCTTCTACGTGCAGGCGCCGATCTTCGTGTTCCGGGAGTTCATGCGCCACCGGATGGCGTCGTACAACGAGGAGTCGGGTCGCTACCGCGAGCTGCGCCCCGTCTTCTACGTCCCCGGCGCCGATCGGCGGCTGCTGCAGGTCGGCAAGCCCGGCGCGTACGAGTTTCACGAGGGCACCCCCGAGCAGACCGCACTGGTGGATCGGGTGACGCGCGAGGCATCCGTTCGCGCCTTCGAGTCGTACCAGGAGATGCTGCGGGCCGGCGTCGCGCGCGAGGTCGCCCGCATCGTGTTGCCGCTGAACATCTTCTCGTCGATGTACGTGACGGTGAACTCGCGGTCGCTGATGAACTTCCTCTCGCTGCGCACGCGGCACGAGGGCACGCACTTCCCGTCGTTCCCGCAGCGCGAGATCGAGATGTGCGCCGAGAAGATGGAGGCGCAGTGGCGGGAGCTCATGCCGCTGACCCACGCCGCCTTCAACGCCAACGGGCGCGTCGCGCCGTAACGGCCATGGCGAAGACTGCGCTCATCACCGGCGCGAGCTCCGGGCTTGGTGCGGAGTTCGCGTGGCAGCTGGCCGCCATGGGCGCCGATCTGATCCTCGTCGCCCGCGACCGCGATGCGCTCACGGCACTCGCCCGCCAGATCGGCGCGCGGCACGGCGTGGTGTGCGAGGTGCTCGTCGCAGACCTCCTGAAACCGCGCCACCTCGCGCGCGTGGTCGCCAGGCTGCACGACGACGAGCAGCCGGTCGAGGTGCTGGTGAACAACGCCGGGTTCGGGCTGCCGCTGGATTTCGCGGGCAACGACATCGAGGACGAGGTCGACCACCTGCGCCTGCACGTCGAGGTGCCGATGCGCCTGACCCACGCCGCGCTGCGCGGGATGCTCGGGCGGGGCAGCGGCCGCATCATCAACACGGCTTCCATCGCCGGGTTCATCCCGCGAAGCACCTACGGGGCGTGCAAGGGGTGGCTGATCAGCTTCAGCCGCTGGGCCAACGGCGAATACTCGGGCCGGGGCGTCACGGTCACGGCCGTGTGCCCGGGGTTTGTGCACATCGACTTTCACGAGCGGCTCGGGCTGCCCAAGGGCCAGGAGGGCATCCCCGCCGCGCTCTGGCTGGAGCCGAAGCCGACCGTCGCCGCGGCGCTGCGCGACGCCGCGCGCGGCCGTGCCGTGTCGATCCCGTCGCTGCGCTACAAGCTCATCGCGGCGCTCACGAGGCTCGTTCCGCCGAACGTGCTCGCGAGCGCCGGCAAGCGCGGGCGCTGAGGAACGCCCCGGAGCCGATACGCTGGGGGGGTGACTTCTTCGGTAAACCCCTTTGGACAGGTTCTTGTAGCGCTCGTCACGCCGTTCACGGCCGACGGCGAGGTCGATTGGCCAGCGGTCGAGAAGCACATGGATGACGTCATCTCGGCCGGCGCCGATGGCATCGTCGTCACCGGCACCACGGGTGAGACCTCGACGCTCACCGACCCCGAGAAGATCCGCCTCGTCGAGGTCGGAAAAGACGTCTCGGGCGGCCGGGCAGCCGTCATCACCGGCGGCGGCTCGAATGAGACCGCGCACGCGATCGAGCTGTACAAGGCGAGCGAGAAGGCCGGCGCCGACGGCATCATGATCGTCACGCCGTACTACAACAAGCCCACACAGGCCGGCATCCTCACCCACTTCCGCCTCGTGGCCGACGCGACCGATCTGCCCGTGATCGTGTACGACATCCCCGGCCGCACGGGCGTCGAGGTCAAGTACGAGACGATCGTCCGCCTCGCGAACCACCCGAACATCCTCGCCGTGAAAGACGCCAAGGGCGACTTCGCGGAGGTCAGCCGCGTGCTGAACGAGACCGACCTCATGTACTTCTCGGGCGATGACTCGAACGCGCTGCCGCACATGGCGATCGGTGCCACCGGCCTGATCGGCGTGACCGGCAACATCGCCGCGGCCCCGTACCGCACCATGGTGGATGCCGTGAACCGCGGCGATCTCGCATCGGCGACGGCTGCGCACAAGGCCCTCGAGCCCCTCGTTCGCGCGACGATGACGCACATCCCGGCCACGGTCGCGGTGAAGTACATCCTGCACGGCCTCGGCCGTATCGGCAGCCCCCGGGTTCGCCTGCCCCTCGTCGGCCCCGAAGACTGGGAAGCCGCCAAGATCGAGGACGAGCTCGCGCTCGTCAGCGGAATCGAAGGAGTCGACTTCCGCAACTTCCGCCCCGACCGCAAAGCGGCCGCGGGCGGCGCCCTGCCCCGAGTGCACGGCACCACACGCTGATCCCGCACGGCGCGCCACCGCGCCCACGACGGGCTGATCCTCTAGGAGGCGCCATTCATGGCTGAAACGATCTACGACCCGCCCGCACTCGCGAAGGGCACCCTGCGCGTCACCCCGCTCGGGGGGCTCGGTGAGGTCGGTCGCAACATGACCGTGTTCGAGTACGAGGGCAAGCTGCTCATCGTCGACTGCGGCGTCCTGTTCCCCGAGGAGCACCAGCCTGGGGTCGACCTCATCCTCCCCGACATGGCGCCGATCAAGGACCGCCTCGATGACATCGTCGGCGTCGTGCTCACGCACGGGCACGAGGACCACATCGGCGGCGTGCCGTACCTGCTGCGCTTGAAGAGCGACATCCCACTGATCGGCTCGGGGCTCACGCTCGCGCTGATCGAGGCAAAGCTCAAAGAGCACCGCATCAAGCCCTACACGCTGACGGTCAAGGAGGGCGATCACGAGACGATCGGCCCGTTCGAGCTGGAGTTCATCGCGGTGAACCACTCGATCCCCGACGCGCTCGCGGTCGCCATCCGCACCCCCGCAGGGCTCGCGCTGGCCACCGGCGACTTCAAGATGGATCAGCTGCCGCTGGATGGCCGGCTCACCGATCTGCGCGCCTTCGCGCGCCTCGGCGAGGAGGGCATCGACCTCTTCCTCGTCGACTCCACCAACGCCGACGTGCCCGGCTTCACCCCGGCCGAGCGCGCGATCGGCCCGGTGCTCGAGCAGGTCATCGCCGCCGCGCCGCGCCGCGTGATCGTGGCGAGCTTCTCGAGTCACGTGCACCGCGTGCAGCAGGTGCTGGATGCCGCAGCCGCCCACGGGCGACGCGTCGCCCTCCTGGGCCGCTCGATGGTGCGCAACATGACCATCGCGGCAGACCTCGGCTACCTCAACGTCCCCGAGGGCGTCCTGATCGACTACAAGAAGGCGCAGCACCTTCCCGACGACAAGATCGTGTTCATGTCCACCGGCTCGCAGGGCGAGCCGATGGCCGTGCTCAGCCGGATGGCCAACCAGGAGCACGCGATCGAGGTCGGCCCAGGCGACACCGTGATCCTCGCCTCCAGCCTGATCCCGGGCAACGAGAACGCCGTCTACCGGGTGATCGACGGCCTCACCAAGCTCGGCGCCAACGTCGTGCACAAGGGCAATGCCAAGGTGCACGTCTCGGGGCACGCCGCCGCCGGCGAGCTGCTGTACTGCTACAACATCCTGCAGCCGCGCAACGTGCTGCCCGTGCACGGCGAGTACCGCCACCTGATCGCGAACGCGAAGCTCGCGCAAGACACGGGGATCGCGCCCGAGCGCACAATCATCGCCGAGAACGGCACGGTCATGGATCTGCGCGACGGTGACGTGGAGATGGTCGGCCAGCTCGACCTCGGCTTCGTCTACGTGGACGGCAAGACGGTGGGCGAGCTCACCGATTCCGACCTCAAGGACCGCCGCATCCTCGCCGAGGAGGGCTTCATCTCGGTCATCTGCGTCGTCGATCGCGAGAGCGGCAAGCTCATCGCGGGCCCCGAGATCAGCTCGCGCGGTTTCGCGGAGGCCGACCACGTGTTCGAGTCGATCAAGCCCAAGATCGTGGCGGCGCTGGACGAGGCATCCGGCAACGGTGTGCGCGACACGCACGCGCTCTCGCAGGTGGTGCGCCGCACCGTCGGTCGCTGGGTGAACACCGCCCACCGGCGCCGGCCGATGATCGTGCCGCTCGTCGTCGTCACCTGAGCCCCGGGCGGGCGCGGGGCGGGCGCGGCGGCTTCGGGCGTGCCGGGGGCGATGCGCCCGGGAACCGAGTCGCTGTGGCCGAATGGCCCCGGTGCGACGTAGCGTTGAAGCATGGCTAGGACTTCACCCGCGGCCTCGCGAAAGTCCGCGCCCGCGCGCAGCGGATCTTCGCGGGCATCTGCATCCGCTCCGGCGCCCCGGCGCTACGTCGACGAGGCGGATCGGCCGAGCGCGCTCGTGCGCGCGTGGATGGGCATGGCCCACCTCACCGGCGGCGTGTTCCGTGCCTTCGGGCCGGAGTCGCTGGAGAAGGAACAGCGCCGCGACGGCTTTCCGTTCTTCCTCGTGCTGCTGGCGATCGCCGGTGCGGTCAACGAGTGGTTCTTCATCGGCAACGCGGTGGCCGAGAACATCAGCGCGTTCACCGTTGGCGGCATGGTGGGGCGGGTCGCCTTCATCATGCCCGTCCTGCTGCTCGTGCTCGCCGGCTGGCTCTTCCGGCATCCGGCATCCGTGCACGACAACGGGCGACTGGGCATCGGCTTCGGCCTGCTCGTGATCACGATCGCGGGGTTTTGTCACGTCGCCGGCGGGCGCCCCGCGCCGAGCGAGGGGCTGCCCGCGCTCTCGAAGGCCGGTGGCCTGTTCGGGTGGATGCTGGGGGAGCCGCTCGCGTACCTGCTGACCGCGATCGGCGCCTATGTGGCGCTCGCGCTGCTGTCGATCCTCAGCATCCTGATCATCACGAAGACCCCGCCGAACCGCATCGGTCGCCGGCTCGGCGATCTGTACGGCTGGATGTTCGGCGCCGAGCGCCCGAGCGAGGAGGAGCGCGCCGCGGCGAAGGCCGCCAAGGCTGCCGCCGCGAGCGGCACCGCCGACGGCGACGATGCCGACACGCCCATCGGGGGCCTGCCCTGGTGGCGGCGCAACAGCACCGGGCGCGAGGAGGAGTCCGACGGCTCCCTCGGCTCGCAGGATCTCACCGAACTGCTCGCGCCGACCGCCGAGCCGCCAGCCCCGGGCACGAGCTCCGCCCAGCCGTTCGATCAGCCGGTGGTGCCGGTGGCGGATGCGGTGGCCGCGCCCGCGCCGCGCTTCGAGCCCGAGCACCCCGACGAGTACCCGACCGAGGTGCTGGGCGGTGCGCTCGGCGGCGCCGACGCGGTCGCCGCGGGCCTCGGCGGCCTCGGGGTGACCGGCCTCGGGGCGACGGAACTGCAGGATGACGGGCCCGGCAGGACCGGCATCCTCCCGGGCCTCAGCGGGCTCGGCACGGAGGGGCCCGGCGCGGAGGCGGGCGCGCAGGCGCCGGACGGGCCCGTGCAGCCCTACCGGCTCCCGCCGGCCGCGAGCCTGGTGCCCGGGAAGCCGCACGTGGCCCGGTCTGCGGCGAACGACGATATCGTGCGCGCGATCACCTCGGTGCTCGAGCAGTTCTCTGTCGATGCGCAGGTGACCGGCTTCTCGCGCGGGCCCACCGTGACCCAGTACGAGATCGCGCTCGGCCCCGGCGTGAAGGTGGAGCGGATCACGGCGCTCACGAACAACATCGCCTATGCCGTGGCATCCAATGAGGTGCGCATTCTCGCGCCCATCCCGGGCAAGAGCGCGATCGGCGTCGAGATCCCGAACACCGATCGCGAGATCGTCACGCTCGGTGACGTGCTCCGCTCGCCGGCCGCGACTGGCAGCACGCACCCGATGACGATCGGGGTGGGCAAGGATGTCGGCGGCGGCTACGTCGTCGCAAACCTCGCGAAGATGCCGCACCTGCTTGTGGCGGGCTCCACGGGCTCCGGCAAGTCGAGCTTCGTGAACTCGATGATCACGAGTCTGCTGATGCGCGCGAAGCCCTCCGAGGTGCGGATGGTGCTCATCGACCCGAAACGCGTCGAGCTCACCTCCTACGCGGGCGTGCCGCACCTGATCACCCCCATCATCACGAACCCGAAGAAGGCCGCCGAGGCGCTGCAGTGGGTCGTGAAGGAGATGGACATGCGCTACGACGACCTGGCGTCGTTCGGGTTCCGTCACATCGACGACTTCAACAAGGCGGTCGTCGCCGGCGAGATCATCCTGCCGCCCGGGAGCGAGCGGGTGCTCAAGCCGTACCCGTACCTGCTGGTCGTCGTCGACGAGCTCGCCGACCTGATGATGGTTGCGCCGCGCGACGTCGAAGACTCGATCGTGCGCATCACGCAGCTGGCGCGGGCCAGCGGCATCCACCTGGTGCTTGCGACGCAGCGCCCCTCGGTCGATGTCGTCACCGGCCTGATCAAGGCCAACGTGCCGTCGCGGCTCGCGTTCGCGGTCACGAGCGTGACCGACTCGCGCGTCATCCTCGACCAGCCGGGCGCGGATCGCCTGATCGGCCAGGGCGATGCGCTGTTCCTGCCGATGGGCGCCTCGAAGTCGCTGCGGGTGCAGGGCGCGTGGGTCAGCGAGGCCGAGATCGAGAAGGTCGTGAAGCACGTGACCGCAGAGGCGCGGCCCGACTATCGCGCCGACGTCGCCGCGGTCGCCGAGAAGAAGCAGGTCGATGCCGACATCGGCGATGACCTCGAGCTGCTGCTCGCGGCCACCGAGCTGGTCGTTTCGACGCAGTTCGGCTCGACGTCGATGCTGCAGCGCAAGCTGCGCGTCGGCTTCGCGAAGGCGGGCCGCCTGATGGACCTGCTCGAGTCGCGCGAGGTGGTCGGGCCCTCCGAGGGTTCGAAGGCGCGAGATGTGCTGGTGGGCGTCGAGCAGCTGCCCGGCGTGCTGGCGCGGATGCGGGGGGAGGACGTGCCGGCCGCGCCGGCCGCGCCCGTCGCGCCGCCTGCGGGGGCCGGGGCATCCACCCCCGCACCGGCCGACGACGACCGTTACGGCACCGACGTGCTGGAGGCGCAGTACGAGGGCCTGCCGGTCGAAGAGGTCAGCGACGGCGACGAAGACGCCTGGGGATTGACGGGACGCGAGTGATGGCCATACACCCCCAGCTGCCCAACGCGATCACCATCGTGCGCATCCTGTGCGCGCCGGTGTTCTGCTGGATGCTCCTTGCCGACGGCGGCCACGATGGCCCGCTGCGCTGGTGGGCGGCCGCGCTGTTCATCGTCGCCATCGCCACCGACGGCATCGATGGGTACCTGGCGCGCAAGCACGACATCGTCTCCGATCTCGGGAAGCTGCTCGATCCCATCGCCGACAAGGTGCTCACGGGCGTCGCCTTCGTCTCCCTCTCCATCCTCACCGAGCTGCCCTGGTGGATCACGATCGTGGTGCTGGTGCGCGAGATCGGCGTCACGGTGCACCGACTGCTCGTCGCGAGCGATCACGTCGTGGCGGCTGCCTGGCTCGGCAAGCTGAAGACGCTCGCGCAGGCTGTGGCGCTGTCGCTCGCGCTGCTGCCGCTGGCGACCGTGCTCGGCGAGTGGATGGTGTGGGTCAACGGGGTGACGATGACGATCGCGGTCGTCCTCACGATCCTGAGTGGGATCGACTATGTGCTCACCGAGGTTCGCGGGGCGGCGCGCAAGCGCAGCGAGCGCTCATGAGCGCGGTCCCGGGTGACGCTGCGGCGGCGGTCGTTGCGCGCCTTCACGAGCGCGGGTGGATGGTCGCGGTCGCCGAATCCCTCACGGGTGGTCTTGTCGCATCCGCCATCGTCGATGTGCCGGGCGCGTCGACGGTGTTCGGCGGCGCCATCGTGGCCTACGCCACCCCGCTGAAGGCTTCGCTGCTGGGTGTCGACCGCCAGTTGCTCGACACGCACGGCGCGGTGCACCCCGAGGTTGCCCGGCAGATGGCGGAGGGGGTTCGCCGGGCGTGCGCCGTCGACGGCCGAGCCGCCGACGTCGGGGTGTCTACCACCGGCATCGCCGGGCCCGACTCACCCGATGGGCAGCCGGTCGGCACCGTGCACATCGGCGTCGCGACGCCGGAGGGCACCAGCGTGCACAGTGTGGTGCTTTGCGGGGCCCGCTCGCAGATCCGTCGCGCGGCCGTGCAGGCGGCGATCGACGCGCTGTGCGAGGCGGTTGGCCCCGGGGCGCCGGCGGGGGAGCGGGGGAATACCTGATGCGCCCCCGGAGTTGGAACAGGTAATTCTCATACTTTCGTCATCATGGGGGATTACTCTTTGGAACATCGGCATTGTAAGGTTGGCCACCCGGTCAACACCGAGACCGTGACAGAAGGGAGCGACAGATGATTCTTGTACGTCAAGAGATCGGCGATGTCCTTCGAGACTTCCGACTCCAGAAGGGTCGCACTCTTCGCCAGGTTGCGAGCAAGGCCAGCGTGGCGCTCGGGTATCTCAGCGAGGTCGAGCGCGGGCAGAAGGAAGCCTCGAGCGAGATTCTTGCCTCCGTGGCCGACGCGCTTGATGTGCCCATCTCGACCATCATGCGCGAGGTGAGCGATCGCATCTCCGTGCTCGAGGGCATGCGTGGGTTCCCCGACATCCTGCCCGACGACCTGGTGGCGTCCATCGACGCCGAGCTCGTCACCCACTGACCCGCCGCCGCTTCGGCGAGTGCGCACAGCGATGCCCCGGCCGATCGGTCGGGGCATCGCCGCGTTCGGCTCGCGGCGCGCCGCGGTGGCGTAACGTGTCAGGATGCGACGCAGCGAGTTTCAGCAGGCCGTGAACGACGAGTTCGGCGAGGCATACGCCGCCGTCCTCGTGAACGACCTCGTGCTGCTGGGGCTCGGTGAGCGGACCGCGCAGATGGCGATGGATGCCGGGATCCCGGCCGGGGATGTCTGGCTCGCGCTGTGCGAGACCGCGGGCGTGCCGCCCGAGCGTCGCTACGGCGTCGGTCGTCGCGCACCCCGTGGGTGATCCGGCGCTGCGTGGGTGATCCGGCATCGCGCGATGTGCCCGCGAAGTTCGATGCGGATGTGACCCGACACGCCGAACTGTTCGAATATTCGTTCGCTTGGCGGCGTATGCTCGTCCCCAGGGACCGCTCGTGCGAAGTGTGCACCGTTTGCGTGACCTCCGGCCCCGATGTCGGAGGGTGCGCATACCGTGAACACCAGCACCACGACCCAGCCTTGTCGTAGCACCCGTCGGGGGCGCGACAGCCTATAGGCGCACCGCACGCACAAGGAAGAGAACCCCATCATGGCCAGTCCCGCAGATCGCGAGAAGTCACTCAACGCAGCGCTCGCCAACATCGACCGCCAGTTCGGAAAGGGCTCGGTCATGCGACTGGGCAGCGACGAACGGGCGCCCGTCGAGGTCATCCCCACCGGCTCGATCGCGCTTGATGTCGCGCTCGGCATCGGTGGGCTTCCCCGCGGTCGCATCGTCGAGATCTACGGACCCGAGTCCTCGGGGAAGACGACGCTGACGTTGCACGCCATCGCCAACGCGCAGCGTGCGGGCGGCATCGCCGCGTTCATCGACGCCGAGCACGCGCTCGACCCCGAGTACGCGAAGAAGCTCGGCGTCGACATCGACGCGCTGCTTGTGTCGCAGCCCGACACCGGTGAGCAGGCGCTCGAGATCGCAGACATGCTGATCCGTTCCGGCTCGATCGATCTGATCGTGATCGACTCGGTGGCGGCGCTCGTGCCTCGCGCCGAGATCGAGGGCGAGATGGGCGACTCGCACGTCGGTCTCCAGGCGCGCCTGATGTCGCAGGCACTGCGCAAGCTCACGGGTGGACTGAACCAGACCAACACCACGATGATCTTCATCAACCAGCTCCGCGAGAAGATCGGCGTGTTTTTCGGCAGCCCCGAGACCACCGCCGGCGGCAAGGCCCTGAAATTCTACGCCTCGGTTCGCCTCGACATCCGGCGCATCGAGACCCTGAAGGACGGCACCGACGCGGTTGGCAACCGCACCCGCGTCAAGGTCGTCAAGAACAAGATGGCCCCGCCGTTCAAGCAGGCCGAGTTCGACATCCTGTACGGCACCGGCATCTCGCGCGAGGGCAGCCTCATCGACTTCGGCGTCGAGCACACGATCGTCAAGAAGTCCGGCTCGTGGTACACCTACGACGGCGAACAGCTGGGCCAGGGCAAGGAGAACGCGCGCAACTTCCTGCTGAAAAACCCCGAGGTCGCCGCCGACATCGAGACGAAGATCAAGAAGAAGCTCGGCATCGGCGAGTTCCGCGCCGAGGCCGAGGCCGAGGCATCCGCAGTGCCCGGCAAGGAAGACCAGCTGGCCAAGCGTCGCGGCGCGTAGCTTCGCGGGTTCGCGTGCCCGATCGGGTGCGCGAACCCGGAGCGCCGCCCGCCCGCGTCATGCGAGGCGCCGCCCGCGTGACGCGGGGCTGTGCACAGTACGGAGGGCAGGATGTCTGCAACAGATGAGCACGACGGTGAGCGACTGGCTCCCGTGACCTTCTTGCCGGGGGTCGCCGCGCATGCGCCGACTCGGCCCGTGCGGGCGCCGGGGGGCGCGGCTTCGCGTGGGTCGGCTTCGCGCGGGTCGGCTCCGCGCGGTTCCGCACCGCGCCCTGATGACGACGACGAAGGGTGGTTCGTGCCCGGGGACGACGAGGGGTGGTTCGGAGCCGAGGTGCGCGGCGCCGGGGGCGCGGAGGCGGACGTCGCCGCGGGGCCCGACGCGGGCGTGGAGACGGACGTCGCCGCAGAGCCCGACGCGGGCGTGGAGACGGACGTCGCCGCAGAGCCCGACGCAGCCGCGGAGCCCGACGCAGCTTCGGAGCCCGATGCAGCGGCGCAGCTGAGCGCCGCGATCGATCTGGTCGCTCGCAAGCTGCGCGCCCGCGGGCTGTCGGAGCGCGAAGTGCGCGGTGCGTTGGCCACCGCGGGTGTCGATCGTGCGGTCGCCGAGGCGGCGGTGCAGACGCTCATCGAGCGCGGCTGGCTCAGCGACGCCGTCCTCGCCGAGCAGCTGGTGCACGGCGCGGTGACCCGCAAGGGCATGGGGCGCCGGGCCATCGCGCAGCTGCTGGCGGGGCGCGGCATCGACCGAGACGTGGCGGCGGCAGCCGTTGCCGAGCTGCCCGACGACGACGCGGAGCGGGCTCTCGAGTTTGCGCGCGACAAGGCGCGCACGCTGGTGCGCTACGACGACGCGACGGCCACGCGCCGCCTGCTCGGCCAGCTGGCGCGCCGCGGCTTCGGTGGCTCGCAGGCGAGCGCGGCCGTACGCACCGCCCTGGCCGAAGCGCGGCGCGAGGCCGGCGGGCGATCGTCGGGCGTTCGCTTCGAGTGACCGACCGCCGGGCGCCGATCTGTCGTACCGCCGCGCGGGCTCGGCTCCTGCGCCAGCTCCCGTGCCAGCGTCAGCTCCCACGCGGCCCCGCTCACAGCTGTGCCGCGTAGAATCAAGCACTATGACTCTGCTCGACGGCGCCCCAACCTTCATCGCGCCCTCACCGGCCGCACGTGACGACGCCGGACGGACCCGCACCTATGAGGTGCGCACCTTCGGCTGCCAGATGAACGTGCACGACTCCGAGCGGCTCTCGGGTTCCCTCGAAAGCGCCGGCTACGTCCGCGCCGAAGACGGCACCGAGGCCGACATCGTCGTGATCAACACCTGCGCGGTGCGCGAGAACGCCGACAACAAGCTGTACGGCACCCTTGGCTACCTCGCCAGCGTGAAGCGGCGGCACGAGGGCATGCAGATCGCCGTGGGCGGCTGCCTCGCGCAGAAAGACAAGCACACGATCCTGCAGAAGGCGCCGTGGGTCGACGTCGTCTTCGGCACGCACAACGTCGGTTCGCTGCCGAGCTTGCTCGAGCGCGCCCGCCACAACGACGAGGCACAGCTCGAGATCCTCGAATCGCTCGAGGTGTTCCCCTCGACGCTGCCCACCAAGCGCGAGTCCGTGTACCGGGCCTGGGTGTCCATCTCCGTCGGGTGCAACAACACCTGCACCTTCTGCATCGTGCCCGCGCTGCGCGGCAAGGAGAAGGACCGCCGCCCCGGCGACATCCTGAACGAGATCACCGCGCTTGTTGACGACGGCGCCATCGAGGTCACCCTGCTCGGCCAGAACGTCAACTCCTACGGCGTCGAGTTCGGCGACCGCGCGGCCTTCGGCAAGCTCCTGCGGGCGGCAGGCGAGATCCCGGGCCTCGAGCGGATCCGCTTCACAAGCCCGCACCCGGCGGCGTTCACGGACGATGTCATCGATGCCATGGCCGAGACCCCCACGGTGATGCCGCAGCTGCACATGCCCCTGCAATCAGGCAGCGACCGCATCCTTCGGGCGATGCGCCGCTCGTACCGCAGCGCGAAGTTTCTCGGCATCCTCGATCGTGTGCGCGAACGGATGCCGCACGCCGCGATCTCGACCGACATCATCGTCGGCTTCCCGGGCGAGACCGAGGAGGACTTCCAAGAGACGCTGCGGGTCGTGGAGCAGGCGCGCTTCGCCACGGCGTTCACCTTCCAGTACTCGATCCGCCCCGGGACGCCGGCCGCGACCATGGCCGATCAGGTGCCCAAGCACATCGTCCAGGAGCGCTACGAGCGCCTCACCGCGCTGCAGGATCGCATCTCCCTCGAGGAGAACGAGAAGCAGGTGGGCCGCACCGTCGAGCTGCTGGTGGCCGAGGGTGAGGGCAAGAAGGATGCCGAGACCCTGCGGCTCTCGGGCCGCGCCGAGGACTCCCGGCTCGTGCACTTCGAGGTGCCGGCGGGCTCCGAGGCCCCGCGCCCCGGCGACATCGTCACCGCGACCATCACCCGGGCCGCGCCGTTCTACCTGCTGGCGGACTCGGTCGACGGCGCGCCGCTGAAGATCCGTCGCACCCGCGCGGGCGACGCGTGGGAGCGCGCCGAAGCCGACGCCTGTGCGGTGCCCAGCCACGGCGGTGCGGCCGGTGACGGCGGCCCGCGGATCGTCTCGCTCGGGCTCCCGACGCGGCGCCCCGCCGACGTCGCCCCACCGCGCGAGACGCGGCACGTGACCGAACCCATCTACAACATCGACGACGCAGAGCGGTAGGCGTGCCCGGCCTCGTCGCCGTCGTCGGCGCGACCGGCACCGGCAAGACCCGACTCTCGCTCGAGCTGGCCGCAGCGCTGGCCGCGCAGGGGCGAGCGGCCGAGATCGTGAACGCGGACGCCATGCAGCTGTATCGGGGCATGAACATCGGCACCGCCAAGCTGCCGGTGCAGGAGCGGCGCGGCATCCCGCACCACCTGTTCGATGCGCTCGATGTCACCGACGAGGCGGCCGTCGCCTGGTATCAGGATGCCGCGCGTCAGGCGATCGCCCAGGTGCACGCCCGCGGCGCCGATGCGATCCTGGTGGGCGGCTCGGGGCTGTACGTCTCCAGTGTGCTCTTCGACTTCCGCTTCCCGCCCCGCGACGCCGAGCGCCGTGCCCGGCTCGAGGCCGAACTCGAGGCGGAGGGCGCCGCGGCGCTGTTCGCCCGCCTTCGCGCGCTCGACCCGGGCACCGCCGCGCGGGTCGACCCGCGCAACGGCCGCCGCGTGGTGCGCGCGCTCGAGGTGCTTGCCCAGGGCGAGCACACCCATGGTGCTGCGCTGCCTGAGGCGCCCGTGCTGTGGCACGCCGACACCCGCGTGTTCGGGGTGCAGAGCGCGCGCGAGGAGCTGGTGCCGCGGCTCGACGAGCGCGTGGTGCAGATGTGGCGCGACGGCCTGCTCGACGAGGTGGCGGCGTTGCGCCGGGATGGGCTCGACCGCGGGGTGACGGCACGGCGAGCGATCGGCTACGCGCAGGCGCTCGCGCAGCTCGACGGAGAGCTGGACGAGGCGGAGGCCATCGCGCAGACGCAGGCGCTGACGCGGCGATACGCACGCCGACAGGTGTCGTGGTTTCGTCGCTACCGCGATGTGCGCTGGATCGACACCGCAGCGGTGCTGGAACCGGCAACGGCCGCGGGGCTGCTCACGATGCACGCCTGAGCCGACCATAGACTTGCAGCATGTCGCAGCGCGTCGCATTCACCAAGGGTCACGGGACCGGCAACGACTTCGTCATCATCGCCGACCCGGACGGTGCACTCGAGCTGCGTCCCGAGCAGGTTGCCGCGCTGTGCGATCGAAACTTCGGGATCGGCGCCGACGGGGTGCTACGGGTGGTGCGCTCGAAGCACCTGCCCGAGGGGCGTGCGCAACTGACGGAGGAACCCGCCGCCGAGTGGTTCATGGACTACCGCAACGCCGACGGCTCCCTGGCTGAGATGTGCGGAAACGGCATCCGCGTCTTCGCCAAGTTTCTGCTCGAGCACGGGCACGCGGTGCTCGAGCCCGGGAGCACCCTGCCGATCGCGACCCGCGCGGGGGTGCGCGATGTCACGCGCAGCGCCGGTGGCTTTCAGGTGGATCTCGGGCGTTGGCGGCTGGACCCGGCCGAGACGCTCGTGCGTGCGCGCGATCTGCCGGTCGCGCGACCGGGACAGGGCGTGAACGTCGGCAACCCGCACGTCGTGGTCGCCGTCGCCGACGACGCCGAGCTGGACGGCATCGACCTCGCCTACCCGCCGCTGCTCGAGCCGCGGCCCGAGACCGGCGCGAACGTCGAGTTCGTCGTGCCGCATGACCCGATGATCGTCGATGGCGTCGGCGCGATTCGGATGCGGGTGCACGAGAGGGGCGTGGGCGAGACGCTCAGTTGCGGCAGCGGCGTCGCGGCGGCGGCGCTCGCGGTGCGGCACTGGGCGGGCCCGGCGGCACCCGATCAATGGCGGGTGGATGTGGCGGGCGGCACCCTGGGCGTACGCATGTTTCCGACCGAGGAGGGGGAGCACGTCGGGCTCTCCGGCCCGGCGGTGCTCGTCTACTCCGGCACCATCACGCTGCGCGAGTGACCCCTCCCCGGCGGGGCGTGATCAGCGCGTGAGCCGCGCGTGAGCGCAGCCGGGCACGCTCAGGGCGCGAGCGCTGCCGGCACGCCCGAATCGCCTGGCGCTGATCCATGCCGGCGCACCTTGAGCACGCGGTATCCCTTGCCGGTGGCGGCGCGATGCACGCTGTACCCCGCATCGAACACCGTCGCCAGCCAGCGCTGGAGCGAGTCGGAGCCGAGGTTTCGCTGCACGACGAGCCAGGCGTCGGCGTGCGCCTCGAGCCGCGGGATCCATGTCTCGAGCAGGCCGTGCAGTTCGTTCTTGCCCACGCGGATGGGCGGGTTCGACCAGATCGTGCGGAAGCGGATGTCGCTCGGGATCTGCGCTGCGGTGACGGCGCGCACGTTGTGCAGCCCGAGCTCCTGCGCGTTGCGGCGGACGAGACTGAGCGCGCGCTCGTTCACATCGACCGCCCACACCGTCGCCCCGGGCGAGAGCGTCGCCATTGTCAACGCGATCGGCCCCCAGCCGCAGCCGAGATCGAGCAGATCGCCCTCGGCCGGGGGCACCGGGGTGTTGCGCAGCAGCACCGAGGTGCCGGCGTCGAGCCGCTCGGGGCTGAAGGTGCCGCCGGCGGTGGAGAGCGTGACCTCGTGACCGGCGATGGGCACGCGGATGCGGCGAAGTTTCTCGGGGCTCGCGGGTGCCGTGCTGAAATAGTGGTCGCTCGCCATGGGGTGAGCGTACCCGAGAGCGGGAAGCTAGGGTTAATGCGCGTGCGGCCCGCGAGAGGCACGCGCATCAAGGCGGCGGGATGCCGCGGAGCGGTGGTGCCATGACCGAAGCTGATCTGCCAGAAGCCGGGGTGCCGGACGGGGAAGACGTCGGCGCCCGCGGGTTGCCGATCGACCCGGTGGCGCGCGTGCTCGCCCGGGCCCAGGCGCTCCAGGCCTCGACGACCGCGGTCGACCACGAGTTCGACGGCGAGCAGTGGGAACGCGAGGAGCGCCAGGCGCTGCGCCGTGTGCCCGGGCTCTCGACCGAGCTCGAAGACGTCACGGAGGTCGAATACCGGCAGCTGCGCCTCGAGAACGTCGTGCTCGTCGGGATCTACTCCTCGGGTACCCAGCAGGACGCGGAGAACTCCCTTCGCGAGCTCGCGGCGCTCGCCGAGACCGCCGGCGCGGTGGTGCTCGACGGGATGCTGCAGCGCCGCCCCGCACCGGATCCCGCGACCTTCCTCGGCCGGGGCAAGGCCGCCGAGCTTCGCGATGTCGTGGCGGCGCTCGGCGCCGACACCGTCGTGGTCGACTCGGAGCTCGCGCCGAGCCAGCGCCGCGCCCTCGAGGACGTCGTGAAGGTGAAGGTCATCGACCGCACGACCGTCATCCTCGACATCTTCAGCCAGCACGCGAAGAGCCGCGAAGGCAAGGCGCAGGTCGAGCTCGCGCAGCTGGAGTACCTGCTCCCGCGCCTGCGCGGCTGGGGCGAATCGATGAGCCGCCAGGCCGGTGGCCAAGTCTCCGGCGGTGCCGGTATGGGCTCGCGCGGCCCGGGCGAGACGAAGATCGAGCTCGACCGCCGCCGCATCCGCACGCGCATGGCGCGGCTGCGCCAGCAGATCGCCGGGTTCAAGCCCGCGCGCGAGGCCAAGCGCGCGAATCGCGAACGCAACACCGTTCCGTCGGTGGCGATCGCCGGCTACACCAACGCCGGCAAGTCGAGTCTGCTCAACCGGCTCACCGAGGCCGGCGTGCTCGTCGAGAACGCCCTGTTCGCGACCCTGGATGCCACGGTGCGGCGCACGCAGACCGACGACGGCAGGCTGTACACGCTCACCGACACGGTCGGCTTCGTGCGCAAGCTCCCGCACCAGCTCGTCGAGGCGTTCCGCTCCACACTGGAGGAGGTCGCCGACGCCGACGTCATCGTGCACGTGGTCGACGCCGCGCACCCCGACCCGGCCGGTCAGCTGGCAACGGTGCGCGAGATCATCGGCGATGTGGGGGCACGCGACATCCCCGAGATCGTCGTGTTCAACAAGGCCGACCTCATCGACGAGGATCAGCACCTGCTGCTGCGCGGGCTCGAGCCACAGGGGCTGTTCGTCTCCTCGCGCACGGGGGAGGGCATCCCCGCGCTGCTGGAGCGCATCGCGCGCACCCTCCCGACGCCCGAGGTCGAGGTGCGGGTGGTCATCCCGTACGAGCGCGGTGCGCTGGTCTCGGCCGTGCACGAGCGGGGGCGCCTGCTCTCTTCGACGCACACCGAGCAGGGCACACTGCTGCACGCCCTCGTCGATGCGCGGCTCGCGGATGCGCTGGAGCCGTACCGGATCGCGCTCGAGGCCCCGGGCACCGCCGGGGACACGGACGCCGATTTGTGACGGATTTTTTCGCTCGAGTATGACATCGACGATCCCCGGGTTACCGTAGACCCATCGTTGCCCGCTCCGGTGGGCATGGAGCGACAGCCGAGCCCGGCACCCGCCCGCGACTTCGAACGACACGTCTGTCGATCGTCGCGGCCGCCCGGCCCCGTCTCTGTCCGCACACCACCGCTCGCCACGCGAGAGGAACACGATGTCTGCTGTTGCCACACCTTCGCAGCCCGCGCCCGTTGCGCGTCGCACGCGCGTGCCCGTCTCCTTCGAGTTGTACCCACCGCGCACCGACGCCGGCCACGCGTCGCTGGAGCACACGATCGACCACCTCGCATCCATCGATCCCGGTTTCATCTCCGTCACCTACGGCGCCGGCGGCACCAGCGGCGGGCGCTCGCTGGAGGTGCTGCGCAGCATCCGCACCCGCACCAGCGTCGAGCCGCTGGCCCACCTCACCTGCGTCGGGAACACCTACGCCGGTGCGGCCGCCCTCATCCGAGAGTTTTTGGATGCCGGCATCCTGAGCTTTCTCGCCCTTCGCGGCGACCCACCCGTGGGCTCGGAGGAGGGGGATGACTTTCTCGGCGACCTCGGCAGCGCGGCCGAGCTCGTGCAGCTGATTCACCGGGTGCAGGCCGAGCGCGCGCAGTATGCCGAGACCACGGTCGCGGGGGTCCCGGGCGCCGCGGTCGTCGGCGCACCGGGGCGGGCCCGGATCGCGGTGGCCGCCTTCCCGAACGGGCACCCGCGCTCGCGTGGCGTGGGGCAGGACATCGACACCCTGCTGTCCAAGCAGGCGGCCGGCGCGACGCTCGCGATCACGCAGCTGTTCTTCCACGCCGACCAGTACCTCGCGTTCGTCTCGCGGGCGCAGTCGGCCGGGGTCACCATCCCGATCCTGCCGGGCATCATGCCCATCACAAACCCGGCCCGGCTCCGCCGGGTCTTGGAGCTCAGCGGCGAAGAGGTCCCCGCCGAGCTCGAGATTGCCCTTCAGGTCGAGCCCGACGACGAGGGACGCATCCGCATCGGCATCGAGTATGCCGCCGAGCTCAGCCGTCAGGTGCTCGCGGGCGGGGCACCAGGCATCCACCTCTATGCCTTCAACGAATACAAGACGGTGCTCGCCGTCTTGGAGTCGGCCGGCCTCATCGCCGACCTCCCGTTCCATTCGATTCCCAGGGTGCTTCGGCCGGCCAGCGGCCGTCGCACCGTGTTTCAAACCCCCTCAACTAGGAGAGAACAGCCATGACCGACTTCCCCACCGGAACGATCCTTGGATACCCGCGGATCGGGCGTCGCCGCGAACTGAAGAAGGCCGTCGAGTCATTCTGGGCCGGCCGCACCACCGCCGAAGAGCTCGAGACGACCGCCGCCGAGTTGCGTGCCGCCACCCGCGCGCGCCTCGTCGAGCAGGGCCTCGGCAAGAGCGACTCGTCGATCCCCGAGTCGTTCTCGTTCTACGACCAGGTGCTCGACGCCGCCGTCACCGTCGGTGCGGTGCCGGAGCGCTTCGCCGATCTGCGTGCCGAGGACGGCTCGCTCGATCTCGCCGGCTACTTCACCATCGCCCGCGGGGAGGGCGAGCGCGCCGCGCACGAGATGACCAAGTGGTTCGACACGAACTACCACTACCTCGTGCCCGAGATCGGCCCCGAGACGGTGTTCTCGCTCTCCAGCGATCGACTGGTGCGCCAGGTCGAGGAGGCCCGTGCCGCGGGGTACGTGACGCGCCCGGTCATCGTCGGCCCGGTCACCTTCCTCGCGCTCGCCAAGGGCAGCCACGCCGCGCCCGAGGGGTATCGTCCCCTCGAGCGCCTCGAAGAGCTCCTTCCGGTGTACGTGCAGCTGCTCGAGCGGCTCGCCGCGGCCGGCGCCGAGTGGGTGCAGCTCGACGAGCCCGCGCTCGTCAGCGAATCCCTGACCGAGGCCCCCGCCGCCGTGCGTGAGGCCGCGCAGCGCGCCTACGCCGTGCTCGGCCAGGCCACCGCTCGCCCCAGCATCCTCGTCGCCGCCCCGTACGACGCGATCGGCGACGCCTTCGCGACGCTCGCGGCCGCACCCATCGAGGCCATCGCGATCGACCTCGTGCGCGGCGCGATCCCCACGGCTCCCGCCGGTGGGTTCCCGGGGCTTGCGGGCAAGACCCTCGTCGGTGGCGTCATCGACGGGCACAACATCTGGCGTGGCGATCTCGGTGCCGCGTTCGAGAAGCTCGAGCAGCTTCGCGCCCTTGGCGCGGCGACGGTGTCGGCAGCCACCTCCACCTCGCTGCTGCACGTTCCGCACGACGTCACCGACGAACCGAACCTGGATCCCCGGCTTGTCTCGTGGCTCGCGTTCGCCGACCAGAAGGTCGCGCAGATCGCGACGCTGGCCCGCGGCCTCGTCGCCGGCCGCGCGGCCATCGCCGAAGAGATCGATGCGGCCGCCGCGGCGCTCGCCGACCGCCTTCGCGCGCCCGGCGTGCGCGACGAGCAGGTGCGTGCGCGCACCGCGGCGCTGAGCGAGGGCGACTTCAGCCGCGGCGACTACGCGGCGCGCGAGGCCGCGCAGGCAGCGGCGCTCGGGTTGCCCGAGCTGCCGACGACGACCATCGGCTCGTTCCCGCAGACCGGTGACATCCGTCGCGCGCGTGCGCGGTTCACGAAGGGCGAGATCACACAGGACGAGTACGACGGCTTCCTGCGTGAAGAGATCGGCCGGGTCGTCGCGCTGCAGGAGGACCTCGGCATCGATGTGCTCGTGCACGGCGAGCCCGAGCGCAACGACATGGTGCAGTACTTCGCCGAGCACCTCGACGGGTTCGACGTCACGGTCAACGGCTGGGTGCAGTCGTACGGTTCGCGCGCCACGCGACCGTCGATCCTCTGGGGCGATGTCTCCCGCCCGGAGCCGATGACGGTGAAGTGGTCGGCGTACACGCAGTCGCTCACGAACAAGCCCGTCAAGGGCATGCTCACGGGTCCGGTCACGATCCTCGCGTGGTCGTTCGTTCGCGACGATCAGCCCCTCGCCGAGACCGCGAACCAGGTGGCGCTCGCGCTGCGCGACGAGATCGCCGACCTCGAGGCCGCAGGCATCTCGGTGATCCAGGTCGACGAGCCTGCCCTGCGCGAACTGCTCCCGCTCAAGCAGGCCGCCCAGCCCGCCTACCTCGACTGGTCGGTCGGCTCGTTCCGTCTCGCCACCGCCGGCGCCGCCGAGGCCACGCAGGTGCACACGCACCTGTGCTATTCCGAGTTCGGTGTCGTGATCGACGCGATCCGCAACCTGGACGCCGACGTCACCTCGATCGAGGCCGCCCGCAGCCGGATGGCCGTGGTTGCCGACATCGCGGGCTCCGGCTTCGATCACGGCATCGGGCCCGGCGTGTACGACATCCACTCGCCGCGCGTGCCCTCGGTCGATGAGATCGAGAGCCTCCTGGAGCTGGCGGCATCGTCGATCCCGGGCCACCTGCTCTGGGTCAACCCGGACTGCGGCCTCAAGACGCGCGGCTACGACGAGACGATCGAGTCGCTGCGCAACACGATCGAGGCGACGCAGCGTGTGCGCGCCAAGATTGCCGCGCCCACCGCGTAGGGCGCATCCACACGAAAGGGGGATCCCTCGGCTCGATGCCGGGGGATCCCCCTTGTGCGTGTCGGGTCCGCGGTTCAGGCGGTCGGTCCCGCGGCTGCGGCCGCTGCGGGTGCCGGCTCCTCGACCCCGACGGGCCGCTCGTCGGGGCGGCGCTGTGCGAGCTCGGCAAGCCACCACACGGCGAGGCCGAGCAGCAGCACGAGGGCGAGGTCCCCGCCGGTGAGGGGGCGCAGCGCCAGCAGCCACGCCACACCGAGCACGAGGATGACCACGCGCACGAGCACCCGCTGCCGCCACAGCCAGCTCCCCGTCGCCCCCGTGTTGAGCCCGTGCCTGGCGAGCGCGCCGCGGGCGCCCGCATTCAGGGAGCCGAGCACGGTGCGCAATCGCACCGCCGGGCGAGAGGGCCCGGCACACCAGGCGAAGACGGCGAGCAGGACGCCGAGCACCGCGACGATGGTTGCGGTGGCGCGCATGGCCGCGACCAGCTGTGTGAAGATCGAGGTCAGGGCGACGGCGGGGACGCCGAGCTCGCCCGCGCTCAGGGCCAGCACGCTGCTCGCGATCGAGAACGCGACCAGGAGCACGCCGCTGCCGAGGGCGATGCCGACACCGGAGCCGATCAGCGCCGTGCTTCGGCGCCGGGCGAGCGCGATGCCGAGACCGAACACCGCCAGGGTCAGCAGCGGAAGCCACCAGCCCAGCGCCACGGCGAGGGCGTACGCGATATTCACGGTGACGAGCGCGTCGCTCTGGGCGATGACGATCGTGTGATCGACGGTCGGGATGATCGAGGCGAGCCCGACGCCCTGCGCCACCAGGCGGTCGCGAATTTCACGCACGATCGGCTCCAGCTGGATCCCGACCTCCCCCGTCGGGCTGACCACCACGATCCCATCGGTGTCGCCGCTCACCGTCGCCAGCAGCGCGCTGTGTGAGGCGCGCAGGGCGCGCTCCCAGATGGCGACGAACGCGTCGGATCCGACGACCTCGGTGACCCCGTTCTCGATGAGGTTGCGCAGCCCGCTGGCGGCCGGGGCGCGCAGCAGCTCGATCGCCTGCGTCGCGCGCGGCGGCAGGCCGAGCTCCACGATGCCGTCGAACGCCGAGTCGGTCAGGCCATCGATATCGATCGCACCGTCGATGGCCAGCATGCTCCGCTCGATGACCACGCCCTGGACATCCGGATCGGCGGCGAGGGGACCGAGCGTCTGTACGAACGACTCCTGGTCGACAAGCTCTGCGCGCGTCCACGCCGCGACGATCGAGACGGGCACCAGGATCGTGGCGAGCACGATGCACAGCGCCGACAGTGGCGCGCGCCAGCGCTGCCGGCGGCGCCGGGTGGATACCTCGGGTGCGGCCGTGTCGGTGGCCGGTGCGCCGTCCGGGCCGCCGGGACTGGCGGGGCCGCCGGGGCCGCCGGCGCCGTCTGCGGCGAGGTTGGCGTTCTCCGCCTCCAGTGCGGCGATGCGTGCGCGCAGGGCCGTGAGTTCGGCGCCAGTGGCTGTGCCTGCGCGTGGATCAGCGGCCGTGCTCGACGCGGCATCGGGAGACTCGGGCATCGTTGCCCCTTCTGCTTGGGATGGCGCAAACCTATCGAATGATCGCCGCTCGCGGGGCGCAGCCGCAGCGGTCTGCGCCCTCGGAGCGGGCTACACCGCGCGCAAGACCGCCACGATCTTCCCGAGCACGGTGGCGGCGTCGCCGAGGATGGGTTCGAACGCCGAGTTGCGGGGGAGCAGCCAGGTGTGCCCGTCGCGCTGGCGGAACACCTTGACCGTGGCCTCGCCGTCGAGCATGGCGGCGACGATGTCGCCGTTCTCGGCCGTGTGCTGTTCGCGCACGACCACCCAGTCGCCGTCGCAGATGGCCGCATCGATCATCGACTCGCCGCTGACCTTCAGCATGAACAGGGTGCCCTTGCCGACCAGCTGCCGGGGGAGCGGGAAGACCTCGTCCACCTGCTGGTCGGCCGTGATCGGCACCCCCGCGGCGATGCGCCCGACCAGTGGCACCATGGCGGCATCGCCCATCGGGGGCGAGGCGTCTGCCGGGTTCTCGGTCGACAGGCCGGGGAGGTCGATCAATACCTCGAGCGCGCGGGTCTTGCCCGGATCGCGGCGCAGGTAGCCGCTGAGCTCGAGCTGGCCGAGCTGGTGCGTGACGCTGGAGAGCGAGGACAGACCCACGGCGTCGCCGATCTCGCGCATGCTCGGCGGGTAGCCCTTCTGGTTCACCGAGCGCTGGATCACCTCGAGGATCGCCATCTGCTTCTCGCTCAGGTTCTTGCGGCGCCGGGTGCGTGGCTTGCCGGCGGCGTCGGTTGCCGGGGCTGCCGGCGAGGTGACGGCGCCCTGGCCGCCCCCGCTGGTGGCCACGTCCGATGCGGCGGCAGACTCGACGCCCACGGCCTGGTCGACGGCGGTGTTGTTCGCTTCGCTCATGGTGTGCCTCTCATGAATCGGCGGGCTGTCTGCGCCCAATGTCCGAGGTGGGTGATGTGATGCTCCGACGATCGAAACTCTATCTGCAAAGATCGACGACTTCACAGGTTTGTTCTAGTGTGTCGGCGAATCTATGGATGGATCTTCGAATCGAGGCTTGACAGTTCGAAGAGTCGAAGATAGCTTCGGTACAGAGTTACGAATACCCGCCCAGGGCATTCCACTCTTCGTGCCCGGCACTCCCGGCCGAGTGCCGGGCACGAGCCCGCCGAGGCCTCGCAAAGAGGAAGACATCATGAGCATCGCAACCATTTCCGCCCACTCGTTCTCCGCATCGCACAAGGGTGCCCCCGCCGTCGGCGGCGCACCCCGCCTCGACCAGCGCCCGGGTGCGACGCGTCTTCGGCTGACGCGCCGGGGCCGCGCGGTGCTGACGGCGCTCGTCGCCGCGCCGCTCGCCACCGCGCTCGCGTTCTCCGCGCTGGGTGCCACCTCGGCGGCTGCCGCTCCCGAGTCGGGCGATGGCGTGGCCGTCGTGTTCGAGACCGTGATGGTCGCGCCCGGCGACTCGCTGTGGGGGATCGCGAGCGAGATCGCCCCCTCGGCAGATCCGCGGGATGTGGTGGAGGAGCTCAAGCGGCTCAACGCGCTCGAATCGGCCCAGCTCGTCGCCGGCCAGCGCCTGGCCATCCCCGCCCAGTACGCCGCGGGCAAGTAGCGGGTGCGCCGCACGCGAGCCCCGGGCGAGCGACGGCAGTGCACGCGCGCGACACCTGAGCGCGCGTGCGGGAAACCCGGCGGTCACGCTGTTCTACGATTGCCGAGTGAGCGAAATTACTCTGGACGATCTTCCGTTGCGTGATGAGCTGAGGGGGCAGACGCCCTACGGCGCCCCGCAGGCCCCGCTGCCCATCACGCTCAACGTCAACGAGAACGCGCACGCGGTGCCCGCCGAGGTGGCGGCCGACATCGTCGCCCGGGTCGCGACCGCGCTCGAGAGCGTCAACCGCTACCCGGACCGCGAGTTCAGCGAGCTTCGCGACGCGTTCGCCGCGTACCTCGGCCACGGGCTCACCCGCGACAACATCTGGGCCGGCAACGGCTCCAACGAGGTGTTGCAGCACGTGTTGCAGGCGTTCGGGGGTCCGGGCCGCACTGCCTTCACCTTCGAGCCGAGCTACTCCATGTACTCGCTGCTCACCCGCGGCACCGGCGCGCGCTGGATCGCGGGCACGCGAGCCGCCGATTACACCCTCGAGCCGGCCGACGCGGCGGCGCAGGTCGCCGCCGTCGATCCCGATGTCGTCTTCCTGTGCTCGCCGAACAACCCGACCGGCACGCCGCTCACGCTCGACGTCATCGAGGCGGTGTACGCGGCATCCCGCGGCGTCGTCATCGTCGACGAGGCGTACTGGGAGTTCGCGCCGAAGGATCAGCCATCGGCGCTCACCCTGCTGCCGGGCCGCGAGCGCCTGATCATCTCGCGCACGATGAGCAAGGCGTTCGCGTTCGCGGGCGCGCGTGTGGGCTACCTCGCCGCACACCCCGCGGTCATCGACGCGCTCCGGCTGGTCCGCCTGCCCTACCACCTGAGCGCCCTCACCCAGGCGGCCGCGCTCGGCGCGCTCGCGCACGCGCCGGCGATGCTCGCGATGGTCGATGACATCGTCGTGCAGCGCGATCGGATCTCCGAGCGCCTGCGCGAGCTCGGCTTCACGCCGTTGCCATCCTGGTCGAACTTCGTCATGTTCGGCGGCGTCGCCGACCCGGCCGGCACCTGGCAGCACCTCTACGATCGGGGCATCCTGGTGCGTGATCTGGGAATCCCCGGACACCTCCGTGTGACCGCCGGAACGGCGGAGGAGACCACCGCGTTTTTGGATGCGATGGCTTCGATAGACTCGAACTCATGAGCACCCAGGCGCCCATCGATGGCCAGTCCGAACTCCAGCACGCGAACGCGCGCCCGCATCGCCGGGCGGAGCGCACCCGTGTGACCAGCGAGGCGACCGTTGAGCTGTCGCTCGACCTCGACGGCACGGGAACCAGCGACATCGACACGGGCGTGCCGTTTTTCGATCACATGCTCACCGCATTCGCGAAGCACTCCCTGACCGACCTCACGGTGCGCGCCAAGGGCGATACGCACATCGACGCGCACCACACGGTGGAAGACATCGCGATCGTGCTCGGGCAGGCGATCCGCGAGGCGCTGGGCGACAAGTCGGGTATCGCACGCTACGGCGACGCGCTCGTTCCGCTCGACGAGGCACTCGCGCAGGCCGTCGTCGACATCTCGGGCCGCCCGTTCCTGGTGCACGACGGTGAGCCCGAAGGATTCGCGTTCCACCTCATCGGCGGACACTTCACGGGCTCGCTCGTGCGCCACGTCTTCGAGGCCATCGCCTACAACGGGGGACTCACGGTGCACGTGAGCCTGCTGGGCGGACGCGACCCGCACCACATTGCGGAGGCCGAGTTCAAGGCGTTCGCGCGCGCGTTCCGGCAGGCGAAGGCCTATGACGCCCTCGTCGTCGGGGTGCCGAGCACGAAGGGTGCGCTGTGACCCGACGCCCTCGGGTCGTGGTGTTCGACTACGGGTCGGGCAACGTCCACTCCGCGGTCAAGGCGCTGCAGGCAGCGGGTGCCGACGTCGAGCTCACGCGCAGCCGTGTCGCGGCGCTTGAGGCCGACGGGCTCCTCGTGCCCGGGGTAGGTGCCTTTTCCGCCGTCGTGCAGGCGCTGCGCGCCAGCGGCGGCGACGGCATCATCGACAAGCGACTCTCGGGTGGGCTGCCGGTGCTCGGGATCTGCGTCGGCATGCAGGTCATGTTCGAGGAGGGCGTCGAGGGCGGCGTCACGACCGAGGGGCTTGGCGAGTGGCCCGGCAGCGTTCATGCATTGGATGCCCCGATCCTGCCGCACATCGGCTGGAACACCGTCCGGCCCGGCGCCGCGACGCGGCTGTTCGCCGGCATCGAGGATGAGCGCTTCTACTTCGTGCACTCCTTCGCCGCGCAGTCCTGGCGCTTCGACGTGCAGCCACCGTTTCCCGAGCCGGTCCCGACGTGGGCCGAGCACGGCGTCCCGTTTCTCGCGGCCGTCGAGAACGGCCCGCTCACGGCCACGCAGTTTCACCCGGAGAAGTCCGGCGAGGCAGGCATCCAGCTCCTGCGCAACTGGATCGGCACCCTGCCGAGCGCCAGTTCCTAGTCACCCCGTGCGAACGCACCCGAACCGCCGCGCCGCGGCAGCCAAGGAATCATGAGCGACTTCACATCTACCCCCGAACTCGTCCTGCTCCCCGCCGTCGATGTCGCCGGAGGCAAGGCCGTCCGCCTGACGCAGGGCGAGGCGGGCACCGAGACCAACTACGGCGACCCGGCAGACGCCGCCGCCGATTTCGTCAGCCAGGGCGCCGAATGGATTCACCTCGTCGATCTCGATGCGGCGTTCGGTCGCGGCAACAACAGCGCCGTGATCCGCAAGGTCATCCGCTCGGTGCGCGGTGTGAAGATCGAATTGTCGGGCGGCATCCGCGACGACGCGTCGCTTGAGGCGGCGCTCGAGACCGGCGTCTCGCGGATCAACCTCGGCACCGCCGCGCTCGAGAACCCCGAGTGGGCGGCCGATGTGATCACGCGCTACGGCGAGGCGATCGCGGTGGGGCTCAATGTTCGCGGCACCACCCTCGCGGCGCGCGGCTGGACGAAGGACGGCGGCGATCTGTGGACCGTGCTCGACCGGCTCGAAGCCGCCGGCTGCAGCCGCTACGTCGTCACCGACGTCACCAAGGACGGCACGCTCCAGGGGCCGAACCTCGAGCTGCTGCGCCAGATCACCGCGCGCACGAACCGCCCGGTCATCGCCTCGGGTGGCGTTGCGAACCTCGACGACATCGCGGCGTTGCGCGCGCTCGTTCCGCTCGGTGTCGAGGGTGCGATCGTCGGCAAGGCGCTGTACGCGGGCGCCTTCACCCTGGCCGAGGCGCTGGATGTCGCATCCGAGTAGCGAACCCGCAGGGCGCACCCCTGACGGCTCCGCCGGGCAGGCGGCGCAGCCCCAGCCGGTCGATCCCGCCGCGCTGACCGACTCGGCGGGGGTTCCGTGGAAGGGTCGCGCCTTTCAGGAGAACCCGCATGCCGGCGACGACGGCAGCGCATCGCCGGAGCTCGCCCTGGCGCTGGCGGAGTTCATCGGCTGCGCCGGATCCCAGATCGCGGTCGTCGACGCACTGCGTACCGCCCGATTGCTGATCCCGCTGCTCGCCGAACGCGGTGACGAGGGCGTCGGGCACAACGGGCTTCTCGTCGACAAGACGCAGGAGCTCGCCATCGTGACGGTCGCGGCCCCCGATGGTCGCCGCGTGCTGCCGCTGTTCAGCGACGTTGCGGCGATGGCGCGGTGGGATGCCGCGGCCCGGCCGGTCCCGTCAGACGGGATCCGTGCGGCCCTCGCGGCCGCCGCCGACAACACCGACCTGCTGGTGATCGATCCCGGCTCGGACACCGAGTTCGTGGTCCGCCGCCCGGCGGTGTGGGCCATCGCGCAGGGGGAGCCCTGGGCGCCGAGCTGGCAGTCGCCGGACGTGCGGCAGGCGTTTCTCGAGAGCATCGCCACGGAGCTGGCGGTCATCGACGTGCAGCTGGCTGCCGGCGATCCTCAGGCGCGCCTGCGCGGCCCGGAGCTGGTTGTCAGCCTGGAGCTGCTCGCCGGGCTCAGCGCGACCGAGCTCGACGCGGTGCTCGCGCGCCTTGCCGGCCGCTGGGCTGCCGACGACCGCATCGCCGTGCTCGTCGACTCGCTCACGATCAAGCTGGTGCGCTCGGCCTGAGCGTGAGCGTGAGCGCCGCGCGCTGAGCCCGAGCGCTGCGCTCGCCGAGCACGGCGCGTCCGGCTAGTTGACCGGGCCGGTCCACTTCTCGCCCGGTCCCTTGCCGATCGGGTCGGGGAAGCGCGATGCCTCGCGGAATGCGAGCTGCAGCGAGCGCAGGCCGTCGCGCAGCGAGCGGGCGTGCATGTCGCTGATCTCGGGTGCGCCCGCGGTGATCAGGCCGGCGAGGGCGTTGATGAGCTTGCGCGCCTCGTCGAGATCCATCTCCCGCTCGGGGTCATCGGCGAGACCGCACTTCACGGCGGCCGCGCTCATCAGGTGCACGGCGGTCGTGGTGATCACCTCGACGGCCGGCACATCCGCGATGTCACGGGAGGCCGATTGGGCCGCCGCTTCCTCGGCGGCCCACTGCGCTTCGCGCTCGGCCAGGGCTGCGGCATCCACGGTCTGCGCGCGGCCGGGGGTGGATGCTTCGTTATCGGGTGCTTGGCCCGGAGTAGTCGTCAATGCTCTTCCTCTGCTAGAGTGGTGCGGGCTCCGGGGCATTGCCTCGGTGCGAAAGAGGATTCACGTCCCACCCGCGTTGACCGCCATACAAGGTTACCGGGTCTTTGTACCCCGCGAGATCGCGCCACATGGCGTGCGCTCGTCGAATGGGTGCAGAACCAGCACGACGATTCGCGTCGCGTGCCGGCGGTGTCGTGAGCGATCGTTCGCCCGACACACGACCTTCGTGTCTCGGTGGCCACCATCGCACGAAGAGGAGTCCCGCATCAGCGATCCCCGCACGAATGAGCGCATTCGCGTGCCCGAGGTCCGACTTGTCGGCCCGGCAGGCGAGCAGATCGGCGTTGTCCGCATTGAGGCCGCACTGCGCCTCGCCCAGGAGGCCGAACTCGACCTCGTCGAGGTCGCGCCCAACTCGAAGCCGCCCGTGGTCAAGATCATGGACTACGGCAAGTTCAAGTACGAGGCTGCTCAGAAGGCCAAGGAAGCGCGCCGCAACCAGGCCAACACGGTTCTCAAAGAGGTTCGGTTCCGCCTCAAGATCGACGCCCACGACTACGAGACCAAGCGCAAGCGCGCCGAGGGCTTCCTGCAGTCGGGCGACAAGGTCAAGGCAATGATCCTGTTCCGTGGGCGCGAGCAGTCGCGGCCCGATCAGGGCGTTCGTCTGCTGCGCCGCTTCGCCGATGAGATCGCCGAGTTCGGCACCGTCGAGTCGAACCCGACGATCGATGGCCGCAACATGGTGATGGTGATCGCGCCGCACAAGAACAAGTCCGAGGTCAAGGCCGAGCAGAACGCGCAGCGTGACGCGGTGCGTGCGAGCAAGCACGCAGCAGCACACCCCGAGACCGGCACCGACAACGCTTCGGATGCCGCCCCAGACGCACCGGCAGAGAACCCCTCCGCCGAGTAGCCACCCATCCCCGCCGTGCGAGCGACGAGGACGAGAGAGAAGAACGAAGGAACACGATGCCGAAGCAGAAGACCCACTCGGGTGCCAAGAAGCGCTTCAAGATCACCGGCACCGGCAAGCTCAAGAAGCAGCAGGCCGGCATGCGCCACAACCTCGAGGGCAAGACCGGCCAGCGCCGTCGTCGCCTCAACCAGGACCAGGTGCTGTCGAAGGCAGACGCCAAGGTCGCGAACAAGCTTCTCGCTCGCTGAGCCACGCGCTCACACCCATACGTTAGGAATCTTGAGAAATGGCTAGAGTCAAGCGGGCTGTCAACGCCCACAAGAAGCGTCGCGTCATCCTGGAGCGTGCCTCCGGGTACCGTGGCCAGCGTTCGCGCCTGTACCGCAAGGCGAAGGAGCAGGTCACGCACTCGCTCGTGTACGCCTACCGCGACCGTCGCAAGCGCAAGGGTGATTTCCGTCGCCTGTGGATCCAGCGCATCAACGCGGCCGCGCGTGCCAATGGCATGACGTACAACCGCTTCATCCAGGGCCTTGGCCTCGCAGGCGTCCAGGTGGACCGCCGCATGCTCGCCGAGCTGGCAGTGGTCGACCCGAAGACGTTCGCGTCGCTCGTGGCAACCGCCAAGGCAGCGCTGCCCGCCGACACCTCAGCGCCGCGCGTTTCGGCATAGTCCTCTCGCACGTCGCACATGGGGCGCATCCTTCGGGGTGCGCCCCATTCGCGTTTGCGGGAGGGGCGTGCGCGCTCGGCTAGGCTGAGATCGTGCTCGAGAACCCCCGTTCGCCCCGTGTTCGCGCGGTTGCGAAGCTCACCAAACGTGCCGCCCGCGCCGAGAGCGGGCTCTTCCTCCTGGAGGGGCCGCAGGCTGTCGCGGAGGCGCTGCACTGGCGGCCTGAGGGGGTCACCCAGCTGTTCGGCACGCCCACCGCGTTCGAGCGACACGCGCACATCGCGCAGGCGGCCGAGGCGGCGGGGGTGCCCACCGAGTTTGTGACCGAGGCCGTGCTCGACGCGATGGCCGACACCGTCACGCCGCAGGGGCTCATCGCCGTCGCGCACCAGTTTCCGGCCTCCATCAAGCAGATCTTCGCCGATGCACCGCGCCTGATCGCGATCTGTGAAGAGGTCCGTGACCCCGGCAACCTCGGCACCATCATTCGTGCGGCGGATGCCGCTGGGGCCGACGCCGTCGTCCTCACCGGCCGCACGGTCGATCTGTACAACCCCAAGGTCGTGCGCGCCACCACGGGGTCGCTGTTTCACATCCCGATCTCGGTCGGCGGCGAACTGGGCGCGGTGCGCGAGCGCGCGCACGCGGCGGGGCTGCGCATCATCGCCGCCGATGTGAAGGGTGAAGACCTGCTTCAGGCGCGCGCGGCGGGTACGCTCGCCGAGCCCACCGCGTGGCTGTTCGGGAACGAGGCGCACGGGCTCAGCGACGAGAACCTGGCGCTCGCGGATCTGGCGCTGCGGCTGCCCATCTACGGCAGCGCCGAGTCGCTCAACCTCGCCACCGCAGCCAGTGTGTGCCTGTACGAGAGCGCATTCGCGCAACGTGCTGCCAGCTCGTAGCGACATCGCCGTTCGCGCGGTCGCGCTAGTGTAGCGATCGGTTCTGCCCTCCACAAGACCCCGTGTGTCGCTTCGTCACCTTTCGATAAATGTCACGAAAAAAGCTGTTCAGCTCTCGGCGGGCGTCCTAGGTTGGGGGCATGACAGACCGCGCTTCGCAGACACCCCTGGTGGTCGTGCAGGACGTGCAGAAGCACTACGGCGAGTTCCAGGCGCTCAAAGACATCAACCTGACCGTCGACACCGGTGAGGTCGTCGTCGTGATCGGGCCGTCGGGCTCCGGCAAGTCGACACTCTGCCGCACGATCAACCGCCTCGAGACCATCACGAGCGGCTCGATCCGGATCGACGGCAAGGAACTCCCCAAGGAAGGGAAGGCCCTCGCCGCGCTTCGCGCCGATGTCGGCATGGTGTTCCAGTCCTTCAATCTCTTCGCGCACCTGACGATCCTGCAGAACGTCACGCTGGGCCCGATCCAGGTCCGGGGCATGAAGCGCGCCGACGCCGAGCGCGAGGCGCAGATCCTGCTCGATCGCGTCGGCGTCGGGGCGCAGGCCTCCAAGCTGCCGGCGCAGCTTTCGGGCGGTCAGCAGCAGCGTGTGGCGATCGCGCGGGCGCTCGCCATGAACCCGAAGGTGATGCTCTTCGACGAGCCCACCTCGGCGCTGGACCCCGAGATGATCAACGAGGTGCTCGATGTCATGGTGGGGCTCGCGCACGATGGCATGACGATGATCGTCGTCACCCACGAGATGGGCTTCGCGCGCAAGGCGGCCAACCGGGTCGTCTTCATGGCCGATGGGCAGATCGTCGAAGAGGCGGCGCCCGAGGAGTTCTTCACCAATCCCAAGAGCGCTCGCGCGAAGGACTTCCTCTCGAAGCTGCTGACGCACTGAGCCGCACCGAACCCGCTCTCACATTCCGCACCATCCGTTCGACAAGGAGACATCACATGCGAAAGTCACGAATCCTCGCAGGACTCGCGCTCGCCTCGGCGGCCGCGCTCGTCCTCACGGCCTGCAACAGCGGCACGCCCGGTGACACCGGTGGCAGCACCGGAGGCGACGGCGGCAACAGCTCGGACGCACTGTTCGAGGTCGCGACCGACGTCACGATCGACGGCAGCCCCACCTTCGACGCGATCACCAAGCGGGGCAAGGTCCTCGTGGGCGTCAAGGAAGACCAGCCGGGTCTCGGCTACCTCGACCCGACGACGGGGGAGCGCACCGGCTTCGACGTCGACATCGCGCGCTGGGTCGCGGCATCCCTCGGCTACGGCGAGGACGAGATCACCTTCCAGGCGATCCCGTCGGCCAACCGCGAGCAGGCGATCATCAACGGCGACATCGACTACTACGTCGGCACGTACTCGATCACCGACAAGCGCAAGGACCAGATCTCCTTCGCCGGTCCGTACTTCATCACCGGCCAGGGCCTGCTTGTCGCGAGCGACAGCAAGATCACCGGCGTCGATGACCTCGCGGGCATGAACGTCTGCTCGGCCACCGGCTCGACCTCGATCCTGCGCATCAAGGAGGACCACCCCGAGGCTACGACGACCGAGTTCGACACGTACTCGCAGTGCGTCGACCAGCTGCTCAACGGTCAGGTCGATGCGGTCACGACCGACGAGGCGATCCTGATCGGCTACGCCGCGCAGCAGCCCGACAAGCTGAAGGTGGTCGGTGACGTCTTCAGCGAGGAGCGTTACGGCATCGGCGTGCAGAAGGGCGACACCGCGATCGTCGAGTTTATCAACACGATGCTCACGGACGGTGGCTCGACCTGGGAGGCGATCTTCGAGAAGAACCTCGGAGCCTCCGGCGTCAAGGGCGTCCAGCCCAAGGTCGACGCGGTCAACTAAGCCCGTGCGGGGTGGGGCATTCCTCGTGGATGCCCCACCCCGCAACCGCTGCCGCGGCCCGAGCCGCAGCCCGGCCGGGCCGCGGCAGCGCCCACAGCGAGGCACCCCAGGCCACAGGCGCGACGAGAGGATGTGAGAAGCAGACGATGGATGTCTTGTTCGATTACCCGAACTACTGGGTCGACGCATTGGTCGGCACGCTCGTGTTGTTCTTCGCCGGTGGCGGGATCGCCCTCGTGCTGGGCACGATCATCGGCGCGATGCGCGTCTCGCCCGTGCCGATCGCGCGGGGCGTGGGCACGGTGTACGTCAACGTCATCCGCAACACCCCGCTCACGCTGATCTTCTTCTTCTTCGCCTTCGGCGCCCCGCTCCTCGTCGACTTCCGTGTCGACTTCCTGACCCTCGGCATCTGGGCCCTCGGCATCTACACCGCCACCTACGTCGCCGAAACGCTGCGCTCGGGCATCAACACCGTGCCCGTCGGCCAGGCGGAGGCAGCCCGCGCCATCGGCCTCCCGTTCACCAAGGTGATGTCGCTCGTCGTGCTGCCGCAGGCAGCGCGCTCGGTGATCCCGCCCATGATGAGCGTGCTCATCGCGCTGTTGAAGAACACCACCGTCGCCGCCGGCTTCTCGGTGTTCAACCTCGGCAGCATCCGCGCCACGATGAGCGAGAAGGGCGAGAACCAGATGGTGACGCTCCTGTGGGTCATGTTCATCTTCGTCGTGATGGTGCTGCTGCTGGCATGGCTGCAGCGCGTGCTCGAAAACCGCTGGAGGGTGGCGCGATGACTTCCGTCCTGTACGACGTCCCCGGCCCGAAGGCGATCGCCCGCAACCGGATCATCGGTGTGCTCACCGTCGTGGTCGTGGCGGCGCTGCTCGGCCTGCTGATCTGGCGTCTTGCCGAATCCGGCCAGTTCAGCGCCTACAAGTGGCAGGCCTTCGGCTACAGCCGCATCTGGGAACAGTTCGGGATTGCCACGCTGCGCACGCTCGCGGCGTTCGCGCTCTCCGCGCTGGGCGCCCTCGCGCTGGGATTCATCCTGGCGATCGGGCGGATGTCGAACCACGCGTGGGTGCGCTGGCCATTCATCGCCATCGTCGAGGTGCTGCGGGCCGTGCCCGTGCTGATCATGATGATGCTCATCTACTACGGCCTCCCGGTGGTCGGGGTCAAGCTCGACAGCTACTGGGCCGTGGTGATCGCGCTCGTTGCCTACAACGGCTCGGTGTTGGCCGAGGTGCTGCGCGCCGGGATCGAGTCGCTGCCGCGCGGACAAGCCGAGGCCGGGTACGCCGTGGGCCTGCGCAAGGCCGGCGTCATGCGCCTCGTGCTGCTGCCGCAGGCGATCCGGGCGATGCTGCCCGTGATCATCGCCCAGCTCGTCGTCACGCTGAAGGACACGGCGCTCGGCTTCATCATCACCTACCCCGAACTGCTCTACTTCGCCAAGCAGCTGGGATCGAACGCCGTGCTCGGCTCGCCGCTGATTCCCTCGGCGCTCGTCGCCGGAGCCATCTACATCAGCATGTGTCTGCTGCTCTCGCTTGCCGCCGTCAAGGCCGAAAAGCGCCTGCGCAGCTCGCCCCGGGTGCACAAGGCCCCCGGCGCCGGTGCGCCCCTGCTTGAGGGCACCGAGACCGAACTGATTGTGACGCAGAAGCGCGGGTGAGCCTGGGTAGACTTGGCTCTCGTGTCTGACGTTCCCGAGATCACCCCAGAAGCGGTCGACGCCGCCGTAGCGAACGCCCTCGCGGCGATTGCGGCGGCCGGTGACACCGCGGCCCTGCGCGCCGCCCGCGCAGCCCACATCGGCGAGGGCTCGCCCCTGGCCGCGCTCAACGCCTCGCTGCGTTCGGTCGCCCCCGAGCACAAGGCCGCCTTCGGCAAGCTCGTCGGCCAGGCCCGCGGCCGCGTGAACCAGGCGCTGACCGCCCGCGAGGGCGAGCTCGCCGCGGCCGAGACCGCCGCACGCCTGCTCGCCGAGACGCTGGATGTCACGGCGCTGCCCTCGCGCGCACGCGTCGGGGCGAGGCATCCGCTGACCCTGCTGCAGGAGCAGGTGAGCGACATCTTCGTGGGCATGGGGTGGCAGATCGCCGAGGGCCCCGAGCTCGAGCACGAGTGGTACAACTTCGATGCGCTCAACACCGACGCAGACCACCCGGCGCGCACCATGCAGGACACGTTCTACGTCGACCCCGTCGACCGTCACCTCGTGATGCGCACCCAGACCTCTCCCGTGCAGATGCGTTCGATGCTCGAGCGCGAGCTGCCGATCTACGTGCTCTCGCCGGGCCGCGTGTTCCGCACCGACGAGTACGACGCCACGCACCTTCCGGTGTTCAACCAGTTCGAGGGCCTCGTCATCGACAAGGGCATCAACATGGGGCACCTGCGCGGCACGCTGGAGCTCGTCGCGCGCATCCTCTTCGGGCAGGAGGCGAAGATCCGCCTGCGCGCCAACTTCTTCCCCTTCACCGAACCGAGCGCCGAGCTTGACCTGTGGCATCCGACCTTCAAGGGCGGCGCCCGCTGGATCGAGTGGGGTGGCTGCGGCATGGTGAACCCGAACGTGCTGCGCTCCGCCGGCATCGACCCGGATGTCTATTCGGGCTTCGCCTTCGGGATGGGCGTCGAGCGGACCCTGATGTTCCGCAGCGACGTGCAAGACATGCGTGACATGGCCGAGGGCGATATCCGCTTCTCGCAGCAGTTCGGAATGGTGGTCTGATGCGCGTTCCGCTTTCATGGCTCGGCGAGTACGTCGACATTGCGCCGGGCACCACGCCCGAGCAGGTGCTCGAGGCGCTCGTGCGCGTGGGCTTCGAGGAGGAGGACGTGCACACGTTCGAGCTCCAGGGGCCCATCGTCGTCGGTCAGGTCCTCGAGTTCGTCGAGGAGCCGCAGTCCAACGGCAAGACGATCCGCTGGTGTCAGGTGCAGGTGGCGCCGCAGGGCGAGACCGCGGCCGACGGCGGCGACGCCGTGCACGGGATCGTCTGCGGCGCCGGCAACTTCTTCGTCGGCGACAAGGTCGTGGTGACGCTCCCGGGTGCCGTGCTGCCGGGGCCCTTCCCGATCGCCGCCCGCAAGACCTACGGGCACGTCTCCGACGGCATGATCGCCTCGGCGCGCGAGCTTGGGCTCGGGAGCGATCACGAAGGCATCCTGCGGCTTGCCGAGCTGGGGCTTGACCCCGAGGTCGGCGCCGATGCGCTCGCGCTGCTCGGCCTCGACGACGTCGCCGTCGAGATCAACGTCACCACCGACCGCGGCTATGCGCTGTCGATGCGCGGCGTCGCCCGTGAATACGCGCACGCCACCGGCGGGCGCTTCAGCGACCCCGGCGAGCGGGCGTGGGACGAGGTGCAGCCCGGCACCGGGTTCGCGCTCGCGATCGAGGACGCCGCGCCCGTGCGCGGCAACGTCGGGGCCACCGAGTTCGTCGCGCGCGTCGTGCGCGGGGTGGATGCCACGGCCCCGACCCCCGCATGGATGATCGCGCGCCTCACCCTGGCCGGGATCCGCTCCATCTCGCTGCTTGTCGACATCACGAACTACGTCATGCTCGAGCTCGGGCAGCCGCTGCACGGCTACGACCTCGACAAGCTCACGGGCGGGATCACGGTGCGCCGTGCGGCGCAGGGCGAGCGTCTCGTCACGCTCGACGAGCAGACCCGCACGCTGCACCCCGAAGACCTGCTGATCACCGACGAGTCCGGGCCCATCGGCCTCGCCGGCGTGATGGGCGGGGCGAAGACCGAGATGGGCGCCGAGACCACCGACGTGCTGATCGAGGCCGCGGTCTTCGACCCGATCACGGTCGCGCGCACCGCGCGCCGGCACAAGCTGCCCTCCGAGGCATCCAAGCGCTTCATCCGCGGGGTCGACCCGATCATTCCGTTCGTCGCCGCGCAGCGCGCCGTCGACCTGATGGTCGAGCTCGCCGGCGGCACCGCCGACCCGCTCGGCGGGCTCATCGGCGCCGAGGTGTTCGTCCCCTCGATCGAGCTGCCCCGCACCTTCGTGCAGGAGCTGATCGGCGTCGACTACACCGACGACGAGATCGTTCGCGCGCTCGAGACGATCGGATGCACGGTCGACGCGCAGGAGACCTGCTGGGAGGTCATCCCGCCCACGTGGCGCCCCGACCTCACCGACAAGTGGACCCTCGCCGAGGAGGTGGCCCGCATCGAGGGCTACGACCGGATCGGCAGCTGGCTCCCGACCCCGCCCGCCGGGAGCGGGCTCACCGCCGCGCAGCTCGCGCGGCGCCGGGTCGCCAACGGTCTGGCCGCGGCCGGCTTCACCGAGACCCCGTCGTTCCCGTTCACCACGGCCGAGCTCAACGCGCGCTACGGCTCGCCGGATGGCAGCCCCGTGGCATCCATCAAGCTGGCCAACCCGCTCGACGGCCAGGCGCCGTACCTGCGTCGCAGCCTGCTGCCCGGCCTGATGGCCGTGGCGCACCGCAACCTCTCGCGCGGCTTCACCGACCTCTCGCTGTTCGAGCTCGGCTCGGTCTTCCTCCCGGAGGAGGGCGTGCGCTACGGCACCGACGAGGTGCCGTTGGCTGCGCAGCGCCCGACGCCTGAGACCATCGCTGCGCTCGCCGCGGCGATCCCGCCGCAGCCGCGCCACGTGGGCGTGCTGCTGCTCGGCTCGCTGGTGCCCAAGCAGGCGGGGCAGGCGCCCGTCGCGGCCGGCGTCGCCGATGCACTGGACGCCGTACGCACCATCGCCTCGGCGATCGGCGTGCGGATCGACGTGGAGCAGGGCGCGCACGCCGCGCTGCACCCGGGGCGCACCGGCATCCTGACCATCGCTGGCGAGCCCGTCGGCTACGTGGGGGAGCTGCTCCCGGCGCTCGCCGAGGAGGCGGACCTGCCCGCGCGCGTGGCGGTCGCCGAGCTCGATCTCGACCGTGCGATCTCGTTCGCCGGCGGCGCGGTCACGGCCGCACACCTCTCGACGTTCACCCCGGCCACGCAGGACGTCTCGCTCGTCGTGCCGGTGGCCACGACGGCCGCGCAGGTGCGCCTTGCGCTCCTCGAGGGCGCGGGCGAGCTGCTCGAGTCGGCGCGGCTGGTCGACGACTACCGCGGCGAGGGGATGCCGGAGGGCTCGAAGAGCCTGAGCTTCGCGCTGCGCTTCCGCGCACCGGACCGAACGCTCACCGCCGCCGAGGCGAGCGAGGCCAAGCTCGCGGGCGTGGCCGTCGCGGCCGAACGCTTCGGCGCGCGGATCAGGGACTGAGTTTGCGGGGCGAGGGCACGGCGCGCTATCGTCGGCTCCATGTTCTCGCCCGCACAGCCCCTGCACGCGCACCGCTCGCGCGTGGCCGCTGCTGCGCTGCGACGTCTGGGCGCACGCCGACGTTAGGCGACCTCGCGTGATGGCACCGTCGCCATCTGCGGTTGCGAGCGTCGCCGGCCCCGGCCCGGCCCCATTCGGGGCACCCCACCAGACCGTAAGGTAGAGACATGACGTATTCGGTCGCCGTTTCAGGCGCATCCGGCTATGCGGGCGGCGAAGTGCTGCGCCTTCTTGCCGATCATCCCGATTTTGAGATCACCACCGTCACCGCGCATTCCAACGCGGGGCAGCCGCTGATCGCCCACCAGCCGCACCTGCGCTCGCTCGCGCACCTCACGCTGCGCGACACGACCCCGGAGACCCTGGCCGGGCACGACGTCGTCGTGCTGGCGCTGCCGCACGGGCAGTCCGGGCAATACACCGACGCCCTCGGCGACGCCGCACTGATCGTCGACTGTGGCGCGGATCACCGCCTCGAGAGCGAGACGGACTGGAACGCGTTCTACGGCGGCGGGTACCACGAGCCGTGGACGTACGGCGTGCCGGAGCTGATCGTCGGCGGCGGCAAGCAGCGGGAGCGCCTCGTCGGCGCAAGCCGCATTGCCGCCCCCGGCTGCAACGCCTCGACGGTCTCGCTGAGCCTCGCCCCGGGTGTCGCGGCTGGTGTCATCGATTCCGCCGACATCGTCTCGGTGCTCGCCGTCGGCCCAAGCGGCGCGGGCAAGAGCCTCAAGACGAACCTGCTCGCGAGCGAGATCCTCGGCACCGCCAACCCGTATGCCGTCGGGGGCACGCACCGCCACATCCCCGAGATCCGGCAGGCGCTCGTCGCCGCGCGCGGGGGCGACGCCGGCACGACCGGCGCACACCAGGGCATCCGCATCGCGTTCACCCCGGTGCTCGTGCCGATGGCCCGCGGCATTTTGGCCACCACCTCCGCACCGATCGTCGACGGCGTCACCGACGCGCAGATTCGGGATGCCTGGGAGTCGGCGTACGCCCACGAGCCGTTCGTGCACCTGCTGCCGGCCGGCGAGTTCCCCCGCACGGCCGATGTGATCGGCGCAAACACGGCCCTGCTGGGCCTTGCGATCGACCGCGCCGCGAACCGGGTGACGGTGATCGCCGCGGTCGACAACCTGACCAAGGGCACGGCGGGTGCCGCCGTGCAGTCGATGAACATCGCCCTGGGGCTTCCCGAGACCCGCGGCCTGAGCGTGAACGGAGTGGCCCCGTGAGTGTGACCGCGGCCCAAGGATTCGAAGCAGCCGGCGTCGCAGCCGGCCTGAAGGCCAGCGGCGAGCTCGACGTCGCGGTCGTCGTCAACCGTGGCCCGCTGCGGGCCGCGGCCGCCGTGTTCACGAGCAACCGCGCCAAGGCGAACCCTATCCTGTGGTCGCAGCAGGCCATTCGCGACGGCGTCGCCGATGTGGTCGTGCTCAACTCGGGCGGGGCGAACTGTTTCACCGGCGCATTCGGCTTCCAGACGACGCACCTCACTGCCGAGCGCGCGGCGACGGCGCTCGGTGTCGCCGCCGGCGACGTGCTCGTGTGCTCCACCGGCCTGATCGGCACGGGCGACGAGACCTTCCGGCAGGGCGTGCTGCGCGGCGTCGATGCGGCGGTCGAGCGGCTCTCGGTCGATGGCGGGGCCGACGCGGCGCACGCCATCATGACCACCGACTCCGTGCCGAAGCAGGCCACGGTCTCGCGCGATGGCTGGACGATCGGCGGCATGGCGAAGGGGGCCGGGATGCTGGCGCCCGGCCTTGCCACGATGCTCGTGGTCATCACCACCGATGCGCGCCTCAGCTCCACCGAACTCGATCGCGCGCTGCGCCAGAGCACCCGCGTGAGCTTCGATCGCCTCGATTCCGACGGCTGCATGTCGACCAACGACCAGGTCACGCTGCTCGCCAGCGGTGCCTCGGGCATCGTCCCCGACCCGCAGGAATTCGCGGACGCGCTGACCGCACTGTGCCGTGATCTTGCGCTGCAGCTGCAGGCCGACGCCGAGGGCGCAAGCCACAGCATTGCGATCGAGGTCGTCGGCGCGGCATCCGAATACGATGCCGTCACGGTCGGCCGCTCGGTCGCCCGCAACAACCTGTTCAAGGCCGCCATCTTCGGCAACGACCCCAACTGGGGCCGTGTGCTCGCCGCGATCGGCACGACCGATGCCACGTTCGACCCGTACGACGTCGACGTGACGATGAACGGCGTGCGCGTGTGCACGGGCGGGGGGCCGGACCGGCCCCGCGAGGAGGTCGATCTGACCCCGCGCGAGACCCACCTGCTCATCGACCTGCGCTCCGGTGCGCACGAGGCGACGATCTGGACCAACGACCTCACCCACGACTACGTTCACGAGAACAGTGCCTACGCCTCATGACTGACATTCAGAAGACCGACCCGGCCGAGGCATCCGCCCGCGCCGCAGCGCTGATCGAATCGCTGCCGTGGCTGCGGCGCTTTCGCGAACAGATCGTCGTGATCAAGTACGGCGGCAACGCCATGGTCAGCGACGAGCTGCAGGAGGCGTTCGCCGAAGACATCGCCTACCTGCGTTACGTGGGTGTGTTGCCGGTGGTCGTGCACGGCGGCGGCCCGCAGATCTCCTCCATGCTCGAGCGTCTCGCGATCCCGAGCGAGTTTCGCGGCGGGTACCGGGTCACGAGCCCGGAGGCCATGTCGGTCGTGCGCATGGTGCTCACCGGGCAGGTGAACCCGCAGCTGGTCGGCAAGATCAACGCGCACGGCCCGCTCGGGGCCGGGCTCAGCGGCGAGGACGCGGGCCTGTTCGGCGGCCGCCGCCGCGGCGTGATGATCGACGGCGCCGAGGTCGACCTCGGGCTGGTCGGCGACGTAGTGCAGGTCGACCCGACCGGGGTGCTCGATCACCTCGCGGCGGGGCGCGTGCCGGTCGTCTCATCGATCGCGCCCGACCTCGATCACCCGGGGCAGTCGCTGAACGTGAACGCGGATGCCGCGGCCGCGGCGCTTGCCGTGGCGCTCGGCGCCGCGAAGCTGGTGATCCTCACCGACGTTCCCGGGCTGTATCGCGACTGGCCCAACCGCGACTCGCTGGTCTCGCACATCGATGCGACCGAGCTGCGGGCGATGCTCCCGAGCCTTGAATCGGGCATGATCCCCAAGATGACCGCGTGTCTGGAGGCCGTCGAGGGCGGCGTCGAGACCGCGGCCATCATCGACGGCCGGGTTCCGCACTCGGTGTTGGTCGAGATTTTCACCGAGCACGGAATCGGCACGGAGGTGGCCGCGAGATGAGTGAGCAGATGAACGCAGCGCACGAGGGCGGCCAGCCGGCCGACGCCCCGCAGGCCGACTGGCAGCGGGGGATCGAGGAAGACATGCTGCGCAACCTCGCGATGCCGCTGATGCAGCTGGTTCGCGGTGAGGGCAGCTCGGTGTGGGACTCGGAGGGCAACCGCTACCTCGACTTCCTCTCCGGCATCGCCGTGCTCTCGCTCGGCCACGCACACCCGGTGTTCGTGGAGGCCGTCTCCAGCCAAGCCGCCACGCTCGCGCACGTGTCGAATTACTTCTCCACCCCGCCGCAGATCGCGCTGGCGCGCACGATCAAGCGCCTCGCCGAGACCGGCCCCGAGGGGCGGGTCTACTTCTGCAACTCGGGCACCGAGGCGAACGAGGCGGCGTTCAAGCTCGCGCGCCTGCACGGCGACGGCGATCGCCGCCGCATCCTCACGCTCAACCGTTCCTTCCACGGGCGGACGATGGGGGCGCTCGCGCTGACCGGGCAGCCCGCGCTGCACGAGCCGTTCGCGCCGATGGTGCCCGGGGTCGAGCACATCGACGCGACGATCGAGGCGCTCGAGGCAGCCATCGACGACACCGTCGCGGCGCTGTTTGTCGAGCCCATTCAGGGCGAGGCCGGTGTGCTGCCGCTGCCGCAGGGCTTCCTGCAGGCGGCGCGCGAGCTTACCGAGCGCCACGGGGCGCTGCTGATCATCGACGAGATTCAGACCGGCGCGGGCCGCACCGGCGCCTGGTTCGGCTTCCAGCATTCCGGGATCACCCCCGACGCCATCACCCTCGCGAAGGGCCTGGGCGGCGGCTTCCCGATCGGCGCCCTCGTGACGTACGGCAAGGCATCCGAGCTGTTCTCGCCCGGATCGCACGGCTCGACCTTCGGCGGCAACCCGCTCGCCACCCACGTCGCCGGCGCCGTCCTCGGCGAGATCGAGCGCGCCGGGCTCGTGCGCAATGCGGCGGATCGCGGCATCCAGATGCGCGAGGCGATCGAGGCGATCGGCTCGCCGCTGGTGGAGAACGTCCGTGGCGCAGGCCTGCTTCTGGGGGTCGCGCTGACCGCGCCCGTGGCCAAGCAGGTGCTCGCGGCCGCGCAGGCGCACGGCCTGATCATCAACGCGCCGGGTGAGCACATCCTGCGCATCGCGCCGCCGCTCACGATCGGCGACGCCGAGATCGCCGAGTTCGCACAAAAGCTCGCCGCGGCATTGGCCGACGTGCAGCGCGCGCACGCCGCCGCGGCAGCCGCCACGGCACCCACCGAGGAGACCGCATGACCCGCCACTTCCTGCGCGATGATGACGTCACCCCCGCCGAGCAGGCCGAGATCCTCGACCTCGCGGTCGAGCTGAAGCGCGATCGCTGGGCCGACACCTCGCTCGCGGGCCCGCAGACGGTCGCCGTGATCTTCGACAAGTCCTCCACCCGCACGCGGGTGTCGTTCGCCGTCGGCATCGCAGACCTCGGCGGGTCGCCGCTGATCATCACGACCGCGAGCAGCCAACTCGGTGGGAAGGAGACCCCGGCCGACACCGCGCGGGTGCTCGAGCGCCAGGTGGCGGCCATCGTGTGGCGCACCTACGCCCAGAAGGGGCTTGAGGAGATGGCGGCCGGCACCCGAGTGCCCGTCGTCAACGCGCTCTCGGATGACTTCCACCCCTGCCAGCTGCTGGCCGATCTGCTCACGATCCGCGAGCACAAGGGCGAGTTGCGGGGGCTCACCCTCGCGTTCTTCGGCGATGGGCAGAGCAACATGGCGCACTCCTACGTGCTCGCCGGCGTCACCGCCGGCATGCACGTGCGTGTTGCCGCGCCCGAGCACTATGCCCCGCGTGAGGATGTCGTCGCCGCGGCGCGTGCGATTGCGGCAGACACGGGTGGCTCGGTCACGTTGATCACCGAGCCGGACCTCGCCGCCAGCGGCGCCGACGTCATCGTCACCGACACCTGGGTGTCGATGGGCAAGGAAGAAGAAAAGCTCGCGCGCATCCGCGATCTCGGCGGCTACAAGGTGACCGAGGCGCTCATGGCGCAGGCGAAGCCCGACGCGATCTTCATTCACTGCCTGCCCGCGGATCGCGGCTACGAGGTCGACGCCGCCGTCATCGACGGCCCGCAGAGCGTGGTCTGGGATGAGGCCGAGAACCGCCTGCACGCACAGAAGGCGCTGCTCGTCTGGCTGCTGCGCCAGCAGTAGCCGCAGCCACCCACCCTGACCGACCCCGCAATCGCGAACACCACCGGAGTGAACTCATGAGCAACAGCGACTCTTCGACCAACGAAGGCGCCCTCTGGGGCGCGCGCTTCGCGGGCGGACCCTCGCGCGAGCTTGCGGCGCTGAGCCGCTCGACGCACTTCGACTGGGTGCTCGCGCCCTACGACATCGCCGGCTCGAAGGCGCATGCCGAGGCGCTGCACGCCGCCGGGTACCTGACGGCGGATGAGCTGCGCGGCATGGGGGAGGCGCTCGATGCGCTTGCGGCCGATGTCGCCTCGGGCGCGTTCGTTGCGGCCGAGACCGATGAGGACGTGCACGGGGCGCTCGAGCGCGGGCTGATCGAGCGCGCCGGTGCGCAGCTGGGCGGTCGCCTGCGCGCGGGGCGCAGCCGAAACGACCAGATCGCGACGCTCGTGCGCCTGTACCTGCTCGACCACGCCCGGGTCATCGCCGGTGACATCGTGCGGCTCATCGATGCGATCACGTCGCAGGCCGAGGCGCACCCCGGGGCGATCCTGCCGGGCCGCACGCACTTGCAGCACGCGCAGCCTGTGCTGCTTGCCCACCACCTGCAGGCGCACGCCTGGCCGCTGGTGCGTGACCTCGAGCGGCTGCGCGATTGGAGCGCGCGCGCAGTGTTCTCGCCGTACGGCGGGGGAGCGCTCGCCGGCTCGACGCTGGGACTCGACCCGGCACTGGTCGCGAGCACGCTCGGCCTCGCGCGCCCGAGCGAGAACTCGATGGATGCCACGGCCTCCCGCGACGTCGTCGCCGAGTTCGCCTTCATCACCGCGATGATCGGCATCGACCTTTCGCGCTTCGCCGAAGACATCATCATCTGGAACACCCGCGAGTTTGGATTCGTCACGCTCGACGACGCGTACTCGACGGGCTCCAGCATCATGCCCCAGAAGAAGAACCCCGATATCGCCGAGCTCGCGCGCGGCAAGGCCGGCCGCCTGATCGGCAACCTGTCGGGGCTGCTGGCGACGCTGAAGGCGCTGCCGCTCGCGTACAACCGCGACCTGCAGGAAGACAAGGAGCCGGTGTTCGACTCGGTCACGACGCTCGAGGTGCTACTGCCCGCCTTCGCCGGGATGGTCGCGACCATGCGCTTTCACGAGGAGCGGATGGCGGAGCTCGCGCCGCAGGGCTTCAGCCTCGCGACGGATGTGGCCGAGTGGCTCGTCAAGCGGGGCGTCCCGTTCCGCGATGCGCATGAGGTTTCCGGCGCACTCGTGAAGTTCTGCGAGAACAACGGCTTCGAGCTGCACGAGCCCTCGGACGAACAGCTGCTGGCGGTCTCGGAGCACCTGGCTCCCGAGGTGCGCGAGGTGCTGAGCGCCGCAGGCTCGGTCGCGAGCAGGCAAGGCGCGGGCGGCACGGCGCCCGAGCGGGTCGCCGAGCAGCGCGCCGAGCTGATCGCGCGCACGCAGTCGGTCGCGCACGCGCTCGGGTTGTAGCGTCCGGCCGGCGGCAGTCGCCGAGATCTCGCGAATATAGGCTAAGCGCTTATATCGTCAAGATATAAGTGTTACCCTTATCGCATGAGCGTCGCCGTGCTTGCCGACATCGTGGGCTCCCGCAGCCTGCCCGATCGCGCCGCCGCGCAGCGCACGCTGGATGAGACGATCGCTCGTGTCGAGCGTGCGCTCTCCGCGCCGGCGCAGCCGATGCGCCCCACGGTGGGCGACGAGCAGCAGGCCGTGTTCGAGTCCTTGAACGAGGCGATGGCCTTCCTGCTGCTGCTGCAGCTCTCGCTGCCCGAGGGCCTCGAATGCAGATTCGGCCTGGGGGTCGGCGAGGTGCGGGCCGTGGCATCCACCGCCGGCGCGCTCAGTGACGGCCCCGGCTGGTGGGCCGCTCGCGAAGCCATCGAGGCGGTCCACGCGAAGCAGCAGCGAAGAATTCCGCACGCACGCTCGTGGATTGTCGCCGGCAGGGAGCAAGATGAGCATGTGCACACGCTCGTTCAGGTCAGCAACGCCTACCTGCTCGCGCGCGACGAGCTCGTCGGCGCGATGACCGGGCGCGCCCGCCGGCTCACGGCCGGGCGCTGCCTCGGCCGCACCCAGCGCGAGCTCGCGCAGGCGGAGGGCATCACGCAGCCCGCGGTGTCGCAGGCACTCGCGCTCTCCGGCGCCGCCGCGATCGTCGAGGGCTTCGCCGCGCTTCGGAGTCAGGCGAGCCGATGATCGTCACGGCGCTCGTGCTCATCGCGATCGGCGGGATCGACCTGATCCGCCAGTTCGTGGGGCCCGGCGCCGCGCTCGCGCCCGCCGGTTCGGGCGTGACCGGTGCACTTCCGGCCGATGCGGCGGCCGGTATCGCATCTGGCGTCCGCGCGGCCCGCGGCCGCCGCGCGCGCTGGATCGCCCTGGCCGCAGCCGGTGCCTTCGTCCTCCTGCTCAGCATCGCCGCCGGGGCCTGGCCCGCCGGAATCCTCGCGGTCGCCTGCGCCGGCGCGTGGCTGTGGTGCTTCCCGACGCGGGGCGCTGCGCGGGCGGGGATCTGGCCCGTCGTCGGGCTCGCCGTGCTGTGCGCGGCGTTCGTCGCGCTGCTCGGCCCTCGCACCGACGTCGGCCTGCTCGGTGTGCTCTGGTCGCTGCCCTCCCCGTGGGGGCCGCTCTCGCTCGACGCGGCACTCCTCGTGATCGGCGTGATCCTGTTCCTGTTCGAGTCGTCGAACCTCGTCGTGCGCGCCGCGCTCGCGCAGGCGAAGACCGTGGATGCTTCGGCCGCCCCCTCCATCACACCCGGGGCCGCGGCATCCGTGCCCGGCCCGACGGTGCGGCCCACCTCGAGCGCCGAGCCCCCGGCGATCGCGCCGCTCAAGGGCGGCCGGCTCATCGGCCCGCTCGAGCGCGTCGTGATGTTCGGCCTCGTGCTCTCGGCCTCGTACACGCTGCTGGCCGCGGTGCTCGCGGCGAAGGGCATCGTGCGCTTTCCCGAGATCTCGCGCGATCGGGATACCGGCAACCGCGCCGAGTACTTCCTCGTCGGCAGCCTCGTCAGCTGGGTGATCGCGCTCGCCGCGGCGTTCCTGGTCTGGTGGGCGTTCGCGGCCACCGGGGTCTGAGCTGGCCCCGTTCCGGGCAACTCCCGCATGCCGGGGCCGGGGAGCCGGGATCCCGCTGGTAGCCTGGAGCGCGTGTCACTCACCACCGCTCCCATCGCCAACGACCCGTCCTTCGAGAACGTCTGGCAGGAGCTCGTGTATCGGGGTCTCGTGCACGTTTCGACCGACGCGGCGGCACTGGAGGAGCTCCTCGCGGGCGACCCGATCACCTACTACTGCGGCTTCGACCCGACCGCGCCCAGCCTGCACCTCGGCAACCTCGTGCAGATTCTCGTGCTGCGTCGCCTCCAGCTGGCAGGCCACAAGCCGCTCGGCCTCGTCGGCGGTTCGACCGGCCTGATCGGCGACCCGCGCCCGACCGCCGAGCGCACGCTCAACACCAAGGAGACGGTGGAGGAGTGGGTCGGCTACCTGCGCGCGCAGATCGAGCGCTTCCTGAGCTTCGAGGGTGACAACGCCGCGCGCATGGTGAACAACCTCGACTGGACCGCGCCGATGAGCGCGATCGATTTTCTCCGCGAGATCGGCAAGCACTTCCGCGTCGGCACCATGATCAAGAAGGACTCGGTCTCGGCGCGCCTGAACTCGCCCGCCGGCATCAGCTACACCGAGTTCAGCTACCAGATCCTGCAGGGCATGGACTTTCTCGAGCTCTACCGCCAGTACGGCTGCGTGCTGCAGACCGGCGGCAGCGATCAGTGGGGCAACCTCACCAGCGGCACCGACCTGATCCACCGGGTGGAGGGCGTCTCGGTGCACGCGATCGGCACCCCGCTGATCACGAACAGCGACGGCTCGAAGTTCGGCAAGAGCGAGGGCAACGCGATCTGGCTCGACGCCGCGATGTGCAGCCCGTACGCGTTCTACCAGTTCTGGCTCAACACGGACGACGCCGATGTCGCCACCCGTCTCAAGGTCTTCACGTTCCTCACCCGCGCCGAGATCGAGGCGCTCGAGCAGAAGGTCGCCGACGAGCCGTTCCGCCGTGAGGCACAGCGCCGGCTGGCGTGGGAAGTGACCGCGATGGTGCACGGCGTGGATGCTGCGACCGCCGCGATCGACGCGTCGCAGGCGCTCTTCGGCCAGGGCGAGCTCGCCTCGCTCGATGCCGACACGCTCGCTGCCGCACTTCGCGAGCTGCCCAACATCACGGTTTCCGCCGGCATCACCGTCGCGCAGGCGCTCGTTTACACCGGGCTGTGCGCGAGCCTCGGCGAAGCGCGCCGCGCCGTGGCACAGGGCGGGGTCTCGCTCGACAACGAGAAGGTCGCCGACGAGGCGGCCCTCGTGACCGGCGCACTGCCCGGCAGCGTCTCGGTGCTTCGCCGCGGCAAGAAGACGCTCGCCGGCATCTTCGTCACGGAGTAGCAGGTCGTGCCATTTACCCCGAGTCATGCGGTGGTGGCACTTCCTTTCGTGCGGACTCCGCTTCCGCCCGCGGCAATCGCCGTCGGCGCGATGACGCCGGATCTCCCGCTCTTCGTGCGGGGGTTCGGTCCTTCGTATGTGCAGACGCATAGTCTCGTCTCGCTTCCGCTCACCTTGCTGCTCGCGCTGGCACTGCTGTTGCTGTGGCGATGCGTGCTTCGCCCTGCCTCCCGCGCACTCGCACCGGCGTGGGTGGCGACACGACTGCCGGGGGAGTGGGACGAGCGTGCCGGCGCCGCGTTTCGTGCGACCTTCGGCATTCGCCCACGGGACGCCGCGGGGAAGCCGGGGCCGCGCACGGTGTTCGCTGCCTCCGTGTTCACGGGCACGACCGTCGCAACCACTGCGCTGCTGCTGCTCGCACTCGCGATCGGCATCGCCACACACATCCTCTGGGACGCCTTCACGCACGAGGGCCGTTCGGGCACCGAGCTTCTCCCGATCCTGGCCGAGCGCTGGGCACCAATAGGGGGGTACGAACTGCCGGGCTATAAGTGGCTGCAGCACGGCTCCAGCGTGGTGGGGCTTGTGATCCTCGCGGTGTACGGCGTCATCTGGTGGCGAAAGCGACCCCACACCTCTTCCACGCGGACGGTGCCCGGGTGGGTGCGCGTGAGCTGGTGGCTCTCGCTTCCCCTCTTCCTTCTGGGTGCATGGCTGTGGGGGATGGTCGCTCTCGGTCCTCTGACGGCGGAGTGGACCGTGGCCCATCTGGCCTACCGCGTGCTCCCGCCGGCGTGCGCGATCTTCGGTCTGGTCACCATTGCCCTGTGTATCGGGATCCAGGTTGCGCGCGGCTCGCAGCGGGCGGTCGCGACGGACGCGTAGCCCCAAGACACGCCCGGGTTGCAGGCCCGATCGCGCGAATGGCGGCAGTTTTGGGCGATTTCGAGCTGCGCAGCGGTGGCCGATGCGGGGATGCCTCGTCCAGGGCCGTCGACGCGGGATCCGCGCTCGCGCGACTCGAATGCGGGCCTGACGCGGGATTCTCCGTGCGCTCGACGGTCGCGACACGCCCGGGCTGCACGGTCGATTTGCCGGACCCCCGGAATCCACGTAACTTATTACTTGTTCGCCCCACAGGGAAGCGGAAGAGGCCGAGAGCCTCACCCCCCTCAAGCGGAGAACAAGCCACTCAAACTCCAGCACATCACTTCTGATGTTCTTCACGAGTTTGGGTCTCATTCTCGTGTGCTTCAACTCTGAAACACTTCGATTTGAGTGTTGTAGCCAGATGGTCTACAGTAGGAATCCTGCTCCTCGGGAAGTCATCGACTGAGGCTGTGACGGAAGACATTGAGTCAAAATCCGCACGGCGTGTCGATTTGACAAACTGAACGAAGCAGATAAGATAGAGAAGTTGCCTTACGGAGAAGATCGCAAGATCCGAAAGTAAGAGCATCCGATCCTTGAGAACTCAACAGCGTGCACTTGTCAAATGCCAAAAAACCTCGCGACCAGCCTAGCTGGTCGATGAGATTCTTTTGAGATTAAACGGAAATGTCAGTAATGACATCCGATCGTCAGATCAAACTCGCTCGGTACAACCTATTCCGGTTGTGTCGTAGCAAAAATTCTTTACGGAGAGTTTGATCCTGGCTCAGGATGAACGCTGGCGGCGTGCTTAACACATGCAAGTCGAACGGTGAAAGAGGAGCTTGCTCTTCTGGATCAGTGGCGAACGGGTGAGTAACACGTGAGCAATCTGCCCCTGACTCTGGGATAACAGCTGGAAACAGCTGCTAATACCGGATACGAGACGTGATCGCATGATCAACGTCTGGAAAGAACTTCGGTCAGGGATGAGCTCACGGCCTATCAGCTAGTTGGTGAGGTAATGGCTCACCAAGGCGACGACGGGTAGCCGGCCTGAGAGGGTGACCGGCCACACTGGGACTGAGACACGGCCCAGACTCCTACGGG
>Ga0073899_10000152_pt1 | contig 61885 bp, 57 predicted proteins | sample KloWWTmetaKNB5Ph_FD_88975 | JGI IMG/M metagenome (GOLD analysis project Ga0073899, IMG submission 88975) | Active sludge microbial communities from Klosterneuburg, Austria, studying microevolution and ecology of nitrifiers - Klosterneuburg... | ecosystem: Engineered > WWTP > Aerobic digester >... | reverse complement strand
CCGATCAGTACGGGGTTGTTCTTCTTCCGGCGGCTCAGCACCTGGCTTACCCGCTCGATCTCTTTCTCGCGACCTACGATCGGGTCGAGCTTGCCGTCCTCGGCCAATTTGGTGAGGTCCCGGCCAAAGTTGTCCAGCACGGGGGTCTTGCTCTTACTATCGCCTTGCTTCCGCTGACCGGCCGCGCCACCGAAATTGCCACTGTCGTCATCGTCGTCGTCCGCGCTCTGGGGACCTTGCGCCTTCGGGCCGCTTTTGCGAGGCACTTCCGAGGAGGGACCACCTCCGGCAAGAATGGTATCGACCTCGTTCTTCACGCTGTCATAGTCCACGTTGAACTTGTGCAGCGTGCGGGTAGCCAGGTTGTCCTCGTCCTTCAGAATGCTGAGTAGCAAGTGTTCGGTGTCGATGTGGGGGCTCTTGAAGAGCTTGGCCTCCAAGAAGGTGATCTTCAGCATCTTCTCGGCCTGCTTGATCAGCGTGATCTTGTCCTTGTCCGGCGGACGCATCGCGCTGGCGGGCTCCATGCTGCCCTCCACCGAACGGCGGAGCTCCTCCAGGTCCACGTCCAGGTGGTGAAGGATCTTCACGGCGTTGCCCTCGCCCTCGCGGATGAGGCCGAGCAGGATGTGCTCGATGCCGATGTAGTTGTGCCCAAGCCGGAGGGCCTCCTCACGGCTGAAGGTGATGACGTCCCGGACCCGGGGTGAGAATTTGGCGTCCATGCGGTGGTTCGGCGGTGGTGCGTCCGTGGGATGAAGGTACGGCGTCGGGCACCGGGGGCAAGCTATCCAATCGGGCTTCGTGCACCCCGGTCCGGCCATCGTGCTTTTATCCACAAGGAACTGTGCGGTCTGTGGAAAAATACGGGGGCCTCGAACCCTCCTACGAAGTACTTTCGGGCTCCCTTTTCGGCACCCCTTTCATCACGGACCGTGCCAATGACGAATTGACAGCCCATGACCGACGGAGAGAAGATCGTCCCGATCAACATCGAGAACGAGATGCGAACGGCCTACATCGACTACTCGATGTCGGTGATCGTGAGCCGCGCCCTGCCTGATGTGCGCGATGGCCTCAAACCCGTGCACCGCCGTGTGCTGTTCGGCATGCAGGAGCTGGGGGTGCTCAGCAACCGCCCCTACAAGAAGAGCGCCCGTATCGTCGGTGAAGTGCTGGGTAAGTACCACCCGCACGGTGACGGCAGCGTGTACGACGCCATGGTGCGCATGGCGCAGGACTGGAGCCTGCGCTACCCCTTGGTGGACGGCCAGGGCAACTTCGGCAGCATCGACGGGGACAGCCCGGCGGCCATGCGCTACACCGAGGCCCGCCTGAAGAGGATCGCCGAGGAGGTGCTGGCGGACCTGGACAAGGAGACCGTGGACATGCGTCCCAACTTCGACGACACGCTGGAGGAGCCGAGCGTGATGCCCACCCGGATCCCGCAGCTCCTGGTGAACGGGGCCGCCGGCATTGCCGTGGGCATGGCCACCAACATGCCGCCGCACAACCTCACCGAGGTGTGCGACGCCACCATCGCCTACATCGACGACCGCGACATCGACATCGACGGCCTGATGCAGCACATCAAGGGTCCGGATTTCCCCACCGGCGGGGTGATCTACGGCACCGACGGCATCCGTGAGGCCTACACCACCGGCCGCGGCCGCATCGTGCTCCGCGGCAAGTGCCACATCGAGGAGGACCAGCGCACCGGGCGGGAGACCATCATCTGCACCGAGATCCCCTACCAGACCAACAAGGCCGTGCAGCTCTACAAGGGCGTGGCCGACCTGGTGAACGACAAGAAGATCGAGGGCCTCAGCGACGTCAACGACTACAGCGACCGCACCGGCATCCGCCTGGCCTACGAAGTGAAGCGGGAGGCCATGGGCACCGTGGTGCTCAACCAGCTCTACAAGTACAGCGCGCTGCAGAGCAGCTTCAGCGTGAACAACATCGCGCTGGTGGGCGGGCGGCCCATGCTCCTGAACCTCAAGGACATGATCGCCCGCTTCGTGGACCATCGCCACGACGTGGTGGTGCGCCGCACGAAGTACGACCTGCGCAAGGCCGAGGAGCGTGCCCACATCCTGGAGGGCCTGCTGATCGCCCTGGACCACCTGGACGCCGTGATCGCCCTGATCCGGGCCAGCCAGACCCCCGACGAGGCCCGCGACGGCCTGATGAAGGAGTTCGGCCTCAGCGAGATCCAGGCCCGTGCCATCCTCGACATGCGCCTGCAGCGCCTCACCGGCCTGGAGCGCGACAAGATCCGCGAGGAGCACGCCGAGCTCATGACCCTCATCGCCCACCTGAAGGCCGTGCTGGCCGATGAGGGCATGCGGATGAGCATCATCAAGGACGAGCTGCGCGAGGTGAGGGAGAAGTACGGCGACAAGCGCCGCACGGAGATCGTGGCCAGCGGGGCGGACCTCAACATGGAGGATCTTATCGCCGACGACGCCGTGGTGGTCACCATCAGCCACCTGGGCTACATCAAGCGCACGCCGCTGGCCGAGTTCCGCACCCAGACCCGGGGCGGGGTGGGCAGCCGTGGCAGCACCACGCGTGACGAGGACTTCCTGGAGCACCTCTTCGTGGCCACCAACCACAATTACCTGCTCATCTTCACCCAGAAGGGCCGGTGCTACTGGATGCGCGTGTTCGACATCCCCGAAGGCACCCGTCAGAGCAAGGGCCGCGCGATCCAGAACCTCATCCAGATCGAGGCGGACGACAAGGTGCTGGCCTACATCAACGTCAAGGACCTCAAGAGCGAGGACTACCTGAACAACCACTTCGTGGTGCTGTGCACCAAGAACGGCATCATCAAGAAGACCACCCTGGAGGCCTACAGCCGCCCGCGCGCCAACGGCATCATCGCCGTGGGCATCCGCGAGGGCGACGAGCTGCTGGAGGCCCGCCTCACCAACGGCAACTGCCACATCATCATGGCCAGCCGCGAGGGCAAGGCCAACCACTTCGAGGAGAACCGCGTGCGCCCCATGGGCCGCGGGGCCAGCGGGGTGCGCGGCATGCTGCTGGAGGACGGCGACGAGGTGGTGGGCATGATCACCATCGACAAGGCCGAGACCGGCACCCGCCAAGTGCTGGTGGTGAGCGAGAACGGCTACGGCAAGCGCACCCCGCTGAAGGACAAGGATGGGGAGTACGAGTACCGCATCACCAACCGCGGCGGCAAAGGGGTGAAGACCCTGCAGGTGACCGAGAAGACCGGCAAGGTGGTGGCCATCAAGGATGTGACCGAGGAGGACCACCTCATGATCATCAACCGCAGCGGCATCACCATCCGCACCCGGGTGAACGAGCTCCGCGAGCTGGGCCGGGCCACCCAGGGCGTCCGCCTGATCGAGCTGCGCTCCAACGACCGCATCGCCGCCGTGGCCAAGGTGGACAGCGACCTCCACGAGGACGAAGAGCAGCCTGGTGAAGGCGACGACGGCGCCGCGAATGGCACCGAAGTTGATACCCCGGCCCCCGAAGCCTGAACCGAAGACACGACCGACCCCTCATGAAGCGTACCCTCATCCTCCTGTTCGCCGCCGGCACCCTGGGCCTCCACGCCCAGAACAGCAACGTGGTGAACGCCTACAACTACCTCCAGGACGGCGATCTGGCGAAGGCGGCCGAGTTCATCGAGCCCGCCATCGCCAATGAGGCCACCATGGGCAAGGACAAGACCTGGCGCTACCGCGGCGACATCTACCGGCTGATGGCCCTGGGGCAGGACGAGACGCTGAAAGCCCAGTTCCCCGACGCCATGCAGCGGGCCATCGACAGCTACATCAAGGCCCAGGAGCTGGACACCAAGGGGAGCTACAAGAACGAGATCCAGCAGAATCTGCTCGCCCTGCAGGCCGCCTCGCTCAACAAGGGCAACGATGCCTTCAGCGCCAAGGACTACGACAAGGCCATCGCCCTCTACGGCAACAGCGAGCGCATCGCCAAGGCCTTCGGCGCGGTGGACACCAACGCCATCTTCAACAGTGCGCTGGCCTACGAGACCAAGGGGGATGCCGCCATGGCCATCCAGCGCTACGGCGAATGCCTCAGCCTGGGCTACGACAAGCCGGAGATCTACCGCTACAAGGCCAACCTGCAGAAGAAGGCCGGTGATGTGGAGGGGGCCATCGCCACGGTGCGCGAGGGCCGCACCAAGCACGCGGGCAACAAGGACCTCATCCTGGACGAAATGAGCTACCAGCTGGAGACCGGTCGCACCGAGGAGGCGGAGAAGAGCGTGAGCGAGGCCATCGCCGCCGATCCGGAGAACGCCGTCCTCTACAGCATCCTCGGCAGCCTGTACGACGCCAAGGCCAACCCGAAGGAGGGACCCGCCCCGGCCGAGGCCGATGTGGCCAAGTGGACCGACCTGGCCGAGGAGAATTACAAGAAGAGCCTGGAGCGGGACCCCAAGTTCTTCGACGCCTACTTCAACATCGGCGTGCTGTACAACAACCGTGCGGCCACCTGCTACAGCAAGGCCAACAGCATCAAGGACAACACCGCCTACGAGAAGGCCAAGACCGCCTGCGATGGGGTCTTCGTGAAGGCCGTGCCATACTTCGAGAAGGCGCACGAACTCCGTCCGGACGACGTGCAAACGATCCAACAGCTGATGAAGCTGTATGCCAAGACCGACGACCAGGCCAAGTATGCCGCCATGAAGGCGAAGCTCGGACAATAAGGCCGTTGGCGCGTTAAGGGTGAGAGCTCCGGTCATGGCCGGGGCTCTCTGCGCTTCCGGGGGGTCAGCCTTCGCGCAGCCAGAGGATGTCCTCCCGCAGGTCCCGGTGCGCCATCACGTCCACAGGAACGGTGCGTCCGTCGGTGCGTGCCCGGAACGAGCGGAAGCCCGCCCCGCGCAGCAGGTCGTCCATGGCCTGCACTTCGGCCCGCGAGCGGTCCAGGAGGGTGGTCTCCACCATGATGCGGACGATGCGCCCTTCAGCCAGCATGCGCTGGCAACCGCGCAGCGCCGGCAGCTCCGAGCCCTCGATGTCCAGCTTCAGGAAGTCGACGCGGTCGATGCCCCGCTCGGCGCAAAAGGCGTCCACCGTGGTCACCAGCACCGGATAGGGGATCTTGTCCTTGGGATCGAAGGTCCCCTCCAGACAAGCGAAGCCCCGCACCATCACCCGAGGGGTGTCGTAGAACGTGTGCGTGCCGGTATGGTCCGTGAGCGCAAGATCCCACAGCGACCAGGTCCTGAAGGAGCCGAGGTCGTTCAGTTCCCGGATGCGGGCGTTCGCCGTGCGCGATGGCTCGAAGGAATGCACATGGCCGTGGGTGCCCACCAAGCCCAGGCAGTGCGCCGCGAAATAGCCCATGTTGGCGCCGGGGTCGAACACGACCATGCCCGGACGCAGGGTGCGGGAGAGGTAGTTCATGATGTTGACCTCGTAGAGGCCGAAGAACATCATGCGGTGCTGGCGGATGCCCAGGTCCAGGGAGAGCCGGACGCCGTTGCGAACGATCTCGACCGGTTCGCCGGTGTTCGTCCATTCACCGATCAGGTCGGCCAACCGGTGGCGGCCCCGGACGGGGAGGCGGGTGAGCTGGCGGGCGATGTCACGCAATGGGGTTCGCCACATGGGCGGCGAAGGTAGTTCCAGCGGGTCGGGCGGGGCGGGGATCGGAAAGCTGGGGCTATGGGCTTGAGCTTCAGAAAACTACAACTTAACATAATATAAATTATGTGCCAATTGGGTCGTCGAACAGGCCATCGACCGGCTCGACCCCAAAGCCGGTCCGGCCCAAGCTCCGATACCGGCCGTTCACCAGCACAAAACCGCGGAACGGATCATTGGCGATCAACCAAGGTCCGTCGAGGTCGCAGAGATCCGCCAGGCCCCCGAGTGAAGCCATCGCCGCGCAGCCCAGGCTGCTCTCGCTCATGCTGCCGAGCATCACGTGCAGTCCCTTGCTGCGCGCCCAGCGGATCATGTCCAACGCCCGGTCCAGGCCGCCGCACTTCATCAGCTTCACATTGACGCCCGTGAACGCCCATCCTCGCTCTTCCAGATCCTCCGGCCCTTGAACGGATTCGTCGGCGATCACCGGCACGGTCGTCCGACGGCTCAAGGCCGCATGCGTTTCCAGGTCGTCCTTGTGGAATGGCTGCTCCAGGCCGGCCACCCGCATCGCACCACCGGCCGCAGCGATCATGCCCAACGCTTGGTCCACGGTGGTCAGCCCTTGGTTGGCGTCCAGCAACAGCGGTCTCTCCGTCCGGCCGGAGATCCATCGCAGGGCCTCGCCGTCTTCTGGGCGACCGTTCAGCTTGATCTTCAGTACTGGAGCATCCGAAGCTTCGTTCAGTTTGGCGTCCAGTTCATCCAATCTGCTGATACCCAACGTGAACACTCCAAGTCCTTGTCTTTGTGTTTCGATCGATCCCAGTGTTGAAGCGTTGGTGTTTATTCTCCTCAGTATCATATCCATGAACGCCATGTGTAGACCGGCGCGTGCGGCGGGCATCGCCCGGCCATCCAGGAGTTGGTCCAGTGATCTGGACATGGACTTCAGGTCGGATGACTCAATCGCCTGTGGATCAATTGATCGATAGGTCGAGATGATCCCGGACTGGTTCTCGCTGACGTACGGTGGCGTGGTGGCCTCTCCGTATCCGACCAAGCCACCCTCGCGGAGGCGAACAAGCACGCTGTCGGTGCCGTCACGCAACCCGTGCGCGGTGCCGAAGGGTCGTTTGAACCGCAACCGGTACGGCAGGATGTCCAACTTCACGGTACCAAGGTCGTGGGTGGTCATGGACGGACCGTGGCCGTGAGCGCCCGAGTTCCGAACAGCCCGGAACGAACAAGCCCCGGAGCCGGGCTCCAGGGCTTGTGCAGACCGTGTGGTCGCCGGGTCTACTTGATCGGGTACACCACGCGGGTGAGCCACTTGGCCGTGTCGGGTTCCGTGCCGGGGTCGGTGATGTACTCCTCCAGGACCACTTCGCCCATGGTGGCGCCGTCGGCCTTCATCTTCTTGTCGATGGCGATGTGCGCCTTCTCCGTGTTGGCGTAAGGCCCGTAGTGGTCGATGGTGTAAGCCTTGCCGGCGGGCACCTCCACCAGGGTCATGCCCTTCAGCTTGTCCTTGGTGCTGGCGGAAACGGGGATCCCGGCCAGCATGTCGGCCTCCTGCTTGGCCTCGTTCCACTCATAGAACAGCCCGCTCGGCGCACCGGCGGGCTCCACACCCGCCGCCTGCATGATGCCCATGGCCTTGCCGAAGGTGCTTCCGAAGAAGGCCTCCATGGTGCTCCACTTCACGCGTTTGCGCTCGCCGAGGTACCACATGGCCGGCCGCTCCGCCACGTTCACCTCGAAGCCGTCCACCATCCGGGCCTTCTGTTCGGCGATGGCCCTGGCGTCGGACTCCGCCAGGCCTTTCAGGTTGTTCAGCCCCTTCTCAAAGTCGGGTCCGAGCATCTTGTCCATGTCCATGAACACGCCCATCACGCGGCCCACGAAGCCGTTCTCGCCCTGCACGCCCCACGTGATGCGGGTGCTGTCGCCCATGGCCTCCAGGTCGTAGGTGCCCTCGTTCACGGCCTCCATCGGTTCCAGGAAGGTGAGCTTGGTGCGCACGCTCTTGTTGGGCTCGATGGCCACGATCTCCTGCATGCCCTTGCCCACCGTATCGCCCTCCCACTTCCACACGGCGCCCACCGTGCCGTCGGTGCCCTCGATGCTTTGCACCTGGTCCTTGTCCATCTCCTGCCAGGGGCCCCAGTTCTTCATCTCGGACAGCTTGCCCACGCGGTTGAACACCACCTCGGACGGGGCGGCGATCACCGCACTGCGCTCCACGCGGAAGGTCTTCGGGCCCATGAGGCCCAGGATGATGAACAGGCCCGCCAAGGCCAGCAGGATGATGAGGATGGTCTTCAGGGCGCGCATGGCCGCATGGGTTTTGGTATCCAAAGATGCGGCTTGCCGGCGAATGGAGGGGGCTGTGTGTCGGACGGTTGGCACGTTCTTTTCTTTGCTCGGCCCACACCCCGCTCCCATGCTCCACGCGATCCGCCTCCCATTGCTTTCGCTCGCCGCCCTGGCCCTGTTCACCGCCTGCAGCAAGGGCGGTTCGCCGGCCGGCACCAAGGTGAAGCAACCCTTCAGCGGCAGCGCCTACGAAAGCAACAACCGCTTCTTCCGCGGCACGGGTCAGGGCGTCAGCGCCAAGCAGAACATCGCCCGCAGCAAGGCCGACCTCGAGGCCAAGAACCAGCTCGCCTCCCAGGTGGGCACCAACATCCGGGCGGTGACGGACCAGTACCTGGGCCAGACCGAGAACGCCGGCGCCGCCGACGTGGCCGACAAGTTCCAGACCTTGGTGCGCGAGGTGATGAGCACCGAACTGGCCGACCTGCGCAAGATCGGCGAAGAAACCTATCACAACCCCGAGACCCAGGCCTACACGGTGCATGTGGCCTACGAGATCCGCAAGGCGGCCATGTTCCGCTTCATGAAAAAGCAGGCCCGCACCAACGCCAAGGTGAGCGAGCAGGAACTGAAGGTGATGGACGAGATCCTGGACCAGCAGATCAAAGCGGCCGAAGCGGAGGGTGAGTGACCTGCCAACTTTGCCGACGCGCCTGACGAACCGACCCGCTGCAGGCCGTGTTCACCGAACGGACCCTGAATTGCGGAGAGCCCCCCAAAACCTGAACGACCCATGATGGGAGCCTATGTCATCGGCATCGTGGTGATGCTCGTGAGCATGCTGGTGAGCCACCAGCTGAAGAGCCGATTCCAGAAGTACAGCGCCACCCCGCTGGCCAACGGCATGAGCGGGGCGGAGATCGCGCAGCAGATGCTGCACGACCATGGCATCGGCAATGTGAAGGTGGTGAGCGTGCCCGGCCAGCTCACCGACCACTACAACCCCGCCAACCGCACCGTGAACCTCAGCGAGGCCGTCTACCATGCCCGCAACGCCGCCGCTGCGGCGGTGGCCGCCCACGAGTGCGGGCACGCCGTGCAGCACGCCACCGCCTACCGCTGGCTCACCATGCGCAGCAAGCTGGTGCCCGTGGTGCAGGTGACCAGCAGCTTCATGCAATGGGTGATCCTCGGCGGCATCCTGCTGATCAACAGTTTCCCGCAACTGCTGCTCTTTGGCATCATCCTGTTCGCCATGACCACGCTGTTCGCCTTCATCACCCTGCCGGTGGAGTACGACGCCAGCAACCGGGCCCTGGCCTGGATCAAGCGCAACGGCATCGTCACCGCCGGCGAGTACGCCATGAGCGCCGACGCCCTGAAGTGGGCCGCCCGCACGTACGTGGTGGCCGCCATCGGCTCGCTGGCGACGCTGCTCTATTACGTGTCCATCTTCATGAACCGCCGGAGCTGATCCCCCTCACCCGTGCGGGAAGGGCCACTGCTTCGGCGGTGGCCTTTCGTTCTCCGGGTGGTCAGCGGCGCCGCGGGCGCACGCCCAGCACGCCCAGGAGACCGCGGGTGAGTTCGCGCACCAGCGTGTTGCCCACCTGTCGCACCATGGTGTTGCGGCTCAGGTCGTCCACCAGCGACCGCTCGGGCTTGGCCGGCTTGGGCTCCGTGTCGCTCCCCCGCCTCTCGGCCCGCTCGGTCTTCGCCTCGCCCTCCTCCCCGTTCAGGCGCTTCTCCAGCAGCTCGAAGGCGCTGTCGCGGTCGATCACCTCGTTGTACTTGGCCGCCAGTGCACTACGGGCCACGAGGCCATCCAGCTCCAGTGGGCTCAGCACGTCCATGCGGGTGGCGGGCGCCCGCATCAGCGTGTGGGCCAGCGGGGTCGGCGTGCCCTTCTCGCTCAGCGCCGTCACCAGTGCCTCGCCGATGCCCAGTGTGGTCAGCAGGGTCTCCGTATCATAGAAGTCGGTGAGGGGGTAGTTCTCCGCCGTGCGCCGAATGGCCGTGCGGTCCTTGGCGGTGAAGGCGCGCAGCGCGTGCTGGACCTTCAGGCCCAGCTGTCCCAGCACCGCTTCGGGCACGTCCGTGGGGTCCTGTGTGCAGAAGTACACCCCCACCCCCTTGCTCCGGATCAGCTTGATGATGGTCTCGATCTGCTCCAGCAGGGGCTTGGTGGCCGTGCTGAAGATCAGGTGGGCCTCGTCGATGAAGAGGCAGAGCTTCGGCTTCTCCGGGTCGCCCACCTCGGGGAAGGTGGCGTACACTTCCGCCAGCAGGCATAGCATGAAGGTGCTGAAGAGCCGCGGCTTGTCCTGGATGTCGGTGAGGCGCACGATGTGCACCACGCCCTTGCCGTCGCGTTGCGCCAGCAGGTCGTTGACATCGAAGCTTCGCTCGCCGAAGAAGCGGTCCGCGCCCTGCTGTTCCACTTCGATCAGCTTGCGCAGGATGGTGTTCACCGTGGCGGGGCTCACCGCGCCGTACTGCTTCTGCACCTCGGCCTTGCCCTCCTGGGTGGTGAACTGCAGCACGCGACGCAGGTCCTTCAGGTCGAGCAACGGCAGCCCGTTGTCGTCGCAGTACTTGAACACCAGGGCCAGCACGCTCTGCTGGGTGTCGTTGAGCTCCAGGATGCGGCCCAGCAGCACCGGTCCGAACTCGCTGATGGTGGCGCGCAGCCGGGCGCCCTTCTCGCCACTGAGGCTCAGCAGCTCCACCGGCAGGGTCGCGGGTTCGTAGGGGAACCCGAGCTGTTGGTGGCGCGCAGTGATCTTGTCGTTGGCCAAACCCGGCGCGGCGATGCCGCTCAGGTCGCCCTTGATGTCCATCAGCAGGCTGGGCACCCCGTGCAGGCTGAGCTGCTCGGCCAGCGTCTGCAGGCTCTTGGTCTTGCCCGTGCCGGTGGCGCCGGCGATCAGTCCGTGGCGGTTCATGGTGCGCAGGGGCACACGCACGGGAGCGGCCGCCACGCAGGTGCCCTGGTGCAGCGGCGCGCCCAGCACGATGGAACCGCCCTGCACGGCGTAGCCCGCCTGCATCGCCTGGGTGAACTCCTCGGTCGTTCGCATGGCGACGAAAGTACAGGCGCGCCGCGCCCCTTACTTGAACAGGCCGCCCAGCAGGCCCTTGGCCATGCCGGCCAGGTCGCCGCCCTTGCCCAGCTCGCCCAGCAGCCCCTGCAGGTTGCCGGCGTTGCCGCCGATCTTGTCGCTGAGCAGTTGGGTGAGCAGCGGCAGCACCAGGGCCATCACCCCGCCGGCCTGCTGGCCGTTGAGGCCCACTTCGCCGGTGAGCTTCTGGTTGAAGACCTTGCCGATGTTGTCCAGGATGCCGTTCGCCCCGGCGCTGTTCGGCGCGTTGCTGAAGAGGTTCATTACGTCGTCCAGTCCGACGCCGTCGCCCCCGCCCAGCACCTGTTTCACGCTGTCGCCCGCGGCGGCGACGGATCCCTTGGCCTGGTCCTCGTTGAGGCCGAGCTGTTGCACAAGCTGCGGGGCCACCTGGCCCTGCAGGGTGGAAAGAAGTTGGTCGAGCATGGGAACAAGGTAGGGGCTGCGAAGGCTGGGCTGACCGTGCACTTCCCTGAGGAGCAACATGCGACCCCACCACCTGCTCGATCGGGGCCGCCACCTGCTCGGGGCCGGATGCGGGCCGTGGCCGGGCGGACCAGTTTTGCCCCATCAACAACCGACCCCCATGACCCGCACGCTCCTCCCCATCGCCATCCTCCTCTCCTCCTTCGCCCACGCCCAACTGAGCACCGTGCCCGCCGACCGTGAACAGTTGAGCCGCATGCAGGCCAGCGGCACCGCCGCCCTCACGGTGGACAAGGTGCGCTACGAGCGCGTGGACGTCGCCCTGCGCCCCTCGCCCACCGGTGATCACCTGCGGGTGGTGAGCCCCACGAACGACGGGTATGCCGTACGCATCACCGGACCCACCGGAAGCCTGCGGATGACCGGCACCTACCGCGATGCCGGCCTGCAGGTGGCCCATGGCGCCTTCGCCTTCCACCACCCCAACGGTCGCCTCGAGAGCAGCGGCACCTATGTGGATGGTCGCAAGCACGGCGTGTGGCTGCGGTACGACGCGGCGGGCCGGGCCCTGGCCGAGCGCTGCTATGGCGTCACCGAACCGGAAGCGGTGCTCGAAGCCCACGGGTGGGCCAGCCGGGCCGCGGTTGTGGATGGGGTAAGCGCGGAGAAGTGAAGAGATCGGGGGGGGGCCAAAGGCACCGGACTCCAGCCGCAAGCCTCCAGCCGAAAGCCCCCGGCTTCCAGCCTCAAGCCTCAAGTTGCCCGCATCGTGCTTCCGGCCGTTGGCTTCCTTGCTCCTCCCTCTTCGTACATGATCCTTGTTCCTTCTCGCCGGTGGCTTCCGTCCTGTTCTCAGCGTTCTTGGATCAGGATGCGGGTGACGCGGCCCGGCTGCATCCGGTCGCGCAGCAGGTAGGTGCCCGGCCCCAGGTCCAGGTCCAGGACGCGGTCGCCGGTGGGTTCGGTGGTGCTGAAGACCAAGCGGCCCGTGGCATCGAAGAGGTCCAGGATGGTCGCTTGGGCCAGGGTGACGGTGAAGCGCCCGGTGCTGGGGTTGGGGAACACGGCGAGGGGTGCGGCCACGGCTTCTTCGGTCACCGATGCCGCCTGCAGCCCGCAGCTTGCGGGTTGTCCACAGACCACGTTGGCCAGAAAGTCCACCACAATGGCTTCGGACCCCTGCGGGTCGGTGTTGAAGTAGCCCACATGGCCATTCCCCGGATACAGCAGGAAACAATGTTCGAGCCCGATGGCCTCCGCGTGCTGGTGGATGTGCGCGCTACCGCTGGCGATGAGGCCGGTGGGGATGCCGAACACGCTCACCTCCTGGGTGTAGCACGGCACGATGGCATCGCCCGCTTCATGCACGCTCACCAAGGGCTGGTCGCCGGGTACGATCCAGCTGGTGTCGCCGATGGCGCCGCTATAACTGAAACAGGCCAGCACCTCGCTGGAGTAGGTGGGCGTGCCGGAGTTGCCTTCGATGCCGCCGAGCGCCGCCGAGTCGGGTACCAGCACCGCGGGCAGCTCCGCAGGTTGGTCCAGGTAGGTGGCGTGGATGGCGGCGATGGCCCCGGCGGAGACGCCGCCCACGATGATGCGGTCCACGTCGATGCCGTACGGGTTGCCGTCCTCGGCCACGGTCTTGCGCAGGAAGCGCACGCAGGCCCGCATGTCGTGGGCGCCGCGCATCACCGCCTGCTGGGTGGTGGTGGCGTTGGGGAAGAAAAAGCCCACGCGGTAGTCCGGCGCCACGGCCACGTAGCCGCGGTGGGCAAAAGCCTCGCAGATCTCCGCCACGTCGGCGCGGGAACCGGCCACGAAACTGCCGCCGAAGGCCACCAGCACCACCGGCCGCTCGGAGAGGGTGTCGCCCACCGGCGCGTACACGTCCATGTACAAGGTCTGCAGCGTGCCACCCACGCCGGTGTTGGCGCCGAAGGGCACAGCGAGCGTCACGGTGAGGCTGTCGAACAGGGCAGGGTCGGTGTAGCGGCCGTTGCCACATTCGGTCTGGGCCATCAGCAGGGCGGGCAGGGCCAGGCCCGGCAGGATCAGGGAGGAGCGCATCGTGTCAGGGTGAGGCGCTCAAGATAGGCGGACGCCTAGAATGCGCAGAAATAGCGGATGGCCTCGGCCGCCTTCGTCGCGCCGAGCTCCTGGCTGCGGTGCAGCTCGCGACAGCCCTCGTACAGCTGGTAGGCCATCACCAGGGCGATGCCTTTGTTGTAGTGCGGCTGTGCGGCGGTCGGGTCCAGTTGGATGGCGCGATCGTAGTGGGCCACGGCCTCGCCATGCTCCCCCAGCAGGAGGTGGATGCTGCCCTTGAGGTCCCACGCGTCGGGGTCGTCCGGCCGCAGAGCGATGGCCTGCTCGGCGTCGTAGAGCGCACCCACATGGTCGCCGAGCTGCTTGCGGGCGAAGCTGCGGTTGAACAGGGCTTCCATGGTGCCGGGCGACAGGCCGATCACACGGCTCTGGTCCTGCAGGGCCCCTTCCATGTCGCCGAGCTCCTTGCGCACAAGGGCCCGCTCGAACCACACCTGCGGCAGGTCGGCGGCACGGGCAAGGGCGCTGTCCAGGTCGGCCTCGGCGGCCGCGCCCCGTCCGGCGGCGCGATGGGCCCGGCCACGGTTGAACCAGGCCATCGCGAAGCCCGGGTCAAGGCGCACGGCGCGGTCGTAGGCGGTGAAGGCCTCTTCGGTGCGGCCCAGCCGCTCGTAGGCAAGGCCCCGCAGGTCGTGCGCGATGGCGAGCGTGCTGTCCAGCGTGAGGGCCAGTGCCGCTTCATCCAGCGCTTCCACCGGTTGCTCGGCCTGCAGGTGGGCCAGGGCCTTCTTCAGGTGCAGCCAGGGGTCGTTCGGCGTGCGGCCCAGCATCACGGACAGGCTCCGGATGGCCTTCAACGGCTCCTGCATCAGCAACTGCTCGTCGGCGCGGTGCTCCTCGATGAGCGTGTCGTAGGGCGCCAGCGATACCGCCTTGTCACGGTCCTCTTCGGCGCCCTTGTAGTCGGTCATCAGCACTTTCAGCCTCGCTCGCCGATCCAGGACATGCTCCGAATACGGGTTCAGTTCCAACGCCTTGTCCATGTCCTGCAGTGCACCGGTGTACATGCCGAGCCGCTGGTACAGGCTTGCCCGCTTCATGTACGCATCGCCATAGCCGGGGTCGGTCTGGATGGCGTTGGTATAGTGCTGCAAGGCCCGCTCACTGTTGCCCAGCCGCAGCTCGATGTCGCCCTGCTGCAGCAGCTGTGCGGCGTCCATGCGGTACGTGGACTGGCCGGTCCCCGGCGTGGCGAGGACCAGCATGGAGATGCACAGGAGGACGGTGGACGGACGGAAGCTCATCATGAGGGGAACGTGTCGCGGGAGGGAACGGTTCAGGTGGTGCATTGGGCGGCATGTCGGCCCGCGACATGGCCCGTGCTCCACGCGGCTTGGAAGTTAAAGCCGCCTGTGATGCCGTCGATGTCCAGCACTTCGCCGGCGAAGTGGAGCCCGGGTGCCACGCGGCTTTCCAGGGTGCGAGGGTCCACCTGGGCCAGGTCGATGCCACCTGCGGTGACGAACTCCTCTTTGAAGGTGGTCTTGCCCTGGGCCTGGAACGGTTGGTTGGTGATCACGGCCACGAGCTTGTCGCGTCCCCTGCGGCCCAGCTCACCCCAGGGTTTGGTCTCCGGCAGCTCAGCGGTGCAGCAGAGGTAGGTCCACAACCGGGAGGCAAGGCCGAAGAGCGGCGTGTTCACCACCTGCTTGCGCGGGTGGTCGGCGATGGCCCGGTCCAGCGCATGCACCACGGTGGCCTCCCCCACCCCTCCCGTCCAGTCCACGAGCACCGTGTACCGGTAGCCGCGCTCGTGGAGCGCCCTTGCCCCGAAGGCGCTGAGGCGCAGCACCGCTGGTCCGCTGAGGCCCCAGTGGGTGATGAGCACGGGCCCAAGGGCGTCAAGGTTCAGCCCGGCAAGGCGTACCCGCACGGGATCCGCGGCGACGCCCATCAGCGCGCGCAGGCCCACATCGGGGATGTTGAAGGTGAAGAGCGACGGGACGGGTGGTACCACGGAATGCCCGAGCTGGTGCAGCCAACCGAGCCCTTCCAGCTTGGGGCTGCCGCCGGTGGCCACCACCACGGCGGCCGCGTCCATGCTGCCGAAGGTTCCGGTTAGCCGCCAACCGCCTTCCACCGGGTCCAGGCCGCGCACCGGGTGCTGCAGGCGGGTGACGACACCGGCGCGCTGCGTCGCGTGAGTGAGCGCGTCGATCACCGTGCGCGAATCGTTGGTGCTGGGGAACATGCGACCGTCGGCCTCGGTATGCAGCCGCACACCATGGGCGGCGAACCAGGCCACCGTGTCCGGCTGGCCGAAGGCCTCGAACACCTTGCGCACGAACGGTCCTCCGCGCGGGTAATGGCGCGCCAACCGCGCCGGCTCCACGCAGGCGTGCGTCACGTTGCAACGACCGCCTCCGCTGATGCGCACCTTGGCCAGCAGCTTGTCGCTGCCCTCGAGCAAGAGCACGCGCGCCCCCTGGGAGGATGCGGCGATGGCGGCCATGTGGCCGGCCGCGCCGCCGCCGATCACCACCACGGTCCCTTTCTCCGCCCTGGCCATGCCGCGAAGTTCGGCCGGGCGAACGATGCCTGCCCCTGCGGTGTTCCCCTGGCATGAAATGGACCCTGCTGATCACCGCTGTGGTGGCCGTGCTGTTCCTATTGGCGCAGCTGGTGAGCCTTTGGGCGGTGCGCCGCGTGGAGCAGGTGCCTTACCGCGTGGTGGAGCGGCTGCGGGAGGTCGAGGTCCGCGCGTATCCGGCGCAATGGGCCGCGGGGCACAGCACGCAGAAGGCCCGCTACGCCGAGGCTGCTCCGATGGGCTTCCGCTACCTGGCCCGCTACATCTTCGGTGGCAACGACCATGAGGAACGCATCGCCATGACGGCCCCGGTGACGCTGGAGCAGGGCGATCGGGGCTACACGGTGTTCTTCGGCATGCCCGGTGGACGCTCGGACCATGACCTCCCCGTGCCCGACGACCCAGCGGTGCTGGTGGTGGAGCGCCCGCCGATGCGGATGGCCTGCGTGCGTTTCGGGGGACATGCCACCGACCTTCGGATCGCCCGCGAGGTGGAGCGCCTGCAGCGTGCGTTGGAGGGTTCGCCGTGGCGTGCGGTCGGACGCCCCGTGGTGATGGGCTACGACCCGCCGTGGCAGCTGCTGGGGCGCCGCAACGAGGTGGGCATCGCCGTGGAACGCGCTGACGGCCAGGGCTGAGCCGGCTTTGGCACGCGGCTTGAAAATGTGGGTTCGGCAACAGCCAACGCCATGAAAAAGTTCCTGCTCATCGCCGCTCTCGTGCCCCTGGCCGGCGCGGCTTCCGCCCAGTTCCAAGTGAATCCGCAGCTGGGCCTCACCTACCAGCACCTCACCGACGACGACCCCAACGTGGAATTCCGCGGCACGGTCGGCTGGCAGGTGGGCACCGACTTCCGCATCGGCAACCGCGCCTACGTGCAGCCCGGTGTGTTCTTCGGCCGCAACGTGACGGCCGTGAAGACCCTGCTCAACGACTCGGTGGTGGCCGAGGGGGATATCATCCGCACCAACCTGCGCCTGAAGCTGCTGGGCGGATACCGCATCGTGGACAGCTATCAGTTCGACCTGCGCATCTTCGCCGGCCCCACCTACGACGTGCTGCTGAGCGTGGACGACCGTGACGACGACATCGGATGGAACAAGGGCGATTTCAACAACGGCTCCTTCAACGTGGACGCCGGCCTGGGCTTCGACATGGGGCTCTTCACCCTGGAGCCCAGCGTGAGCTTCGGGCTGAGCCGCGTGTTCAGCGACAACATCCGGGTGAAGGACATCGGCTCGCGCTACCTCACCTACGGGTTGACGGTGGGCCTGAACTTCGGCGACGACGACAAGAACGATTGACGACCTCCGATCATGAACGAGCCCCGCGCCTCACCCGAGGCGCGGGGTTTTTCGTGGCCGTGGCAGGGCGCACGGTTCCGGCAGGGTATTTGACATTCCTTGGTGGGACCCGTCCAATGGTCCAGCAGCGATGAACATGTTCCGCTCCCTGGGGATCGCCGGCCTGGTGGCCGCCGCCCCGCTGATCGCGCAGGAGGAATGGCCGCTCCGCTTCACGGCGGAAAGTGCCGAATACCAGGTGTTCGCACCCCAGCCCGAGCGTCTCTCAGGCAACCACTTCGCCGCACGCATGGCCGTGGCCGTGAAGCGCCCCGCCGACAAGGCCGCCGTTTTCGGTGCCGTGTGGGGCGATGGTATGCTGGAGATGGACCGGGGCAACCGCATGGGCCGCCTGGTGGCCTTCAGCGTCACCGACGCGCGCTTTCCGGGCATCACCGACGAGGGCGAACTGCTGCGCCTGCGCACCACCTTGAGCGCCGAGATCCCCAGACGCACGCCCCAGCTGAGCATGGACCTGCTGGTGGCCGCGCTGGAGGATGAACGCTCCCGCGAGGACGGCCTGAAGAACGACGCCCCGGAGATCATCTACACCGAGTCGCCGAGCGCACTGCTCTTCATCGATGGTGCGCCGCGCTACGAAACGCTGGACGACGTCCCCGATACGGACGACCCGGTGTATCGCTCGGCCAAGGCGGCCCGGGTGGAGCGCGTGTCCAACACACCTTTCCTGGTGCTGCGGCACAACGGTCTACACTACCTCTACGGCTCGGGCCTCTGGTACCGGAGCACCGCGCTGGAAGGTCCCTGGAGCGTACAGCGCGACGTGCCCCAGGTGCTGCGCGAACTGGCGGCGAAGGCGGGCGACAGCGCGGCCCTCACCTCCACCGCCGGGGCGGAAGGCCAGGTGCCCGTGATCGTGATGCGCACCACACCCGCCGAACTGCTGGACCTGGACGGGCCGCCTCAGTATGAACCCGTGGAGAACACCGGCCTGCTGGCCGTGATGAACACCGATCGCAACTTGTTCCTGGAGATCGCCACGCAGCAGCACTATGCGCTGCTGAGCGGCCGCTGGTACCGCACGAGCGACCTGCGCAGCGGGACCTGGACCTTCGTGCCCTCGGCCGACCTGCCGCGCGATTTCCAAGCGATCCCCGAAGGCAGCAAGAAGGACGCGGTGCTGACCCATGTCGCGGGTACGCCCGCGGCCCGCGAAGCCGTGCGCGACGCCCGCATCCCGCAGACCGCCAAGGTGGACCGGCGCAGCGCGAGCCTCACGGTGACCTACGCAGGAGCACCGGAGTTCGAGCTGGTGCCGGGCACTTCCGTGGAACTCGCCCGCAACGCCAGCACCAGCGTGCTGCGCATCAACGGCCGCTACCATGCGTGCGACAATGGCATCTGGTTCGAGAGCGCAACGCCGGACGGACCGTGGATGGTGAGCACCGCGGTGCCTGACGCGGTGAACGACATCCCGCCCAGCAGCGAGGCCTACAACCTGCGCTACGTGTACATCTACGACCACACGCCGGACTGGGTGTACATGGGCTACACCCCGGGCTACATGGGGGCTTACGTGCAGGGCGGCGTGGTGGTGTACGGCACCGGGTTCTACTACGACCCGTGGCCGAGGTTCTGGCGCCCGCGCCCCTTCACCTGGGGCTTCGGCATGTTCTACGACCCCTGGGGCGGTTGGGGCTTCGGCGGTGGTTGGGGCTACAACTGGTACGGCCCCGGTTGGGGTTGGGGCTGGGGCGGTTGGAACTGGGGTTGGGGCGGCTGGGGCTGGGGTGGTTGGGGTTACGGAGGCTGGGGCTGGTGGGGCCCCTGCCAGTACGTGCCGCCCTGCTGCCATGGCACGGTGAACAGCTACTACGGCCATCGCGGCACGCTCAGCGCATCACGAAGCGCTCCGGGGACCGCTGCGCCCGCGAACAGCTTGTACGCCTCGCGCCAGCGACCGGGCGTGACGGCCAGCCAGGTCTCCCGTGCGACGCCGTCGTCGAGCATCAGCAAGCAACCCGCCGCGGACCACTTCACCGATGCGGCCGGCAACGTGTACCGCCGCACCAACGGCACGGCCGAGCGCTACACCGGGCAGGCATGGGAGAAGGTGCCTGCGCCGCGGCCTGCGCCCGCTTCGAGCGGCACCGACCGCACGCGCCCCGCCGTGACGCAGCCGGAGGCCCGCCCGGCTCCGGAGCCCGCCCCAGGCACGCGCCCGGCCCCGGCACCTGAGGCCCGGCCCGAAGCGCGCCCCGCACCGCAGGACCCCTACCGGATCCAGCAGGACCGGCAGCGTGCCGTGGAGCGTGACCGCACCTACCAGCAATACCGCACGCAGCCCACGATACCGCGTCGCGATGTGGCGCCCCCGCAGCGTACGGCCCCCACCACCCGGCCCAGTGCGCCGCAACGGAACTACAGTCCGGCGCGCCCCGGCGGGTCGGCACGGCCGTCCGCTCCCGCCCCCTCTCGTTCGGGTGGTGGAGGCGGCGGCGGTGGCCGTGCGCCCTCGGGCGGTGGCGGCAGTCGTTCGCGCGGGCGCTGATCGGCACGCATTGACGGGCGGGGTGTACCTTTTCGGCACATCCCGCCCATGCGTTCCCTGCCCACCCTGCTCCTGCTTACCGCATTGCCCGCCACGGCGCAACCGGTGACCAATATCGTGGTGACCGATGCCGAAGTGGAGCAGGTGCTCCGCGGCCAGTACGATCCCGCGATCTACGCGGCCTCCTCCCCCATCACGGACCACGCCACCATGCTGTGCGAGATGCGGCATGCGCTGGACGCCGACTCGTTGCGCGCCGCTCTGGAGGTGCTGGAAGGCTTCCACACACGCCACTCGTACAGCGATACGGTGAGCGACACGCAGGGCATCGGCGCCGCGCGCCGCTGGGCCTTCGCGCACTTCGCCCGCACGGGTCAGGCGAACGAAGGCCGGTTGTTACCCGCCTTTCTCCAGTTCGACTGGCCCAACGGGTCGTGCGGTGATGCCTTCGGCTGGCGCAACGTGCTCGCCGTGCTGCCCGGCAGCGACCCCGCCGACCACCAGCTGGTGTTGATCGAGGCCCACCTGGACAGCCGCTGCGCGGGCGATTGTGACGTGGACTGCCCCGCGCCCGGCATGGAGGACAACGGCAGCGGATCGGCGCTCGTGCTGGAGCTCGCGCGGGTGATGAGCCGGTACAGCTTCAGACACACCGTCGTGTTCATGCTCACCACCGGCGAGGAACAGGGCCTGGTGGGCGCCGAGGCCATGGCGCTATGGTGCGCGCAGGAAGGCATCGCCATCAAGGCGGTGCAGAACAACGACATCGTGGGCGGGGTGCTTTGCGGGCAAACGTCCAGCGCCCCGTCCTGCGCGCCGCCTGGATCAGTGGACAGCCTGCGCGTGCGCCTCTTCGCCTCGGGCAGCATCGCCACGCCGCACCGCACCTTCGCCCGCACGGTGCGGCTGCTGTATGAGGAGAAGCTGCAGGACCAGATGGCCGTGCCCATGGCCGTGGAGGTGATGGACCGCGAGGACCGTGACGGCCGCGGCGGCGATCACATCCCTTTCCGTGCGCAGGGCTTCCGCAACGTGCGCTTCACCAGCGCCAACGAGCACGGCAGCGCCGTGGTGGACAGCGCGTGGTACACCGACCATCAGCACACGAGCGATGATGTGCTGGGCGTGGACACCGACGGCGACCTGGAGGTGGACAGCTTCTTCGTGGACTTCAACTACCTTCAGCGCAACACGCTGATCAACGGCATGGCGGCGGTGCTGATGGCGCTCGGTCCGGCTGAACCGGAGTTCGTGGTGCACGACGAGCCGGCCGGCCTGCGCGTGAGCTTCACGCCGGCATCGGGCCACATGGCCTACCGCATCGGCGTTCGGCGCACCAACAGCGGCCCCGACTTCGATGCGGTGTACCGAACTGCGGACACCAGCTTTCTCGTCCCCGGCCTCACCGGGGGGCTGGCCTACGCCATCAGTGTGGCCGTGGTGGACAGCAACGGCGTGATGAGCCCCTTCACCCGCGAACAGGTGAAAGGCAATGACGCCGACACGCCGCCCCAGCCGGCGGATGACCTCCCCTACGGGATCTCCTGCTGGGGCATCGGGGTTCCGGAACCAGCTGCCCAGGCGGCATGGACCTGGTTGAGCCCGCCTGTTCCGGACCCCTTCCCACAGGAGGCCCTGTTCACGGTGCACGCACCGCAAAGCCTTTCCACACGGACGGAGGCCTACCTGCTGATCCGCGCGGTGGACGGCCGGGCGATCGGACGGATGCCCCTGCGCCTGTCCCCCGGACGCACGGATGTGCACTACCATCATGCCGGCGCGGCCGGTGCCCACACCGCTTCGTTGGTCGTGGATGGTCGCGTGGTGGCGACGGAACGCTTCGTCGTCGTGCGCTGATCCGTCCTGTCGCGCATCCGCTCATGCTGGTCGTGTTCCGTTCATCCGAAGAGCAGGTCCGGGCACGCTCCGGACAAGCAACTTCACCTCCACACCCCCCCGTTCATGGATCCCAACGCCCGGCTCCGCACCCTTTCCGCCCTGCACTATGCGTATGGCGCCTTCGTGTGTTTCTCCGGCCTGGCCCTGTTGGCGCTCGTGTTCATCGGTAGCTTCATGGGCAGCGACTGGCTGGCCGAGCAGGCGAACAGCGACATCCCCGCCTGGGTCGGCACCTTCCTCAGCGCCTTGGGCTGGGTGCTCTTCGCGTTGGTGGAGATCGTGGGCATCCTGAACCTCCTGTGCGGGAGCTGGCTCGCCAAGCGCACCAACCGCACCGCCTGCATGGTGGTGGCTGCCTTCGACCTCTTGAACATCCCGCTTGGCCTGCTGCTCGGTGTGTTCACCCTGGTGTCACTGAACGACGAAGGGGTGTCGGCGCTCTTCCAGGCACCGCGCTCCTGAGCGGCCTACTCCGGATGGTCCCGGCCGAAGGCCTGCCGGGCGATGCGGAACTGTTCCTCCTCGGCGGCGATCACGCGCTTGAGGCTGTCACTGACCTCCTTCTGCTCCAGGCGATCGAGGTCGGGTTGGCCGGCGTCGACCCAGGCGGAGTACCAGAAGCTGCCCAGGACGATGATGCTGGCGTTCATCCGACGCTCCACCATGCCGTCCATCGCAGCTTCGTAGGCGGCCGTGTACTCCCTGCTGTAGGTGCGCATGCCCGTGCGGCCGCGCTCCTCCATCACGTACTGCCGGTCGTCCGACCAGGCCTCGTCCACGCTGCGCTCGATGGCGAGCACGCTGTCCACGGCCGCGTGGCTGTCGCGCACGGCATCCCAGGCGGTGCGCAGCGGGGCGTCCATGTAGCGCGCACGGCCCATGAGGTGGTCGTAGCCCTCGGCGCTCAGCTCGGGGATGCGGCTTTCCCAGAAGGCGTGGATGCCGTGCTGGCCGGTGAGCTGGCCGTTGTAGTTCTCGGTGGTGTGCAGGGGCACGTGCGCGTCGGCCACGTAATGGCCCAGGTCGGCGGCGTTGCGCAGGATGCGATCCACGTCGCCGCGCTGGAAGGCGCTCACCAGACGGCCGTACATCACGTTCACGTGCCATGGAACGATGCCGTACGCCTTCAGGGTGTCCTCGGTGAACTTGGCCACCGCGTCGTTCCAGCGCTCGGGCATCACCGCGAAGGGGTCTTGGCCTCCGTGGGCGTAATGGTCGATGTCGATGTAGTGCCGGGGGGCCTCCTCGGGGTCGGCGTAGCGGCGCCGGTCGGGGTCCACCGCGTGGTCGCTGATGAAGTCGATGTGGCGTTTGAAGAAGGGGAACATGGCCGGCGGCAGCGTGAAGCAGGCCATCCGGTTGATCCGTTTGTGGCCGTAGAAGCCCCAGCTGCCGGCCTCCTCGGCGAGCAGCACGGGCCAGGCGAGCAGCACCGCCACCAGCACGAGGGGAAAGGCGGAGCGTCCGCTGCGCATCAGGCCACAGGTTCGTACTTCATGGGCACAAGCACCCCGTCCTTCAGCATGGGGATCACCGTGCTGGTGTCGGCGGTGAGGCAGAACTTGACGTCGGGCAGCATCTGCAACTGCTCGATCCTGCGCCGGCGGGGTGCGGCCTTCAGGATGCTCATGAAGTTGTCGCGGGCGGCGTGGTAGAGGTATTGGGCGGCGATGCTGCTGTCCTCCTCCAGGCCGAACTTGCCGCTCTCCAACAAGCGGTCCATCACGGCACCGGCGAAGGTGCTGTCCTCCAGGTTGAACTTGCCCTTCCAGCCGGCGCAGAGCAGCAGCACGTTGCCGTCCTGTCGCACCAGCCAATCGCTGAGGGCGGTGAGGTTGAGAAAGGCGCCGATCACCATCCGCTTCGCCCCCTGGGCCATCGCGATCGTGCGGGTGCCGTTGGTGGTGGTCATCACCAGCGTCTTGCCCGCCACCTCCGGGCCCCGGAAGGCCAGCGGTGAGTTGCCATATTGGAATCCCTCCACCACCTCTCCGTTGCGCTCGGCGGCCACGATGTGGCCTTCACGCCCGAGGAATTGACGGGCCTCCTCCACCGTGCTCACCGGGATGATGCGCTCAACCCCGTGCTCGAACGCCGTGACCATGGCACTGGTGGCGCGCAGCACATCGATCACCACCACGATGTCCATGTCCTGCGCATACAGCGGATACTGGTCGGGCAGGAAGCAGACCTCCACCCGGTATCGGTAATCGGGGTTGATGACGCGTGTGCTCATGCCGGGGCCTTGTAGAAGGGCAGCGCCACCACCCGGGCGCGCAGGGCCTTGCCGCGCACGTCGATGAACAATTCGGACCCCGGTGCCGCCAGGGCCGATGGCACGTAGGCCAGGCCGATGGGCTTCTGCAGCGAGGGGCTGTGCGTGCCGCTGGTCACCGTGCCGATGACGGCGCCAGAGGCGTCCACCACCGTGTGGCCGTGGCGCGGAACGCCCCGGTCGATGAGCTCGAAGCCCACCAGACGGCGCGCGGTACCGTTGTCCTTCTGCGCTTTCAAGGCGGCAGAATGTATGAAGTCCTTCGTGAACCTGGTGATCCAGCCCAGGCCGGCCTCAATGGGCGAGGTGCTGTCGTCGATGTCGTTCCCGTAAAGGCAGAAACCCATCTCCAGCCTCAGGGTGTCGCGCGCGGCCAGTCCGCAGGGCTTGATCCCGTGCGCAGCCCCCGCCGCCATGATGGCGTTCCAGGCTTTCTCCGCCAGGGGGTTGGGCACGTACACCTCGAAGCCGCCGGCGCCAGTGTACCCCGTGGCGCTGATGAGCACCAGGCCCACGCCCTTCATCTCCGCGTACTGCGCCGTGTAGTAGGCCATGGCGGACAAGTCCACGCTGAAGAGGCCCTGCAGGGTGGCCGCGGCCTTGGGGCCCTGCACGGCCAGCAGGCCCATGTGGTCGCTGATGTCCTCCAGCTTGGCGTCGAAGGTGTTGTGCGCGTTGATCCAGTTCCAGTCCTTGGCGATGTTGCCCGCGTTCACCACCAGCACGTAGTGGTGGTCGTCCGCATGCTGCATGCGGTACACCAGCAGGTCGTCCACGATGCCGCCAGCGTCGTTTGGCAGGCAGCTGTACTGCACCTTGCCGACGGTGAGCTTGGAGGCGTCGTTGCTGGTGACGCGCTGGATGAGGTCGAGCGCACCGGGGCCGCGGACGAGGAACTCGCCCATGTGGCTCACATCGAACAGGCCCACCCCGTTGCGCACGGCGAGGTGCTCGTCGGTGACGCCGCTGTACTGCACGGGCATCAGGAAGCCGGCAAAGGGCACCATTTTGGCGCCAAGGGCCTCATGCACGTGCCGCAGCGCGGTGGTCTTCAGTTCGGTGTGGGTTTCCATGGGTTCTGATGAGGTGGTTGAACAGGTCGATGTAATGATCGCGCCAGGCCACGGTGGAGAAGCGCTCCTCCACGGTGCGGCGCGCGGCGAGGCCCAGCCGGCCACGAAGGTCGGGATCCTGGATCAGCAGGCCCAGCTTCTCCAGCCATTCCGCTTGGTCGGCCGCCAGGAAGCCGTTCTCCCCGTCGCGCACGATGCCGGTATTGACGCCCACGGGCGACATCACCGGGGGAACGCCCATGGCCATGTACTGCAGGCCCTTGAGCCCGCATTTACCCCGGCTCCACGGGTCGTCGCGCAGGGGCATGATGCCGATGTCCATCGACGCCAGGTCCTCCGGCTCGGTGCTGCTTCGCCAGGGCACGTTCTCCACGTGCAGCCCCGGCAGCGTGAAGGGGCGGTCGCTCACCACCCGCAGGCGGATGCGGTCGCCCCACCGCCGCCCGAGCTCCTCGAGCATGGGCGTCACCTTCCGCAGGTGGGCCATGCTGGTCTGGCTACCGGTCCAGCCGATCACCACAGGCCCGGTCGAGGGCCCGTGCACCCGTGGCCGATAGCGCTCCGTGTCGATCACCGTGGGGATCACCTCCACCTGCGGGTTGTGCTGCCGGGCGTAGTCGGCCAGGTAGTCGTTGCCCGCGATCACGTGGTGGGCATGCTGGATCAACGTGGCCGTTTTGCCGGGATCCTTCAACCAGCGGAGCCGCCGGTTGCCGTCGCTGACGTCCATGTGCCAGATGGCGTCGTCGAAGTCGTAGATCACCGGTGGCCCGCAGCGGGCCAGGGCCCGCTCGAACCGCGTGCTGCCGGTCATGAAGGCCTCCCGCTGGATGAGGACCAGGTCGAACTGCGGCGCCATGGCCACATGCTGCTGCCGCAGGCGGTAGCTCTTCAAAAAGATGCGCGCCTTCGCCGCCAGGTTGCCGGGGGTGTAGAAGACCGCGTCGTCCGTCTCGTCGATCAAGGACGCGTAGTGCACGGTGAAGCCGTGCTTCTCCCAGTACGGGATGAACTGGTCGAACCGGTAGCGCTGGCTCGGGGAGCGGTCGCGGCGGTGCGCGCCGATGAACAGGATGCGGGGCATCGGAGACCGCAAAGAAAACCCACGGCCGCGACGCGCAGGCGTCCCGTACCTTGGCCCGGCACGCTGCATGGAACGCGCGAAGGCCTTTCCCCGCTGGGCGGTCCTGCTCCTGGACCTCGGTCTCTGCCTCACGGCCCTGGTGGCCGCCTATCAGCTGCGCTTCAACTTCCAGGTGCCCACCTTGGAATGGCAGCTGCTGGGGCCTGTGCTTCCCATCTATCTGGCCGTGCGGCTGGGTTCCTTCCTGTTGGCCGGCATCCAGCGCGGCATGGTGCGCCATACAGGCACCGAGGACGCGCGCCGCATCTTCTTCACCGTCGTGGCCGGGTCACTGGTGCTGGCCGCGCTCAACCTGGTCCGCGAAGCGGTGGTCGACGGCCGCTACCTCCTCCCCTTCTCGGTGCTCATCATCGAGACGATGGGCGCCCTGATCGCCATGATCGCCTCGCGCATCGCCGTGAAGCTGCTCTACCTGAAGGCGCGCGGCAGCGGCAAGGAGCGGGTGTCCGTGGTGATCCACGGGGCGGGTGAAGCGGGCCTGATCACCAAGCGCACCCTGGAGCGCGAAGGATCGGTGCGCTATGCGGTGACCGCCTTCGTGGACGACGATCCGCGCAAGGCCGGACGGCGGCTCGAGGGTGTGGAGGTGTGGCATACGGACCGGCTGCCCGCCCTGCTGGCGGACGGCGAGGTGCAGCAGGTGATCATCGCCATCATGAACCCCGATCCGGAACATCGTCGCAAGGTGGTGGACGCCTGCATGGCCGCCCGGGTGCAGGTGCGCAGCATTCCCCCGGTGAACGCCTGGATCAATGGGCAGCTCAGCGCGGGCCAGATCCGTGAGGTGCACATCGAGGACCTGCTCGGCCGCCCCATCATCCGGCTGGATGACTCCGTGGTGCGTTCCCGCTTCGCGGGCGAGCGCGTCCTGGTCACCGGGGCCGCAGGCAGCATCGGCAGTGAGCTCTGCCGGCAGCTCGCTGCCCTGGGGGTGCAGCGCCTCGTGCTGCTGGACCAGGCCGAGAGCCCGCTGCATGACCTGGCCGTGGAGCTCGACCGCCAAGCATCGGAGGTGGAGATCGCCGCCGTGGTGGGCGATGTGCGCGAACACGAGGCCGTGGACCGGCTGATCGCGCATCACCGGCCTGCGGTGGTCTTCCATGCAGCGGCCTACAAGCACGTTCCGCTCATGGAGCTGCAACCGGCCGAAGCGGTGCGCACCAACGTGGGCGGAACGCTGAACGTGGCCGATGCCTGCGTGCGGCATGGTGTGCGCGACCTGGTGCTCGTGAGCACGGACAAGGCCGTGAACCCCACCAGCGTGATGGGCGCCACCAAGCGGGTGGCCGAGCTCTACCTCCGCGCGCTGCATGCCCAAGGCACAGCCACGCGGTTCATCACCACGCGATTCGGCAATGTGCTCGGCTCCAGCGGGTCGGTGATCCCGCTCTTCCGTCGCCAGATCGCCGCCGGGGGACCGGTGACGGTGACCCATGCGGAGGTGACGCGCTTCTTCATGACCATCCCCGAGGCCTGCCGTTTGGTGCTGGAGGCCGGAACCATGGGGCAGGGCGGCGAGGTGTACGTGTTCGACATGGGCGCGCCCGTGCGCATCCAGGACCTGGCGGAGCGTATGATCCGCCTGAGCGGCAAAGAGCCTGGACGCGATATCGCCATCGTGCACACCGGTCTGCGCCCCGGCGAGAAGCTCTACGAGGAGCTGCTGGCGGCGAAGGAGGACACCCAGCCCACGCATCACCCGCGCATCCTCATCGGCCGCGATCACGGCGCTCCACCGCCCGGCACCCTGGACGGGATCCGTTCGATCGCCGCAGCGGCGGGCACCGTTGCGCCCGAGGAACTCGTGGCACGGATGAAGGCGTTGATCCCCGAGTACCGGAGCCGCAACTCGGTCTTCGAGGCGCTCGATGAGGCACGGCCGAAGTAGGCGGGGTACCTTTGCCGCCCTCATCCCCGCCCGCCCATGACCCGCGACAAGAACCTGGACATCGCCAAGGTGCAGAAGGAGATCGCCGAGCACATCGGTGTGGGTCCTGACGGGCTGGTCTTCAACTTCGAGCCGGCACCCGGTGGCCGCACCAAGCTCTACCTCATCACCATCAACCCGCGGCACAACCAAAGCTTCCTCTTTCACAGCACCGATGGCGGCGACCGGCTCGATGCCCTGCGGACCATGCTGGACTATGTCCGCATCTACAAGGAGCGTGAGAGTTCCTACACCATCCAGTGGACGATGCGCGGGGAGAACCAGCTCCACACCTCCTATTTCAGGGCCAAGAACGTGCTGGATGCACTGGACAAACTCTACTACGACCGCGATCCGAACAGCATCGTGGTGTTCTCGGTGATCCTGAACCCCATGTCCTGATCATGGCCGTGCGCGTGGTCACCACCCCCGTGCAGGTGCGGTTCGCCGATGTGGACATGGCCCGGCATGTGCACAACGCGGTATACCTCACTTATTTCGAGCTGGCGCGCATGGCCTACCTGGCCCCGCTCTTCGGTCCCGAGCACGATTGGACCACGGAAGGGCTCATCCTGGGCCGCAACGAGGTGGACTACCGCCGACCGGTCCGGCTGCATGATCGTGTGGAGGTGGACTGCTGGTGCACCCGGGTGGGCGGGAAGAGCTTCGAGCTGGCCTACGGGGTGCACGTGCTGGACGGCACGGCACGGACCTTGTGTGCCGAGGGCCGCAGTGTGATGGTGTGCTTCAACTACCTCACCCACGCCACGATCCCCATCCCCGAACGCATCCGCATCGTCCTGGAACAGGACGCACGACCATGACCACCTACCTGCATGCTCTGGGCCTCATCGCCCTTCTCACCACGCCGATGACGCCCCGCGCGCAGGACCTTCAAGGGATCCTGGGCACGGCGGGCCGGATCCTCGGGGGCGAGGGAAGCGGCGCGGGCCTCAGCAACGAGGAGGTGGTACGGGGGCTGAAGCAGGCGCTTGAAGTGGGCAGCCAGCGCAGCGTGGACCTGGCCGGCGCCGACGGCGGTTTCTGGAACGAGCCCCGCATCCGCATCCCCTTCCCCACCGAGGCCGAGAAGGTGCGCACCACCCTGCTCGGCCTGGGCATGACCAAGCCGGTGGAGGACTTCGAACGCACCATGAACAAAGCCGCCGAGACCGCCGTGAAGGAGGCCGTTCCGGTGTTCGTGGACGCCATCACAGGCCTGAGCGTCGAGGACGGCTTCGCGATCCTCAAGGGCGGTCCCGACGCGGCGACCACCCTGTTGCGGCAACGCACCACGGAGGCCCTCATGGGCCGCTTCCGCCCCATCGTGGAAAAGGCCACCGCCCAGGTGGCGCTCACGAGCTATTGGACCCCGCTGGCCAACGCCTACAACGGCGCTGCGCTGTTCACCGGCGGCAAGGCCGTGGACCCCGACCTGAACGCCTACGTCACCGACAAGGCCATCACCGGGCTGTTCACCCTGCTGGCCGACGAGGAGCGGAAGATCCGCGAGAACCCGCTGGCACGCACCACCGAGCTGCTCAAGCGCGTGTTCAGCAACTGAATCCCCGCCCATGCGCGCCACCCGCCTCATCCCTCCCGGGCATCCACTGGCCGACAGCGAGCTGGTGCTCGGTCCCGATGGTTCGGTGTACCACCTTGGCCTTCGTCCCGAGCATGTGGGCGACCTCGTGCTCGTGGCCGGTGACCCCGGGCGCATCGCCACCATCAGCGCCCTGTTCGAGCGCATCGAGCACCGTGCCCAGAACCGGGAGTTCGTCTCCCACACGGGCGTCTACCACGGCACGCGCATCACCGCGCTGGCCACCGGCATCGGCACGGACAACATCGACATCGTGCTCAACGAGCTGGACGCCCTGGTGAACGTGGACCTGGAACGGCGCACCCCGCTCGCGACGCACCGCAGCCTGCGCATCGTGCGGCTCGGCACCTGCGGCGCGCTGCAGCCTGACATCCCCGTCGACGCGCGCATCGTGAGCACGCATGGCCTGGGCCTCGACAACGTGCTGCACTACTACGCCCATGAGCACGAGGCCCATGAGGAGGCCATCCTCGATGCCTTCCTGGCCCATGTGCCTTGGCCCGGTGCCCTGCCCCGCCCCTACCTGGCCACCGGCGATGCCGGTCTCGTGCGGCTGATGGCCGAAGGCAACCATGCGGGCATCACCGCCACAGCCGGCGGCTTCTACGGTCCGCAAGGACGGCAGCTGCGATTGGGCACCGCTGTGGAGAAGCTCAACGAGCGATTCACCGACTTCCGCCATGAAGGCCTTCGCATCGCCAACTACGAGATGGAGACCAGCGCGCTCTATGGCCTGGGCGCCCTGCTCGGGCACCGCACCTGCACGGTGTGCACGGTGGTGGCCAACCGCTTCCGCCGCGAGTTCAGCCGTGACCACCATGCCGCCGTGCGCACCATGGTGGGCGAAGTGCTGGAGCGATCAACAGCGTAGTGGTTGAAAGTACGCCGTCGGGGCCCCCTGCCCCCTGAAGGCGCCCAAGTACTTTCGTTGAGGCCGGGCAACGGTCATCGGGGGGCATGAGCGAGAACGAGATCCAGGCGTTGATCACCCTGATCGACGATCCCGACGAGGTCATCTACGCACAGGTCAGGTCGCGCATCGTTTCGCTCGGCGATCGTGTGCGGCCTGTGCTGGAGCGGGCCTGGGAGATCGACGACCAGGGCGATCTGTTCCGCACGCGCGTGGAGGACCTGCTGCATACCCTGCATCTGGACCATGTGGAGGCTCGCTTGAAGGACTGGTGCGATCGCGGCTGCGAGGACCTGCTGGAAGGCGCCCTCATCGTGTGCCGCTATCGCTATGCCGACCTGGACGAGCAGCGCATCAAGGCCCGGCTGGCCGCCATCCGTCAGGACATCTGGCTGGAGCTGAACGACCACCTCACCGCCTTCGAGAAGGTGCGCGTGTTCAACCACATCTTCTTCCAGGTGCATGGGTTCAAGGGCAACAAGCGCAACTACCACGCCCCGCAGAACAGTTACATCAACGACGTGCTCGACAGCCGCAAGGGCAACCCTCTTTCCCTGTCGATCATCTACCAGGTGGTGGCCGAGGACCTGGACCTGCCGCTGCGCGGGGTGAACCTGCCGAACCATTTCGTGCTGGCCTACCTGGAGGAGGACAGTGTGGGCGGTGGCAGCGGCCTGCAGCAGAACATCCTGTTCTACGTGAACCCGTTCAGCCAGGGCGACATCCTGGGGCGCAACGAGATCGACGAGTTCCTGCAGAAGCTCCAGATCGCGCCGCAGGAGGGCTTCTACCAGCCCTGCACCAACCGCGACATCGTGCGGCGCCAGTTGAACAACCTGCACCACAGCTATGTGAAGCAGGGGGATGCGGAGCGCGCGGCGGAGCTCGACCGACTGCGGCGCCTGCTCGGCCCGATGCCCGATGAGCCTAGGCGGCTCGATCCCTGAAGATCAACCGCACGGTGGCGGCGATGATGCGCAGGTCCAGCGCGAAGGACCGTTCGCGGACGTACCGCAGGTCCAGGGCGAGCTTCGCCGGCATCACCTCCTCCACGTAGGCGCGCTCCGGATCGCTGGACCGCGCCAGCAGTTCGTTCTCATCCACGTAGTCCAGGCTGGCCATGCCGGTGATGCCGGGGCGGATGCTGAGGACCACCTGCTGCTCGGGCGTGTACAACGCCACATAGCGCGGCACTTCCGGTCGCGGGCCCACCACGCTCATGTCGCCTTTCAGCACATTCCAGAGCTGGGGCAGTTCATCCAGCTTCGTGCGCCGCAGGAACCGCCCCACCCCGGTGATCCGTGGGTCGCGTCCGCCGATGGTGAGCTGGCCCAGGGCTTCGCTGCCCGGCCGCATGCTGCGGAACTTCAACAGGCGGAACGGCCTGCCGTGGCGCCCCACGCGCACCTGCCGGAAGAAGGCCCCGCCCGGTGAGGTGAGGGCCACCGCCAAGGCGAAGAGCACCAGCAGCGGCAGCAGGAGCAGCAATGCCGTGCCTGCGAACAGGACATCGAAGGCGCGCTTGAGTGCCATGGATCAACCGAGCACTTCCGCCACCGCGTCCTTCACCGCGGCCACCACGGTGTCCACCTGGTCGTCGGTGAGGTCGTAGTAGACGGGCAGACTGATCTCCCGGCTGTACAGCTCGAAGCTGCGCGGGTGGTCGCTCATCCGATAGCCCAGGCCCCTGTAGAAGCTGAGCATGGGAAGCGGGATGAAGTGGACGTTCACGCTCACGTCGCGCCGGCCGATGGCCGTGATGATGGCATCGCGCTGCTCCTCGGAGGTCCCCCGCACTCGGAGCATGTACAGGTGGTGGCTGCTGGTCCTTTGTTCGTCCCCGAAGGTGGGCGTGATGAAGCGGTCATCCTCCCCGAAGGCACGGTCGTAGCGGTCGCAGATGGCCTTGCGGCGCGCCAGCGTGTCGTCGTCGTAGCGCTCCAGCTCCACGAGCCCGATCGCGGCCTGCAGGTCGGTCATGTTGCACTTCCAGCCGGGGAAGGCCACGTCGTAGCGCCACGCTCCGGGCTGCGTCTTGGCCAGTGCGTCCTTGCTCTGCCCGTGAAGGCTCATGGTGTTGAAGTGGCGGTAGAGCTCGTCCGCGTCGAAGGGCGTGGGCAGGTTGAACGCGAGCGCACCGCCCTCGGCGGTGGTGAGGTTCTTCACCGCATGGAAGCTGAACCCGGTGATGTCGGCCTGGGCGCCGACCGATCGGCCACCGATGCGCGCCCCGAACGAGTGCGCGGCATCGGCGAGCACCAGGACACGACCGAGGCGCATCTGCGGGTTGGTGCCGGCCACACGCAGGTTCACCGCCGGCGTGAACAGCGGGGAGCACTCCTCGGCCAGGCGCATCAGCTCCGGCACGCGGGCGGGCAGCCCACCGATGTCCACCGGGATGATGCACTTGGTGCGTGGCGTCAGGGCCCGGCGCACGGCGTCGGGATCGATCGTGAAGTCGTCCAGCACATCCACCAGGACCGGCTTGGCTCCCACATGCATCACGATGTTGGCCGTGGCGCAGTAGGTGTAGGCGGGCACGATCACCTCGTCCCCCGGCCCGATGCCGTACCACCGGAGCACCAGTTCGCACGCGTTGGTCCAGCTGTTGAGCGCGATCACGCGCTCCACGCCGCAGTACGCGGCCAGCCTGCGCTCGAACTCCTTGGTGCGCGGGCCGGTCGTGATCCATCCGCTGCGGAGGACCTCCTCCACGGCCTTCACGGTGCGGTCATCGATGCGCGGCGGACTGAACGGGATCGGGGGCATGCGTGCGGTGGAAGAGGAAGGCGAAGGCGGCCAGGAACACCACGCCGGCCTGCACTTCCAGCAGGCTTTCGACCGTCGCGTTCAGCAGCACAAGGTAAACGAAGGCCGCCACCACCGGTCGTCGCCAGCGGACGGCCATCAGCAGCGGCATCAGAAGCATCGCGGCGCACAGCACCAGCCCGGGCCAACCCAGGGCGATGCCGCTCTGTACGAACTGCGAATGGGCGTTGAGCCGCTTGTCGACCACGTGCACGTAGCCCCGGCGGGCGCTCTCGGCATGCAGCTCGTCCTTGATGTCCCCCGTGCCGACACCGGTGATGGGATGCGCGCGCAGCAGGTCCAGGCCCACCGACCAGGTCATGCGGCGCAGGTCCGAACTGCGGTCAGAGGCGGGGTCGAAGCCCTGGGTGGCCTCGAAGGCCTGCAGCACCTTCAGGCGGACGGGGCGGGCCGTGGCGAACAGGGCGGCGAAGCCCAGCGACCCGGCCAGCAGGCCGCCCACCAGCGCACGACGGATCTTCCGCTCACGCCGGAAGTGCCAGGCACCGTGCAGGAGCACCACCACCAGCGTGATCCAGCCCATCTTCGAGTTGCTGAGCACCACCGCCGCGGTCAGTGGCGGCACCACCGCCACATGGCCCCATCGGCCGGCCTGCCTCCATGCGCCGGAGAACATCCAGGTGGCCAGCGCGACCACCGAATAGAGCGCCATGTAGCTCGGGTGCAGGAAGTGGGCGAACCGTGATTCGAAGAGGTGGCCCAGGCCCACTGCCGAGGCTCCGGCCTGCGGGTGCAGGTGCTCGGCAGCGATGGACCAGACCGCAAGCAGCACGCACAACCAGGCCGCAACGGCGTTCGCGAGCACGAAGACCGTGAGCAGCGGACGGGCGTCCAGCGCCGGACGCGTGGGCACGACCACGGCCAGCACAGGGAAGAGCACGAAGGCGGCCTTCACCTCCAGGTCGAACGCACCGAACGCCACGTTGGTGGTCCAGGCCATGCCGACCACGTGCAGCGCGTAGTAGGCGGCCATCAGCGGCAGTGAACCGTCACCCCGCTCCAGCCGCCAGGGGGCACCGGCGGATCTCCACCGAAGTCGGATCACCGCCAGGGCGAGCACGATCACGGCCAGCGGCACCAACGCAGGGGCCAGGGGCAGCACCACCAACAGAAGCGCGAACGCATGCTGCACCGCAGGGTCGCCATGGCCGGTGATGGTCCGCATCGCGCAAAGGTGATCGGTCTATCGCGTGAGCCGCCCGGCTCCCTGCCCGGGTTGCCGTGCGAGCAGCACGAAGTGCACGATGCCCTTCCAATAGCCCAGGCCATAGGCGAGATGAAGGATCAGGAAGGCGTACAGGACGCGTGGCGCATCGACCACGCGCTCCGCCGCGCGCCAGGCGCTCCAGGCCGCTGCGGCGAGGTAGCAGAGGACGCCGGCGATCGTGGTCCAGGCCGCCCAAGGCCATACCAGCCCCAGCGCGGGTCCCAGCACCAGACCGGCCACCCATGCGGCAGGGACCAGCTGCCTTCCGGTGGTCACCGTGCGGTGCAGGCGGTTCACGAACACCTTCCAGTAGCCATACTGATGATACTGTCGGTAGAGCTTGCCGAAGGAGGCGCGTACCGCATAGTGCGAGCGGATCGCCGGGTCGAGCAGGATGCGGAAGCCGGCCTCGGTGACGCGGTGGTTGAACTCGTCGTCCTGGTTGCGCACCAGCGCCTCGTGGAAGGTGCCGACCTGCTCGAACACCTCGCGTCGATAGGCCCCGAAGGCCACGGTGTCCACCGGGCCCGCCTTGGTGCCCGTGCGGAAGTGCGCGTTGCCCACGCCGAAGGGGTGGCCCATCGCGGCCCCGATGGCGCGGGAAGTGGCGTCGGTGTACGTGTTGATGATGACGCCTCCCGCGCAGCCCGCTCCCGCGTCGCTGCGAAGGGTGGCGAGGTTGCGCTGCAGCCAGTCCGGTTCCACCGTGGCGTGCGCGCCCAGCAGGATGGCCACGTCGAAGGACCGGGCGGCCAGGCCACGGTTCATCGCGTGCGGGGTGGTGCGGTCGGGGTTCTCCACCAGGTGCACCAACATGGAACGCATGGCGTGCGCGGCGATCTCCTCCCGGGTGCCGTCCGTGCTGCCGCCATCGCACACCAGCACGCTCAGGACCATGCCGGAACGGTCCGCGCGCTCCAGGGAATCGAGGCAGCGACCGATATGGCCCGCCTCGTTGAGGCAGGGGATCACCACGCTGACGCGCGGCACCGGGGGCAGTGGCGGCAGGATCATGGGCGGATCTGCAGCCGGGTCCGGGCCAGGTGGTCCATCAGCAGCACCAGCGCGCCGTTGCTCAGCGCGGTGGCCAGGGCCGAGCCCAACAGCCCCAGCACGGGGATCAGCGCCAGGTTCAGCAGCACGTTCGCGGCGAAGATGCCCGCGATGAAGAGGGTCTGCGTGCCGGGCCTTCCCACCTGGCTGAAGAGCATCAGGAAGGGCTGATGGCCTGCCGTCAGGGCCACGCCGGCCACCAGGATGGTGTACACGGCCCACACGGTGAGCGGTTCCTCGCGCATGCCCAGCATCCACATGCCCGCCGGGAAAACCGGGATGGTGAGCGCGATGAGCGGGGCCAGCAGCCGGAAGAAGCTGCGGCGGTTGCGGCGCACCACCTTGCCGAGGAGCATCGCACCGCCCTGGTGCCAGGCGCGGGTGATCACCGGGTTGATGGTGTTGCGGAAGAGCACCGGCAGGTACATCACCCCCTCGGCCACGGTGGCGCCCATGCTGTAGTGGCCCACCGCACGGTCGTCCAGGAAGAAGCCGAGCAGGAACACATCCACCCGCGTGTTGACGTCCAGCAGGAAGTTGCCGGCCAGCGCCCGGTTGCCGAAGCGGAACTGCTCGCGCGCCACCTGCCGGGCACCGGTGACGCGGAGGGGGCGCCAGTGCGGAAGCGTCGCCGGCAGCAGGACGAGCAACAGCCCGGCCTCCGCCAGGGTGAGCAGCGCGGCCAGTTCATGCGCGGGACGCTTCAAGGCCACCAGCACAGCCAGGGCCACCAGCATCAACACGAAGCGCAGCAGCTGGAACACGGCGAACAACCGCATGCGACGGGCACCGTTGTGGTAGCTCAGCAGCACCTTGTTCCAGGTGAAGAAGAGCAGGCCCGGGATCACCAGGGGAAAGGCGTCCCCCACCCCGCTGCTGTCCGACCAGCGTCCAGGCAGGTCGCGCAGCAGCCAGGCGAAGGCCATCACCACCAGGGCCGTCACCGTGCCGAGGACGAGCGCCACGGTGAGCTGCACGTCGGGTCGCCGCTCAGCCTGCAGGTCGCGCGGTACAAAGGCCTGAACGGCCAGATGGACCCCGCCCACGGCGAGCTGGCTCAGCAGGATGTACAGGGCGTAGGCCTGGTTGAAGACGCCCAGCGCCGAAGCGCCATGGGTACGCAGGATCAGCACGTTGAGCAGCACGCCGATCAGGGCGCTGAGCCCGAAGGCGCCCGCGTTCCAGATCAGGTCGGAGGAGAACTTGCCCCGTGGCGGCCGCATCGTCAGCGGCCAAAGGTATCCTTCACCCGATGGAGGGTGTGGCCCTTGGGATCGGTGGCCAGTGGAACGCAGGCTTCGTCCAGGAACCGCGTGAAAGGGGGCGACAGCGCACTCAGCTCACCGGTGCTGAAGATGTAGCGGCAATGGAGGGTGTCGCGCAGCAGCGAGGCCGCTTCGTGCATGCTGCGTCCGGCGAGCAACGCGTGCGTGCCATCGCGCAGGAACAACTGGTCCGATCCGCACCAGAAGTAGATGCCGGGCCGCTGCGTGCGGTAGTACCACACGGGCAGGTTGTTCACCAGCACGGTGTCGGTGGGCCGCACGCCATGGGCGTTCAGCCAGCGCTCCAGGTCCTCCGGTCCGGCATCGAGCCGTTCGGTCAGCGTGGCGCCGGGGCGCGCTTCCGGAGGGGGGGCGGCCATCACCGAGGCCACGCGGAAGTGGTAATGGATGGAGGCGGCCGAGTTCAGCACGCCCAGCAGGGCCATGGCCGCCACGAACGCGCCCCGCTCACGCGCGCTCCGGCCCTTCCGATCGAAGGCCCGCCACACGAACACGCAGGTGGTGGCCACGGTGAGGGGTTGCAGCGTGAGCGCGTAGCGGTAATTGAAGCCGCCCATCGCGCCGATGAGTGCCAGCGCCGCGGTGTAGAACACCACCAACCCGCGCTGCCAGGGCGCACGACGCCTCCAGGTGGCCAGCACCATGCCGATCGGGACCAGCACCAGCCAGTTCGTGGCGCCCAGGTACCGGTAGTTGAACAGCACGCCGAGGTAGCCGTTCAACCAGGCCAGGAGCGGCGATCCGATGCCGCGCTCGAACAGTTGCGGGTCCATGTCGCCCACCTCCAGCGGCATCAGCCAGGCGTAGTAGGCCGCGGGCAGCGCCACACCGAAGGCGACGAGCAGCGCCCACATCATGCAGCTGAACCGGCGTCCGTCCATCGTCAGAACCAGATGATGTCCTTGAAGATCCAGCGCGTTCCGATCATGGTGTCGAGCACATAGTGAACGCCTCCGAAGGCCAGTGCGAGCGCGGCGGAGGCGCCGGCGTGGACAAGCCTCACGCGCAGCGGGCCCGGGTGCATCACGAGCCAGAGCATCCAGAGCACGCCGCCCAGGATGGCCCCGGTGCTGTGGATGAAGGCCTGCGCCCCCAGCACCGCACCGAAGAGCAGCATCAGGGGGAGCTCGGGACGTTCGCGCAGCACGAGCACCAGCAGCACCATCGCCGTGAACAGGGTGATGCGGTAGCTGTCCAGGTGATGGATCACCAGCAGCAGGGCGAACCCGAAGGGCACCACCATGGTCAGCACCCCCACGAAGGCCAGCGCACGGTCCCACTGGCGCAGCACGGACCACACCAGGGCGATGAGCAGCCAGGTGTACCACAGGGTGATGCTTCGCGGCCAGAGGTCGCCCGTGGCGCCGGTGAACCGCTGCCAGAGCCCATCCCAGGTGAACAGCAGCGGGAACGAGTGGCCGTGCAGCCCCACGTAGTAGAAGCCGTTGCGTGCATCGAAGGGGTGCCGCTCGTAGGTCACCTCCAGGGTGTCCAGGAACCAGCGGCCCCTCACGGCGTACTCGAGCACATCGTGGTCCACAAGGGGTTTTGTGGCCAGCAGCACTGTGGCGATGCCCAGCATCAGGAGGGTGCCTGCGGCGAACCAGCGCATCCAGACATCGTCGCGCAGGAGAGCCGGCACCGCGCGCAGCAGCCTGCCGAGCGCGGTCCACCCCCGACCTGCCATCAGACCCAGACCCACGACGATGCCGACGCTCGTCCCCAGCACCGCCATGGCGCTGCGGCCGGGCAGGAGCAGCAGTTGGTGGTAGAGGAGCAGCGAGGCCAGGAACGGGCCCATAGCGAGCCCCAGCAGAACGACCGCTCCGGACGGAAGCCGCAGCCTGGAGTTCCAGCGAAGCAGCAGCGCGGCCACCACGCCGCCCATCCCGATGTTGGTGATGGCGAGGACCAGCAGGAAGTGCAGCCGCTCGTCCATCACGCTCCCGAACGGCGGTAACGCCTGGGCATCGCGTTGATCGCCTTCAACGCGCGCTCCATGTCCACACCGATGGTGTCGAAGTACCACTGCATGCTCTCGAAGCGCGGGCGGTTCTCGCGCAGCACATGCGCCAGGCCCTCCTCCCGGGTGATCATGCCCTCGCGGATCTGGTTGCTGCGGAAGGTGTCGAACTCGGTGAAGCCCGCGACCAGGCCATACACGTAGTTGTAGAAGGCCGCCGTGCCATCACCGATGCGCCACGTGCTGCTGGTGTCGGGCGAGATCTCCCAGTTGTATCCGTCCTTCAGCGTGCGGTCCAGCGTCTCCTCGTTCCACGGGATGTAGTCGAAGAGCAGCAGGTACACCTCGCGCGGTTCGGTATAGTAGGCCTTGAAGGCGCTGTAGGTGTCGGGCAGGCTGGCGTTGAGGTAGCCGGGATTGGCCAGGAAGTTCCGCATGTAGTAGAGCGGCATCTGCAGCTTGGCCAGCGTGGTCTGCTTGTCGATCCGCTCCTTGTGGAAGTTGGGACGGATGCCCGCGAAGCCGGCCTTGAAGTCGGTGTTCTCCAGCTTGTTCTCCATCCAGATGTCGCAGTGGATGCCCGTCTGCCTCCGGATGTTGTTCACGTGCACGAAGAAGTGCTTGTCGCCCGCCATGAACAGAGGGATCATGCCCAGGCGCGGGCTCTTCAGCCAGGCCTCCATGTTCAGGCGCACGTTGCGGCGCTTCATCTTGATGTCGGCACTGATCAGGATGTTCTCCACCCCGAGCTTGCCGGTCATGCGGGCGATGTTGCGGCGCGCCAGGTCGGTCACCAGCCCCCAGTCGTAGGTGAAGGTGAGCGGGGTCATGCCGAACTCCTTCACCAGCAGGTGCAGGCCGTAGCTGCTGTCGCGCCCGCCGCTGAAGGCCACGATGCAGTCCTGCTTCCCATCGTTGCGCCGGTAGGTCCGCAGCACCTCCTCGAACTGGGGACGTTTGTCGACCTTCAGGCCCTTCGGTTTGTAGCTGTGGCAGTAGTTGCACACCCCTTCCGCATCGTAGCTGATGTAGGGGAAGGTCTCCGGCAGCAGGCACTTGCTGCACCGCCGGATCCTGCGCATCACCTCCTCGGGGAACTCGACCAGCCTGCGCAGCCGGCCTTCATCGCTCGTGGCGACCGCGGGTGCGCTCCCCTTGGCGCCCTTGGAATGATCGATGATGCGGAAGGCTTCCGTGCTCGCCGGACCGGGCCCGGGCGTTCCGTCCTTGAGCCCGAGGTCGGTGACCGTGAACGGGACGAGGTTGATCAGCTTGCCGGTGAACGGGGCGAGCCAGGTGGGCTCGATCCCGCCATATCGGGCCTTCACGCCTTCACGATCACGGAAGGTGCGCAGGATGTACGCCTCCGAGGCGAAGACCAGACCTCCCTTGGGGTCGGTGAGCGTGTAGAGCGAACCGGTGTTCGTGGCCAGCAGGACCTGCGCGCTGTCCTCCATCAGGATGACGACGCTGGCCGCCCCCTCCATCTCGTCGAACACGGCACGGATCGCCTCCACGGCGCCCTTGCCATCCTTCAGATGCATGCGGAACAGCGCCGCAAGCACTTCGGTGTCCACCTCGTACTTCCGCTCGATCCGACCGGCGTACTTCGCCCACAGGGCATCCACATTGGTCACGATCCCGTTGTGGATCATGACGATGCCGTCCTTGATGACGGGCTGGTTATTGTGGTTATGTTCCTGGCTTCCGTTGGTCACCAGCCGGCTGTGAGCGATCAGCGCGAGTTCACGCTGTCCCTGGGCGAATGACGGCCCAAGGGCCTGCTCCACGAAGCTGCGGTAGGCCTCGGAACGGATGAGGTCCGTGGCGGACACATCGTCCTTGGTGACGTGGATGGTCCCGGAGGCGGCATCCCGCACGGCGATCCCGCTGCTCTCCTTCCCACGCGATTCGCTCAGCACGAACAGTTCGCGCATCACCCGCTCGGTGAGCGCCCGGTCAAAGCCCGCGTCGGACGGGGCGATGAGACCGAATATGCCGCACATGGGCGGCAAAGATACCCGCCGCCGCCGGGCCTAGCGGTACAGGCGCTCGTTGTCCTGCATGTCCATCCACATGGCGAAGATCAGCGCCTGGAAACTGCTGGTGGCCAGGAACAGGAAGGCGATCAGGGGCTCGGTGCCCACGTTCGCGCCCGTGAGGAAGGCCTTGCCGATCTTCCATGCATAGGGCAGGGTGATGAGGCCTGCCACGATCGCGTAGTTGTAGAAGATGAACAGCGGGTGGAAGTCCTTGAACAGGTATTTGCGCCACAACCGGATGAAGAAGCTCTTGATGAGCAGGCGGCTCACCCTCGGGATCACCTTGAAGACCTTCATCTTGCTCTGCTCCCCCACCCGGTACACGGGTTTGATCTCCACCTCGCGCAGCGTGCATTGGGCGATGTTGAGCTTCACCAGCATGTCGTTCGGCATGCCGTAGCTGCGGTAGATCCTGTGCAGCTTGATGGCCTGCATGGCGCGCAGCCCGATGGCGGTGTAGCCCGTCTGGGTGTCGCTCACCCGCCAGTAACCGCTGGCCAGCTTGGTGAGGATGCTGAGGATGCTGTTGCCGAAGAAGCGCACGCGGGGGATCACCAGCCACGCGCTGCGGTGGATCAGCCGGTTGCCCTTCACGTAGTCGATGCCCTCATCGATCACGGGCAGGCAGATGCTCTCCAGCTCGTGGGGGTCCATCTGCCCGTCGCCCGCCATCACGGCCGTGCAGGCGATCGCATGGTCCTGGCACCATTTGTAGCCACGCGCGATGCCCGCCCCCACACCGCCGTTCTTCAGGTTGTTGATGAGGATGATCCGGTCGGTCTCCGGGTGTTCGTTCACCACCTCGCTGGGCACGTAGTGCTCCATCTCCCGTTCGCTCTCCTCCTGAAGCACCATCTCGGCCTCATTCCAGCGGGTACGCTCCACCTTGTGTGGCGGGATACGTTCGCCTTCGCCCCTTGCACGGTCCTTGGCGATCAATTCCTTCACCACCTCGGCGGTGCGGTCCGGGCTGCAGTCGTTCACCACCACGATGCGGTCCACGAAGTCGGGCATCGTGTCGATGACGAAGCCGATCTGGCTCTCCTCATTGTAGCAGGGGACGACGACGGCGACGGTCTTGCCTTTGAGCATGCGGTGCGCGGTTCGGGCCCAAAGATGCGGATCGGGCCCGATGGACCGGCTCAGCCCGCCTGACCGGTGATGGTCGCGCTGCGCAGCACGGTGAGCAGGGTCCGAACACGTTGCTCCCCATCGCCCGGCAGCACCTGCGCCTCCTCCCTGCGCCACCACAGGCGCTCCCGGGCCGCGTCGTCCGTGCACACGATGCCCGCTCCGAAGAAGGCCGCGGCCTGTGTGGTCCAGCGGCCGGGCCCACGCACCGGAGCGGCCCCGAAGGTGATCACCACCGGAACCGGGCTGCTGAGCACCGTGAACAGCCCCGGGCCATCGGCGTCGGGCACCAGGACGACATCGGGCCTGAAGGCGCGCAGCTCGCGTTTCATCCGCCAACGGTCGCGCAACCGCAGCGACCAGGACCGGTCCTTCAGGGTGTGCTCCTGCACATGGATGCCGGCGCCCTCCAGCCCATGGCGACCGGTGGACGCTCCACGCACCACCAGCACACGCAGCGTGTTGTCCGTGGTGGCCGCATGCCGGTCGAGCTCGGCCCGCACATGGGCCACGTCGCGCCAGGTGGCCCACCCCAGGTAGCCCAGCGCCCCCGCCATCATCCAGGCCATCAGGCTTGCGGGGGTGGGCACCAGGAAGTGGAACACGCTGCCCAGCACCAACAGAAGGAACGCGGTGGTGAGGTTGATGCCGTTGCGCGGGGTGTGGTAGTAGGCGTCGAGCAGGCTGCGCAGCCCGATGAACACCCCGAACGGCAGGGCCCCGAGGAAGGCGATGCGGCTCATGTCCACATAATGCCGGGCCGTGGGCCCGAGGTACAGCTCCAGGATGGCGCCTGCGGCCACCTCGAAGGCGACCGTCATGGCCAGCGAGGCGATCAGGGTGAGGCGGGACAGGCGACCGATCTTCCGGCTGAGGCCGGCATGGTCGCCCGCAGCGAGCTGCGAGGCCGATGCGGGCAGGAGCACCAGGGACATCGGCGCGAAGAGCGCGGCGGTGATGTTGAGCAGGGTGGCCCCGAAGCCGACCTCGCCGCTGGCGGCCAGGCCATGGGTGCGCGCCACGGCGTAAACGGGCACGGTGAGCAGCGCGCCGAACGCCAGGTCGCCCGGTACGCGAGGCATGCCGTAGCGCAACAGATCGCCACGCTCTCGCCCCACACCACGTGGAAGCCCGGCCTTGAACTGTGGTGCCAGGCAGGCCAGGGCGATCAGGGCCCAGCCCGCACCCGTGGCCCAGCATACAGCCTCCAGATCGTCGAACATCAGGAACGCGATCCACGGGGAGCCGGCCAAGGCGAGCACCTGGGCCATGTTGGCCGCGAACAGGCGACCCCGGCCCCGCAGGTAGGAGTAGCCCAGCCCGTATACGCTCACGCTCGCCACCATGAGGGCGAGGGGGGGCACCAGATGCGCCTGGGCACCCGAGCCGAACACGATCCACGACAAGGGCGCCCGCCACACCAGCCCGGCCAGCAGGGTGAGCAACGCCAACGGAATCACCCAGCCGAGCGACGCGGTGAGGTAGCGCCGCTGCTCCTCCTCATCGCCACGCATGGCCACGAAGCGCGTGATGCCCACGGCCGAGCCCAGCAGCACGAAGGGGAAGGCGAAGGACACCGTGCGGCGCACCACCACGTACAGGTCGAGCTCCTCGCGCCCAGCATCGGCGGCCAGCCGGTACACCACCAAGGTGCCCAGCAACACCAGACCTTCGCCCAGATAGGTCAGCACATGGTCGCGCCCCTGTCGTGTGCGCAGCGAGGCCAGCAGCCGGTGGAGCATGGCCGGCCAAGATAGGGGCCGCGGAACGGCCGGACGGCCGTTCCTCCTCCCCATCCCCCGCTCATCCGACTGCGCGCGCCGTCACTTTTCGCACCCGTCTATCTTCGGACCGCAACACGACGATGACCATGGACATCCTCTTTCAATGGCATTGGTGGGCGGGCCTCGGCCTCGTTCTCCTGATCGCGGAGATCTTCGTGCCCGGCTTCTTCCTGCTCTGTCTCGGGATCGGCTGCGCCGGTGGCAGCATCGCTGCCGCGCTCGGTGCCGGACCCTCCGTGCAGTTGATCGCCTTCTCCGTCGTGGCCCTCATCGCCTTCTTCACCATCCGCCCCCTGCTGATGAAGAAGCTCTGGACCGGCGAGACCGTCCGCACCAACGTGGACGCCCTCATCGGACGGCGCGCGCGCGTCACCCAGGATTTCGAGCCGGCGCTCCGGCTGGGCCGTGTGGCCATCGATGGCGACGACTGGCGTGCGGAGTGCACCAGCGACCGCGCGCTGCACGTCGGTGACCTCGTCGACATCGTACGCGTGGAGAGCAACACCCTCGTGGTGAGACCCGTCGACCCCTGAGCCTTCGCCAGTCCCCGATCCCACCAACCACCAACCCCCTCATCATGTCAGCCGGAACCATCATCCTCATCCTGCTCGCCCTCTTCGTGGTCTTCATCGTGGCCAAAGGCCTGCGGATCGTTCAGCAGAGCGAGTCCATGGTCGTGGAGCGCCTCGGCAAGTACCACAAGACGCTCACGGCCGGCATCAACGTCATCATCCCCATCGTGGACAAGCCGCGCGAGATCGTGTTCCGCTTCACGCGCGACCTGCCCGATGGCAACAAATTCGTCCAGTTCGTCAAGAAGGAGCGCATCGACCTGCGCGAGACGGTGTATGACTTCCCGCGGCAGAACGTGATCACCAAGGACAACGTGATGACCGAGATCAACGCGTTGCTCTACTTCCAGATCATGGACCCGGTGAAGGCCATGTACGAGATCGAGAACCTGCCGCTGGCCATCGAGAAGCTCACGCAGACCACGCTCCGCAACGTGATCGGCGAACTGGACCTGGACGAGACCCTCACCAGCCGCGACACCATCAACATGAAGCTGCGCACCATCCTGGATGAGGCCAGCAACAAGTGGGGCGTGAAGGTGAACCGCGTGGAACTGCAGGACATCAACCCGCCGCGCGACATCCGCGAGGCCATGGAGAAGCAGATGCGCGCCGAGCGCGACCGCCGCGCCCAGATCATCGACGCCGAGGGCAGCAAACGGGCCGCCGTGCTTCAGGCCGAAGGCGTTCAACAATCGGAGATCACCACGGCCGAGGGTCAGAAGCAAGCACAGATCCTCGAAGCCGAGGGTGATGCGCAATCCCGCATCCGCCGTGCTCAGGGTGAAGCGGAGGCCATCCGCCTGGTCACGGATGCCATCAAGGGCGCCAAGGCCGACCCCACGAACTACCTCATCGCCATGAAGTACCTGGAGACGCTGAAGGAGATGACCAGCGGCCAGAACAACAAGGTGATCTACATGCCCTACGAGGCCACCGGCGTGCTCAGCAGCGTGGGCGGCATCAAGGAGATGCTCGACGCCAACAAGGCGCTGAAGGGCTGATCCGATCGTCCGATCGAACGCCCGATCATCCGTGCGATGGTCGGGCGTTCGTGCACCTTGTCGTCATGTCGCGAACCATGCGCGGCCTTTTCGCGTATCTTTGGCCGCGTTCACCGCGAGGTGGACATGCCCCGAGCGCCCAGCTCTCCGTGTCGGCCCACGCCGGCGTCCGAATTGTCCAGGCGCAGTCTTCCAGCGGATCATTGCACGCCGGACCGGATCGAAGGGGCGATCACAACACCTGAACAAGGTGTGCACAGGGACAATGGCCTGTGCATGCCGAACCTACACCCGCATCGCCCGGGACCAGGCGACCCACACTATGGAACGGACCACGTTCAACGACCTCGGGCTCATCGAGCCCATCCTCAAGTCCCTTCAGGAGGAGGGCTACACCCACCCCACCCCCATCCAGGCGCAGGCCATCCCGCACCTGGTGAAAGGCCGCGACCTGCTCGGTTGCGCGCAGACCGGCACCGGCAAAACGGCCGCCTTCGCCATCCCCATCCTGCAGGAACTGCACGAGCGGGGCATCGGTGCGCAGGGGAGCAAGCGCCCCATCAAGGTGCTCATCCTCACCCCCACCCGCGAGCTGGCCATCCAGATCGGCGAGAGCTTCGCCGCCTACGGCCGCCATCTGAAGCAACGGCACACCGTGATCTTCGGCGGGGTTGGCCAGAAGCCGCAGACCGACGCGCTGCAACGCGGCGTGGACACCGTGATCGCCACCCCGGGCCGCCTGCTCGACCTGATGGGCCAGGGCCATGTGCACCTCAACGACCTCGACATCTTCGTGCTGGACGAGGCCGACCGCATGCTCGACATGGGCTTCATCCACGACGTGAAGAAGGTGATCGCCAAGCTGCCGAAGAAGCGCCAGACGCTCTTCTTCAGCGCCACCATGCCGCCCGAGATCGCCAAGCTGGCCAACAGCATCCTCACCGAGCCGGTGAAGGTGGAGGTGGCCCCGGTGAGCAGCACGGCGGACACGATCGACCAGAGCATGTTCTTCGTGGACCGCACGGACAAGAACAAGCTGCTCCTGCATCTGCTGGAAGGTCCGGCCATCCGCGAGGCCCTCATCTTCACGCGCACCAAGCACGGGGCCAACAAGGTGGCCAAGGTGCTCACCCAGGCCGGCATCGGCGCCGAGGCGATCCACGGCAACAAGAGCCAGACCGCCCGCCAGAACGCCCTGAAGAACTTCAAGGAAGGCAAGATCCGAGCGCTGGTCGCCACCGACATCGCTGCACGCGGCATCGACATCGACGGCCTGACGCACGTGATCAACTTCGACATCCCGAACATCCCCGAGACCTACGTGCACCGCATCGGCCGCACGGGTCGCGCGGGCGCGTCCGGCAAGGCCTTGAGCTTCTGCGATCATGAGGAGAAGGCCTTTCTGCGCGACATCACCCGCCTGATCAAGCGCGACATCCCGGTCGTCGCCGAGCACCCCTACCTGATGGTGGGTGGCCCCAAGAAGGCCGAGCCCGAGGTGCGGGAACCGCGCCAGCCCCGAGGTCCGGGCCGGGGGCAGCGCCCCGCCCGCGATGGCCAGCGGAGCGCTCGGCCGCAAGGCCAGCAGCACGGTCGCGACGAGCGCAAGCCCCAACAGCAGCGCTCCGCCAAACCGCAGGACGCGCGCAGCGACCGCCAACCCCGCCGCGATGAGCGCCCGCGCCAGGAAGGTCAGCGCCGTTCCGATGGGCGACCGCAACAAGGCCAACGCGGCCCGCGGCCCCAACAGGCAGGCCAGCGCAGCGACCGTCCGCAGCAGCAGCGCCAGCGCTCCGGTGAGCGGCACGGAACGTCCGCAAAGCTCGACTACGACAAGCTCACCCGCGAGCTCTTCGCCGAGGAGGATCGCCGGGAGAAGCGCGCGCAACCCCACCAGGAAGAGGAGAAAAAAGGTGGCATCCTGCGCTGGTTCAAGCGCTGAATGGATCGCATGCACACGGAAAAGCCGGGCTCAGGCCCGGCTTTTCCGTTCGCGGGACCATCGTCAGGCCGCGGCCGGTCGCGTGGCTCGTTCAGTCTTGAGCTCGGCCTGCAGCTGCCGGCTGGTCTTGCTGCTGCCATCGTGGCTCCATCCCGGTGGACCGAAGATGTACATGAGCTTGGCCTTCAACGTCGGTGCCCGTTTCACGTCCTTCCAGATCTCCTGGAACTCGAACAGGTTGTGCGTGATCGGGCTGTAGGAGTCCGGGTTGTGGCTGATCCCGTACTTGGGCACCACACCCTTGATCGGCTCCTGCCAGGTGCCGTACAGCTTGTCCCAGATCACCAGGATGCCGCCATGGTTCCGGTCCAGGTACTCCGTGTTGCTGCTGTGGTGCACCACGTGGACCCAAGGGGTGTTGAAGATCTTCTCGTACCAGCCGAGCGAGGGTACCAGCTGGGTATGGAGGAAGAACTGATAGAAGGAATTGATGATCAGGCAGGTGGCGATCATGATCGGCTCGAAGCCCACCAGCGGCATCCACATCCAGTAGATGGGCTTGAAGAATTCAATGAACCAGCCGTTGCGGATGCTCACCGTCAGGTTGAACATCCGGCCCGAGTGGTGCGGCAGGTGGGCGGCCCAGAGGAAGCGCACGTTGTGCGCGATGCGATGGTGCCAGTAGAAGTTGTGGTCGTCGAACAGCAGGCAGATGATCCACACGTACCAAGCGGTGCCCAGAGTGGCGTAGCCCAGGTACTGCTCACGGAGGGGCTCGGCCCAGTGGAACAGGAACAGCATGATGCTGATCTCGAACACGTTGGCGATCACCTTGATGAGCGTCGCCACCAGGCCCATCACCACTCCGGCCCAGCTTTCCTTGAGGTCGAAGAGATGGCGGGCCTGCACGTATTCGCCGATCATCAGCAGTATGAACAGCGGGTAGATGTACTTCGCCCCCACGCCCTCGATGGGCAGCTCGGGGAGCTGGCGCTTCAGGTCAAGCCACGCCTCGATCAGGTTGAATTCCATCCGTTGTGGTTCAGGTTCCGGCCAAAGCTAAACGCTCATCACCTCCGGCGTACCGACCTCGGTCAGCCTTGCGCAAGGTCCGTTCCCATCTTTGCCTCATGCGCAGCGTTCCCTTCGGCGCCCTGGCGGTGCTGGTCACCACCTCCTCCGCCCAGCCACTGATCAACGGGCCCATGCCTGGCCACAGCGACCTTCTGGAGGCCACCATCTGGTTGCAATGCCGGCAGGCCTGCCGGGCCCAACTGGCCTATTGGCCGATCGACCGGCCGGACAGCATGCTGCTCTCGCGCGAGCTCGTCAGCGACCCCGACCGGGCCCATGCCATGGAGTTCCGGATGGACCGGGTGACGCCAGGGACCACCTATGGCTACCGGGTGCTGGTGGACGGGCGCGTGGTGGATGAAGGCGCCGACCTCCGGTTCCGAACGCAGCCGCTATGGAAGTGGCGCTCCGATCCACCACCGTTCACCCTGGCCGTGGGAAGTTGCGCCTACATCAACGAACCCGCGTACGATCGGCCGGGCAAGCCTTATGGTGACGGTTTCACCGTATTCGACGCCATCGCCGGGCAGCGTCCCGATCTCATGCTCTGGCTGGGCGACAACGTGTACCTGCGGGAGCCGGACTGGGGCACGTGGACCGGCTTTCTGCACCGTTATACGCACAGCCGCAGCGAACCGGCCCTGCAGCGTCTCCTACGCTCCACGCATCATTATGCCATCTGGGACGACCACGATTTCGGACCGAACGATGCGGACGGCAGCTTCGTGAACGCGGGCATGGCCCGCAAGGCGTTCGACCTGTTCTGGCCGAATCCGGGAAGCGGTGTGCCCGGTGCGCCGGATGGCATCACCACCGCCTTCAGCCATGCCGACGCCGACTTCTTCCTGATGGACGGCCGCACCTACCGGGTGCCGCCGGACCTGCGCACGGACAGCGCCACCCTGCTCGGGCGAAGCCAGCTCGACTGGTTGATCCGGGCCTTGAAGTACAGCGACGCCGCCTTCAAGTTCGTCGCCGTGGGCGGGCAGGTGCTCAGCACTGCGGCCGACTTCGAGAACTACGCCACCTTCCCTGCGGAGCGCCGGGAGCTGCTGGACCGCATCGAGCGCGAGGGGATCACGGGTGTGGTGTTCCTCACCGGCGATCGCCATTTCACTGAACTGAGCCGGATGGACCTTCCCGACGGACGCTGGATCCTGGACCTGACCACCTCACCGCTCACTTCGGGCACCTACGGCCCCAAGACGCCCAATGCCCTGCAGGTGGAAGGCACCCTGTTGCAGGAACGGGGCTTCTGCACGCTGAACGTGTCCGGCCCGAAGGGAGCGCGCGTGCTCACCATCCGGGCTTTCGATACTGCAGGTGCGGAGAAGTGGTCGCGGTCCATCCCGCAGCCACTCGCCAGGAAGTAGCTCAGCGGACGAACCGGCCGTAGTGCACGAGCTCATCGAGATCACGTCGCGGAGATCGCGTGCGTTCACGCTGCTGGAGGTGCTCCGGCAGGTCGTCCGGATGGCCCGGCCAGCCCAGGACGATCACGGTAACGAGGTCCAGCTCGTCGGGGATCCCGAAGGCCTGCCGGGCCTTTGCCGGGTCGAATCCACCGAGCTGGTGCATGCCCAGCCCCATGGAGGTCGCCTGCACGCCCAGCTGCCCCACGGCCACGCCCAGATCGTGCCGCGCGTGATGGTTCTCGGCACTGATGCGGTGAAGGATGCGGTGCGCCATGGCCAGCATCAGCACCGGCGCCTTGTCCGCCCAGAGCCGGTTGCTCGGGTTCAGGCAGTCCAGCAGAAGGTCGTGGCCTTCCCCGCCCCGGCGGGTCACCAGGAAGCGCCACGGTTGCTCGTTCATGCTGCTGGGCGCCCATCGCGCGGCCTCCAGCACCAGGCTGAGCTCATCATCGGTCACCGTTCGGTCCAGGAAGGCACGGGGGCTGTAGCGCGCACTGATGGCCGGAAGCACGCCAAGGGAGGAACGGGGCTGGTCCATGGGGAACGGGCTCAGGCACCAAGGAACGCGCTGGCGCGCGAAGGGTTCATCCGCGCAGGTCGTCGAGGATCCGGTTCAGGGTGCGGGCGTCCTCCTTGGACAGCCGGGCGTGCTTCTCGGCCAGCGCTGGACGCAAGGCAAGGTCCACTTCCCCCAGCAAGTCCAGGCCCTTGGTGGTGATGCTCACGTACACCACGCGGCGGTCCTCCTCGCATCGGACCCGCTCAACCAGCCCTTTGGTGATCAGCTTGTCCGTGAGCCGGGTGGCGTTCGGCGCCCGGTCCAGCATCCTGCACTTCACCTGATGCATGTTCATCCGGCCCTTCGCCCCGCGCAGGATCCGCAGGATGTTGTACTGCTGCAGGCTCAGGTCATGCGCCGCCAGGAGCGGAGCATGGCCGCCCTTGAACCAGTTCGCCGTGAACAGGACGTTGAGCAGGGCCTTTTGCTGCTCGCTCTCGAACCGGCTCTTCAACTCCTCCTCCAGCGCAGGCATGCCGCAAAAGTAACCGGGTGCGTCCGTTCCATGGAAAATGATCCCGGCCCGGAGCCTGCCCCTACTTTTGCGCGTCTTTACACCGCTCATGAACCACCTCACCGCGGCCGGATCCGCCGCTCTCCTCCTCGTTCTGGCCGCCTGCCGACCGACCGCCCAGCCGGCTGACGCAAGCACGAACGTCAGCGCCGCCCAGCCGTCCACACCTACCGCCGACAACGGGCAGTGGGCCCAGGAAGCGGCGTGGCGGCAGCCCGCGGTCCTTTGGACCCTGATCCCGAACGTTGCGGGCGCAAGGGTGGCCAACCTGTTCGCAGGCGATGGCTACTACGCGTTCGAGCTGGTGAAGGCGGGAGCCCGGGTGATCGCCTTGGAGCACGATGCGGGCTTGGTAGAGCAGATCAAGCAACGCGCCAAGGCCCAGGGGATAAGCCCCGATGTGCTGGAGGTGCGTTTGGTGGAACAAGGGACCGGATTGACGCCCGGTGAGGCCGACATGGCCTTCTGCGCCAGGTCATATGTGACCATCCCGGATCGGATCAATTACTTCCGGCAGGTACGGTCGGCGCTGAAGACCCCGGCACCGCTGATCCTTGTGGACTTCGTGCCCGCAGAGACACCGGTGGGACCGCCGATCCAGGACCGGATCTCGGACCAGGCGGTGATGGATGAAATGGAGCTGGTGGGCTGCACCGACATCGGTGCCTATGGCAAGAAACTGCCTTACCAGTGGGTCGTGATCGCCATGGATTTCGTGGCCGACCCGAACGAGGCGGAGCTACTTCCGTGATCAGCGGTCACTAGCCTTGCTCTCGGGAGAACCTGCGGCCGGCCCCTGGTAGCTGTAGAACAGGTTGGCCCAGATGATCTTGCTCAACGCATAGAGCACGGGGCCCAAAACCACAAGGGAGCCCAGCACGGCGGCCACGAGCACGCCCGCGCTCGCCGATGGGAACAGCACGATGACGGCCACATAGACGGCAACGAACGTGGCCACTGCCAGGGCGTAGCTCACGTACATGGCCCCGTAGTAGAAGCCCACCTCCCGGTGGTAGCTGCGACCGCAGACCGGACAGATCTTCCGCACTTCCCCCAGCTTGCTGAACGCGAACGGGTTGTCGTTCTCGAAGAAGGCGCCTTCGTGGCAATGCGGGCACTTGAACCGGAGGATGCTGTACAGCTTCTGACCCTTTTTCATGCCGGACAAAGATCAGCGTATCCGGGCCGATCCCTTGGTGACACGGATCACCCGGAATGAGAAGGGAGAGGCAGCGCCTCTCCCTTCTCATTCCGTTCGATCAGGGGATCACTCCCAGAACACCACCTTGAACTCCACCCGGCGGTTCTTGGCCCGCCCGGCAGCGGTCTTGTTGTCATCGATGGGTTCGGTCTCACCGTGGCCGAAGCTGCGGGTCCGCTCAGCGGTCACTCCTTTGTCCGTGAGGTACTTCTTCACGGCTGCGGCGCGGTCGTCGCTGAGCTTCATGTTCTTGGCGTCGTCGCCCTGGTCATCGGTGTGGCCATGGATCTCCAGGTTGTAGCTGGGGTTCTCGGCCATCACCTTCACCACCTGGTCAAGGATCGCGAAGCTCTCCTTCTTGATCACGCTCTTGCCGCTCTCGAACTTCACCCCCGTGAGGGCCTTCTCGAACAGCTTCTTGGTCTCTTCCTTCAGCTCGGGGCAACCCTTCATGCTGGCCACGCCGGCCACATCGGGGCAGCGGTCCACGTTGTCGGCGATGCCGTCACCGTCCCGGTCGGGGCAGCCCTGCTTGTCAGCCGGTCCAGCAGCATCGGGGCAGGCATCCAGCTTGTCGGTGATGCCGTCGCCGTCGCGGTCGGGGCATCCGCCCAAGGTGGCCAGACCCGGCTCCTGCGGGCACTTGTCCTCCTTGTCGATCACGCCATCACCATCCGTGTCCGGTTCAGGATGGACCGTCAGGCTCACGCCATCGATGTAGTAGTAGGCGCGCTGGCTATCACCGCCCTCAACGGCCTTGGTCTTGTCCATGCCCGCGGCGGGGAACGCACCGATGACGATGAACTTCTCGGTGCCATCGGCCACGAAGCTGCCCTTCACTTCCGTCCAGTTCTGCTTGTCCGACACCATGTCGGCGCTCGACACCTGCGCCTTCTCGGTGATGAAGTGCCGGTGGTTGTAGGCCAGTTGCACCGGTGAGAAGTAAGCGCCGACATGGCTCACCGCCCGGTCGCTGTTGCTCGCCAGTTTCACGCGCAGCACCACGTCGTACTCCTGGCCGGCCGTCAGCGGGCTGGTCAGTTCCTGCTGCAGGTATTCGCTATAGTTCTGATAGGCCGGGCGGAAGGGACCTTCATTGTGGTCCATCACACGCTTCCAATTGCGGCGCTGGTCGTCCTTGTAGGCCACGAATCCGGCATAGCGTTCGCCCTCGAACGCCCCGGTGCTTCCCAGGTCGTTGTCGGGAACGCCCACGTAGCAGGCGTCCTTGTTGAAGAGGTCGGCGGAACCGGCGTTGGCGTTCGTCCAACCAGCGGCCAGATGGAGCTGGTCCCAGGTCTTCACCGTCCCGGTCGTTTCTTCGAAGCCCGGGTTCTTCACCAGGTTCGGAGCGGTCTGGGCCGCCGCCTGCAACGACAGCAGGGCCGGGGCCAGGAACATGGAGTAGTGCAACTTCATGGTGTTCGGATTGGTGCGCTTGGCAAAGCCCCTAGTGAGGCGTTCCAGCGCCGCAAATGTAACCGGTCGGTTCAAATGGGGACCAACAATGGTCAGTTGATGACCGGCTCCACGCTCACCGCGTCGATGTAGTAATAGGCGTACTTGTTGTCCGGTCCGTCCACCAGACGGGCCGCCTCGAAGCCCACGTAGGGAAAGGTGCCGATCACCAGATGGCGCTCACCACCGTCCGCCTCGAACGTACCGCTCACCTCCACCCATGCGCCACGCTGGTCCAGAACCGTGGCTGAGGCCACTTGGGCTTTCTCCTGCAGGAAGCGGCGATGATCACCATGCAGCGCCACTGGCGAGCAGTACGCCCCAAGCCCGCTCACCGCCCGGTCGCTCATGGGGGCCAGTGCCGCCATGAACCGAACGCGCACCTGTTCCCCTTCGGTCAAGGGGCGCCTCAGCTCGATCTGGATGTACTCGGCATACACGTTCCATCCGGGGGCGAAGGGGTCCTGCCGCCCTTCGTCATGGGCAGTGAAGCGGCCGTCGTCCTTCCAGGCGAAAAGACCAGCGTAGCGGTCCCCCTCCACCGGCTCGATGCTGCCGTACAGGTTCCCTGGCACCACCACGTCCGGATGGCCCGCGTCGCGGGTGAAGAGGTCCGCGAAACCCAGGGTGACCGCGCCCCAACCCGCCGCCCGGCCGATCTGGTCCACAGCGGACACCCTGCCTTTCACGGACTCAAAACCACCGTTCGGGACCAGGTTCTGGGCCTGGGCCACCCCGGAAAGCAAGAGCCAGCTCACAAGGGCCAGAGGGAATGAACGGCGCATGGCCGCAAGGTAGCCCGTCAGGGTTTGAGCTTCTCGGCGAACACCTTGCGGAACTTCTCCAGCTTGGGGCGGATCACCAGCTGGCAATAGCCCTGCTCGCCGTTCTGGGCGTAGTAGTTCTGATGGTGGTCCTCGGCCGGGTAAAAGGTCGTGAGCGCCGTGATCTCCGTGACGATGGGGGCCGGGAACGCACCACTGGCGTTCAGCTTGGCCTTGTAGGCCTCAGCCAGCTCGCGCTGTGCGACGGAGGTGGTGAACACCGCGGACCGGTACTGAGTGCCGATGTCGGCGCCCTGGCGGTTCAGGGTCGTCGGATCGTGCGTTTGCCAGAACACCTCCAGCAGCTCGTCGAACGTGATCCGTGCCGGGTCGTAAATGATGCGGGCGACCTCGGCGTGGCCGGTGGTGCCGGCGCACACCTCTTTGTAGCTCGGGTTCTTGACGTGTCCCCCGGCGTAGCCACTGGTCACTTCGAGCACGCCATCCAGCTCGATGAACACGGCTTCCACGCACCAGAAACAACCGGCGCCGAAGATGGCGGTGTCCGTGATCGTTGTGTGGGATGAGGGGTCCAGGTCGGTCGGCATGGCGTGGTGGTCGGTGGGTCGCGCTCCTCCCCGGCAGGCGCAGATGCCGACCAGGGCGAACGCCAGTGTGATCGAGGCTCGCATCGCCCGGAACAACGTGGTCCGGTGGCTCATCGTTCGCCGTGGTCGTGAAATACCGTTAACGCCCGGCCGATGCGCTCGACGATGCCCACCACCAGGGCGTTGCCCATGAAGAAGGCCCGCCAGGTGTCCGGTGACCCGGCCGTATGGTCGTCCGGGAACATGTTCAACCGCTCCAGTTCGATCGGGGTCAACCGGCGGAAGCGCTTCCCGTCCACCGACACGACGTGCTTGAACCGCGAGGGCGCTTTGCCGCCTTCGCCGGTGACCACGGTACGGCCGGGCTTGTCCAAGGGGTCGGGGAACGCCATGGCGCCTTCGCTATAGTGATAGGCGAACCCGTTGCGCGACACTTTCCGGGCCTCGCGTTTGGCTCCTTTGAGGTATCGCCAGCGTTTCAGTTCACCGCGTGGGATCCGAAAGGCGGCCGGCACGTCCTTCTCCGGTTGAAGGATGTCCCCCAACGTAGTGGCCGGTCCAGTGTGCACCGGGCTTACATCCCGGGTCAGCACCAGGCCGTTCACCATCACACCGGCATTTCCGAAAGGCGATCTGCGCCCGTCACGGTTGAACCGGTCGGACAGCTTCCGGAGATCCGCCTCCAACTGAATGGAAGGGCCTTGACGCTTCACCGCGAACGGGAACGCTCCGGCCAGCACCCCGTGGTCCTGCAGCAACTCGGCTGTCATTCCGCTCATCCGCTCGATGCGATGACCCACCAGGAACATCCGCCTCCGTCGCTGGGGCATGCCATAGTCCGCCGCGTTGATCACCCGCCACTCCACCGCATATCCCAGCCCCCAGAGGGAGCTCAGCATCACGGCCAGGTCACGTCCGCGTTGTCCGGCCGGAGAGCTCAGCAGCCGGTCCACGTTCTCCAGGACGAGATGGGCCGGCGGATGCGGATGATCACGCAGCAGGCGATGGATCTGCCACCACAGGACCCCTTTGCGTCCCACCAGGCCGCGGGCGTTGCGAAGGGTGCTGGCCACCGAGTAGTCCTGGCAGGGGAAGCCGCCCACGAGCACGTCATGGTCGGGGACTTCCTCCACCGGCACCGAGGCGATGTCCCGGTTGTCGTGATGGTCCGCGCCGAACCGCTGCACATAAATGGCCGAGGCGTGCTGTTTCCTGCGTCCGGGCTCCCACTGGTTGCTGTACACCACCTGGTAGCCACCGGCCTGCTCCAATCCCAATCGGAATCCGCCCACCCCAGCGAAGAGCTCGGCCACACGCAGGGCGGGCATCGAGCGTGGACGGATCCGGGTCATGGGGCGCCAAATATCGGCCGCGGCGCGTTGGCCACAACGAAGAGGTCCGGCGCATGGCCGGACCTCTTTTCGAGCGGGAAACGGGATTCGAACCCGCGACCCTCAGCTTGGGAAGCTGATGCTCTACCAACTGAGCTACTCCCGCGCTCTTGCCGTGCGCCACCGGCGACAGCGACGCCATCGGGCGGCGAAGATAGAACGACCGTGTCCATGGGGACTTCCCACCGGCTGGAGGACCTTAACCTAATTTTGACAGGTCCTTAACGTCACACCCCCATAGCCCTCCTTGCTTTGCAGCCGACCAACGTGAACATGGCGGGAACCCTTGCACCCAAGGTGCTTCTGGTGGACGATGAACCGGACATCCTGGAGCTGCTCCGGTACAACCTGGAGCGCGAAGGCTATCGGGTGGCCACCGCGCAGAACGGCAAGGACGCGTTGCGTATCGCCAAGGCCGAGCGGCCGGACCTGGTGGTGCTGGACATCATGATGCCCGGTATGGACGGCGTGGAGGTGTGCAACCAACTGCGCCAGATGCCGGACATGAAGCACGCGCTGATCACCTTCCTCACCGCCCGCGGCGAGGACTACAGCCAGATCGCAGGGTTCGAGGCCGGTGCGGACGACTACATCACAAAGCCGGTGCGCCCGAAGGTGTTCGTCAGCAAGGTGAAGGCCCTGCTGAAGCGCAGCCCGGGCGATCGCAACGAGGGGCAGATGCTCGAAGCCAACGGCATCCGGGTCGATCTGGAGAAGGTGCTGGTCTTCAAAGGCACCGAAGAGCTGCAGCTGCCCAAGAAGGAGTTCGAGCTGTTGGTGCTGCTGATGAGCAAGCCGGGCAAGGTGTTCAAGCGGGAGGAGATCTATGCGCACATCTGGGGGACCGAGCTGTTCGTCGGGGACAGGACGATCGATGTGCACATCCGCAAGCTGCGCGAGAAGATCGGCGAGGATCGCATCCGCACGATCAAAGGCATCGGCTACAAGTTCGACGCCTGACCTGCCGCCGCCTATATTTGCCGCCCTCATCGACCGGGGCCCCTCCCGGAACATGGAGCTACGGGGTGTAGCTCAGCCCGGTTAGAGCGCTACGTTCGGGACGTAGAGGCCGGTGGTTCGAATCCACTCACCCCGACCAGACCAAGCCCTGGCGACGAAGTCGCCGGGGCTTTTTCGGACCCGGCCTGACCCGATCCCGCATAGGCTTGAAGGGCGATGACAGGCCAGTGCCCACCCGCTTCTCGTGCGACCTGGCGATCGGCGTCGGTCCGCTCACCGGCCCCCGTTTTCAGGGCCCGTGCAACTTGCCACCCGGGAACCATCCAGACCACGACCCGTCAACCCCCTTGCGCTCAATGGGTTCCTTGTTGCCGATGGTTGGGCGTGCGCCACCGTTCGTCGAACGGCACATTTTTCAGGCCTCGAGGAGGCATCCCTCGTTATGGGACCTGCGTCTTGCTGACGGAACCCATGTCACGCGCTTACAAAATAGCGTTGATCCTCAAGAGCCGCAGCAGCCTGCCGGTCTACAAGGACCTCACCAAGCTCACCGACCGCGAGCTGGATGAACAGGTGCTGGCGCTGGTGTCCCGCATGCGCCGCAACGAAAGCGCCGTCATCGCGCGGATGGTCCTGCGTCAGCCCACCTTCAGCCTCAACTGAGGTCAAGGTCCTTGGGCGCGGCGCCGCAGGCAGCGCACCGCCAGGTGTTCGTTGCGGCATGTCCAGGACATGACCGTTGCACGGTGCCCTGCCTTCGAGGTCTTCTGCCCGGCCCTTGATCGGGTGCGCTGTTCGGTCGACCCACCCGGTCGAGGAACAGCAGAACGCAGACCGCGCATATCGGGGTGGTCAGCAGAATGCCCGGTCGATGCGGGATCGGTCCGCGCCCTGGCTTCATCGCCGACACCCGGCCTAACCTATATTTGCCGCATCAGCCATACCATGAGCGACCATCATCACGAAGGGCATTTCCCTGAAGAGGCGGAGCAGAACGAGATCGGCGGGCCTGTCGTATTGGCCTTGATGATCCTCGCCGGCATCGTACTGATGATCTGGGCGGCGAGCTAGGTCCCCAGGTCACCGGAGCGCGCCAGGTACTCGTCCCTCCGGACGAGCATGAACCAGTTCTCACCAAGGTCGAGGTAGCCCTGCTCAAAGCAGAACACGTAGGTGTTCCCGGCTTTCGTGCGGTGCACGTTGGTGTGGTACATGAAGTTGAAGCCACGCTCGATGAGCTTGTCGCGGTGGACCCGCGTCTTTCCTTCGGGTCCCGTGTTCAACTCGCTCAACACCCGCCGGTTACGCTTCAAGGCATTCACCACGTTGCGCACATAATTGATCGGGGCGTTGTTGGCTTGGTAGTGATACTGATTCCGGCAGGCATCGGAGCAGAAGCGCTTGTCCAAGCGCCCAACGATGCGCTCCCCACATTCCAAGCAAACACGTTCGTTCGCGGCGGGCATGATCCGAAAAGTACGTGATCGTCGGCGTTCAGGTCGCTGAACCCGCAGTTCAGCCCGATACCTTGTGACCATGGCTTCGACGCCATTGTTGTCCTTCTCTCCCTCAGGGATCCGGTGCGAGCAGGCCGATGTCCACATAGACCCCTGGCGGCCGGTGGACCGGGCCATCATCACCCACGCCCACAGCGACCATGCGCGTAGCGGCAGCAGGCACTACCTCGCCTCCCCCATCACCAAGGCCCTTATGCACGCCCGCCTGGGCGATGACCTGCGCATCGACACGCTGCAACCCGGCCAGACGGGCACCATCAATGGCGTGAAGTTCTCCCTGCACCCGGCCGGCCACATCCCCGGCAGCATGCAGGTGCGGGTGGAATACAAGGGCGAGGTGTGGGTGGCCACCGGCGACCACAAGCGCCATGCGGACGGCATCAGCGACGCCTTCGAGCCCGTGCGCTGCCACACGCTCATCACCGAATGCACCTTCGGGCTGCCCATTTACAGGTGGAAGGAACCGGAAGTGATCTTCAACGAGATCAACGCGTGGTGGCGTGGTAACGCAGCCAATGGCGTGTGCTCGGTGATCAGTGCCTACAGTCTCGGCAAGGCGCAACGCGTGATGACCGGCGTGGACCGCAGCATCGGGCCGATCTTGGTCCATGGCGCGGTGGCCAACATGAACACCGTGCTGCAGGACTGCGGGTTGGAGCTGCCGCCCTGGGAGCACATCACGAAGGACACACCGAAGGAGCGCTTCCGCAACGCGCTGGTGATCACGCCCGGTTCGGCCTTGGACACCCCGTGGACCAACCGGTTGAAGCCCTTCAGCACGGCGATGGCCAGCGGGTGGATGCAGTTGCGCGGCTGGCGGCGCCGCAGCAGCATCGACAAGGGCTTTGTCCTCAGCGACCACGCCGACTGGGACGCGTTGCTGCTGGCGGTGAAGGAGAGCGGTGCCGAACGCGTCATCGCCACCCACGGGTACACGGACCTGTTCAGCCAGTACCTGCGCAGCGTGGGGATGGACGCAGCGGCAGAGACAACGGAATTCGCAGGAGAGGCAGGTGCCGACGGTACGGAAGGCACCCGTAGCGTCGACCCTGTCATCCCGGCCTTGAGCCGGGAGGGTCGACCCGAAAAAGAGGCGTCATGAACCGGGAGGCCCAGTTGTTCGACGCGTTGGACGCCACCACGTCCACCACGGCCAAGGTGGACGCATTGGCCGCGTATTTCCGCACTGCGGACGATGCCGACAAGCTGTGGGTGATCGCGCTGCTCAGCGGGCGACGCCCCAAGCGACCGGTGACCAGCACGCAACTGCGCCAGTGGGCTGCGGAGGTAAGCGGCATTCCTGACTGGCTGTTCGAGGCCAGCTACCACGTGGTGGGCGACTTCGCAGAGACCGTGACGCACATCGCGAAGCTGGAGCAGCGTATAGTGAAGAGCCTCACCGAGTGGGTGTGCTATGTGGAAGAGCTTAAGGATCTGTCCGAAACAGAGAAGGCAGCGCGAGTGAAGGCAGCATGGGCCGGACTGGAAGGTATGGAGCTGTTCGTGTTCAACAAGATCATCACCGGAGGCTTCCGCATCGGTGTGAGCCAGAAGGTGATGGTGAAGGGCCTGAGCAAGGCCACCGGTGTGGACGAGGACACCCTGGCGCACCGGCTCATGGGCGATTGGAGCCCGCACCACACCACGTTCCACGACCTGGTGCTCGTTGCCAACGACGGCGACGACCACAGCCGCCCCTACCCCTTCTACCTGGCCTACGGCATCGAAGGACCCGAAGGCACGGCCGCCGGTGCCGGACTGCAGGACCTCCTGCCGCTGGGCGATCCGCGCGAATGGCAGGCCGAGCACAAGTGGGACGGCATCCGCGGACAGCTGATCGTGCGCGGCGGCAAGCATTACGTCTGGAGCCGCGGGGAGGAGCTGGTCACCGACAAGTACCCGGAGCTGGAGGCCCTGCGCGAGGTACTGCCGCACGGCACCGTGCTGGACGGGGAGATCCTCGCTTGGAAGGACGGCGCTCCCCTACCCTTCGCCGAATTGCAGAAACGCATCGGTCGCAAGAGCGTGGGGAAGAAACTGCTGGCCGACGTGCCCGTGGTCTTCATGGCCTACGACCTGATGGAGCATGCCGGCGCGGACATCCGCCAGCGGCCCTTGACCGAACGGCGCGAACTGCTGGAGGGCATCGTAGTCGCCACACAGCACCCGATGCTCACGCTCTCGCCCACCCTGCCCTTCACCACCTGGGAGGACATCGTGACGCGCCGTGAGCCTGCCCGCACCGCCAGCATCGAGGGCCTCATGCTGAAGCGGCTGTGTAGCACCTACGAGGTGGGGCGCCGCCGAGGCGATTGGTGGAAGTGGAAGTTGGACCCGCTGAGCATCGATGCCGTGCTCACCTTCAGTATGCAGGGCCACGGCCGCCGCGCCGACCTGTACACCGACCACACCTTCGGCCTGTGGCACGACGGTCAGCTGGTGACCTTCGCCAAGGCTTACAGCGGCCTCACGGATGCGGAGATGCTGGAGGTGGATGCCTTCGTGAAGAAGAACACCCTCGAGCGCTTCGGTCCTGTGCGACAAGTGAAGGCCGAGCTGGTCTTCGAGATCGCCTTCGAGGGCATCAGCCCAAGCACACGGCACAAGAGCGGCGTGGCCGTGCGCTTTCCGCGTATCGCACGGTGGCGGAAGGACAAGAAGGCGGCGGATGCGAATACGTTGGATGACCTGAAAAGCATGATCAGATGATCAGAAGATCAGATGATCAGAAAATGGCTGTCGCTCCGCAATTGGATGCCTGGTTCACCGCACAAGGCTGGGCCGCGCAGCCCTTCCAGCGCGAGGTGTGGGCGCACATG
>Ga0073899_10000151_pt1 | contig 61922 bp, 44 predicted proteins | sample KloWWTmetaKNB5Ph_FD_88975 | JGI IMG/M metagenome (GOLD analysis project Ga0073899, IMG submission 88975) | Active sludge microbial communities from Klosterneuburg, Austria, studying microevolution and ecology of nitrifiers - Klosterneuburg... | ecosystem: Engineered > WWTP > Aerobic digester >... | reverse complement strand
GGGTCGATGGCAGCGTCGCGACGCTTCGTGCAGATGCTTCGCGACCACGCCCTTGCCAGTGCCATTGTCGCCAGTGATTAGAATATTCGCGTCCGAAGGACCGACACGGCGGATCATCTCCAGCACCGGCTGCATCGCCTTCGACTGCGCGATGAAGCCTTCCGCCTCGTCGCCGCGCAGATAACTGTTCTCGGCATCGAGCTGGGCGACGCGCCGCTGCGCCTGACCCAGTGCGATCTGGTTGCGCAGGATGCTGAGTAGCCGATGATTGTCCCAAGGCTTCTCGATGAAGTCGGCGGCGCCATGGCGCATCGCCTGCACCGCCAGGTCGATCGTGCCCCAGGCAGTCATCACCACGATCGGCAACTGCGCCTCGAGTGTGCGCAACTGCTGGATCAGCTCGATGCCCTCGGCGCCCGATGTGGTATCCCGGCTGTAGTTCAGATCCAGCAATGCACAGGCAAAGTGTTGGCGTTGCACCGCGGCCAGAGCGGTTTCAGGATCAGAGACGACGACGCAGGCCATGTCTTCGGCTTTGAGCATCATGCGCAGTGCTTCAAGCACATCGCGCTGATCGTCGGCGATCAAGATCGGAAGTCGTGACATGGCGCGATGGTAGCCGCTGCAATCAGGCTTCGGTCAGCCGAGCGCCGTGCATGGTTTGCTCGTGTCTATTCGGCACGCAGGGCTTCGCTCGGTGCAATGCCGAGTGCTCGCCGGGTCGGCACCAGCACCGCGACCGCACCGGCGACCAATACCAGGGTCACCACGGTCAGGAAAATCGTCGGGTCGAACGGATTCAGTCCGAGCGATGTTTTCGCGAGCAACATCGCCCACGGCACCCCCAGCGCAATACCCGCTAGCAATCCCCACAGCACTAGGCGCGCACTGTTGCCCGCAACAGCATGGACGACCTGTGCAGTATTGGCACCAATGGCGCGACGCACGCCGATTTCGCGGGTACGCGCTTGCACCACTTGCGCCAACACGCCAAACAAACCGGCACCGGCCAACAGCAGCCCAACGATGCCAAAGACTCCAAACAAGTGCGTCAGGAAGCGGTCACCGACACGATCCGCCGCCAGCGCCGAAGCCAACGAACGTACCCAATAGACCGGCGTGTCGGCATTGACCTCGCGCACAATCTCGGCCAGACGCGGTGCGAACGTCTCTGGGGTCGCCTCGGTGTGCACCGCCAGCGTCGCGAAACGCACCGGCGCCTGTCGCATTGGCAGCAGCACTGCCGGCAACGGCGGATCATCGATGTCTTCCAACTGCAGATGACGGACGACGCTGATTACGGTGATCCAGTCACTTTCCGATCCGCGCTCACCGAGCTTGAAACGACGATTCAACGGGTCTTGCCGCGGCCACCAACGTTCCGCGAAGTATTCGTCGATCACCGCTACCGGCTGGCTGTCCGCGGTATCGCGCGCGTCCGGCAGGCGGCCAAGAATTGGAACAACGCCATAGGTCGCACCAAACTGGTCATCGATGGCACTGCGGAACACCTCGGCACGGGGTGCTTCCGGATCGCCGCCCTCGATCAGGACCGGGGCGCTGCCGGCGGTCGATCCCGGCAAGGCTTCGGCGACCGTGGCCGCGAGGACACCGGGCTCGGCGCGCACGCGCTCAGCAACGCGCTCAAAAAATGCGACTTGTTCGGCACCGCTCGGAAACTGTTCCGGAAAAACTCCGATACGCGCGGTCAATAGTTGCGTCGACGCGGTATCGATACCGAGGTCGAAGCGCGAACGCGCATCGAGTTGGCGCCAGACCATGCCCGCACCGATCAGCAGCACGCAAGAGAACGCCACCTGCGCCACGATCAATCCGCGCGCGACCCGCGACGCACCAGCCCCGGCGCGTCCGTGGTCGATGATGGTGCGATTCAATTCCTGACCACCGGCACGCACACCTGGCATGAGCCCGGCGGCCATCGTGGTCAGCACCGCGATGCCGATGCCGATGAAGGCGACGCGCGGCGTCAGCACGAATTCAATCCAATACGCCGGGCTTTCGCCCGCTTCAGTAAAGGTGCGCATGGTGTAGACGCCGGCCCAATGCGCGATCGCCAGTGCAATCAATGTCGCCACCAAGCACAACACCAGCGTCTCGACCAACAAGGCGATCAGCAAGCGCGTACGCCCGGCACCAATCGCAGCACGCAAAGCCAGTTCGCGGCTGCGACGGCTGATCTGCGCCAGTTGTAGATTAGCCACGTTCGCGCAGGCCACCAGCAGCACCGACAACGCCGCGATCAGCAGTATCCCAAAGATCGAACGACTGTGTGGATTTACGAAACGATGTGTGGCCGGTAGCAGTGCCAGGGTCTGGTCACGGCGCCTGTTCGGCTGCTCAGACTGCATCCGAGCCCACACTGTCTGCAGCTGCAAGGCTGCTTCATCGATCGTCACTCCTACCGCGAGGCGCCCCAGCGCTTCAGTGGCAAGCTGCGATTCTGACGGCTCGCCAGGCAGCTGGCGAGCAGCGGCCCAGACGTCGCTCAACTGGGGGAATGCGAAGCGCGGCGGCATCACGCCGATGATCTCAGCCGGCTGCGAATTCAAGCGGACGGCGCGACCGATCACTGCCGGATTGGCGCCATAGCGTTGCCGCCAGACGCGGTCGCTGATCACGACATGCAGTGCCGCTGCTGGCATGTCGTCGATCGCCGCAATGGTGCGTCCGATTTGCGCCTGCACGCCGAGCAAGGCAAACAGACCGCCGCTGACAAATTGCCCGTCATAGCGTTCGACGCTGGTCCCATCCGCAATATTGATGGTCGCGTTCGAAAAACTCTCGATCGCGTCGAATTGCGTGAGTCCGACCTTGAGCTCCAGCAAGTCCTGCGAGTTCAGGTCGTCGAGCTCACCGTTGCCGTCGTCGTCGACTTCGCCGATCTGCACCAAGCGCTCGCTATCCGGAAATGGCATTGGACGCAGCACCAATGCATCGATGACCACCAGCACGAACAGCGTTGCCCCCAGCCCAACCGCGAGCACCGCAATGATCAGCGCACTGTGTCCGGGCCGACGCACCAATTGCCGCAGCCCATTGCGCCATTCGGACCACCCGGCATGGGCATATTCCTGCATCCGCTGGACCAGCGCCGGCCAACCTTGTCGCGACATGTCATTCACCGCCATCACTGGTGAAGGACGCGGCTTGACCGGCGCTCGGACTCGACGCAACACGCTTGAACAGGCGTGCGTCTTCTTCTTTGCGCAGACGATGCAAGGTTTCTTCATCGACGACACGGCCGTCGAACATGAAAATCTTGCGGCCGGCGAATTCGGCGTAGCGCGGATCGTGCGTGACCATACAGATGGTCGCGCCGCCCTTGTGCAGTTCGTCGAGCAATGCCATCACCGCTTCGCCATTCTTGGAGTCGAGATTGCCGGTCGGTTCGTCGGCGAGCAGGATCGACGGTTTCCCAACCAAAGCGCGAGCCACTGCGACGCGCTGCTGCTGGCCGCCAGACAATTGTGCCGGGTAGTGTTTCAATCGGTGCGCCATGCCAACACGCGCCAGCGCCTCCTGCACGCGCTCCTTGCGTTCGCCCTTGCCCATGCCATCGCGATAGGTCAATGGCAACTCAACGTTTTCGAAGACACTGAGATCACCGATCAGATTGAACGCCTGGAAGATGAAGCCAATTTCGCGATTGCGGATACGCGCACGCTCGTTGGCGTTCAGTGCTTCGACCGAAGTATTGTTGAGCGTGTAGCTGCCCTCGGTCGGTGTGTCGAGAAGGCCGAGAATCGACAACAAGGTCGACTTGCCGCACCCGGAAGGACCCGAAATCGACACGTATTCGCCGCGTGCGAGATCGAAGTGCACGCCGGCCAGCGCATGTGTCTCGATCTCGTCGGTGAAGAACACCTTTTTGATGTCGCGCATCTGGATCAGGGCGGCAGTGGCTAAAGTCATCGTCGTTTCTCTCGTCGGATTTGGAAGGCCAAAACAACTTCGTCATTGCAATTTCAGGCGGTCGTACTTGTCCCATTGCGCGGTATCTGAAAGCACCACTTGATCGCCTTCGGCGAGTCCGCGATTCACTTCGATCACGGTCACCGACGCGCGTCCGAGACGCACAGGCACGCGGGTGGCAATGCCGGATGTCGGATCGATACGAAACAGCGTGGTGTCGGACTCGGGCTGACCGTAGGCTGGCCGGCCGACATACAACACGTTGGCGAGACGTTCGATTTCAATGGTTCCGTCGATCGACAAATCTGGGCGCGCACCCGCCGGCAAGATGTCGACGAGATCAACATCAACCTGCACGGTGCCATTCTGCACCGCCGGGTCGATGCGCGACACCTGACCCTTGACGATGCCATTGCGGGTATCGACGGCGACCCTCTGGCCAACCACGACATCCTTGGCCTGAGTCTCGGCAATGCGCAGTTCTGCAATCAACACGTCCGGCCGCGCCACGCGGGCGAGATTGGTTCCAGGCGCCACCTGCTGGCCTTCCTCGACTGGCACCTGCTGCAAGACACCGTCGATGCCAGCTTTGAGGTTGAGCGCCTCGGCCTGACGCTCACGCAACGCCAACGTATTGCGCAACTGTTCGATGCGCGCACGCCCGGCAGTGAGTTGCGCTTGCATCGTGTCCTTGAATTTCGCGATGCGTTCCTGCTCGATGTCGAGGCGCACCTTCAGTCGGTCTGAGGTCAGTTGCGATCGGCGGAAGTTGATGTCGGAGATGATGCCTTTTTTGTTCAGATCGGCTTCGGCCTCGGCCTGCAAACGCGCCGACTCATAGTCAGCTTCGATTCCCGCCATGTTCGCGCGTTGATCCAACACCTGCGACTCGAGACTCATGCGCAGTGCGGCGTGGTCGGCCTCGGCCGCTGTCACTTCCGAACGCGCGGCCAGCAACCGGTCGATCACCTCCGGATTCGAGAGCGCCATGATCACCGTATCGGCGGCGACAGTCGCACCCGGCTTGGCGATGATGCGATCGACACGCGCTGCCGTTTCGGCCGCGATCCAACGCACTTCCTTCGGCACCAGCGTGCCCGGACCTCTCACCTCACGCCGCATCTCGCCGCGCTTCACCGCGTCGACCCAGACTTGCGAGCGACTCACTTTCGGTGCCGCCGGCTCGATCGCCGACAAGCCAAACGCGATGGCAATCAGAGTGGCAATACCAGAACCGAGATAGATCATCTGGCGGCGGCGCTTGTTGGCAACGAGATCGGGACGGGAGATATCCATAGCCCGGTAAGAGCAATCGGCGTGCCAAATTCCACACAACGCAACTCATTGTTTTCTTTGCTGATCAGACGCCACGTTTGCCACGCCCGTGTTCACTTGTCCGGTTCCGGACAGTGGCCTGTTCTATCGCTGGACAGCGAATCGCGACTCAATGTTGTTGACGATTCCTTGCACCGATACCGCGTCTGGAACGGCCAACCGGGCTGGTATCGCATGGCACGCTGCCGGCGAAGGGTTTAGTCTCGGGCTTCCGAAGGATCCGAGAGCACCGCCTTGACCGCAGTTCTGCTCGCTGAAACGTCCACTACACGCCGTCGCGCCATGTCCACAGTGCTGGTCAGCGCCGGCTTCACCGTGCAGCCAATGCAGAACTTCTCGGATACGCTGGCACTGCTGCAACGCATGCCACGCACGTCCAGCGAGATCGCTGCCTGTGCAGTGGGATGGCCGGATTACGGCGAGCCAATGGCGGACGAGGTCTTCGACCTGCTCAGCCGCGATCAATACGAACATCTGCCGGTGTTGGTCCTAGCCGATTCGTCGAGCCCAGGCGCGGTGAATTGGATGATGAAGCGCCCACGTTCGGCGCTGTTGAACTGGGGTGACTACAACGAAGCCGGCGAAGCCTTGCAGAAACTGATGCGGCCGACGCAACCGTATGCCATTTCACTCGATGCCGCTGCGCACGCCAACATGCGCGTGTTGCTGGTCGATGATTCGGCCACCGTGCGCCTCGCGTTCCAAAAGCTGCTGGCGAAACAGGGTTATCAAGTCGAGGTCGCCTCCAGCGTCGCCGAGGGCAAGATGAAGTTCTCGGCAAAACCGTCGGACATCGTTGTCACCGACTATTTCATGCCCGGCGAGAACGGCACCGAGTTGATCCGCGCGCTGAAGTCCGATCCCGCCAGCGCCAGCACGATTTGCGCGGTCATCACCGGCACCTATTCAGATCAGGTGATCAATGACTCTCTCGCCTCCGGCGCGATTGAGTGCATGTTTAAAAGTGAGGCCAAGGAATTATTCCTGGCGCGCCTGCATTCGCTTGCACGCATGGTCGGTGATCGCAAAGCCGTCGATGCCGAGCGGCGGCGCCTGCAAGGCATCCTGTCGTCGGTCGGCGACGGCGTCTACGGTGTTGATCGCGGCGGCGTCATTCAATTCGTGAATCCGGCCGCAGTCGATCTGCTTGGATACGCCGACACCTCGGATCTGGTCGGCCATTCCGCCTATGAGAAATTCCACCACGCCTTCGAAAACGGCGCGCCGATGCCGCGCTCGGCCTGTTTTCTGAGCCAGTGCTATACGCAAGGCTCGCAGGTTCCGAATTGGCAGACGATCTTCATCAGCGCCGCCCGCCGACAGATCCCGGTCGAGTGCACGGTATTCCCGATGACCGTGGACGGTGTGCGCGAGGGCTCCGTTGTCGCGTTCCGCGATGTCTCGCAACGCCGCGTGCTGGAAGAAGAACTGCGCTGGCAGGCCAGCCACGATTCGCTGACCAAGCTGCACAATCGCGCCTTCTTCGAAAGCCAACTCGAACAGGAAGTGTCGCGGCTGAAGCGCTCCGAGCAAACCTCGTTGCTATTGTTCATCGACGTCGATCGATTCAAATATATCAACGACACCGCGGGCCACAGTGCCGGTGACCAATTACTGGTCGAGGTCAGCGCACGGCTGAAGTCACGCCTGCGCCAGTCCGACCATCTAGCGCGCATGGGTGGCGATGAATACGCGATCATTTTGCGTAATGTCACCAACATGGATACCGACTCGGTCTCCGACGAATTCCGTCGTGCGCTGACTTCGCACCCGTTCGTCTATGCCGGAAAAACCTATCGCATCACCGTGTCAATCGGTGTGGCGAAGATGGACAAGCACACTGAATCAGCGGCGGAAGCGATGGCCAACGCCGATATCGCCTGCCATCTGGCGAAGAACGGTGGTCGCAACCAGACCCACGTGTTCTCTCAGGATTCTGACCAACGCGCCAGCATGGACATGGAACTCGGCTGGTCGACGCGCCTCGAAGAAGCGCTGCGCAGCGACGGCTTCGTGCTGAGCTATCAACCAATCGTGCCGCTGGCCGACTTCTGTGAGATGCCCACGAACGGCGGCAGCAAGCTCGAACCGTATTTCGAGGTGCTGCTGCGACTGCGTGATAGCCAAGGTCGGCTGCTGGCCCCAGACGCTTTCCTGCCAACCGCCGAACGCTTCGGCATGATGCTCGATATCGACCGCTGGGTGATCCATAACGCCCTCCGTGCATTGCGTGAAACCGCGCGTCAAGGTCGCCGAGTGCGGCTCTCGCTGAACCTGTCGGCGCAATCGTTGATTAATCCAGCGACCGCCGGCTTCGTCACTGACAAACTGGTTGAATTCGATGTCGAGGCGAAACAATTGGTGTTCGAAATCACCGAGTCGCGCGCGGTCAGCAACCTCGAATCAGCGCGCGCCCTGATCGGCCACTTGCGTGCACTCGGTTGCCAATTCGCGCTGGATGACTTCGGCGTCGGCTTCTCGACCTTCTCGCACCTCAAGCATCTCGATGTCGATTTCCTGAAGATCGACGGTTCCTTCATTCAAGGTTTGGTCGACGACAAAGTCGATCAAGCGGTGGTCAAGGCCATCACCGGTATCGCGCATTCGGTCGGCAAGCTCACCGTCGCCGAATTCGTCGATCGCCCGCAGATTCTGCCGCTGCTGCGCGATTGCGCCGTCGACTATATCCAGGGCTATTTCATTGGCGAGCCACAGGTTGGCCTCGAACGTGCGCTGCCATTTGCGCAGGTCGGTCACCAAGAAACCGCAGCAATGCGCGAGGCGAGCTGAGGCGCACGTCATGGCGGGCGCTCCCGCGAGCTTCCTGTTCCACGACTACGAAAGCTTCGGCGCGCGTCCGCGTATCGATCGCCCGTCGCAGTTCGCGGCGGTTCGCACCGACGCCGAGTTGAACGAAATCGACACGCCGGTGGCGTTCCACTGCCAGCCGACACGCGATGTGCTTCCGGATCCTGACGCCTGTTTGATCACCGGCATCACACCGCAATTCGCGCAACGTGAAGGCGTGCCGGAGCCCGAGTTTTTTGCACGCGTGCACGAGGCGATGACCGTACCCGGTAGCTGCGTGCTCGGCTACAACTCGATTCGCTTCGACGACGAACTGACTCGGCATGGATTGTGGCGCAACTTTTTCCCGCCTTACGACCGCGAATGGCGCAATGGTAGTTCGCGCTGGGATTTGATTGACCCGCTACGCGCCGCGTATGCGCTGCGGCCGGCGGGATTGAATTGGCCAACGCGTGACGATGGCGCACCCTCGTTCCGGCTTGAACACCTGACTGCCGCGAACGGTATCGAACACGCAGGTGCTCATGATGCGCTGGTTGACGTGCGCGCCACCATTGCGTTGGCGCGACGGATGCGCAATGCGCAACCGAGGCTCTGGGAGTTCTTGCTCACGCATCGCGACAAGCGTTCGGCGGCACGTCTGCTCGATCTGGCGAAACCGACGATGGTGCTGCACACCTCGACACGGTTCCCGGCACATCGCGGCTGCACCACGTTGGTAATGCCACTGGCGGCGAATCCGTCCAGCCCACAGGGCGTGATCGTGTTCGATCTGATGACTGACCCTTCCGCCCTGCTTGATCTCGATGTCGATGATCTGCGAGACCGCATTTTCGTGCCACGCATCGACTTGCCGGAAGGTGTCGAACGGATACCGCTGAAAATGGTGCACCTGAATCGCTGCCCGGTCCTTGCGCCCGCCAATACGCTGGCGGGCGTCGATCTCGACCGCATCGCGCTGGATCCAGAGCGTTGCCAGCAGCACTTCAACCAACTACTGGCATACCGCGGCCTGTTGTCAGCCAAGCTCGCCTTGGTGTTCGCGAATGAACGTGATTTCGTCGGCGCCGATCCCGAGGCCGATCTATACGGTGGGCTGCCACCAGAATCTGATCTCGCCATGCTGCCGAAGATCCGCCGTGCAGCACCTGGCGAACTCGCCGACTTCGATGCTCGGCTGCGCGATCCGCGATATCGCGAACTGCTGTTTCGCTATCGCGCACGCCACTATCCGGAATCACTCGATGCCGACGAGACCGCTCGCTTCCAGTCTTGGGTTCGCGCCCAGTTGATCGATGGCCGCGGCGATGCCAGTCGCAGTATCGGCGCTCGCCAGTTACGTGTCGCCGAACTGCGCGAGACCGTCGCAACCGCGCATGACCACGAACTCCTCGACGCGCTGGATGCTTGGCTAGTCGACATCGAGCGCGAGGTACGCCTTTACCCGGAGGCAATGGCTGCGGTCTAATCGGAGCGACATGGCCGCCCTACCCCGCAATGCTCCGCGTGCGTTCTGGCACCTATACGTGCCAAAACTGGTCAGCGTGCTGCGCCGCGGCTATGGCGTTGGTGATTTCCGTCACGATGTCGTCGCCGGGCTTACCGTCGCGGTGGTCGCGCTGCCGCTGGCGATGGCGCTGGCAATCGCATCCGGCACCACGCCCGAGAAGGGATTGCACACCGCCATCATCGGCGGTTTTTTGATCTCTTTCTTTGGCGGCTCGCGCGTGCAGGTCGGCGGACCAACCGCAGCATTCATTCCCGTGGTCTTCGCAGTGATCGAGAAATTCGGCTACGGCGGGTTGATTTTGTGCACCTTGCTTGCTGGGTTAATGCTGATCGCGGCTGGTCTATTGCGCCTCGGCACGCTGATGAAATACATGCCACAGCCGGTCGTCGTCGGCTTCACCGCCGGCATTGCGGTCAGCATCTTCTCAAGTCAAATCAAGGATGCACTCGGCCTCGACATCGCGAAACTGCCCGCCGAGTTCCTACCGCGCTGGCGTACCTACTTCGCGGCGTTCGACAGCGTCGACCTCACCACCGCCGTGCTGTGCATCGGCGGCATCGTCGCGATTGTTGGCATGCGTCAATGGCGTCCGCGTTGGCCAGGCTTTCTGATTGTCGTTGCGGTTGCGGCATTGCTGGTTCATGTCGCCGCACTGCCGGTGGATACGATCGCCTCGCGCTTCGGTGGCATCCCATCCAGTCTGCCGGCGTTCGCATTTCCAGCGATTCCATTCGACCGCACTTTTGAGATGTTACCGGCGAGTTTCACCATCGCGTTCTTGGCCGGCGTTGAGTCACTGCTATCGGCCGTCGTCGCCGACGGCATGATCGGTGGGCGCCATCGATCGAACGCAGAACTGGTGGCGCAAGGCATCGCGAATTGCGGCTCGGCGCTATTCGGCGGTCTGCCGGCCACCGGCGCCATCGCACGCACTGCAACCAATGTTCGTGCTGGCGCCAGATCGCCACTGGCCGGCATCCTGCATGCGGCATTTTTGCTCGCGTTCATGCTGGTTGCAGCACCGCTGATGGGCGATGTGCCGCTCGCGATTCTGGCCGCCGTGCTACTGGTCGTCGCTTGGAACATGGCCGAGATCGAACACGTCAAGCATCTATTGCACGGACCAATCGGCGATCGCGCAGTATTGATCGTGACGTTTACACTGACCGTTGTCGCTGATCTAACGATCGCGATCGAAGTCGGTGTCGTGCTGGCCTCGTTCCTGTTCATGCACCGCATGAGTGAAGTCGTCGAGATTGAATCCGGACGCAAGTTGATCGAGGACGACGAGGAAGACGCAACCGCACGCACACAACCAGATCAGCGTTCGCAACTACCCGATGGTGTCGAGGCCTTCCAAATCTCCGGGCCGCTGTTCTTCGCCGTTGCGAATCGACTGGACGACGTCCTTGACCAGTTCGCAGTGCGACCGCAGTTGTTTATCCTGCGCCTGCGCCGGGTGCCGATGCTTGATGCCTCGGGTGCACAGGCGCTTCGACAGTTCCTCGACCGCGCCGACCGACTCGGCATCAAGGTGTTCTTCTCCGGGCTGCAACCGCAACCACATAAAGTGTTGCTGTCGATGCACATCCTCGAACACTCGAACCTGTTGCTGCTCGCCGACAACTTCCAGATCGCCGTCGAAACCGCGCGTGACTTCCTCGGACAGTTGCAGCATCGAGCCGAACGATAATCGGCTCGACGCCGCGTCGAACACTTCAGCTCCGCGCACCCGCCTGCACCAGTTGCGCCAAGCGACGAACAGCGACGGATACGGTCGGATAATCCATATTCACCTGCGCGCGCATGTCGGCGAACATCGCCAATGTGAATTTCAGCGGCGCATCGTCGCGCTTGATCCAGGCATCGACCAATGCCGCCCCATCAGATTTGCCGTCGCCACGCTCGAGCACCTGCGCGGCGAGCAGTCGCTGTTGCGAGAATAGTTCGTCGCGCGACACGCCACGGGCGTGCGCATGCCAGCGACCCTCGACCGGAAGTTCGTCGATCTTCTGCATCAGCCACTTCAGGTGCAGCGCCTCGCCAAGGTTGAAATAGACCTTGGCAACCTGCTTCAACGGCAGTTTGCGTTCCAGTGCAACCTCGACCACATCAAGACCCGACGCCAGTGCCGGCAGCCCGGATAGACGCTCTGCCAATGCCGTGTCGAAACCATCTTTGATCCAGCGCTCACGCAATTGATGGGCAAGCTGACGATCAGTGTCAGCGAACACGGCACCGAGACCGTCGCGCAATTCCTTGAAACCATCGCCGAAGCGCGCCACTGCATCGGCAATCACGAGACGACCACCGGACAGATTCAGCAGCCAGCGCGTCAGGTTGCGGATCAGATGCCATACCTGCAGCATGGCGTCGATCTGTGCATCACCATGGACCTTGCCATCAAGTGCCTCGATCGCCGCCCAGATAGCGCGCGAATCGAGCAGTTCACGGGCAATCGCATAGGCTTTCGCAATCTCTGCCGGAGACTCGCCGGTATCTTCCTGCATGCGCATGACGAAGGTCGCGCCCATGCGGTTCACGATCGAGTTCGTCACCGCGGTCGCGATGATTTCGCGCTTCAGACGATGGCCTTGCATCTCGTTCGCGAAACGCTCCTGCAGCGGCTTCGGGAAATAGCGCACCAATTCGGCCGACAAGAACGGGTCTTCAGGAACATCGGATTCGAGTAATTGATTGAACAGTACGATTTTCGAATACGACAACAGCACTGAAAGTTCCGGACGCGTCAGTCCAAGTCCACGGGCCTTGCGTTCGCTGAACTCGGCGTCGCTTGGCAGGAATTCAAGCTGGCGATCGAGCAAGCCTTTCGATTCGAGCGTACGGATGAAATGCTGCTTGGAACCCAATCGCGACACGCTCATGCGTTCCATGACGCTGATCGCCTGGTTCTGCAGATAGTTGTCACGCAACACCAAACCGCCGACTTCCGCGGTCATCCCGGCCAGCAACTCGTTGCGTGCCGTCGTCGTCATTGCACCGCGGGCGACGATGTCGTTGAGCAAAATCTTTATGTTGACCTCGTGATCGGAGGTATCCACACCGGCCGAGTTGTCGATGAAGTCGGTATTCAGCAACACGCCGTTGAGCGCGGCCTCAATACGGCCGCGCTGCGTCATCCCGAGATTGCCGCCTTCACCGACAATCTTGGCACGCAGATCGCCGCCGTTGACGCGAATGGCGTTGTTGGCGCGGTCGCCACAGTCGGCATGCGTCTCTGCAGCCGACTTCACGTAGGTACCGATGCCGCCGTTCCACAGCAAGTCGACCGGCGCTTTCAGAATCGCGATCATCAGCTCATTCGGCGTCATCGATTCGGTGCCATCGATGATGCCGAGCGCCGCGCACACTTGCGGCGTGATCGCGATGGTCTTGGCCGAACGCGGGAAAACGCCGCCACCAGATGAGATCAAGGTCTTGTCATAGTCGTCCCAACTCGATCGCGGCACCCGGAACAAGCGGCTGCGTTCCTTGAATGACATCGCTGCATCCGGACTCGGGTCGAGGAAAATGTGGCGATGATCGAAGGCCGCGAACAGGCGGATGTGCTCGGACAGCAGCATGCCATTGCCGAACACGTCGCCGGACATGTCGCCGACACCGACGCAGCTGAAATCCTGCGACTGCGAATCGCGGCCGAGCGAGCGGAAGTGGCGTTTGACCGACTCCCAGGCGCCCTTCGCGGTAATGCCCATGCCCTTGTGGTCGTAACCGACCGAGCCACCGGAGGCAAACGCATCACCCAGCCAGAAGCCGTGTTCCAGCGAAATCGAGTTGGCGATATCGGAGAAGGTGGCGGTGCCCTTGTCCGCGGCAACCACGAGATACGGATCGTCGGCATCGTGGCGCACGACCAATTGCGGATGCACTAACTTGTCGTCAACGAAATTGTCGGTGATATCGAGCAATGCATTGATGAAAATGCGATAGCAGGCCACGCCTTCGGCCAGTTGCGCATCGCGGTCGCCGCCGAGCGGCGGCTTCTTCACGAAGAACCCACCCTTCGCGCCGACCGGCACGATCACCGTGTTCTTGACCATCTGCGCTTTGACCAAGCCGAGCACCTCGGTACGGAAGTCTTCGCGACGGTCCGACCAGCGCAAGCCGCCGCGCGCGACTGGGCCGAAACGCAGGTGCACGCCTTCCACTCGTGCCGAATAGACGAAGATTTCGCGATACGGTCGCGGTTTCGGCAGTTCAGGAATCTTCGCTGGATCGAACTTGAAGCAGAGATAGTCGCGCGGTTTATCGTGCTTGAGCTGGTAGTAGTTGGTGCGCAAGGTGGCGTGGATCACGGTGATGAAGCTACGCAGAATGCGGTCGTCATCAAGACTGGCGACGCCATCCAGCATCGGCTTCAAGGCCTTTGCAGCGATGTCGAGCTTGACTGCGTGTTCGCTGCGCGCCGGGTTGAACTTGGCCTCGAATAATTCGGCAAGTTGCTGTGCAATCTGCGGGTAGCGATTCAGCGCTTCTTCCATGTACGTCTGCGAGAACGGCACACCGGTCTGCAGCAAGTACTTGCAATAGCCGCGCAGCATCGCTACTTGGCGCCAGTTCATCTGTGCCGAAAGAATCAACCGGTTGAAGCCATCGTTCTCGACTTCGCCACGCCACGTGCGTTCGAATGCAGCCTGGAAGCTGTCGTGTACCCGTTCCGGATCGACCACAATGCCGGTCTGCGGCTGTACTTCGAAGTCCTGAATGAAAATGCGCGAACCCGCGCCCAGCTGCATCTCGAACGGGTGCTCGGAGAGCACGTGCAGACCCATGTTCTCCATCATCGGCAGCGCTTCCGACAACGCGATCGGTGCACCAAAGCGGAACAGCTTGAGGCGCAGGCGGACGCTATCGCCGGGTGCGCGATACAGCGCGAGGCGCAAGTCCTCCGAGTTCTTCAAGGCCGCACAGATCTCGACATCGGCGGCCGCCCATTCCGTCGAACTCGATTCGATATAGCCCATCGGCAACGCTTTGCCGTAGCGGGTCGCAAGCTTGAGGCCGCGCTCCTCGCCGTGCTTGGCCACCAACACATCGCGCAGTTCGTCGTACCAATTGCGCACAATCTGAGCGATACGCGCTTCCAGCGCCGTAATGTCGACATCGACCCGCGCACCCGCCTTCGGACGGATCGTCAGGTGCAAACGCGCCAGCGACTCGTCACCCACATGCACCGTGGAGTCCACCCGTTCGCCTTCCAACGCATCACGCATGAGAATTTCGATGCGCTCGCGCACCGCCTGCGTGAAACGATCCCGCGGCAGGAATACCAGGCAGGAATAGAAGCGCCCGTAAATATCGCGGCGCAGGAACAAGCGTGTGCGAGCACGCTCTTGCAACGCCAACACCGACATTGCGGTATCAAAAATCTCGGCGGTCGCAGCCTGCAGCATCTCGTCGCGCGGCATCGTTTCGAGAATGTGGCGCAGCGCCTTACCGCTGTGGCCAGCCGACTTCAGCCCGGAATCATGCATCACCGATTCGTATTTTTTGCGAACCAGCGGAATGTCCCAAGGCCTTGCCGTATAAGCCGACGAAGTGAACAATCCGAGGAAACGCTCCTCGGCGACTGGCTTGCCGTTGCCGTCGAAACGCAGAATGCCGATGTAGTCCATGTATCCGGGACGATGCACATTCGAACGTGCATTGGTCTTGGTGATGATGACGACCTTGCCGCCCTCGCTATCCGGCACGTCGCGCGCTGCCAGCGACTTCAACGACCGTGGCCGTGCTTCTTGACCACGCAGGATGCCGAGTCCCGAACCGTCGACCGCAAGCAATACGTCTTCGCTGCCCTGATGGACGGTGGTGTATTCGCGATAGCCGAGAAAGGTGAAGTGATCATTGGCCGCCCAACGCAGGAATTCCTGCAGTTCGACACGCGCCGCAGCATCGATCGGCAATGGCCGCGAGGCCAGATCCTCGGCGATCTCGTGCATCTTCGCGCGCATGCTCGCCCAGTCGCGTACGCAAGCACGAACGTCAGCGAGTGCGTGTTGTACGGCCGCAGCCAAGCGCGCCATCTCTTCCGGATCGGCACGACGATCAATCTCGAAATGCATGAACGACTCGGCCTTGCCACGACCGCCAGCGGCTGATTCTTCGTGCATTCCGAGCACATGGCCACCGGCATCGCGATCCACCTGTACGACTGGATGCACCACCGAGTGCACGAAATTGTCGCAAGCGGAAATCGCGATGGTCACCGAATCGACCAAAAACGGCATATCGTCGGTGAGCACCTGCACAACGGTATGTGAGGATTCCCAGCCGTGTTTGGCACGATTCGGGTTGTACACACGAACGAGCGCATGGTCGCCAGCGCGCACCTGCAAGAAGTCCAGCGCATCGCGCGCCAAACCGGTCCAGTCGGCCAACTCGCGCCCGACCATGTCTTCGTCCGGCACGCGTCGGAAGAACAGCCCAACGAACGCTTGGGCGAACCCAAGGCGGGCGGCACTGAACTCGGGTTTCAACTGGGCGAGAACCGCCTCGACGAGCGCATTATTATTGGGCATGACGACGTCAACCATGAGCCAGATTCGGGGCGCGAAGGATACCGGTGCGCATCCGGCGAGGGCCAGAGAAACGGACGTTTGAAAATGCAGGCGACCGATGCATGTCAATCGCGGCAAGGATTCGTCGCAAACCCAGGCTATAGCTACCTTTTGTCACAATGACGCTTGGCGTCAAACAATGCCGCAAATGTGAACGCGAGCACACATTGCGGCATTGTCACGGATAAAGTTGCACCACCCGCAGGGACCTCTCAATGAGCAGTGCGAATATTGTTGACCTGAAAGCGCGCCGGGCATCACCGGAAGCCGGTGAACTCGCTCAAAAGCTGCTCGCGAGCATGCGCGACTTGTCTGCCAACGGATTAAAAGCCGCCCTGCAACAAGCGTTTACGGAAGTCGACGATACCTTGTTCGAAATGTCCGAAAAGGCTAACGGCGGCGCCCTGCAACAGCAGTATTTCGATGATCTGCGCTCACTACGCCGCACCCGCGATGGTGCCAGCGACCGCTTCGACGCTGCGCTGCGCGGTGCGTTTTCGCTCTACCTGCATGGTCGCAACATGCAAAAAGAGACGACGCGGATCGATTCCAGCGCCGACGAACTCAGCTTGGTCGACGATAGCGAACTTGAACTCGGCCTCGCCTTCACCCGCATCGCCACGCGCTGCGACGACGGTGTCGGTCGTCCACGCCTTGAACTCACCCGCCGCCTGCAACACTTGTTGCAGCGGGCTGAATCCGACAGCCTCATTCCACTGTCCGGCAGCATCGTGGCGGATGCCATTCGTGCAGCAATCGCGACATTGCCGATCGGGCTGGAATCACGGCTGATCCTGCTGAAGCGCAGCGAACGCCATATCGCGGATGCCACCGCAGATGCCATCCAAGACGCCAATAAGTTGTTGTTCGAAGCCGGCATCTTGCCAGAGCTGAAACTCACCCATGCCCGCCGCGCCACAAGCGACTCGGCGCCAGCTCATGCACATTCCGCGGCAGCACAAGCGTCGCACGCAGCAGCAGCCGCAATCGCACCGCAAATCGACCTGAGCGCACTGGCCAGCGAAATCACCAAACTGCTGACGGCGTCACGCCCGCGCACGGCGGTTGCCGAAGGCAGTGGCGCGGTCGAGCTTGATGCCGCCTCGGTCGACCGCCGTCTTGGTCAGATCGCAGATCCGGGCACGGTCGACAGCAGTCAGTTCGGTGCCGACCTGCGGCGCATGCTGACGACCGACTCGAACGGCAAGCCGATCAACGGCGTGCTCGCCGAACCGGTGGAAAACGCCATCGACTTGGTCTCACTGATGTTCGATTTCGTTGCCCGCGATGACTCGCTGCCAAAGGAAGTGCAACAAGCACTGACGCCGCTGCGCGTACCTTTACTGCGCACCGCACTCAGAGGCGCGCATGTGTTCGACCGCAGCGATCATCCGTTGCGTGCGCTGATGGAAAGTGCAGCTGAAGTTGGTCGCTCGTGGAGTCCGACCAGCGATCGCGATGGCCGCGTGCTGGAGCAGATCAAGTCGGCGGTGGCGGCCGCGGTGGCCGAGAACGATGTCGGTGCCAGCGCCGATACTGGCATCGAGCGTGTGCATCAAGATCTGCGCGCGTTCATGGCCAACGAACAGAAACGCGCGCAACTTCTGGAGAAGCGCTCGGCCGAAGCCGCGCAGGCGCAGGAACGTCGGCTGAGCGCGCAGCGCACCAGCCAACAGGTAATTGCCGATGTCGTTGAGCATACGCCGGTGCCGCCGGTCGTCGGCACCCTGTTGAATGGCCCCTTGCGTCGTCATCTCGAACTCATCTTGACGCGCCGCGGCGAGGATTCGAAAGACTGGAAGTCAGCCCGCAAGTTAGTTCGCGACTTGGTCTGGAGTTTCGATCCGGTCACCATCGAAGTGGAACGCTCGCATTGGCAGGCGATGCTGCCGACGATCGTCAGCGCCATGCGCGGTGCGCTGTCGTCGGTCGGCATGCATGACAACGATATCGACGGTGTGGTGCAGGAGTTCCGCAATCGTTACAAAGACTTGCTCGGTGCAATTCAGACCAAACCAGGTAGTTCGCCGGAGGCCTTCGAACGCATTGATGCCGAGCATCTGCCAGACGCACCAGCGCCGCAAGTGGAAGCCGAAACTGAAACACCGTCACCGGAAGTTGTTGAAAAAGCCGCTGACGCCGGCATTACCTACACCGATGCACTCAACAGCGTGCGCACCATGGCCAACGGCCAATGGGTCGACATCAACGATCCGCAGAAGGGCGAAGCGCAGCGCGCGAAGCTGATCTGGAACAGCCTCACCACGCAACGCAGTCTGTTCGTGAATCGCAATGGACAACTCGTTGCCGATCTGTCTTGGCACCGCGTCGCGACCGACATCATGATCGGCCACCTCAAGCTGGTCGATCAGGGCCCACTGTTCGAGCGTGCCTTGATCGCGGTCAAACGCCGCCTGATCGAAGGACAGACCACGAACCGCGCGGCCTGACTCGTCGAATCAGCGCAGGCCGGTCTCGTTGCGCGCGATCACCAAGCGCTGAATTTCGCTCGTGCCTTCATAAATTTCAGTGATCTTGGCGTCACGGAAATAGCGCTCCAACGGCATTTCCTTGGAATAACCCATGCCGCCGTGAATTTGCAGTGCCTGATGGGTAATGAACATCGCCGCTTCCGACGCGGTCAGCTTCGCTACTGCCGCTTCAGTGCTGAACCTCCCGCCGTTGCGCTCGGTCTCACCCTTGGCCCACGCCGCACGCAGGGTCAGGATCGTCGCCGCATCCAAGCGACACTTCATGTCGGCGATCTTGGCCTGGATCATCTGGAACGAGCCGATCGGCTGGCCGAAGCTCTTGCGCTCTTTGACGTAAGCAACCGAGGCTTGATAAGCGGCGCGTGCCAGACCTACCGCTTGCGAGGCGATGCCGATGCGGCCGGCATCAAGCACACCCATCGCGATCTTGAAGCCCTCGCCTTCAGTACCGAGCACTTCGTCGGCTTCAGCAACATAGTCAGTGAACTCGATTTCGCAGGTCGCCAAGGCACGGATGCCAAGTTTGGGTTCGGTCTTACCGCGGTGGAAGCCAAGCTTCTGCGTGTCGATCATGAACGCAGTAATGCCTTTTGCGCCCTTGCCCGGCTCACTCATCGCAAACAGCACAATGTAGCGCGCCACCGGCCCGGAGGTAATCCAACTCTTCTTGCCGTTGATGAGGAAACGGCCATCGGCTTGCTTGGTCGCGCGGCACTTCATCGCGGTAGCGTCTGATCCGGACTGCGGCTCGGTCAGCGCGAACGCTCCGATCTCGCGACCTTCAGCGATGGCGCGCACATACAGTTGTTTCTGCGCCTCCGTACCAAACTTCAGGATACCGTTGCAGAACAGCGAATTATTGACCGACACGATGGTCGAGTGTGCGCAGTCGGCATGGGCAATCTCGATCATCGCCAACACGTAGGACACCGGGTCCATGCCAGCGCCACCGTATTCGTGTGGCACTTCGATGCCCATCAAGCCGTTCTCACCGAGCGTGCGGATGTTCGCCAGTGGAAATTCGCCGGTGACATCGTGATGCTCGGCACTCGGCGATATTTTTTCCTGCGCGATGCGACGGGCAACGTCCTGGATGGCGAGTTGTTCTTCGGTGAATGAAAAGTCCATGATCAGTCTCGCTGTAAACGGGTGATTGCGGCATCACGCCGCGTGGCCGGACAGTTTAGCGGAGCGCCGGTGCCGGCTGCGATTCACCGAGCCAACCGCGACGCTGCAACGCCTGAACCAGCAAGGTCGTGAGTACTGCGCGATCTTCGCCGCGCACGTGTGAATGATCCGGCAAGGACAGCGCCTGCATCGCTGGCACATCGTCGGCGTGCAGGGCATGAATGCCGTCCATCGCGGCAAAAACATCCCAATAAGCGGCGCGATCGAAGTATTCCCGTTCCAACGCCGCCACACGGCCGGATACCGGCGGCTGGAAGAACACGACCTCACCACCACGGCGCTGAATCGTCTGCACCCAGGACTGGATCTGACCTGCGTCTGCCAAAAACTCTGCCACCGGCGGCAGCGGTTCGTGCATTTTCTGCTCGGCGCCTTCGTCGAAAGCACGGGCCGATGCATCCGCGTCAAACTGGTCGAACAGAATCTCGCCGCCACGGCTGCTGTTGATACGAGTCACCGGGATATATGGCGTGCCGCCTTCGAATGCGCGTTGCAGACTGGCTTTCCAACCAAGCGCGGGATTGGCGAGCACGCTGGTGCGCTGCCAGATATTCAACATGAGTCGATGCACATGCCAGTTCGGTGTCCAGCGCAGACGGTGATAATCGACATACTCTTGCTGCATGTCCCACCAGCGCCGCAACATGCCGTGAGTGTCGACATCGCAGATCAACAGACCGTGGAAATTGGAGTCGGCGGCGAGGTCGCGCAATAGTGCAATCGGATGGCGACCATTGATCGAAAGCATCACTGGCTTGGTCTCAGGAAGCAGCGTTCGCCATTGCTTCGGATCGATCCCATAGGCGCTGCGCGACGCGCCGATGAACACCACAGAACGTGGATCGTCGCCATACACACGATCGCGCTGAATCGACCACAGTTGTTTCGAATCGATCAGTCCCGCCGGCATTCCGAATGCACGCCAATGCCGATCCAACGCCAACAAGGCCAGCCCGGCGACGACGATGGCAGTCAACCAAACCCACGCCAGTGCACGCTGCTCAGAACTGGAAGTAGATGAAAGCATTGGTCTCTCCCGGGCTCAGTACGATGAGCACGATCAACAGCGCCAAAGCCGGCGCCAACAGCCAGTTCGGCACCCGCGCGATGACATCGTCGAGCGTGCGATCACGAACCCACCATTGCACCACGAGCAACAACGCGAACGCCACGACGGCGCACTTCGCGGCAAAATCGAGCGGCGTCCATGGCGCAGAAAAAGCATGCAGGAATTGCATGGTCGATACGAAATCTGGCGAGCGGAACGGGATCCACAACGCGACCACAGCGATCAAGGTCGTCACCGCCCACAGTGGCCGTGACCAGCCGCGTGCCTCAAGCATGCGGCCATCGCGTTCACGCCAGAACCGCTCAGCCGACAGCAATGCACCATGCAGGCCACCCCAAAGCACGAAATTCCAGCCGGCACCGTGCCAGAGCCCGCCGAGCAGCATGGTCAACATCAGGTTGCGATAGGTGCGCAAAGCACCGCCGCGATTACCGCCGAGGGCGATGTAGAGATAGTCGCGCAGCCAAGTCGAGAGACTGATGTGCCAGCGCCGCCAGAAGTCGCTGAAGCCGACTGCCGCATACGGGTTACGGAAGTTCAATGGCAACTCGAAGCCAAGACAGCGCGCGGTACCGATGGCGCAACAGGAATAGCCAGCAAAATCGCAAAAAATCTGACCGGCGAACGCCAGCGACGCTGTGAGCGCGACGCTCGACGACAATCCCGAAAGCCCGCTCCACGCGGCATCTGCCACTGGTGCGAATACGGTGTCGGCGAGCACGATCTTCTCGAACAAACCCCACAGCATCCACAGCGCGCCGTGCGCGAGTCCGGACCACGACGGCGCGCGAGCGGCGACCAACTGCGGTGCAAAAGTGGTGAAACGCACAATTGGGCCAGCGACCAGTTGTGGGAAAAACGCCACGAACAGGCAGAAGTCGCGCAGTGATTGAATTGGCGCGACACGACGTCGATAGACATCGAAGGTGTAGGACACAGACTGGAAGGTGTAGAAGGAAATTCCGACCGGCAACACCAGCCCCAGCGACCACGGGTCGAGATGCACACCGACGCCCGCCAGCAACACTGCGAGGTTGGCGTGCAGGAATGGCCCGTACTTGAACAAGGCCAGAGTGCCGATATTGAGCGCGATGCTCGTCGCCAGCCAGGTACGCCGCGCGCGCGATGATCCGGCGCCATGGATGCGTTGCGCGAGCATCCAATCGAGAATGCTGGCGCCGGCCAATAGCAACGTGAACGCCGGACTCCACGCGCCATAAAACACGTAACTTGCCACCAGCAGCAAATTTTTGCGTGCGCCCCAGCCGCGCGTCAGCGCCGCGCCAGCCAGCACGATCGCAAAGAACAGCAGGAAGGTCAGAGAGTCGAACTGCATTGGGCCGCGGAGGTTAGACGATGCCCTGTCCGGCCGCCAGCATGTTCGTCTGCGGTCACGCCGTTCACGCGGCGTCGATTGACCACTCCCGGCGTAGCCATTACCTTGTCACATCTTTTTATCGCGATATAACGATAAACATGGATCTGACTGACCTTTCCAGCCTATTCCGGACTCTGTCCGATGCGACTCGCGTGCGCCTGTTGGTGTTGCTCGAAGCCGAAGAATTGACCGTTGCCGAACTCGCCTCGATCACCCAGTTGGCGCAGCCACGAGTGTCAACGCATCTGGCCAAGCTCAAGGAACTCGACTTGGTGCGCGATCGCCGCGCCGGTGTCTCGGCCTACTATCGTTTCAATGGCGAACTTGACGACAAGCACGCGTTACTTTGGCGCACCATGCGCCATGGCATCGACGATGCCCTGCTCGACGACGATGCGCGCCGTCTGCCGACGGTGCTGGCAACGCGCGCCAAGTCCGAAGGTTGGGCCGATACCGTGGCCGGCGATATGGAACGCCACTATTCACCGGGCCGCACTTGGGAAGCGCTGGCGCGTGGCGCAATGCATCTGGTCGAACTCGGTGATGTACTCGATGTCGCATCAGGTGATGGCGTGCTCGCCGAATTACTCGCGCCACACGCTAAATCGATTCTCTGCGTCGATTCGAACGAGCGCACGATCAGTGCTGCGCGTGATCGCCTCAGACCACTCAAGCAAGTACGCGTCGAGCACGGCGACATGCACGCGCTGGCATTGGCCGATGCAAAATTCGATCTCGTTCTGCTGATGCATGCACTGACGTATTCCGAGCAACCCGCGCTGGCCGTGCGCGAGGCGGCACGCGTGCTGCGTCCGGGTGGACGGCTGCTGGCGTTGACACTGAACCGGCACGCGCACAAGGCTGTGGCCGAGGAATTTGATCATTGCAATCTCGGCTTTACCGTCGATGAGTTGAAGAAACTGGCGAAGAAGGCCGGCCTCGATGTGATCGATTGCGAAGTCAGTTCACGCGAGAAGCGTGCACCGAACTTCGAAGTGCTTACCCTGCTGGCGCGCAAGCCATGAGCGCACTGCCTTGGCTGAACCCAACACGCGTTGCCGCACTCGAGACGGCGCTGAACGAGCGCATTTTGATCCTCGACGGCGCGATGGGCACGATGCTGCAGCGCGCCCAACTCGACGAGGAAGGTTTTCGTGGCGAGCGCTTCGTCGTTGGCAGCAGTTGTGGCCCCGGCTGCGCACATTTTGGTCCGCATGAACATGCCGAGAAGGACCTGAAAGGCAACAACGACCTGCTGTCGCTGACCCAGCCACAGTTGATCCGCGACGTGCACCGTCAGTATCTCGAAGCCGGCGCTGACCTGATCGAGACCAACACCTTCAACTCAACCGCAGTGTCGCAGGCAGATTACGCCCTCGAGCGCGTCGTCTACGAACTGAACCGCGAAGGTGCGCGTTTGGCGCACATCGAATGCGCCGCGATGGAGGCAATGACGCCGGAGCAACCACGTTTCGTGATCGGCGTACTCGGCCCGACTTCGCGCACGGCGTCGCTGTCGCCGGACGTCAATAATCCAGGGTTCCGCAATATTTATTTCGACGGACTGGTCGCGACCTATCGCGAGGCCGCCGATGGTCTGATCGACGGCGGCGCAGACGCGATCATGGTCGAGACCATCTTCGACACCTTGAACGCCAAAGCGGCACTGTTCGCACTCGATGAAGTCTTCGCAGCGCGCGGCACGCGCCTGCCGGTGATGATCTCTGGAACCATTACCGACCGCTCCGGACGGACACTCTCGGGCCAAACGGCGGAAGCGTTCTGGTATTCACTGCGCCACGCCAAACCGTTGTCGATCGGCTTCAACTGTGCGCTTGGTGCCAAAGATCTGCGCGTGCATCTCGATGTGCTCTCGGAGATTGCCGATACCTTTGTCAGCTGCCATCCAAACGCTGGTCTGCCGAACGCTTTTGGTGGCTACGATGAAACACCGGAAGATATGGCCGCCGTGCTTGGCGAGTTTGCACAAGCCGGCCTGCTGAATATCGTCGGCGGCTGCTGCGGCACCACACCCGAGCACATCGCCGCGATTGCTGCTGCCGTGCGTGGCAGCGTACCCCGCGCACGCGCGACACCCGCTGCGTATACGCGGCTCGCTGGCCTCGAACCGTTCGTGATCACGCCGACGACGAACTTCGTCAATGCCGGCGAGCGCACCAATGTCACCGGCTCGGCGCAATTCCGCAAACTGATCAAGGAAGACCGCTACGACGAGGCGCTGGTGGTTGCGCGTCAGCAAGTCGAGAGCGGTGCCCAAGTCATCGATATCAACATGGACGAAGGCCTGCTCGACGCCGTCGCGGCAATGCAGCGATTCCTTTTCCTGATTGCGTCGGAACCGGACATTGCACGTGTGCCGGTAATGATCGACTCATCGAAGTGGGAGGTCATCGAGGCAGGCCTTAAATGCGTGCAGGGAAAAGCCATCGTCAACTTGATCTCGCTGAAGGAAGGCGAGGCCGCATTTCTGGCGCAGGCCCGCAAGGTTCAGCGTTACGGCGCCGCCGTCGTGGTGATGGCCTTCGATGAAACCGGGCAGGCCGATACCATGCAGCGCAAGGTCGAGATCCTGACGCGCGCTCATGACTTGTTGGTGAACGAAGTCGGCTTCGCATCCGAAGACATCATCTTCGACCCCAACGTGTTCGCAATCGCTACCGGCATCGACGAGCACAATGCGTATGGCATCGACTTCATCGAAGCCACGCGCGCGTTGAAGCAGCGCTTCCCGCTCGCGCATGTGTCGGGCGGCGTCTCCAACGTCAGCTTTTCGTTCCGTGGCAACAACCTCGTGCGCGAAGCCATCCATGCCGTGTTCCTTTACCACGCAATCGCCGCCGGCATGGACATGGGCATCGTCAATGCCGGTGCCTTGCCGATCTACGATGACCTCGAACCCGATTTACGCGAGCGCGTCGAAGATGTGGTGATGAATCGTCGCAGCGACGGTACTGAACGCCTGATCGAAGCCGCCGAACGCTACAAAGGCAAGAAAGGCGATGTCGCCGACAACAGCGCTGCGCTCGCGTGGCGCGAGCATTCGGTCGGTGAGCGTCTCAAGCACGCACTGGTCCATGGCATCGACGCCTATGTCGAAGCCGATACTGAAGAAGCCAGGCTCGCCTCGACGCGTCCACTCGATGTGATCGAAGGTCCGCTAATGGCTGGTATGAATGTGGTCGGCGACCTGTTCGGCGCCGGCAAAATGTTCCTGCCGCAAGTAGTGAAGTCAGCGCGCGTCATGAAGCGCGCGGTCGCGCATCTGATCCCATTCATTGAAGAAGAAAAACGCCGCAGCGGGCAAGTACATCGTTCAAATGGCAAGATCGTGCTGGCAACAGTGAAGGGTGACGTTCACGACATCGGCAAGAACATCGTCGGCGTTGTACTCCGCTGCAACAACTTCGAGGTCATTGACCTCGGCGTCATGGTCGCCGCACAGAACATTCTCAACGCCGCACGCGCCGAGAAAGCCGACATCATCGGACTGTCCGGACTGATCACGCCGTCACTGGACGAAATGGCGCACGTCGCCAAGGAAATGAAGCGGCAAGGCTTTACCGAACCGCTACTGATCGGCGGCGCCACCACGTCGCGGGCACACACGGCGCTGAAGATCGCACCGCATCTGACGACACCGGTGGCGTGGGTCAAGGACGCCTCGCGTGCAGTCGGCGTCGCACAATCACTGATGAGCGCAGACCTGCGCGCCGACTTCGTCGCGAAGATCAACGCCGACTACGCTGATGTGCGCGCCCGTCATGCGAATCGTGGCGATGCAAAACGACTGGTGTCACTCGATGCCGCACGCCGTCAGGCCTTTCGCGCCGGCGAACACGTGCCGATTGCACCGAAACATCCGGGCATCACCGCATTCGATCATTGGTCACTGGCCGATCTCCTGCCCTACATCGACTGGACGCCGTTCTTCTCGACTTGGGAACTCGCCGGCCGTTATCCGGCGATCCTCGACGATGCCATCGTCGGGATCGAAGCACGCAAACTGTTCGCGGATGCGCGCACCATGCTCGACACGATCGTGCGCGAACGCTGGTTGCAAGCCAAAGCGGTGGTCGGGATTTGGCCGGCGCAACGACTGGGTGATGATGTCGTCGTCGACGGCAAGACCACCCTGCACTTCCTGCGTCAGCAGGTCGACAAGCCATTCGAGCGGCCAGACTTCTGTCTGGCCGATTTCATCCATGATGAAAGCGGGCCACAAGACTGGATCGGCGGCTTCGCGGTAACTGCCGGCATCGGCATCGAAGCGCATGTTGCGCGCTTCGAAGCGCAGCTTGATGACTACAACGCAATCTTGCTCAAGGCGTTGGCCGACCGTCTCGCGGAAGCGCTGGCGGAAGCGCTGCATCACAAAGTACGCCGCGAACTTTGGGGCTATGCCACCGGCGAGTCACTCGACAACGACGCGCTGATCGCCGAGCGATATGACGGTATCCGTCCCGCGCCCGGATATCCGGCCTGCCCGGATCACACTGAGAAAGGCACGCTGTTCCGACTCCTTGATGCAGAACACCATGCCGGCGTCACGCTGACCGAAAACTTCGCGATGTATCCGACGGCGGCGGTCAGCGGCTACTACTTCGCGCATCCGCAGAGTCAATATTTCGTCGTTGGTCGCGTCTCGAAGGAACAAGTCGAAGGCTACGCCCGCCGCAAGGGCTGGACACTCGCACAAGCGGAACGCTGGCTCGCTCCGAACCTAGACTACGATCCCGAATAGACCACGCTTACTCGAAGCCATCGCGGAAGATTGCGTAGAGCACGCTTTCCTCGATGGCGACAAACACGTCGGGGCTGCTATTGCCATCGCCTGGATCGAGATTCGATGCATCAGTATCGAACGCAACGACATCGCCATGATCACTGAGGTCGGTCAGGTTCCCCGACACGCCATTGCCATCGGCATTCATCGGCGTGCTGCTGAGCCGGAAGAATGCGCCATCGTTGCCACGGCGAAACCATGCCTGCTGCTGGATTCCGCCCAGACTGCTCGAACATTGCATCACGATGTCGGCATCATCGCTGACCTGTGGTTCTTGGCAAAAGGTCGTCGCAGGGGGCGCGGCGATGCTGCTTGTCGTTGCAAGTTGAAGGTCGCGCAGGAATATGCGACTGGTGCCGATGCCGGTTCCAGTCTGAAACGAGCGGAACACCACATAACGCGCATTCGATGAGATCGCGGCCTGATCAGATGAGGCCGCAAACGGCGCGCCACTGCTAAATTTGCTGATCAAGTTCGTGGTTCCCGCGGTGCGATCGCGAATGAACACGTCTTCGAGATTGCCTGGATTCGCGCCGTCGATCGCCGCGTCAGCAGCGAACACGACGTAGCGTCCAGCAGTCGATACGGCATTGTTGGTCAGCGCACGGCTGTAACCTGGAATCTGCGCCTCGTTCGAATCAACGCTGACTCGCTCGGTCGGACCGAGCAGACCGCCATCTACGTCGACGATGAAAATGTCCGGCGCGTTGTTGTTGTCGTTCGCAATCAGGTTTTCGGCGTCAGACCAGAATGCAACGAAGCGTCCATCGGCCGAAGTCGATGCATTTCGGGAAGCACCGTTCGGCGTCGTGCCGCCGACGCCGCGGCTGACCAAAGTCGTATCGAACCCGATTTCATCTTGTGGCAACGAAATCTGGTAACTGACGTAGACATCGCTGAAGCCGCTCTGATTGCCACCAAGATTGGTCGCCAGCGTCTCGAACGCGAAAACGCTGCCAGCATGCGACGACGAAGGCGCGAAACTGTTGCCATTGCCGAGCCCCTGCATCGCCAGCACCAGCGACAACGCCGGCGGCGTCGCGCCCGACAGGTCGGCACGGTAGACGTTGAACGCGCCGTTCGCGATGACGCCAAGGTTGTTCGACGTGGACACGAAAAAAATGAACCGGCCGTCACCGGATACCGACGGATCGCGAGTGCCTGCCACCGGCTCCGCACTCGTCACTGGATTCAGGATCCGCCCGGAAAGCACTGGGTCGGCTGCCGCCGAATGCAAACCACCGAACAACACCAGACCCACACACACCGAAATAAGCTGCCGCATCATCGTCGCCCTCTTGCCGTTGTGTATGGCAATACGCAAGTTCACTGCGGCGCTTGTCATCGGCCATCACAACGGGAGAAGCGAAGGTAGACAGCCTACTCCCCGGTTTGCAACCGCCATAACGCAGCGTAGGTGCCGTTCGCAGCGACCAGTTCGTCGTGACTGCCGGACTCAAGCAGACGGCCGTGTTCGATGACGTGAATGCGGTCCGCGTGGCGAACGGTGGATAGGCGATGGGCAACGACAATGGTGGTGCGGCCCTTGGAAACGCGGGCGAGTGAGCGTTGGATCGCGGCTTCGGTTTCGTTGTCGACGGCCGATGTCGCCTCGTCCAGAATCAGAATGGCGGGGTCGCGATAGAGCGCGCGCGCGAGTGCGACGCGTTGACGTTGCCCACCAGATAGGTTGGCACCGCGCTCACCAACGGCGCTGTCGTAACCATTCGGCAAGGCCACAATGAAGTCGTGTGCTTCGGCAGCGCGCGCAGCGGCATCGATGCGCGTGCGATCAGGCGCGCGTTCGCCGTAAGCGATGTTGTCGGCGACGCTGCCATCGGTCAGAAACGGTTCCTGCGCGACGTAGCCGATGCGCCGGCGCAGTGCGATGGGATCGATTGCAGCGACATCCTCGCCGTCAAGCAAGATACGCCCCGCGCTCGAATCATGGAAACGCAGCAGCAGTTTCAGCAGCGTGCTCTTGCCACTGCCGGTACCACCGACCAGCGCGACGGTCTGCCCAGCAGGGATATCGAAGCTGATGTCGGTAAGCGTCGGCGTCTCGGCATAGGCAAAGCCGATACGTTCGAAGCGCAGCCCACCTTGTGGGCGCGATACCAATGCCTGAGTACCGCGCAGGGGCGTCGGCGTCGCCAGCAGATCCATCACACGATTGACCGAAGCCATCGCGCGTTGGTAAAGATCGGTCATGTCGGCAAGGCGCGTCAGCGGCCATAACAAGCGCTGCGTCAGATACACCAGCGCCGAATAGCTGCCGACGCCGATCTTCCCGGCCAACGCGAGATGGCCGCCATAAAGCAACGTCGCGATGAAGCCGGCAAGAATCGCCATACGAATCACCGGCGTGATCGCGGCACTGAAGCGGATCGCCTCGGTGTTGCGCGTACGGAACTGGTCAGACGCGATACGCACGTGTTCGCGCTCGAAGTCTTCCGCCGTGTAGGCCTGAATTGTCGCCATCCCAGCAAGATTGTTGTTGAGGCGATTTGACACGACCGCTGCCGCATCGCGCGCCGCGACATAACGCGGATACAACCGCCGCTGGAACCAGAACGCACCGAACAGGATCATCGGAATTGGCAGCAGGGCCAGCACCGCGAGATCACTGGTAATGACGAAGAACACGGCACCGACCATCAGGCTGGAACAAAACACTTGGATGAGGTCGTTGGCGCCAGTATTCAGGAAGCGTTCGATCTGATTGACGTCTTCGTTCATCAACGCCATCAGCTTGCCGCTACGTTGGCGCGCGATGAAGTCTGGCGGCAATTTCTGCACGTGCGCATAGGCTGCTTGGCGCAATTCGTGCTGCAGGTCCTGCGCCAGTCCGCGCCACTTCAACGCATACAGGTATTCGAACACCGATTCACACACCCAGATCGATATGGTCAGTGCGGTCAGCCACAGCAACTGCGTCATCGGCTCGGCGATGCCGAATCCCGCCAGAAAACTCTGCTTCTGGTTAACGACGACATCGACGGCGACACCGATCAGCAACTCGGGCAACACGTCAAAGAACTTGTTGAGCGCCGAATACACCGACGCCAAAACCGCCGTACGGCGATACGGTCGCGCAAACGCGAACAGTCGAGATAGTGGATGCACCTTCACGGGCTCCTCGCCCAGGTAGTGACTAGGGTGCATGTTGACGCAATCACGTCCGCATCTCGAACAGCGCAGGGTCGTGTGACGTGAACAGTCTTGCCGCGGCCTGGCGCTGAACGCAGCCAGGCGCGGCACTCATACCGTTACTTCGAATGCGAGACCATGTAGTCAATTGCGGCCTTCACTTCATCGTCGCTCAGGGTCAAGAAACCACCCTTGGGCGGCATCATGCCTTTCTTGCCGGTGAAGCCTTTGATGGCATGTTCCAGCAACAGCGCATCTCCCTGCGCAACGCGCGGGCCCCAGTCGGCGGCATCGCCCACTTTGGGCGCACCGGCGATACCGGCGCCATGGCAGGCGGTACAGGCCTTCTTGAACACGGCTTCGCCATCGGCAACGGCGACAGCAACATCGGTAGTGGCAGCATCCGCTGCTGGCGCAACGGCCGAATCGGCAGCACTGTCGTCACTGGTCGCGATTGCTGGGTCGGCGGCTGGCGGCGTTGCCGCCACGCTGGGCGCCGGTGCGTTCACCTCGGGCGGTAACGGCGCTGGATCCTGCGGTTTGCAACCGGCCAGAGACAATGCGAACAGGATCGGTACGATGTATTGCTTCATGAGCGTTCCCCTTGGTTGGTTGAATTGGAATCCGCATCGGTCGCTTCAGCACCGGTGCGAAAACCCGGCACGAACGCGTCCGAAAAGCAGGCATTTTCATCGAGTCCCTGTGCCAGTAATGCTGGCACGGCATGCTCGACCATACGCACCGAACCGCAGACATAGACGTCATGGCCACGCAGGTCTGGAAAGTCGGCGAGCAATGCTTCATGTACCAGCCCGGTGCGCCCGGACCAGGTGGCCGCAGTATCGGGTTCGGATACCACCGGCACGAAGTGGAAGTTGGCGTGTTCACGTGCCCAAGCTTCCGCTTGCGACCGCATGTACAGGTCTTGTTGCTGACGCACGCCCCAATACAATCACATCGCCCGCGGCACACCGCGATGGAAGGCGTCCTCAATGATACTTTTGACTGGCGCGAAGCCAGTCGCACCAGCAATAAACAGGATGGGATGCTGACCGGCGTGCAGGGTGAAGCGGCCAACAGGACCCTCGAAACGGATGGTATCGCCCACTTGCATCGTTTCGAATACCGCGGTGGTGAAGCGACCACCTGGCACTCGCCGCACGTGCAACTCGATCAGCGCATTGTCGTGCGGCGGATTAGCAAACGAGAACGCCCGCTTCTGACCATCATCAAGCAAAATATTGATGTATTGCCCGGCCGCGAACGGCAGCCTCTCGCCGTCCGGCAGCAGCAGGTGCACACGCATCAAGTCATCGCCCAAGCGCTGCATGCGCTCAACCCGTGCGCTATGCACAGGCGTCTCGGCGACACCGACCAATAGCGACGCAACCGCCACTTCCAGTTCCACATCTTCGAGCGGTGTCGCTACGCACATCAGCGCCTTACCGGCGCCGCGCATGGCTTCAGTCAACACGCCAGGCTGATACGCGCCATGATCGATCCGCCCATTCAACACAGTGCATTCGCAGACGCCACAGCCACCGTTGCGACAGTCATACGGCAACGCCAGCCCTGCGCGCAGGCCGGCATCGAGCAAGGTCTCGCCGGGCCGCGCCGATACATGCACGGCACCGGGATGAAACGCGAGTTGGAATTCCTGTTGCGGCGCACCCTGACGGCGCCAGCGCAACCACGGCAAGACAAGCAACAAAATGGTGCCGCTACCCACCACCCACCACGCCGACCGTGGTGACGTACTTTCCATCAGCGGCAATACCGGCAGGAAGAACCAATCGAGGCGAACGACATCGATGGCGCGCATCAGATCGGCCATACCACCTTGAGTCACCACCGGCAGCAGGATGGCCAGCGCCAAGAACGTCGCCAGCAGGCTCAACGCGATCGGTCGCGGCGGCTGTGTCGCCGCTTTCGGAACCCGCTGCACGTGCACCCACATCACCAGCAAGATGATCAGTGACACACCGATATGGATGAATGCCAGCAGCGAGAAGAAGCGGTCGGTCATGCTCGCTGGATAGATGAAATTGCGCATGATGGTTGCGCCAAATAGCGGGATCGAGCTCATCCATTCGAACGACTGCACAGTGACGTATTGGGCGTAGCGATCCCACGGCAGCATGTAGCCATTGATACCGACGATATAGACCAGCCAAATCAAGCCGACACCGGACACCCAGGAAAACCAGCGGAATCCGCGTAGACGATCGAAGGCGAAGCAGCGCACCATGTGCAGCAGCATGGTCAGCACCATCGCATCGGAGGCATAGCGATGGATGCTGCGCAGAATGCCACCGGCAAACCACTGGCGATGGGTAATCGCCTCAACTGATGGATACGCTGCCGAAACCGCAGTGTCGAAGAACGCGTAGAGATAAGTTCCAGTGACTGCAACGACCCAAAACAGGAAGAACGTCGTTGCACCAAGGTGATACAGCGGGTTGAAGCGATCACCGAAGGCCGAGTTGAACACGCCCTCCACCGCCATGAAGATACGCCGCAAAACGCGTTGTAACAAACCGATCATGCCTGATCTCCCGGCGTCGACTGCACCCGCATGGCGCGCAGAACGACGACCACGAACAATAATCCACCGATGATGGCGACTAGGCCACCCAATCCCATGAGACCCATGCCGGCAATCTCGGATGGCGTACGTAACACTTGTTCGGCACCGGCAACTTTGCGTTGCACGCCGTAGCCACCTGACCACACCAGACCGAGGATATGCAGTGCCTGACCGGTCGCATAAAACGTCGGTTGAATGCGTGCCAATCGTGACTCGGGCGCGGCATAACCGAGGCGCGGTAACAAGAAATAGACCAGACCCATCAACGCCAATGTCACGCCGACGATACTGCCGTGATAGTGCGCGGGGATGCGCACATTGTTGCCGGCGATGATGACGCCGATGATGCCACCGAGCGCGAAAATCGCCATTGACGACCACAAGGCGGCGCGCAATGGCCGTTGCGCAGCCGACAACGAACGCTGTGGCAGCATCGCCAAGATCACCGCAATCATGACCGGTGCAATCGCCAAGCCGCCACCGATGCGCATCGCCCACGTATGCAGATTGCGATGCTCAACCGAGGCAATGTCGTATGCGAGGTAGGCATAAGGCGTCACGAACACGCTTGCCAGCGCCAGCACGAACATCAGCACAACCAGTCGCGGGCTGAGCATCACGCGGCCACCACAGGCACCGGCCAACCACAACCAGCCGAGCAACATCAGGATGGTCCAGCTGAACTGCAATGCATGTCCGCCGCCCCAGAACAGCACTTCGTAGTACGCCTTGCCACTCAAGGTTTCCGGCATCGCGACCCACGACCACGCAAATGCGATCAATGCCACAGCCATCGCCACGGCGCTGGCATTGCTGCCGAACTGCACTGCGCCTAAGGCCGCTGGCGATCGTCCTGGCTGCGGTGCTGCAAGCATCGACTGCACCACCAACAACATGCTGCCGAGCCCAAAGATCACCAAAGCGGTCATGAACACATGTCCGTCGAGCACCGGAATGTAGTTGGCCATCAACGCTTCGCTACTACCGGAAAAAGGTGCGATCAGCATGCCCAGCGTACCCAGCGCGCACAGCACCAGTGATAGCCGTGCCAGCGGCAAAGCAACGCTACGCGCGTTCAAACTCCAGATCATGCCGGCCATCGCGACAAACCAAACGAGCACCGACAAATCGACGTGCACGACGAGCGCCAGCCGGAAGAAATCGGCGACCGGAAACAGGCTTTGCAGTCCGGGCGTACGCGACACCACCAACAAGATCGCAAACAGGCCGGAACCGATCAACGCAGCCATGCCTAGCCATAACCACGCGCGCGCAAGACGGCGCTGGTCGGCGACGATTTCTGGCGGCAGGTAGATCGTACCCGGCTCGGCAAGACTGTCAGGAAATGACAGTTCGGGTGAGGAAGCCTTCATTCGATGGTGATCCCACCACGCTCGGCCGAGAAATCAACGACGCGCACCTGCAGCGGTGCGAACTGCACGATCTCATCGCGCACGACGTCAAAACCGGTTGGACGCGCGCTGTCACGGAATCGCACCTGCATGCGATGGGTGCCCGCGGGAACCGGAATGCTGCGATAGACGCTCGCCGGGCCATCGCGGGACAAGCCCACGGGTGGTGCTGTCCCGCTGTAAACCATGCGACCGTCGAGGTCGACTTCGATCGTGACCGGCGCTCGTTCGCGCGGACAACGCATCGGCGCACGCATGTTCGGCGGCAACTTCGCCAGCTCTTCCGGACTCTGCTCGACGCAGGCAGCAAGGCGCTGGCCATGATGCAGGAAACTGATCTTTAGCAGCGCCTGGTCTGGTTGCAGCGGTTGGTATGGCGGCCATTGTGAGCACAGGGCAATCACGCCGGCAAAGGCCGCGTAGAGAACCGCCTGTGCAGACCAGCGGAAGAAAGAAATACTCATTTGGAACTCCCGCGCACATCCAAGCGTCGACGTAACGCTGCGAGCGCAGTGCGCAGCGGAGTCAAATTATAGCCGGCACAAGCCACGAGTTCCCATCGTGTCTCCTCGACTGAGCTACGCAATACCGGGGCACGAATGCCAGCGAGTCGTTCAGCGGTCCATCGTTCACCGAGCCGGAACGCACATCCGGACTCCGGACACGTGCAGACCAATACCCCGCTAGCGCCATCACGCAACGCATACTCGACAAAAGAAGGCGGCAACTGACCGGTACAGGTGAAACTGAACGCAGCGACATCATCGCTGTCTACTTCGCGCACTGCGGCACTTTGATCGCAGCCGAACACGACAATGCGTATCGGTGCCGTCATTGCTGCCAGTCGTTCGCGCATGGCACGGCGCAGATCGTCGATCGGTTGCTGCGGCAAGTCGATGCCGGTCACCAAGGTCGCCATCGACCGGAATGGCGTTGACGATGGGCATGAACCGACACAGATGCCGCACGATGCACAGGCGTCAGCGTCGACTTCGGCCAACGCAAAGCCACGTCGTTGCGGGTGCGGCACCATCGTGATCGCATCGTACGGACAATCGGCGACGCAACGACGGCAGCCGCTGCAGTGCATCGGGTGAACTTCCGCAACCGCGGCACGCGCGGAACCGCGCCAAAACGGCAACGCCAATAGCAACAGCATGACCCCGATTACCAGCACCGATACCGCGGTGGCCGATGTCGCCGAGACCAGCGGATGCACGAACAACAAGATCCAGTCGATGGCCAGCGCGGCTGGCACCGTTGCCAGATTCGCCGGGGGATGACTCATGACCGGCGCCACAGCAGCCATCGCCAGCAACATCACCAGCAGCACCAGCAGCATAGGCCTTGGCGGCCAGACTTTGACTTGCGCCAGACGCCGAAGGTGGAACCAAAGCCCGAACAACAACAGCAGCGGCACGCCGATATGGACGAAAACGAACAGCGAAAACAGACGATCGCTGACCGCAGCAGGATCGAGAAAATTACGTGATAAAACCGATCCGAACAGCGGCCATCCATCCATCCATTCGGCGCTCGAGATCGCGGAGTACTGACCGAGTTGATCCCAATTCAACCAAAAACCGCCGATCGCACTGACCGCCATCAACGGCAACAGCGCTACCCCAGTCAGCCAACTCGATGTTGCAAAGGCACGAAAGCGACCCAACACCCATTCACGCAACAAGTGGGCAAGCGTGACCAACGCGAACATATCGGCCGCGTAACGATGCACGCTGCGCATAACGCCGCCAAGCCACCATTGCTGGCGCGACAAGTCATCGATCGAGCGATAGGCACCGTCGACCGAGGTATCGATCACGGCATATAGATAGACCCCGGTGGCCACCAGTATCCAGAACAACAGGAACGCCAGCGAACCGAGGTGGCGTAATGGATTCAGAGCGGGCGACACCAAGTCAAAACGATCTTCCAGAGCACGCCACCACTTCGGGAATGAAACACCCCGGACCACCGTTCCGGTCATGTCACGCGACCTTGTACACGCCGCCGTGCCTGCCATTGCGACCACCATTCGTTGATCCCGAACCAAAGCATCGCGATGAAGAACGTAATCCCACCCGCGACCTGCAGCACCAGCGTGTAGTCGGCCTTGTACTTGCCCGTCGTCGGATCGTAGACCGAACAAAAAATTCGCACGCGTTCGACAAAGTCGAGGGCATTATGGGTCTCGTCGAGCAACATGCCGCGTAACAAGCGACGAATTGGTTCGCCGAGGACTTCGGCGCTGAAATCGCCATAGATCTGGCTACGAATCACGCCTTGAGCATCGAGCAGGGACACCTGCACGGTATGGTCAAATCCGGCAGGACTGGGGCGAAAACGAAAACCAAAGGCGTCAGTCAGCGCCGCCACATCCTCTTGGCGCGGACTGAGGAAGTCCCAGTTCGGTTCCTTGATGCGCAGTTGCCCGGCAAATATCTTCATCGCCAAGGGCGAGTCCTGCGGCTGATTGAAGCCGATACTCAGCACATTGAATTGGTTGGGGCCGAACCGATCGCGCATGGCGCGCACCGCTGTTTGAAGATCGCGGGTGCTGGTCGGACAAACCTGAAAACAGCCGGTGAACACGAAATTGACGATCAGTGGTTTGCCACGATAACGCGACAACGACACTTCCTGGCCGTCACGGTCACGTAGAACGAAATCACCGGGTGTGCCGCCCACGCGCGCGCGACTGAACGCAAACGCCTCGTCGAGATCAAGCACCGTCCTCGGCGCCGCCCAGGAATCAGTGACGAACAGCGCCAGCAGCAACGCAGCGATCAGAGGTGCAATGTGCCGGGGCCATCCTCTGGCAGCGTGACCTTCGGGAGCATCATCCATGGCCAATCACTCAGACCAGCACCCGATCGAGGCAGGCCGCGACCAGCAGCAATGACAACTGCACCAAGGACGCAAAAAAGCTGCGCATCGCTGGCGCACGTTCCGGTCGACGCACCAGACGCACCGCGCAGGCGATGAAGTACAGACCGCCAGCGAGCGCGCCGATGAAATAGACCGATCCGAGCCCAAATGCCGCGGGCAGCAAAGACGCCAGTGTCAACAACACGGTACCGACTAAGACGGCGCGTGCGGCACGTTCTGCACCGACCACGACCGGCAACATCGGCACGCCCGCATCGGCATATTCCTGGCGATTTGCAATCGCCAGACTCCAGAAATGCGGCGGCGTCCAGAGGAACAGGACCAGCGCAAGCAAGAGCGGTATCGGCGCATCGAACGGTGCCACGGCAGCACCACCCGCCAATACCGCAAAGCTGCCAGCCAAACCGCCGATCACGATATTCATCGGCGTGCGCCGCTTCAACCAGACGGTATAGACGACACCATAAAACAAGGCACCAAGGAGCACGTAACCGGCCGCGAGCGGATTGACGAACCGCCATGCGGCAGCGACCGAGAGAATCAGCATCGTCGCCATCAACAGCAGCCACCAGCGTGAGTGCGGCAACGCACCGGTCACGAAGGCGCGTCGGCGCGTGCGTGCCATACGATGGTCCTCGTCGGCCTCAAAGTATTGATTGAACATGCCGGCACTGGCCGACGCGACCAGCACCGACAGCGCCAGCACCGCAGTAACGGCGAATCCGGGCAACGGTGCCGGAGTAACCACCATGCCGACCAGCGCGGTCAGCATGATCATCACGCCGATGCGCAGCTTCATCAGACCAAGCACATCGTGCAGCAGAGATACCAGCGAACGCGCGTGGGTGACTGGCACCGTGTTCATCGACGACCTCCGTTGATTGGCGCGGCCGTGCCGACCACCTTGCGCGACCGGGACCACGCTGGGCCCGGCATGGTCGCCGGACCCAAACGCTTTTTACTCAGCTCAGACCCCACAACTGCGACAGATACTTCCAGTTGATGAAGTAGTACAGGATGAAAGCAGCAAGGAAAATCAGCGCGAGCACGAAGCTTCCCGGCGCGACCAAGCCACTCGAACCATAGGTTTGCACGGCAGCAGCGGGCGCTGTTGGCGGGACCGGCGTCGGCCGATCCGACACAGTTCCGATATCAAGTTTCTTACCCCATAGCAGCGAACCGACGGTGACGTAGATGTAGATCGCGCCACCGGTAATTGCAGCGATACCGAACACACCGACCAAGCCCATCATCATGTAAGCCGCCCCCGGCCACTCGTAGGCGAGTGCTGAACCCTGGAAGGCCATATCCCAGTGACGGCGCGAGACACCGAGCGTACCGGCGCCCATCATCACCAGACAGAAACCGTACATCGACAGACCGAACAGGTAGGGCTGCCACTTCGCCAATGTCGGCGCGATCATCTCGCGCTTGAACAGCACCGGAATCAGGAAGTAAGTCAACGCCATAAAGCTGAGTGTGGTGCCGATCACGACGGTGGCGTGGAAATGCCCCGGGACGTAAATCGTGTTGTGGATGATCATGTTCAGCTGTTCGGTACCCATCATCACGCCGGAAATACCGCCGAGGAAGCCGAAGCCGATGATGGAAATGAACACACCAGAGAAACTCGGGTTGCCCCATGGCGCCTTGCGCAACCATTCGAACAGACCCTTGTTATAACCCTTCTGGCGCTGCGCCACTTCCATCGCACCCGGCACGGTCAGGCCGTGAATCATCGAGGCCAGAACGGCGAAGTACATGAAGTAACTGGTGTTGACGACCTTCCACTCGGTGCTCATGCCAGGGTCGGCGAGCAGGTGGTGGGCACTCGCGAGCTGCAGGAACACGATGTAGAGCAGGAATGCTCCGCGACTGACTCGCTCCGACATCGGACGTGCGCCGAATACGATCGCCGCAACGGCGTACCAGATCGAGATATGCGTCGCCACGTTGATCTGCTGCGACGAGTGACCAAAGGCCCACCAAATCGTGCGGTACACCAGCGGGTCAACAGCATCAATCACGCCAATCGACAACAGATAGGTTGGCACCAGAATGATCGCACCGGAGACGATGGTGAACACCGCGATGATCGTGGCGGTGATGGCACCGAAGGTCACCAGCGGCACCAAACCCTGATAGGTCTTTTCGGCCTTGGCCACGACCAGCGTGCCGAGGAAGACGAAGCAGGCGATCAATGCACCGACAGCGAACAGAATTAATCCAAGATAGAACGATGGCGCCGCCATCATTGGCACATAGGACGTCATCATCACGCTCGAACCGCCCTGATAGACGGCGATGTTGTTCATCACGCCACCGATGACCATCAAAGCGAATGCTGTCCACGCAATTTTCGGTGTCGCGATGCGACAGCGCAACAGCGTAGACGCGCAGAAGTACAGTACGGCGACCTCGAAGAAGATGATCCAGAAGATCAGCATGTCGATGCCGTGCGCGGTGAGCACCTGATAGAAGGTATCGGCCTCAAGCCAGTGAATCGAAGGCCAGCGCGTCAATACGACGCCGATCGCGAGGATGCCGCCGATCAGCAGGAATACAACTGCAGCGACAGCGTTGGCCAGCATCAACTTCTCGGCCTGCGATTCGAACTGCAGGCCGGAACGTGGGCAGGTCCGGTAGGTGGTTGCGATGGACATGTCCGGGCTCCTTACTTGACGTAGATGCGACCGACCATCGTGTGATGGCCGATTCCGCAATACTCGTTACATACCACCGAGTAGGTGCCGCTCTGGTTCGGCGTCACCGTCACCACGTGCTCATATCCCGGAACAATCTGAATGTTGATATTCGCTGGCTGCAGCGAGAAGCCGTGGTTGTAGTCCATCGACGTCAGATGCAGGCGGTAGGTCTGGTCTTTTTCCAACTGCAGAATCGGCCAGAAGTTCCACAACCGCGCGATCATGTAGACATCGGCACCGGCCGGCGGCGCGACCACCGGGTAAGCGCCATCGACTTCGGTCCGAACCGTGTATTGGTCGACCATCGCCTGCGCTTTCGCCGTGAACATCTCGGGCGTTGTCTTGTAGGTCTCGGTCGAGAGATTCTGGTTTCCGTACATGTGCCAGTAGATCATCATGAAGAACATCACCATGCACCAAACAAAGGCGATGGTGATCCAGATTCCCTCAACGCGATCGAGCGGATGTTTCCACCAGAGTCGATCAGAAGGTGGTGAGATGGCAGTCATGAATGCAAACCCCCAAGGATGCAGTGACGTGGGACGTAAATGAACCGGCGACGGATCACTTGGCGAGCGGAATGGTCAGGATGTCGTAGACACCCCAAGCTGAGTAAACAACCATCGGCACCATCACGCCGATGAACAGCAGAATGAACGGATTATCCAAGAGCTTCTGCATCATCGGAATCGGTTCGTTGTCGTCGTGTGCATCGGTCATGGCAGAATTCCTCGCGAGATCAGACGGAAGATTAGCCTTGCCTCTGTGCGCCCAATCACTGCACCGCTCCAGTCGCATGACCTAGGTCAAGCATGCCGCAAGTCAGGCATCCGCGACAAGCTAGCATCGCCACTGAAACGACCACAAGGACCGCGATGTCGAGTGCTCCACGACAATTGATTACCTTGCGCCGAATGGCCTTGCTGTGCATGTTGCTGATCCTTGTGGTGACCACACTGAGTGCGTACATGCGACTGGTGAATTTGGGCCTTGGCTGTGCCGACTGGCCGAGTTGCTACGGCGCGTCTCTGCGTGCAAGCACCAATGCAGTGACCACCCCCGAGGCCGGGATTGCAATTGCGCGAATGCTGCATCGGCTCTCGGCAATGATCGTGCTCGTGCTCGCGCTGACGATGGCCGCAACAGCATTTCTAGCGCGGCCGCGACTTGTCCGTGAGGGTTGGCTCGCAATCGGTCTGATCGTTGCGGCGGTCGGCTTGGCCGTGCTCGGTCGCTACACCGCTGGCGCGAAACAGCCGATCATCGCGATTGGCAATGTGCTTGGCGGCTTCACGATGTTAGCCGTGAGTTTCGCTGCTTGGTTTGGTGCCGCACCGAGCACACGTCGCTCTGGGCTGGCGGTCACACTGATGTTGTTGCTGATCGTGCAAATCGCGGCTGGCGTGTTCGTCAGCGCCGGATATTCGGGCCTGAGTTGCACCGGATTTCCCGCCTGCGGTGTCGCTATCAATTTTTCCTCGACATTACTCGACCCGACGCGGGTGCCACAGTTCGACGCGACCTTGCCAATCCATCCACAGGGTGCGTTCGCCCACATGCTGCATCGAGGGCTCGCGCTACTGGTGACCTTGGCGGCGTTGGCCACAAGTATGTCGGTGTGGCGCAGCGGCGCACGCCGCGCCGCCATCGCGCTCGGCAGTCTGCTCGTGTTGCAGATCATGATCGGGCTGACACTGGTGCACGCGTCGCTGCCGTTCGTCGCGGCGCTGGCACACAATGTTGTCGCGGCGCTGATGCTGCTCGCCGCGAGCGCATGCCTTCGCGTACGTGAACACTCAGAACGCGTCGATGTCGCCTAGCGCACGGATCAGTCGCCGCGCCTTCTTGTTCGGTCGCGTCTCCGGCGCCTGGTAACCGGCACGCTCGTCGCGGCGTCGCGCTGCGGCTGCCTCGCGCCGCACGCCACTCGCGCTCGTCTCAGCGTAAAGCGCCTGCGCGGCAGTGGCCGACCCGCGCTGATTGCGCAGCCCGAGAACACGCACTTCAAAATGCTCATCACCGCGTTGCACGAGCAGCATATCGTCGACCTGAATGGCCTTCGACGCCTTGGCGACCGCTGCACCATTCACAGTGATCTTGCCGGATTCAATGGCCTGTTTGGCAATGCTGCGTGTCTTGAAAAAACGCGCTGCCCAGAGCCAAAGATCGAGCCGGGTGCCGACCACGACAGCCGATGAGGAATGAGTCGCGACGCTTCGCATTCGCGCATTATTACCGACCCACTCTGCCACTTGCGTCGCAATCCATAGCAGTGCATAGTGTGCATACTGATATGCACACTACATTTACACTATCGCAAGCCGACCGCAGGCCGCTGTACCTGCAAATCATGGAGCAAATGAAGCACCGTGTTGCCGTTGGAGACTGGAAGCCCGGCCAGGAGATTCCGTCGATTCGCGCCCTCGCCGTCGATTTGCGCGTCAGCGTGATCACCGTCAAGCGCGCTTACTTGGAACTCGAACACGAGGGCGTCATCGTTTCACGTCAAGGCCGCGGCTCATTCGTCGCCGACAACGTCCGTCTCGGCACGACGCTGCAACAGCAGGAACTCGACACACATCTCGAAGCTGCAACCGCCACCGCCAACCGACTGGGGCTGGATGCGGACGCGCTCACCGCGCGACTCCACGCCGTATGGCGCAAGCACGGGCGCCCGACATGACCGCGGCTGCATTGGCGTTTCGCAACGTATCCAAGCGTTACCCCTTCTTCACTCTTGATGATGCGTCATTCCGATTGGAACAGGGCCAGATCATGGGCTTCGTCGGACCGAATGGCGCCGGCAAGACCACGTCCATCCGAATACTGATGGGCCTGATCCAATCGGATGCCGGCAGCGTCGAACTACTGGGCTGTCCGATCCCCAGCGAGCAGGTGCGTGCGAAGTGGAATGTCGGCCATGTCTCCGATGACATGCGACTGTTTGGCGCAGCGACGCTGGACTGGCACATGGGCTTCGTGAAGTCGATCTACCCAACTTGGGACGCCGGCTATGCGACGACACTGCTGAAGCGTTTCCACCTGCACCAGCAACAATCCATCAAGCACCTGTCGCATGGTGAACGCATCAAAGCGCTGCTGTTGCTCGTTTTGGCGCGCCGGCCACGCTTGCTTGTACTCGATGAGCCGACATCCGGCCTCGACCCGGTAGCGCGCCATGAAGTGCTGGCAGAACTGATGGACTTGCTGCAGGACGGCGAGCGATCGATTCTATTTTCGTCACACAACACGCTCGACGTCGAACAGATTTCCGATCAGATCACCTTCATCGATCGCGGCCGCATCGTCGCGTCGGATGACAAGGAAGTATTTCTCGATCGTTGGCAACGCCTGAGCATCGAACTGTCGCCCGATTGCGCACTACCGGAAGTTGCGGGCGTGGTCGATGTCACCCGCACTGGTCGGATCGCGGTCGTCACCACCAACGACTATCGCCCGGAACTGCCCGTGATCTATGCCCACGCCGGTGCCCAGGTGCGGGATGTTCAACGCATGACCCTAGAAGAAATCTTCGTGGCCAACGTCATGCACAACCGAAAGGAGCGCGGCGAATGAATCGCTCAATCAGCGGCCGTCTGATCGCCAAAGACCTGTATTTGTATCGTTGGCTCATCATCGCGGCGGTGCTGATCGGTACTGCCGCATTGCCGTTGATGCGCCTTGGTCCCGGAGACGGCGTACGCAGCGGCGTCAACCTCGGGATGATCTTGTTCATCACCAACGTGATCGTGCTCGGCATCTTCATCGTCATGTATGGCGTCTTGAAGGAGCGTCAGGACAAGACCTCGCTTTTCATCCTGAGTCTGCCGGTATCACCGATGCAATACACCACTGCCAAGGTCGGCGCTGCGTTGCTTGCGTTCTTGGCGCCGTGGCTGCTGCTGACTGGCGGCACGATCGCACTCATCCTGCTGTCCGATACCGCGCCGGATGGCGGCATTCCATCGTTCGCGGCGATGATGACGTTCTTCCTTTGCAACTTCTGCGTGCTACTGGCGCTGGTTCTGGTCACCACATCAGAGCAGTGGGCAATTGCCGGCATTCTGATCACGAACTTCTCGGTACCGGTATTCCTCAGCATCGTGCTGAATCTTCCCGATATCAGCGCTTTTCGGCGCGCCGAGGCCGCCGTTTGGAGCCCGACGGTACTCGCGATCATTGCGATATCACTCGCTATCGCTGCGTTGTCGCTGACGCTTGCTTACTACGTCCAGTCACGCAGAAAAGATTTCATCTGAGGGAACCCAAATGAATTCGTCCCATCGCCTGCACGCGCTCGACGCCGCGCGTGGCTTCGCATTGCTGCTCGGCATCGTGCTGCACGCCACGATGTCGTTTTTCACCATCATTCCAGCACAAGACGTTTCGCAGAGCACGACGCTGGCGGTGACGTTTTATGTGATCCATCTATTCCGAATGAGCCTGTTCTTTTTGATTGCCGGCTTCTTCGCTCATCTGGCCTTTCATCGTCGCGGACTGCGCGCTTTCATCAAGGATCGCGCGCAGCGCATCGTCGTCCCGATGACGGCAGGATGGCTGCTTCTGGCGCCGCCGACGATTGCTGCGGTGATTTGGGGAATGTCGAAGTCGTTTCCTGATGGACTGCCGCAAGGCATCGACGCGGCAACGTCCGCTCCACAGGGCTTTCCGCTGGTCCATCTATGGTTCTTGTACTACCTGTGTCTGTTCTATGCACTCACGCTCGCATGGCGTGTCGGTGTCGTCGCGCTATTCGACCGCAGCGGCAAGCTGTGTGCACATGTGGATACCCTCGTCACATTCGCGCTGACGCATCGGCTGGCACCGGTCCTGCTTGCCGCCCCGACATTCCTGATCCTGCAAAGCGATGCTGCCTGGCCGGTCTGGTTCGGCATCCACACACCAGACACCGGCTTCCTGCCGCAACTGCCGGCGCTGGTCGCATTCGGTACAGCCTTCGTGTTCGGCTGGCTACTGAATCGACAAGCCGCCTTGCTTGGTGTGCTTGAACGTCAATGGTCGTTCCATCTCGCAATGGCGATTGGCCTCACCGCCGTGTGCTTGGTCATCGTCGGCCCGACACCGAGCGCAACAACACCCACCATCGTTCCAGGTGGCGAGGTGATGCGCTTCCTCTATGCGGGCAGCTATGCGCTCGCCACTTGGCACTGGGTGTTCGGTCTCATCGGTGCCGCGCTGAGATTCTGCGCGAAAGAAAGTGCTGTGCGCCGCTATGTCGCGGACGGGTCGTACTGGATGTATCTCGCGCACATGCCGATCGTGTTCGGCCTTCAGGCAGCAATGATGCAGGTACCGCTGCACTGGACGCTGAAGTTCCCGCTGATCGTCTTGATCACCCTGGTCATTTTGCTCAGCAGCTATCACTACTTGGTGCGGCCGAGCTTCATCGGCGAACTGCTGAATGGCCGCAAGTATCCACGGCATCGCCAGACGACGACCGGAACCGTTCTTGCTGATGCGACAAACCCTGCGCGCAACGACAGCGGCCCGATAGTCGTGGCGCAACTCAGTGATGTCAGCAAACGCTACGGTACCTCCACTGCGCTCGATCACGTCAGCCTTGCCGTCCAGCCTGGTGAACTGCTCGCCGTGCTCGGGCCGAACGGCGCTGGCAAGACGACAGCGATCGGCCTCTGGCTCGGCACCCACGAACCGGATCAAGGCATTGTTCGGCTGATGGGCGCCTCGCCACGCGACGTGCACAGCCGACTCGGTGTCGGCGTGATGTTGCAGGAAGTCCATTTGGCCCCCGAACTGAGTGCGCGCGAACACATCGAACTCACTGCCAGTTACTACCGTGACCCGCTCAGCATCGATGACGCCATTGCACTCGCTGGCATCGCGCCAATCGCACACCAGCGCTATGGCAGGCTCTCGGGCGGACAGAAGCGACAAGTGCAATTCGCTGCCGCAATTTGCGGCCGTCCACAGTTGTTGTTCCTCGATGAACCCACCGTCGGTCTCGACATCGCCGCGCGCGAAACCATGTGGCGGACGATTCGCCGCCTGCGCGATCAAGGCTGCGCCATCGTGCTGACTACCCATTATCTTGAGGAAGCCGAAACACTGTCTGACCGCGTCGTCGTTATGGCGAAAGGTCGTGTGATCGCGCAAGGCAGCGTCACCGAGATGCGCGCTTTGGTCGCTCGCAAGCGGGTCAGTTGCGCCAGCGTGATCGCGGTGGACGACATCAAAAGCTGGACCGGGGTCGTCGATGCCATTCGCGAGAATGACCGCGTGCATGTGACCACCGTGGACGCTGAGACTTTGGTGCGTCGCCTGCTGGCAACGGATCAAGGTTTGAGTCACCTCGAAGTGAAGCAAGCCAGCCTCGCCGACGCATTCACCGAACTGACCCGGGAAGCAGCATGAACAGCAATATCGCTACCACGTCTGCATACATCGACCTCATTCGTACACGCACACCGCTGCCGCTTGGAAGGCTGCTGCGCGCCTATCGGATGGAAGCGAAGTTCGAGATGCTCAGTGCATTGCGCACCGCCAGCTTTGCATTACCTTTCATCATCGTCCCGATTGCGATCTACCTGCTGTTCGGCGTCGTCATCAATGGCGACGTTGACCAGACCAGCGGACTCGGTGCTGGCGTTCACAACTACCTGTTCTCGGGCTTTTCGGCGATGGCGGTGATGATGCCCGGCATCTTCATCGGCGTGATCCTCGCCACTGAACGCGACAGCGGCCTGTTGAACCTGAAGCGCTCGCTACCACAACCGCCTGGGGCGACAATCATCGCAAAAGTGCTGATGTCGATGGGTGTGTCCGCGATTGCACTGACGCTGGTGGTCGTCGCTGCGCTGATTGCAGGGAAGATCACCCTGTCTTCGACACAAGTGGCGACGATCTGGCTGGTGCTGGTCATCGGCGCGATTCCGTTCACCGCGATCGGTTTGCTGATTGGCTCGCTGGTCTCCGCCTCGGCCGCACCCGCCTATGGCAATTTGATCTTCCTGCCGATGCTGTGGCTCTCCGGCCTGTTCATACCGCTGCCGGCTTTCCTCAAGCACTGGGTCGTGATCTGGCCGGCGTTTCACTTGAATCAACTCGCGCTCGGTCTCGCCGGCGTTGAGCAATTCACCTTCATCCCGCCAGCACTCGCTGGTGCGGTACTCGTCGGCGTCACCGTGATCTGCGGCGGTATCGCCATCCGGCGACTCGCACGCGTCGGTTGATGTGCTCGGTGTGTCGTTGGCCAATCAGCACGCTGCTCACTAACCGGCGGCTCGCACGGGCGATCGATCATCCAGCCTATGCTGACTTGCGGCGCAACTTCTGCACCAACGCCACCACGGCAAGCACGACTGCGCCAGTGAGGATGCCGATGACGAGATCAAACATCATGGCGAACAGCGTGCCGAACGACTGAGCGTGGAGCATTTCGCCGACGTGATGCAACGTCGGTACGCCCTCGACCAGAATGTGCCCGCCGACCAGAAACATCGCGGCGGTGCCGGCAATGGATAGGAATTTCATTAACTTCGGTGCGGTCCACAGCAGCAAACGACCGAGGCCGCGACGACACTTCGCCAGCAGTGAACCGCCGACGTGACGTACCCAGCGCAGACCGAGATCATCAAGCTTGACGATGCCACCGACAAGCCCATACACGCCAATGGTCATGATGATGGCGACGCCAATCAACACACCAACCTGTACCGGAAACGTCTTGGCGGCGACGGCACCGAGCGAGATCACGATGATCTCCGCGGACAGGATGAAGTCAGTGCGCACGGCGCCTCTGATCTTGTCTTTTTCCCACTGCACCATATCCACCGTTTCGTTGTTCACGGCCTTCAGCAGGTCGACATGGTGCTGCTCGTGATCCTTGCCGCTATCGAGGAACTTATGGAACAGTTTCTCGACACCCTCGAAACACAGATAGGCGCCGCCAATCATTAGCAGCGGCTTGATCGCCGCCGGCGCCAGTGCGCTGATGATCAATGCTACCGGCACAAGAATCATCTTGTTGACTGCAGACCCTTTCGCGACTGCCCAAACCACCGGCAACTCGCGATCTGCATTCACACCCGCGACCTGTTGCGCATTTAACGCGAGGTCATCGCCGAGTACGCCTGCGGTCTTCTGCGTCGCCACCTTGGTCATCACCGCTACGTCGTCGAGCAGCGTCGCGATGTCGTCGAGCAGGGCGAAGAAACTCGGAGTTGGCATAGTCGTTACCGATGGCGATCAAGACACCGATTCTCGCATTCAGCGACACAAAGCCCAAGATCAGCCCCAAGCATGCAGAACCCACCACGCTCTGCGCAGCGGGTCTGCGCGGCACGATCAGCGAGCGATCAATGCATTCATGCGCTTGACGAATGCTGCGGGGTCATCCAACGCCGCACCTTCGAGCAGTTGCGCCTGTTCCAGCAGCAGCACGGCGATGTCGCGCGCCAAGTCTTCATCGGCTTCGTTCGCAACGCGTTGTACCAGCGCGTGCTGGGCGTTGATCTCCAGTGCTGGTGCCGAGTCGGGGATGTCCTGTCCAGCGGCCTTGAGCATGCGCTTGAGATGCGGCGCCATGTCGTATTCATCGACGACGATGCAGGACGCCGATTCGGTCAGGCGTTTGCTGGCACGCACGTCCTTGACCTTGGCACCAAGCAGCGTCTTGATGCGCTCAACCACCGGTTTGGCGGCTGCGTCCGCCTCCTTTTCTCCGGCTTCATCGACCGCGCCGAGTTTGGACAGGTCGAGTTCGCCCTTGGCGACATTGCGCAGCTTCTTGCCGGCGTACTCATGCAAGTAGCCCATCATCCATTCGTCGATGCGCTCGCCCATCAGCAGTACTTCGACATCACGCGCCTTCAGCGCTTCGATCTGCGGGCTGCCCGCCGCTGCCGCAAAAGTATCGGCAGTGATGTAGTACACCGTATCCTGGCCATCTTTCATGCGCGCGATGTAATCGTCCAGCGACACCGTGGTCGTACTGGCTTCGCCCTTGGTCGACGCGAAACGCAGCAACTTGGCAATGCGTTCACGATTGCCATGGTCTTCGGCCACGCCTTCCTTCAGCACGGCGCCGAAGTTCGACCAGAACGTCGCGAATTTTTCCGGGTGATCCGTCGCCAGCGATTCGATCAAATCCAGCGTGCGCTTGGTCAGACCCGAGCGAATCTGCGCGACCAGTTTATTTTCCTGCAGAATCTCGCGTGAGACATTCAGCGGTAAATCGTCGGAGTCGATGACGCCACGCACGAAGCGTAGATAAGCAGGCAGCAAGTGTTCGCTGGCATCCATGATGAATACGCGGCGGATGTATAGCTTCAGGCCCTTGCGTTCATCGCGGCCAGAAAAGGCCATGTCGTAAGGCGCCTGGGTCGGCAGATAGAGCAAGCTGGTGTAGCTCTGATTGCCTTCGACGCGGTTATGCGTCCACGCCAGTGGTTCGTCGTAGGCATGTGCAGCATGCTTGTAGAACGCGGTGTAGTCCGAGTCCGACAGCTCGCTCTTCGGCCGCGCCCACAAGGCAGAGGCATGATTGATCGTCTCGATCTCGACGTCCGCGGTCTCAGCGTCGTCGTCGTGCTTTTCCTTGGCCATGCGGATCGGAAAAGCGATGTGATCGGAATACTTTCCGACCAGCGAGCGTAACTTCCACGCATCGAGGAACTCGTCTTCCTCTGGCTTCAGATGCAGGGTGATGGTGGTGCCACGGCGCGCTTCGGTCACCGTGTCGAGCGCGTAATCACTGGTGCCGGCCGAGGTCCAGCGCACTGCCGCTTCCGCTGGCAGATCAGCCCGACGCGTCACCAGCGTGACCGAATCAGCGACCACGAAAGTCAAGTAGAACCCGACGCCGAACTGGCCAATCAACTGCGTGTCCTTGCGGGCATCGCCGGTGAGGGCATCGAGGAAGCGGCGGGTACCCGAACGCGCGATTGTGCCGATATTTTCGATCACCTCGTCGCGGCTCATGCCAATGCCGTTGTCACGCAGAGTCAACGTGCGCGCCGTCTTGTCGAACGAAATTTCAACGTGCAGATCGGTGTCTCCCGCCGTCAGCTCGGGCTTGGCGATCGCCTCGAAGCGCAGTTTGTCGAGCGCATCGGACGCGTTCGAGACCAGTTCGCGCAAAAAGATTTCCTTGTGCGAATACAGCGAATGAGTGACCAGTTTGAGAACCTGTTCGACTTCGGCTTCGAAGCGACGGGTTTCGGTGGCGGAGGTGTCGGTGGCAGTCATGGGTAGTTTCCGGTGGTAGCAGGTGCTTGCAGTTCGGGGCAGTTCCGGGCTTTTCAAGCAATAGCTGAGCCTGCTTGACACGTCACAACGCGCTTTGTCGTAAGCACTAGCATCACTGTGAACCGGAGTCCGTCGATGCGTCATGCCGTCTTTTGTCTACTCGCGCTGCTGTCCTCGCCTGTTCTGGCGCAGAATTTGTCGTGGTACGCCGAAGCGCCACGCGCCGGCTTGCAGGATTGGAGCTGGACTACCCACAACCTCGCAGCGACTACGCCGGTGCATGGCGGCACCCATTCGATCAGCATGGAACCGGATAACTGGGGTGGTGTGTATCTGGTCAACGAAGGTGAGAAACATGCATTCCTCACCTACCAATCGCTGAGCATGTGGGTGCACGGTGGCAGCGCCGGTGGCCAGCAGTTGCGCCTCTACCTCACCTACAACGGGCTCAACGTCGCCTCGCTCGACGTCAACGACTACATCGCCGGTGGCACCGTACTGGCGAACCAGTGGCGGCAAGTCAGCATCCCGTTCAACGCGACGACGACGCTGACCCACGGTGCCTTTGACGGGCTAATCGTGATGGACGACAGCGGCAGCAACCAAGGCACCACATATTTGGACGACATCGAGTTCGTCGCGCGCGCTACGCCACTGGCGGCGAGCCCATTGTCGGTGTCGGTGAATCTCGCTGGCCTGCGCCGATCGGTGTCGCCGGAGATCTACGGCGTCAATTTTGGCGACGATAGCCAACACATCGAATTGCGCTATCCGCTGCGCCGATCCGGCGGCAACAGCACCACGCGCTATAACTGGCAGTCGGATTCGCACAACACCGCGTTCGACTATTTCTATCAAAACATCGCTGATGGATCGGGTACCGGACTACCGGTGAATTCCACGCTGAACGCGTTTGTCGCGAGCACGCGCGCGAATGGCGGCCAAGCACTGGTGACGATTCCAACGATCGGTTTGAAGCCAATCGGGGATCGTGTGAAGCGCTGGGCGTTCTCGATTGCCAAATATGGCCCACAAGACAGTAACGAATGCGCGATCTACAGCCCGCAACCGCCGTGGTGCAGCACCGACGCCGGCGACGGACTGTGTGCGAACGTCACCAATAACACCGGGTTTTGCGTCAACGGCCGCATCGTCAACAACGCTATTGCTGACACCTCGGTCGTGTTGACGACTGTCGAGATCGGTCAATGGATCGCGCACCTTGCTGCACAGCCCGGCGCGGCCGATCCGGGCATGCTGCGCTGGTATGCGCTCGACAACGAACCGATGCTGTGGAATTCCACGCACCGCGACGTGCATCCGGTGGCACCGACCTATGACGAGATCTGGCAGAAGGGCCGCGACGTCGCGCTGGCCATCAAAGCCAGCGATCCGACCGCGAAAGTGATGGGGCCAGTGACGTGGGGTTGGTGCGATCTGTTCACCTCCGCCGCAGATGCCGAAATCGGGCCAAGTTGCATTGATGGTCAGGACCGGCAAAACCATGGCGGCTTGCCGTTTACCGAGTGGTACCTGAAACAAGTCTGCGACTATGCCGCCGCGAACGCTGGACTGCGCCCTGTCGACGTACTTGACGTGCATTTCTATCCGCAAGGCGGTGTCGATGGACTCGGCGACAGCGGCAGCTCTGAGTTGCCGGCAGACTCGGCACGGCGCCTGCGATCACTGCGCGAACTTTATGATCCGAGTTATGTATCGGAGTCTTGGATCAGCGACAGCGTGCAACTGATTCCCCGCCTGCGAAGCTGGGTCGACGCACGCTGCCCAGGCACCGGTATCGCGATTACCGAGTACAAATGGGGGCCAGACGCAGGCCCGAGTGGTGCGTTGGCGCAAGCCGAGGCATTGGCCATCTTCGGGCGCGAGGGTGTGCGCATGGCGACACGGTGGGTGGCACCAGAAACCGGTTCGCTGACAGAAGACGCATATCGCATGTTCCTTGACTACGACGGCGCGAATACGCGTGTGCTCGGCGACAGCATTCCGGCAACTGCTAGTGATCAGAACGAGCTCGGCGCCTATGCCATTGACCAGCCCAGCCAAGCGCTGCGGATCGTGTTGATCAATCGTGCTACTGCACCGCGCGACATCAGCATCAACCTCAGCGCCGCCACGAATGGCAACTGGCAGCTATATCGCTTCGATGCCGCGCAACGCTTTGGTCAGGTCGGCAACGGCGCGATCAATGGAAGCACGCTATCGCTGACGAACGTACCCGGCCGCTCTGCCAATCTGCTGGTACTGCCCGCAGTCACGACATCGAGCGTGATATTTGGGGATGGCTTCGAGTAGCGTGAAGCGCTGACTCGAGACACGGCATTCACATGGTATGCGTCGGTCGCTCGACGTTCAGCGTCGCGCCAAGGATGGCTTCAATCTTCGACTTCGCAGTTTCGCCATCGGGCGTTTCGTTGAACTGAACGCCGATGCCGGCGGTGCGGTTGCCCTGCGCTCCGGGCGGCGTGATCCAGACGACTTTGCCAGCGACCGGCAAGCGGTCTTTGTCGTCCATCAGCGACAACAAGATGAACACCTCGTCACCAAGGTTGTAACGCTTGGTCGTTGGCACGAATAGACCGCCGCCCTTCACGAAGGACATGTATGCGTTGTAAAGCGCACCTTTGTCCTTGATTGCGAGCGACAGGATGCCCTGCCGTGGCATGCCACCTGTCACACCCGGAACTGCACCCATATTCGACTCCTCAGGCAGCGCCCGCAGTCATCGCGGCGCGCCATTCGTCCAGCAATTCGATGATCGCAAGATCCTTGCGCAACGGCGTCGGTAACCGCGCCCGTGCAAGGTTCAAGTGATCCCACCACACCTGCAGCTTGCGGAAATCAGCTTGCGCGGTCAAGCGCGTCATCGCAGCAACACGCGGCAAGGCCTGCGTCTGCGCCGACGCGCGCATTGCCAAAAGCACCAATCGCGCCAGAACTTTGAACAGGATATCGCAGTCCTGTTCGCCCCAACGCGCAGCAATCGCAACCAAAGAGCTGCCAAGTGCAGCATCGTTCATGTCGCTGATCAATGCGTCGATCATACGCCCGGCGTCGGCATCCAGCATCGACTTGGCCGCGCCAGGATTGCCGTCAGCGAGGAGCAGCGCCTCGTCGACGGCCGTCGCCACGATGCCTTGCCCGATCAGCCAAGCGCGCGCGGTGGCGGGATCGGGCGGACGCAATTCGATGCGTTGACACCGGCTGCGAATCGTCGCCGGTAATCGCGCCGGATCGTCAGCCACCAGAATCAACGCGGTGTTTGCCGACGGTTCTTCCAGCGTCTTCAGCAAGGCATTCGCTGCGGAGACGTTCATGCGGTCAGCCGGATCGATCGCGACCACCTGCCAGCCGCCGAAGGAAGGCCGTGATGCGAAGCGCTCGCCGAGTGCACGAATCTGATCGATGATGACTTCAGTGCGCAACTTGCCATCGTCGCGCGGCTCCAGCGTCACCGTCACGCGATCAGGATGAGTGCCGGCGGTCCGCAGGCGACAGCCACGACAAAGATCACACGCGAAGCCATCGCTGCGCGGCGTCGTGCAGAGCAAACGGGCGACCAAGGCAGCCGCCAATTCTCGCTTGCCGAGCCCGATTGCACCCGTCAACAGCAACGCATGCGGAAATCGTTGCGCATCGATGCGCATGCGCAAGGTGTCCCAGACCGGCAGCAACCAGGGCTTCAGCGACATGGTGCGTCGATCCAACTCAGCAGCTCGGACTTCACCGCTGCAGCCACGTCGGCCTGCGACTGGCTGGCGTCGATCACCCGGAAGCGCGACGGATCATGTGCCATACGGCGGTGATAGCCGGCATGCACGCGTTCGTGAAATTCGGTCTGCTCGCGTTCCATGCGGTCGCGGGCGCCACGCGAGTACGCACGTGCGAGCCCTTGTTCAACCGGCACATCGAGCAGAAACGTCAGGTCCGGCATCACCGGTGCGGCCCAGTTTTCAAGTTCCGCGATGCGTTCGACTGGCTGATCGCGACCGCCGCCCTGATACGCATAACTCGCATCGGTGTAGCGGTCCGATACCACCCAGCGCCCGGCCGCCAGTGCCGGCAGAATGCGTTCACGCACATGCTGCGCACGCGCAGCGAACACCAGCAACAACTCGGTCTCGGGATACATCACGCCGGTCCAGTGCGGATCGAGCGCAACTGCACGGATCGCTTCCGCCAGCGGTGTACCGCCCGGCTCGCGCGTCAGTTCGTGACCAATATCGCGTTGCGCCAGCGTCGCCGCAATCACCGCCATCACTGTGCTCTTGCCGGCACCCTCGCCGCCTTCCAGCGTGATGAAACGACCGCGACTCATCGCAACTGGTACTCACGCACGGCACGGTTGTGCTCGGCCAGTGTCGCCGAGAACGCGTGTTCGCCATTGCCTTTGGCGACGAAATACAGCGCGTCGCCATCGGCTGGCCGCGACACTGCACGCAAGGCGGCATCACCGGGCAATGCGATCGGCGTCGGCGGCAGACCGAAGCGTGTGTAGGTGTTGAAAGGCGTGTCGGTTTCCAGATGGCGGCGCGTCAGGTTGCCGTTGAAACTATCGCCGATACCGTAAATCACCGTCGGATCAGTCTGCAACATCATCGGAATTTTCAGGCGCCGCACGAACACGCCGGCGATCCGTGGTCGCTCGGCGGCACGACCGGTTTCTTTCTCGACGATCGATGCGAGAGTGAGCAGTTCGTCGGCGGAGCCTAGTGGCAAGGTCGGGTCCCGTTCGGACCAGCGCTTGGCGAGTTGAGTCTGCATCGCTTTGTAAGCGCGTTTGAGCACATCAACATCTTTTTGACGACGCACGAACGAATAGGTTTCCGGCAAAAAACGTCCTTCCGGAAGAACGCCTTCGGCGCCGATACGCGTCATCACATCGGCATCGGAAAGACCATCCAGGGTGTGTTCAAGCTTCGACTCTTTTGCCAAAGCAATTCGCAATTCCTTGAAGCGCCATCCTTCGATGATCGTGAACTGATGATGGATCACGTCGCCATCGGCCATACGCTGCAGCAAGACGCGCGGTGTCACGATCTGGGTCAACGCATACTCTCCGGCGTGTAAGCCGTCGAGCACGCCCATCTCATGCGCAAGCATGCGCCAGTACCACCACGATGCGTCGTTTCCGGTCGCCGCCTTGATCTTGCGGACAATGCTGCGGAACGAGGTACCGAGGTTTACATCCAGCACCAACTCGTGCGTACCAAGCTGCATCGGTGTGTCAGCGAAACGTCGGTAGTCGCGATACAGAAAGATGCCGGCGACGATGCCGGCCAACAACAGCAGCAAGAACAGTCGCTTGATCGCGCGCATCTCAGGCGTCCGGCAGTCCGAGTTCGGGATGGAAAACATGCATCAGCGCACGTATGCCGTCGCGCTGCGCATAAATGCGTTCGCCCAGACGACATACCGGCACGATACCGCGTACGGCATTGCACAGGATCAGTGCGTCAGCATGGTTCAAGGCATCACGATGCATGACTTGCACCCTAGCCGAAAATCCGAGCGGCGGCGATTGCAACAGCGCCGCCCGCATCACCCCGGCGATCACACCCTGGCGTGCCGGTGGCGTGATCCAGTGACGGTCGAACAGCGCGAACACATTGGCCTGTTGCGCTGCACAGATGAAGCCATCGCGATCGCAGATCAATACATCGTGCATCGCTGCCGTCGGCGCAGCCAACACCTGATCGAGCCGCGACAGCGTCTTGATGCCAGAAATATCGCCGCCTGCAGTATCGCGATAGCTCAGGTCAAGCGTGATTCCGTCGCGATAGGTCGCGCTATCGACGGCCGCTGCCGCGTAGGCAAACACATACACATCGCAAACACTTGGCCAGACGCGCGCGTAGCCCCGCCCTTGCGCCTGCGGCACCAGCGCCAATTTGACGACGCCGGCAGCCAAAGTAGCCGTCTCACGTTCCAGCATCGACTCGATCGCCAGCCAGTCCGGTTCGCACAGATGCAGCGCCAAACACGCCGCGTGCAGGCGCTGTCGATGCAAGCGCCAGTTGCACAGGCGACCGGCGTGTGCACGTATCGTGGTGAATGCGCCATCGCCGTAGTGCGCGGCGCGCGAGTCCAGCGGCAATGCGCTGATGCGCTCGCCATTGCAGAACGCGGCGATCATTCCGCCTCCGGCATCAATGCATTTACGAGACCACGCGCCTTGGCTCGGGTCTCTTCAAGTTCGCGCTGCGGATCAGAGTCGGCGACGATGCCCGCACCCGCGCGGAATTCGATGCAATCGGCGGTCATTGTCAGACTGCGGATCAGGATGTTCAGATCCATCTGCCCATCGGCTCCGAGATATCCAAGCGCGCCGGTATAGAAGCCACGACCTTCGCCCTCGAGTTCGGCAATGATTTCCATACAGCGTACTTTCGGACAGCCGGTGATGGTGCCGCCCGGAAACACCGCACGCAGGGCATCCACCGGGCCCAGGTCCGGGCGCAGCTGAGCACGCACATTCGAGACGATGTGGTGCACGTGGGCATAACTTTCGACCGTCATCAGTTCGTCAACGACCACCGAGCCGGGCACGGCGACGCGACCAAGATCATTGCGTTCGAGGTCGATCAGCATGATGTGTTCGGCGCGCTCCTTGGGATGCCCGATCAGCTCGCGCATGCGCTCGCGATCGTCATCGCCGGCGAAACGTGAGCGCGTGCCGGCGATCGGACGCGTCTGCAGCAGGCCGCCGCGCGCCGACACCAGTCGCTCTGGCGACGAACTCGCCAGCGCCCAACTGTCCCACTGCATGAGTCCGGCAAACGGCGCCGGATTGGACTCGCGCAGCGCTGCATAAATTGATGCGACATCCAGCGTAGGCGGACGAACTGCGCGCCATGCCCGCGACAGATTCACCTGGAAGACATCACCCGCTGCGATGTAGTCGAGCGCGCGTGCCACCGCCGCCAGATATCGTTCGGGCGCATCCTCGGCCAGATACCTGATCGCACGCCGCGGCAAAACTGCGGCATGCGCGCGGAGCACATCGACCGCAACCTGCTCGAACAAGTCCTCGTGTCCGGATTCACCGACCACGAAGGCACGGCCGCGTTCGCGGTCGCACAACACGGCCACCGGCGAGCGCACTGCGAGCGCACGTGGCAACGACAATGCGGCTCGCGGCAACTGCAATCGCGACTCAATCTCGGCGGCCAGTTCATAGCTCAGCAGCAAAGCGAAGCCGCCGTGGAAAGGCAAATCATCCGATACCGGATCGACCGCGATCGCACGCTGCCATCCGGCCAGTGCTTCGAGGAAGCCGCCATGCCCGCCATGTGCGCCGACTAGCCGGCCGTCTGCCTGTGCAAGCAAGTACTCACCATTGCTTACGAACAACAAGTCGTAGCGTGCACCGCCACCGCCGCTGGCAATCGATTCAAGCAGAACCGGATAGCGCGTAGCATCAGCCGCGTGCAACGCCAGCAGGTCGGGGACGCGCGGCAACTCGCGAATCAGCCTCATGACGACACGACGCCGATCAGAGCTTGCGCATCACCAGGCTTGCGTTGGTACCGCCAAACCCGAAGCCGTTGCTGATGGCGACCGAAATTCGTTTCTGACGCGCGACGTTCGGCACGTAGTCGAGGTCGCAACCATCACCCGGATGATCGAGGTTGATGGTTGGCGGAATGATGCCGGTATGCAGGGCCATGGCAGTGAAGATTGCCTCGACGCCACCGGCGGCACCCAGCAGGTGACCGGTCATCGATTTGGTCGAACTGACCATGGTTCGGTACGCGTGTTCGCCGAGCGCGCGCTTCACCGCCAAGGTCTCGGCCTGGTCGCCAAGCGGCGTCGAAGTGCCGTGCGCATTCAGGTATTCGATCTGGTCGGCATTGACGCCCGCGTCTTTGAATGCGGCAGCCATACAACGTGCCGGACCATCGCCGTTCTCGCTTGGCGCGGTCATGTGGTAGGCGTCTGAACTTGCGCCAAAACCAGCGAGCTCGCAGTAGATGCGCGCACCGCGTGCTTTCGCCGCTTGGTATTCCTCCAACACCAGAATGCCGGCGCCATCGCCCAGCACGAAGCCATCGCGGTCGCGGTCCCAGGGGCGCGAGGCACGGGTCGGGTCGTCGTTGCGGGTGGACATCGCCCGCATTGCGCAAAAGCCTGCCACCGAGGTCGGGGCCGAGCCGAATTCGGCACCACCGGCAACCATCGCATCGGCGTCGCCGTATTGAATCAGGCGCATCGCCATGCCGATCGAATGGTTCGCGGTAGCGCACGCCGACACTGCCGAGAAGTTCGGTCCTTTCAGACCCTTCAGAATGCACAACTGGCCGGAAACCATGTTGATGATGGTTGAAGGTACGTAGAACGGTGAGACCCGGCGTGGACCACCCCTGTCCAGCGTCAGCGTGGTTTCCTCAATGCCTCGAATGCCCCCAATACCCGATCCGATGATGGTGCCGATGCGTTCCGCATTGGCGTCAGTGATCTCCAGACCCGAGTCCTGTAACGCCATGATCGCGGCGGCCAATCCGTAATGGATGAATGGGTCCATCTTCTTCGCATCCTTCGCCGACACAAACTGGGTCGGATCGAAGTCGCGCACTTCACCAGCGATTCGCGTGTTGTAGGCGCTGCAATCGAAGCTGGTGATCGGACCGATGCCGGAGCGGCCGTTCGAGATGTTGTCCCAGGCCTGCGCGATGGAATGACCGACCGGCGAGACGATGCCCATGCCGGTAACGACGACGCGACGCTTCTGATTCATGGCTCACTCCGCAATGCTGGGGTCAGTAACACGATCTGCAAAAACGCAAACTGCGCCTCAAGGGCGCAGTTTGCGTCGAACGCTCAAGCCGATCAGGCCTTGACGTGCGCCTTAACGTAATCGATCGCCATCTGCACGCTGGTGATTTTTTCGGCGTCTTCATCAGGGATTTCGCACTCGAATTCTTCTTCGAGGGCCATCACCAGTTCAACCGTATCCAGCGAGTCGGCGCCGAGATCATCGACGAACGTGGCGTTCGCAGTGACTTCGTCTTCCTTCACGCCGAGCTGTTCAACGACGATCTTCTTGACGCGTTCTTCGATGCTGCTCATTGCTTTGAAACCTCCGAGAGAGAAAACCTCGGAAAATGTCCGAGGTCGAAAGCGGCGCGCATTGTAGAGCAAAGATTCGGGTTTGGCTCAAACACACGTTGGAGCGATACCGTATGGTCGATCTTTGATCCAATGCTCACACCATATGCATGCCACCGTTGACGTGCAGCGTTTCGCCGGTGATGTAGGCGGCCATCGGCGAAGCCAGGAATAACACCGCATTGGCGATGTCCTCGGGCGCACCGAAGCGACCCAGCGCGATCGCATCCATCATCGCTTTTTTATTGTCTTCCGGCAGCGCCTTGGTCATGTCGGTTTCAATGAAGCCGGGCGCGACCACATTGACGGTGATGCCGCGGCTGCCGATCTCCTTGGCCAACGACTTCGAGAAGCCGATGATGCCGGCCTTGGCGGCGGCATAGTTGGCCTGCCCGGCATTGCCCATCACGCCGATCACCGAGGCGATCGAGATGATGCGGCCCTTGCGCGCCTTCATCATGCCGCGCATGGTTGCTTTCGACGTGCGGTAGATCGAACTGAGATTGGTGTTGAGGATCGCCTCCCAGTCCTCGTCCTTCATGCGCATCAGCAAGCCGTCACGGGTGATGCCGGCATTGTTGACGAGGATGCCAATGGGGCCGAACTCCTTGGCGACCGATTCGACCAAGGCGTCGACCGATGCGCTACTGCCGACATCAAGCACGCGACCGACGCCGCCGCGCTCTGCCATGCGCTGATTGATCGCCACCGCGCCAGATTCGCTGGTAGCGGTTCCGATGACTTTGGCGCCGGCAGCGGCCAGCGTGTCGGCGATCGCGGCACCGATGCCGCGGCTGGCACCGGTGACGAGGGCGATCTCGCCGTGGAGATTGATTTGCATGGTCATTCGTCCTCAGGTCCAGTCCGTACGGGCGGCATCAAGCTCGGTGGCAAGCGCGCGCCCATCGAGTGCCTTGTCGATGCGCTTGGTCAGTCCCGCCAGCACCTTGCCCGGACCACATTCACCGATGCGCGTCACGCCGCGCGCGGCGAGCGCCTGCACGCATTCGGTCCAGCGCACCGGAAGGTAAAGCTGACGCACCAGTGCATCCTGGATTGCACTGATCGACTCATGCGCCTGCGCATCGGCGTTCTGAATCACCGGACGATCTGGCAGCACCCACGCCAGCGTCTGCATCCTGGCACGCAGTGCTTGCGCTGCCGATTGCATCAACGCGCTATGCGACGGAACCGACACTGCCAGCTTGATCGCTTTCTTGACGCCACGTTCTGTGAGCAACGCGATGCAACGATCGACCGCATTGGCGTGACCGGCGATGACGGTCTGCCCAGGACTATTGTAGTTCGCCGGCGCGACAACCTGGCCTTGCGCGGCATCGGCGCAGGCCTGCGCGATCACCGCATCGTCAGCCATCAGAATCGCAGCCATGGCGCCGACGCCAGCAGGTACCGCGCTTTGCATCAAACGGCCGCGTTCACGCACCAAGGCAGCGCCATCGGCCAACGACAGCGAACCCGCTGCGACCAGCGCCGCATATTCGCCGAGGCTGTGCCCCGCGAATACCGCCGGTTGTGCACCGCCGCGTTCGACCCAGACGCGCCACACCGCGACACCGGCAGCGAGCAGTGCCGGTTGCGTGACCTCGGTCCGATTGAGTTCGTCCTCGGGACCGTTCTGGCTGATCGACCAGAGATCCAGGCTGCAGCCTTGGCCGGCTTCATCGAAGGTTGCCTTGACGGTCGGCGATTGCGACGCGAGTTCCGCCAACATGCCAAGCGACTGCGAACCTTGGCCGGGAAAGACGAAGGCGAGATTGTCGAGCATCAGATTTCCTCTGTTCGTGATGCGCGCGACAGGCCGCGTGGCGTTCAGAACCGGACCAGCGCCGAGCCCCAGGTGAAACCACCACCAAAAGCTTCCATCAGCACCAGTTGCCCTGGCTGGATCATTCCGCTACGCACCGCGTGATCGAGTGCCAGCGGCACCGAAGCAGACGAAGTATTGCCGTGCTGGTCAACGGTCACGACGACGCGATCCATCGGCATGTCGAGGCGCTTCGCCGTCGCGGTGATGATGCGCAGATTGGCCTGATGCGGCACCAGCCAGTCGATGGCGGACTTCTCCAACTGGTTCGCGGCCAAGGTTTCTTCGACGACGGCGTCGAGCGTCTTCACCGCAACTTTGAATACATCGTTACCGGCCATCATCACGCGCACGCCAGCGTTCTTCTCGTCGAGTTTGAAGCCCGCAGAGACGCCGACCGGGTTGTACAACAACGCTTTGTGCGCGCCATCGGCGTGCAGGTGCGTCGACAGGATGCCGGGCTCATCCGATGGTTTGAGTACCACGGCACCAGCACCGTCACCGAACAGCACGCAGGTACCGCGGTCGGACCAGTCAAGCATGCGCGTCAGCGTTTCGGCGCCGATCACCAGTGCGCACTTGGCCGCACCCGAGCGCACGAATTTGTCTGCCGTCGACAGTGCGAAAATGAAACCCGAACATGCGGCGTTGATATCGAATGCGGCACAACCATTCGCGCCGATACGATGCTGCACTAGGCACGCGGTACTCGGAAAAATGATATCCGGCGTGGTCGTGCCGACGATCAGCAGGTCGATGTCTTTGGCCTGCACGCCGGCAGCATCCATCGCCCGCTTGGCGGCTTCAACGGCGAGGTCGCTGGTGGTTTGACCTTCGGCAGCGACATGGCGCTGGCGAATGCCGGTGCGCTCGCGGATCCATTCGTCATTGGTGTCGACCAGCTTT
>Ga0073899_10000149_pt1 | contig 62200 bp, 59 predicted proteins | sample KloWWTmetaKNB5Ph_FD_88975 | JGI IMG/M metagenome (GOLD analysis project Ga0073899, IMG submission 88975) | Active sludge microbial communities from Klosterneuburg, Austria, studying microevolution and ecology of nitrifiers - Klosterneuburg... | ecosystem: Engineered > WWTP > Aerobic digester >... | reverse complement strand
TCGACCCCTTTGCCGTCAACATTGCGCGGCTGCGGCTGTGGCTCTCGCTGATCGTGGAGTATGAAGGGGAGACGCCGCCGCCGCTGCCCAACCTCGATTTCAAGATCGAGACGGGTGACAGCCTGACGGCGCCCAGCCCGGCCAGCCTGGAGCCGGACATGTTCCGCGACCAGCAGGTGCGCGAGTACTTCGAACTCAAGAGCCGCTTCTTGCAGGCGCACGGCGGGCAGAAGGTGGAACTGCGCCGCCAGATCGACGCCGTGCGGGCGCAGATGCGCGCGTGGGCGCACACGAGCGGGCGGGTCGATGGCTTCGACTGGGTGGTGGAGTTTGCCGAGGTCTTCGACGGGCCGGATGGGCTGGGGCTGACGGTGAGCGGCGCGGCGGCGCAGATCGTCAACACGACGGCGGGGCAGATGGAACTGGCGGGCGAAGCGGCGAAGCATGGCGGCTTCGACGTAATCCTGGCCAACCCGCCCTATGTGCGCCAGGAATTGCTGGGCGGCGAGTACAAGGCGCAACTCAAGGCCATCTATCCCGAAGTGTACGCGGGCGCCGCCGATCTCTACGTCTACTTCTATGCGCGGGCGCTGCAACTGGCGCAACCGGGCGGCATGGTCGTCTTTATCAGCTCCAACAAGTTCATGCGGGCCGGCTATGGCGAAAAGCTGCGCAGACACTTGACGAGCACGACGACGCTGCGCGCCGTCATCGACTATGGCGACCTGCCGCTCTTCACCGCGACGGCCTATCCGTGCATCGTCGCCACGCGCAACCAGCCGCCGGCAGGGCAGAGCACGGCGCAGGTGCTGGTGCTCGACGCCATGCAGGATGTGGAAAAGACGGGCGAGGTGATGCGGCAGCGGGCGTGGCCGATGGTGCAAAGATCGCTGCGTGCGGATGGGTGGGCGTTGGAGCGGCCGGAGATATTGGCGCTACTGGACAAGTTGCGTAATGCCGGAAAGCCGCTTATCGAGTATCTACAAGGAAAGCTCTACTTTGGCATCAAAACAGGGTTGAATGAAGCATATGTTGTTGACGAACAGACGATGCAAGAATTGATAGCTGCACACCCATCTTCAAAAGACGCGCTTGTGCCATTCTTGCGCGGACGCGATGTCAAGCGATGGGATGTGGACTATCAAAGCCGTCATCTGATCAAGATCGAGTCGTCGGCTAACAAGCGCCATCCGTGGTCGGGCAAGGGTAAGAAGGCAGCCGAAGAGATATTCAGGCAGACTTATCCCGCCATCTTTGCGCACTTTGAACCGTTCAAAGAGGCGCTGAAAAAGCGCCAGGATCAAGGTGAGTATTATTGGGAGTTGCGATCCTGCACCTATTGGGAAGAGTTTGCCAAGCCGAAGATCATCTATCCAGATATCGCGCAGCGTCCCGAGTTTTCGCTGGATGATCAGGGCTATTATCTGGTCAATACGCTTTACTTCGCCCCCATCGATGATCCCTTTCTGCTTGGCTTGCTAAACAGCAGCTTGATGTTCTGGTACTACACCAAGATCAGCCCGCAGATCCGCGGCGGCTTTGTTCGTTTCTTCACGCAGTACGTCGAACAGTTGCCCGTGCCCGACGGCAAAGAGCGCGCCGAGATCGCTGCGCTGGTGCAGGCGTTGCTGGCGCGCAAGGCGGCGGGCGGGGATGTGGCGGACCTGGAGGCGGCGATCGATGGGGCGGTGTGCCGGTTGTTTGGGGTGGGGGCGGGGGAGATTGGGATGGTGGAGAGGCAGAGAACCGGCACGCGCCAGTAGCGACGCCGATTAATTGATCATTCACGATGAAGGATGCGTATATGCCCTCAACTCGTAACGACAAACCGCGGCTAGCATATCGCTATCTTTGCGGAGCTGAAGAGGCCGGCCGATCTTTCAGTGCCGACGATATTGCAGCTGCGGTTGGTTGGTCGGTAGGGTCTTGCCGCACCTACATGTCAAAGCGGTGGCACTTTTTGCTTAGGCAGGTAAGCAAAGGACAGTACCGCGCAGATGGCATAAAGCGTCTGTCAGAAGATGCGTTTCTTCGACTACAGGCCCAACGAGTTGATCCTGATTCTATAAGCTTGCGCCCACGATTCACACCGGAAGTGGATGCATTGCTTGACAAGAGCAGGGAGGCAGCTCTGCTTGGCGTGCAAATATACAACAACCCGCTAATCTCATTTCGCACACCCGGCTACATTGTGCAGATGATCATCGCGCATACAGCGCTCTTTCATGCTGTTTTTGAACGCAACGGTGTCTCTTACTGGTACAACAAACCGGATGGCTCGCCAGAGATCATTGATGGCGATAAGAGGGCCTGGGATATTACCAAATGTCTGCAAGAGTATTATCCCACACGTACACTGCCAGAGGTTGAGAACCTTCGCGCTATGATTGCCATTCGCAATAAGATTGAGCACCGATTTGTACCACAACTTGACGCCTTATTCTCAGGGAAATGCCAGGCGTTGCTCATGAACTATGAGCAGATCCTCGTGAAGGAATTTGGCGACTATTTTGCTCTTGGCACAAATCTGGCCCTGGCGCTGCAATTTTCTGCCTATAGTACAGATCAACAAGCGGTACTGCGCAAAGCACAAAGTAGAGAGTACGAGGCAGTACGAAGCTTTGCAGAACAGTATGATGCAGCGCTTGACCCTGACATCGTGAAAGACCTTCGTTACTCGTTTCGGGCTTTCCTGATTCCGAAGATTGGCAACCATGCTAAATCGTCAGATGTGGCGATTCAATATATCAAATACGATCCAGACAAGCCTGAAGAGATGGCAGAGTACGAAAAGCAGATCGCGTTGATCCGCGATAGACAAGTGCCTGTTGCTAATTTAGGGATGTACAAACCGTCGCAAGTGGCCACTGAAGTATCGCGTAGAACTGGGATTAAGTTTTCTATCAGCAACCATACAAGTGCGTGGAAGCTTTACGAAGTCCGTCCCCGTGACAAGAAAGCACAAGGATGTGACACCCAATACTGTCAATTTGATGAACCCTTCCAGACATTCATTTATACCGAAAAGTGGGTCGAGTTCCTTTGCAAAAAGGTCGCGGAACCATCAGAGCTAGAGCGCATTCGGAACTACCGTGATTGATTTTGGTCTCAACTAGTAACGACCTCAAACGCGCTCGGCTGTATTGGGAGGAATATCTGAGCCATGCATAGCTATCGCACACTCGATGATGTCACCGTCGAGTACTTTGCCCAACATCCCGAGGAGATCGAGTCGTATCTCAACGAGCGCTTTGCCGAATACGCCGTGGATGGCGATGCGGCGGCGCTGCTCGCCGCGCTGCGCGTGATCGCGCGCGTCAAGGGGATTTCGTCGCTGGCCGAGGCGATCGGCATGACGCGCCAGGGGCTGCAAAAGGCGCTGTCGGCCAAGGGCAATCCCCGCCTGGACACCATCAATGCGATCATGCGGGCCATGGGCTATCAACTGCTGCCCCATCGTATTGAGAATAGCGCGGTGTGATGGGTTTCCCTCTGGTAGGCACGCGCCGGGGCTGAACTCGCCAGGAGGCTGGGACGCAGCGCGGGCGGGCGCGTGTCGGGTTGTGATAGAATAAGATGGAAAGTAGCCTAAGGTCTCTGACTGAACGATATTGACAGTCTCGGACAACCCGGCAATAGCAGCCTGATGGCAGGAGCAAGCAAGCGCATGGACGCGGAGCGCGAACAATTCACCACATCGCTTACGTTGGCCGAGGTAGAGGTGTTGATCCGTCGCGCCGTCAAGGAGGCCGTCCACGAGGAGTTCGCGCGCGTGCTGGCATGCCTGTCCAATTCTGACATCGAAGGGCAGCAAGCGCCGGTTGAAGGGAAACTGGCGCGCCACGTGCGTGGGGTTGCCGAAGCACAGGTCGAGGATGATCGCTATCGCGTACAGGCGGAGAACGAGAACATCCCTCGAGCCATTGCTGTCGCCGTGGGACCTGGCCCCCAATCAAGCGAAGAGAAGGCATTCTACGACGCGCTGCTTGCCGCCGGACTTATCAACGAAGTGAACCGGATAGTGAGAAGTAGCCTGCCCGAGTACCGGCCGATCCCCGTGACAGGTGCCCCGGTTTCAGAGACGATCATCGCGGAGCGTCGGTGAGTGGCCATCTATTATCTGGATAGCAGCGCCCTCGTCAAACGATATATTGCTGAAACAGGGTCGAATTGGGTGCTCAATCTGTTCGCTCCTGCAACCAGACACACGATTTTCATTGCGGCGATTGCCCCGGTGGAAATCACAGCGGCTATCATGGGGCGTGCGCGTGGTCGAAGCATTCCGATGGTAGATGCCAGTGCGGCGTGCGAACAATTCCAGCTTGACGCGTCCATTGACTACCAAGTTGTGGAACTCACCAAAGAGGTTCTCGCCTTGGCGGTAGCGCTTGCCGGACGGCGCCCGTTGCGCGGCTACGATGCCGTACAGTTGGCGGCTGCGCTTGCGGTCAATCACATCGGTGTGGCAAGCGGGCTGCCGCCGCTCACCTTTGTATCGGCTGATGCCCGGTTGAATCAGATTGCAGGCGATGAGGGATTGCCGGTCGACGACCCGAACCAGCACCCGTAAACGACATCTTGTCCACATGCCCCTCGACATCATCGACAACCAGAGCATCAAACTCGCTGACAGCATCCGCTCGATGCCGCCGCGCAGCGCGGCCGCGCATTTTGCGGCCGGCTGTGTTGGGAGGAGTATCAGGGCCATGGCCGGGTGACGCCCTTTGAGCGTCCTGGAGTTGTCGCTACTGATGCCGGATGCGCGCACGGTGGCCTGTGGTAAAATGGGGCGAATGAATGGAGTGCTACCGGCGCACGATCTCGGTGCATGGCTGGCCTCCAGTGTTCATGAATATTAGCCGTCGTTGTTGGGGGCGTCGTGCCTGATTTCGAATTCTCTGCGCACACGAAGGAAATGTTGAAGGAGCGCAACCTCGCAGAAGAATGGGTCTGGCGCACCCTTGACGCACCGGACAAGAAATGGCGTGGCGATGACGGCAATGTGCACTACACAAAGCGAATTCATGAACGCGATGGACGTGTGCTGCGCGTCGTGGTCAATGCAGATGTGCAGCCGAATCGAGTCGTGACGGTCTTCTTTGATCGGCGCCTGCGGCAGAAAACGGAGAGTACGCAATGAGACTCAAGATCGACACGGAAAATGATACCCTCTACCTCCGTCTGGATGAGGCGGCAATCATTGAATCTGAAGAAGTCCAGCCGGGCGTCATCCTGGATTATGACAGCAATGGGCGCGTCATCGGCATCGAGTTGCTGTCGCTCAGTTTGCGCACTACGCCAGAAAAGCTACGGATGCTCCAGTTTGAGACGGTGGGTTGAAGAGGGGCAGCGGTTTTCGAGCATGAGGGAACGGTGGAGAGTATGACGGAAATAGCCCCTCGCATTGTTGTTGACCCGACTGTGCGCTTCGGCCGGCCGGTGATCCGTGGCACGCGCGTGCCGGTGGCGCTCATTGGCGCCAGGCTGGCCGCCGGCATGGACGTCGCAGAGATGATGGCCGAATACGACCTGACAGCGGAAGATGTGCAGGCGATGCTGCACTATCTCGACTATCTGCACATGCAAAAGGTCAAGGAGCAGCAGCCGGCGCGCCTGAAGCTGGCGGAAGTCAAGGCGGCGCTCGACTTCGATTAACTGCAACACGACCTGCCACCCTACACGCGCAATCCCATATGCCACACGACATCATCGACAACCAGACCATCAAACTTGCCGACAGTATCCGCACGATGCTGCCGCGCAGCGCGGCCGCGCACTTTGCGGTCGGCTATTTCTTTCTCTCCGGGCTGGAGGCGGTGGCCGACGTGCTGGGCAACGTGCGCAAGCTGCGCCTGCTCATCGGCAACACGACCAATCGTGAGACCATCGAGCAGATCGCCGAGGGCTACCGCCGGCTCGATGCGGTGCAGCGCGACCTCGACGCCATGGCCTATCCCAAGCGCACCGAGCAAGCGGAGCGCATAGCGGCCACAGCCGCGGCCATCGGCGAGAGCGTGGCTGCTATGCAACAGAGCGATGCGGCCCAGGATCTGGTGGGTGCGCTGGTGCGCCTGATCGAGGAAGAAAAGCTCGAAGTGCGCGTCTACACCAAAGGACGGCTGCACGCCAAGGCGTATATCTTCGACTACGGCACGGTCTACGACGCCGCGCATAATCCGCTGCCATTGGTGGAGAATGGCATTGCCGTCGTCGGGTCGAGTAACTTCACGCTGAGTGGCATCACCCACAACACCGAGCTCAACGTTGTCGTGCACGGCAACGAGAACCATGCCGTGCTCAAGGAATGGTTCACAGCGCTGTGGGATGAATCGGAAACGTTTGACGCACAGTTGCTGCAGGAGTTGGCGGCCTCGTGGCCGCTGGCGCAAGTTACCCCTTACGAGCTTTATCTGCGCACAATCTACGAACTGGTGGGCGATCGTCTCGACGGCGAGGAAGCCGCCGAATTTTTGTGGCAGAGCGAGATACTTGAAGTGCTGGCCGATTTTCAATATCGGGCGGTGCAGCGTGCGCGCAGCATGATCCGCCAGTATGGTGGCTGTTTTGTAGCCGACGTGGTGGGTCTGGGCAAGAGCTACATCGGCGCGGCCATCGTCAAGCACTTCGAGCGCAGCGAGCGTGCGCGGCCGCTGATTATCTGCCCCGTGCCGCTGGTGGAGATGTGGGAACATTACAACGAAGTCTACGAACTCAACGCGCGCATCGTGCCTATGAGTATGTTGATGGAAGGCGAGCACGGCGTCGATCTGCTCGGCGACGAACGTTATCGCGACCGCGACTTTGTGCTGGTCGATGAGAGCCACAACTTCCGCAACCCCGACACCCAGCGCTACCACGTCTTGCAGAGCTACCTGCAGGATCGCACGCGGCGCTGCGTGCTGCTCACCGCGACGCCGCGCAACAAATCGGCGTGGGACATCTATCATCAGTTGCGCCTCTTCCTGCCCAGCGACATCACCAACCTGCCGGTGGACCCGCCCGACCTGCGCGCATACTTCAAGGGGATCGAAGCTGGCGAACGCCAGTTGCCGCCGCTGCTGACCAACATCCTGATCCGGCGCACGCGGCGCGACATTCTGCGCTGGTATGGCTATGACGCCGAGACGCACCAGCGCGTCGACCCTGCCAACTTTGCGCCCTATCTGCGCCACGCGCGCCGCGCCTATGTGCAGGTAGGCGGCAAGGCGCAATTCTTCCCGCGACGGCGGCTGCAAACCATCGATTACAGCATCGAGGCGACCTACAACGGGCTGTACGAACAACTGCGCGACCGGCTGGGCGCCAGCCGGCTCGACGCACTGGACGACCGCCATCTGCTTTATGCGCGCTACGGGCTGTGGCGCTACGTCAAGCCGGCCTATCAGAAGCAGGCGCCTTATAGCGAGTTGCAGCGCGCCGGCGTCAATCTGCGCGGGCTGATGCGCGTCTCGCTCTTCAAGCGGCTGGAATCGAGCATCGAGGCCTTCCGCCGCACGATCGGGCGCATGGCAGGCTCACATGCGGCCTTTCTGGCCGCGCTCGATGCCGGGCAGATCGCGGCGGGCGAGCGCGTCCAGCGCATCCTCTATGAGTCGGATGACGTGGACGAGCGCGATCTGCTCGATGCGCTCGATGCGCTCGACCAGCGCTATGCCATCGAAGCCTTCGACGTGGCGCGGCTGCGCGCCGACGTCGAGCATGACATCGGAATCCTGCGCGAGATTCTGGCGTTGGTTGCGCCCATCGATGCCGGCCAGGATGACAAGTTGCAGACGCTGCGCCGCTGGCTCGATATTGGCGTCGATGGCAGGGCGCCGCTGGCCGATGAAAAGTGCCTGATCTTTACGCAGTATGCCGACACCGCCGCGTATCTTCATGCCGAACTGAATCCCAAAGGCTTGCAGCAGATCGCGACCATCTATGGCGACGACAAGCGCAAGGGCAGCATCGTGGCCCGCTTTGCGCCCAGGGCCAACGCCGACCAGAAGCCGGCCGGGCCTGAAATTAATCTTCTGATCGCCACCGACGTGCTCAGCGAAGGGCTCAACCTGCAAGATTGCAGCCAGGTTATCAACTATGATCTGCACTGGAACCCGGTGCGGCTGATCCAGCGCTTTGGCCGCATCGACCGCATCGGCTCGGAGCACGATGAGATCTGCGCCTACAACTTCCTGCCCGAAACCGAACTGGAGAAGCAGCTCGGTCTGCACGACAAGCTGCACCGGCGCATCCAGGAGATCCACGACACCATCGGCGAGGACGCCAAGATTCTCGACCAGAGCGAGCAGATCAACGACGAGGCATTTTACGCCATCTACCAGGGGCAGGCGGGCGATCTGGAGGAAAATGATGAGGGCGAGCTCGTCGATCTGACCGAAGCGGAAGAGATGCTGCGCCAGTTCAAAGAAACCGAGCCCGATGCGTTCAAGCGCATTGCCGGGCTGCGCGATGGCGTGCGTTGCGGTCGACAGATGGCGGGACAGGAGGGCGCCATTGTGCTCTGTCGCGCTGAGAACTTCCGCCAGCTTTACCAGGTTGATGCTGCGGGCGTGGTGGTGACGCGCGACATCGGCCGCATCCTCAAGCTGCTGCAATGCGAGCCCGACACGCCGGCCATACCTGTGGCCCGCGCTCACAATCGCCTGGTCTCAGGCGCCTTCGACCGCTTTGCGCAGGAGGTCGGCGCACGCTGGTCGGAGCAGAAGCACACGGTCCGGCTCACCGTCACCCAGCGGTACGTGGTGGAGCAGTTGCGTATCCTTTACGCGCAGTCGATCAGCACGGACATCCAACGCCAGATCACGCTGGTGGAACGTGGCTTTACCCAGCCGCTGACCCAAGCCGTCAAGAAAGAACTCAACCTGGTCAAACAGCGCGCATTGACCGGCAAGGAACTGTTGGCGGTGCTGGAGAATATCTACGTGCGGCACAACCTCGGCGCGCAGGCAGCCGGTGTGCACTTCGACGAGCGCCCGCCCACGCCGCAGATAGTTTGCAGTGAGTCGTTGGTTTGAGCAGCAGAACGTTGCTCATCGTTGCACCCACTTATCGATTTCATTAATCGCGCTAAATCGTGGCGGCAACCCTCACCGCATGTTGAATTGTAAGCTTCCCTTCATCACACGCTCCGCTCACCCCCTAGGCTAACACTGCCAGCAACGATACAGCCCTGGCAAAAAATCGACCACGGATTCAACGGATGAGGCGGCTTTCCACGGATGCACCCTGGAAAGCATCCGGTTTTTTCCGTCAAATCCGTCAAATCCGTGGCCTATGGACGCCAGGCTGAACAGTTCGGATCAAACAACCAATGAAGGGAAAAATTGATGGAGAACAACCGATTCGCCTATATCGCTGCGCTCATGGCGCTGCTCGCCATGCTGCTCACCGCTTGCACGCAGCCGGCGATGCCTGCCGCGGCCCCGGCTGCACCAGAATCTGAAACCACTGCGCCCGCCGGCGCGACCGCGGCCGGCGAGTTGATCGTATACACCTCGCGCGCGGAATCGCTCTTCAAGCCGGTGGTCGAAGCGTTCAACCAGACCTACCCCGATGTCAAGGTGACGCTGCTCACCGGCAGCAACGGCGAACTGGCGGCCAAACTGCTCGAAGAACGCGCCAACCCGCAGGCGGACTTGCTCGTCAACAGCGACACGCTGACGATGGAAAGCCTGGGCGAGCAGGGTCTCTTTGCGCCCAATGATTCGCCTGAGGTCGCGGCCGTGCCGGAAACCTACCGCGCCGCGGACGGAAGCTGGGTGGCGCTGACCTTGCGCCCGCGCGTCATTATGTATAACACCGATCTGGTGACGCCGGAGGAAGCGCCCAAAACCATGATGGATCTGACCGACCCGAAGTGGCAGGGACAGATCGGCGCGGCCGACAGTCGCAACGGTGCGATGGTGGCGCAGTTGGTGGCGATGCGCCATCTGCTCGGCGAGGAGGCGATGACTGCCTTTGTGCAGGGGCTGACAGCGAACGACACGCAATGGTTCGGCGGTCACACCGACGTGCGCAAGGCCGTCGGCGCGGGTGAACTGGCGATCGGGCTGGTCAACCACTATTACTACCACCTCTCCAACGCCGAGGGCGCGCCGGTCGGCGTCGTCTATCCCGACCAGAGCGAGGGGGAGATGGGGCTGATCGTCAACTCGACCAACGCCGGCATCATTGACGGCGCACGCCACCCGGAACTGGCGCGGCTCTTCGTCGATTTCATGCTCTCGCCTGCAGGACAGAAGGTCTACGCGGACCAGAACTTCGAGTATCCGGTCACGCCCGGCGTGGCGACCGCGGAAGGCGTGCCGCCGCTCAGCGACTTCAAGCTGGCCGACGTGACGCTCAAGACGATGTGGGACGAACTGGAGCCGGCGCAGCAGGCCGCACAGGCGGCGGGTCTGCCGTAACAGCAAGCACCCGGTGTGTTACAATCAGCACCTAACAAGGGCAGTCTGTCTGGTTGAATGGAGTAAGAAGCCATGATTGCGACCACCTATCCACATATCGCAGTCGACCACAATCACGTGCCGTACATTGCCGGCACGTCGATGAAGCTCGTCGAATTGATTCTGGACAACACGGCTTACGGCTGGAGCCCGGAAGAACTGCATTTCCAACATCCTTCCCTGAGCATGGGTCAGATTTATTCGGCGCTGGCTTATTACTGGGATCACAAAGAGCTGCTTGACGAGGAGATCGAACGGCGACTGGCAGCAGTCGATCATCTCCAGCAGACGCTGCCGCCGGCTCGACTTCAGGAACGTCTGCGCGCAAAGGGTTTACTGTAGATGGCGCTTGCCCTCTACATGGATCATCACGTCCCGCGCCAAATTACCCAGGGGTTGCGGCTGCGCGGCGTCGATGTTGTGACGGCCTATGAAGACAACGCCCAGGAACTGGACGATGCAGCGCTGCTTGCCCGTGCGACGGAACTTAACCGGGTTCTTTTTACACGCGATGACGATCTGCTCGTGCTGGCGCGCCAGTGGCAGCAACAAGGTCTCTTTTTCGCTGGAATTATCTATGCGCATCAGCTTCGCACTTCCATCGGCGCCTGCATCACGGACCTGGAATTAATTGCACGCGCAGGCGAAGCGGATGATATCGCCAGCCGCGTACAGTTTCTCCCACTGTAGGTGTGGCGCAATGACGAAACGGACGACATGAAAGGCAAATCTCCCTGGCCCCTGGCGCTTTTTGCGCTGGCGGTCAGCCTGCTGGCGGTGGCGCCGCTGCTCTATATTTTGTTCCGTGGCCTCAGCGCGGACCCGGGGACGTGGCAGCGGCTATGGGTGGGGCAGATGCCCGACCTGCTGCTGCAAAGCGCCGCGCTGCTGATCGGTGTGATTGCCTTCACGCTGATCCTGGGCATCGCCGCGGCGTGGTTGGTCGAACGCAGCGACCTGCCGGGGCGCCGTATCTGGCGCGTGCTGCTGGCGCTGCCGCTCGCCATCCCCGGCTATGTGGCCGCGATCTGCTACATCATCCTGCTGCGTCGCGGCGGCTTGCTCGACCGGCTGCTGATCGACTACGCCGGCTTTGCCCGCGGCGAGGTCCCGCTGCCGCCGCTCTACAGCCTGGGCGGCGCCATTCTGATCATCGGGCTGGTCACCTATCCTTACATTTATTTGCCCACGGCAGCCGCGCTGCGTTCCGTCGACCGTTCGCTCGAAGAAGCCGCGCGGATGTCCGGGCGCAGTGGCTGGCAGACCTTCCGCCAGATTGCACTGCCGCTGGTGCTGCCGGCGGTGGCGGGCGGCGCGCTGCTCGTCGGCCTCTACGTGCTGTCGGATTTTGGCACGGTGGCGATGCTGCGCTACCGCACCTTTACCACCGCGATCTACAACCAGTTCACCGGCCAGATTGACCGCTCCGGCGCCGCCATCCTGAGCATGGTGCTGATCCTGCTGGCGCTGCCGCTGCTCCTGGGCGAAGGCTGGTTCAGCCGCCGCCAGCGCCGCCTGACCTCCGACACGGCGTGGCGGCCGCGCCAACTGGCGCAGTTGGGGCGATGGAGGTGGCCGGCGCTGCTCTTTGTGGCGACCGTCGCGTTGCTGGCGCTGGGGCTGCCGCTGCTGGTGCTGGGCGGGCTGAGCATGCAGGGCTGGCTTTTCCCAACCGAGGCCGACCGCATCTGGGGCATCAACAACGAGGGCATTCTGACCTTTGGGTTCAACAGCCTGCTGGTCGCCACCAGCGCGGCGACCTTTGCCACCATCCTGGCGATGGGGCCGCTCTATCTGGCGGTGCGTTTTCCCAGCCGCGGGTCGCGCTTGCTGCTGACGCTGAGCCGCAGCCCCTTTGCGCTGCCGGGGATCATTATCGGCCTGGCCTTTGTGCTGCTGATCAACCGCTGGCTGCCGATTATCTACGGCACGATCTTTGCGCTGATCTTTGCCTTTATCTTCCGGCTGCTGCCGCAGTCGCTCTCGACGGGGGAGTCGGCGTTGCGCTCGGTGGCGCCGTCGCTGGAGGAGGCCGCGCGCACGATGGGCGTCTCGCCGGCGCGCACTTTCTGGCGGGTGACGCTGCCGGTGGCCGCGCTTGGGATTGCGGCAAGCTGGGCGCTGGTCTTTATCACCGCCATGAAGGAGCTGCCGACTGCTATCCTGCTGCGGCCGCCCGGCTTCGACACGCTGCCGGTGCGCATCTGGGCCGCGGCCAGCGAGAGCGTCCACACGCAGGCCGCGCCGCCCGCCTTTCTGCTCATCGTGCTGACGACGCTGATGCTGCTGCCGATCATGCACAGCCGCATGGGGATTGAGCGGGCGATGCAGGATAATGTTTGAATGAGATAGAAGAGATAGACCACGGGTGTAACGGATTTGGCGGATTTTCACAGATTAACGACTATCCGTCTTGATCCGCCTAATCCGCCGAATCCGTGGTCTATTGTTGTGTTGATAAAGCAGATGCCCAGGATGTCTATGCCTGATGCTTTGATTTCTGTGCAGGATGTGGTCAAACGGTACGGCGAGATCGGCGCGGCGGTTGCTGGCGTCTCGTTTGACGCGCCGCGTGGCGCGCTGGTGGCGCTGCTGGGGCCGAGTGGCTGCGGCAAGACCACCACGCTGCGCCTGATCGCCGGGCTGGAGACGCCCAACGCCGGCAGCATCTGGCTGGAGGGGCGCAAGGTCGCGGGCGACGGCGCCTGGTCACCGCCCGAAGCGCGGCGCGTCGGCATGGTCTTTCAGGACGGTGCGCTCTTTCCTCACCTGACGGTGGCGCAGAATATCGCCTTTCCCTTGACAACGCGCAATAGCCGTGCTCGCGTCGAAGAACTGTTGGCGCTGGTCGGCATGACGGGCTACGGCGAGCGCTACCCGCACCAACTGTCAGGTGGGCAGCAGCAGCGCGTGGCCCTGGCGCGCGCACTCGCCCCGGAACCCTCCGTCGTGCTGCTCGACGAACCCTTTTCACGACTCGACGCGGCGCTGCGCGTCTCGCTGCGCGAGGATGTGCGCGCCATCGTCAAACGCACCGGCGCCACCACCCTCTTCGTCACCCACGACCAGGAAGAGGCGCTGAGCATCGCCGATGTCGTCGTCGTCATGTTCGAGGGCAAAGCCGTGCAGGTCGGCGCGCCGCAGGAGATTTATACGCGGCCGGCCACGCGCCAGATCGCCACCTTTGTGGGCGACGCCAATCTGCTGCCGGGCCACGCCGAGGGGTTGATGGCCGAATGTGCGCTGGGCCGCATGATCCTGGCGACGCCGCAGCAGGGGCCGGTGGAGATCATGCTGCGCCCCGAAGCGGTGGAAGTGCGTGCGGTGCGCAGCGGCCGAGCGCGCATCGAGCGCATCCGCTACTTCGGCCATGACCAATCGCTGCACCTCTGTCTGCACGGCGGCGGCGAACTCACCGTGCGCAGCCTGCCGCGCCCGGATTTACGTGTCGGGCAGGAGGTGGATGTTTTTGTGCGCGGGGTGGTGGTGGCGTATCCGGTGGTTTGAGTTGTTGCGAATGTCATACTTTCAGCCATCCGGCGCGAATTGCAGCAACAACGGCTTCGGTGCGGTTGTTTGCAGCCAGTTTCGCCATCAGGTTCTCAACATGGTAGGCAGCCGTACGCTCAGCAATGTTGAGACGCTGGGCAATGGCGGCATTTGTCAACCCTTCTGCCAGTAGACGCAACACTGCCTGCTCCCTTTCCGTCGGCGCCCCCTTTGGTTCATTGGGGTCATGCGCCAGCCGAGCCAGATGCTGTGAGACAGAGGCGCTGAAGTAGGACTGACCCTGCGCCGTCGCTTCGACCGCCGCCACAATCACGCCCGGCGCTTCATTCTTGAGCACATAGCCCTGCACGCCGGCGATCAACATGCCACGGATATAGGAAAGTTCGTCGAATGCGCTCAAGGCCAAAATAGACGTGCGCCACTGCCGGCGGCGCACTTCACGCGCCACCGTGGGTCCATCGAGATCAGGAAGCTGACAGTCGAGGACGAGCACATCCGGCAGTAACCGTTCGAGTTGCTGGAGAGTCTGCGCGCCTGTATCGGCTTCTCCAACCACGCGGATGCGCGGATTTTGCTCCAGCAATGTGCGCATCCCGATCCGGAAGGGTGGATGATCGTCGGCAAGCAGGACGGAGATGGGCCGTTTTGGCTCAGCGAGGTCGGTTGGCTCGAAGGCGTCTTGTGTCATGCTGTGCATCATTTCTGTTGGAGAAGATCGTCGAACTCCTCGGCGGCGTAAAGCAACTGGCCCGGATGTCGCGCCAGGCTGAAGGCATCCCACTGATCATCGCCTGGCACAAGATCAAGAAACCAGCAGAGTGCGCGGAGCTGCGGTTCCTGATTGACCACGGCCAGCGCACTCGTCAGCCAGCCCGGTGGATAGTTCTGGGCAGGCGGCGAACTGGCGCTATCGGCAAAGGTATTGGTGGCGCTGATATAGCCAGGAAGTCCATGCGTGGAGGGATAGGCATTGACGATCGCAAGCCAATCTTGAAAGACGCGGAACCCAGCTTGAGCGCCATTCCAGTCCGGGCGTGGGAAATCCAGCCAGGGTTCATTGGCTGGCTGGTTGGGATCGAACTGTGGCGCGTCTGGCCGGCCCGGTGCATGAAGGGCAAAACCGTCGGGGCCAGCGTTGCCATAGCCCGCAGTGCTCTTATTGATCATACTCTGGTCAATTGCCCACACCAGCGTATTCATATAGTTGAGCCACGGTGCATCGATGGGCGCGACGCGTGCACCGTTCTGGTCGTCGATCCAGGGTCGCACGGCGCCGACAAGAACATTTGCGCTGGGCCAAACTGCGCGCAGGGTCTGTACTACATACATTATCCTGGTGATCCACCGGCTCGCCATAGCCGTTGAAGACGCGCGCGTACCATTCTGGAGAAATCAGACGATCGGGCGCAAGCTGGTTGCTGCTGTTGGCATTTGGCCCACTGCCGACAATAAAGGCATCGATTGTGCGTAGGCGCTCGTCCGTCGCCAGTCGCCTGACAAAAGCCAGATAGTCGCTGAGGGCAATATAGTCCTGCGCGGGCGGGAGCGTCTGCTGGTGCGCATCGAGTTTGCGCGCCAGCACGCGTAGCCCCTGGCGCGCGGCGGCCGCAACGCGCGCTGCCAGCGCATCGACGCTCCAATACGAATCTTGCCGGTCATCCGCCAGTTTCATGTAGGTGATGTCCACCACCCAGCCACTGCGATTGTGCCAGTTCCGTTCTGGATCTGCCATCACGGTGCAAAGTTTTGTCGCACGCAGATCGTCTGCGGCCTCCACTACTTCCTGCTCGGATGCAGCAAGGACAAGGCGCCCGCGCGTCCGGCACCCTGTGAGACAATCCACGTAAAAGAGAACTTCTGGAGAGGCGGACGCTGGCATGGCAAAGTTCCAAGACCAGGTCCAGGTGTTAAGCAGTGGCTGCTCCTCCCACCCCTGCAACAGCGCCGGTTCGCCATTGACCGTCAGCAGTACATGGCTCCAGGGCTGGCGGTCGGTCACAACAACGGTCACCGTTTCGCCGGCTTGGGGAACTGCTGGTGTGATCGTTATCTGCGGCCATAAGGGCGCATCGATTGGCTGCCCTGTCGTCACCATCACCTGCCCGGAAATCGGCAGTATCCAGTAGCCGGCAAGGATCAGCGCAATCAAAAGCAGCGGCCACACGCGTTTGATGCCTGATATGATTTTCCGATTCATGTGTGATGGCCTTGCCCCGCAATTGGCACTGTAAAGCTGACCGATGTCCCCTGCTTTCCTCGATCACTGTCTGGCTGGCGGCAAAATTGCTACTGATGTGCAGGTGACTGCCGTGTTGACGCAGAATTGCGCCAACAATCGCAAGGCCCAATCCACTGCCGGGTATGCTGGCAGGCGCGGCGCGATAAAAACGCTGCGTGAGCAACGGCAAATGTTCGGGTGGAATGCCGGGGCCATTGTCCTGCACCGAGCACTGGACGCCACCCACAACAGGCGTCAACGTCACCACGATTGTCTTGTTGTCGATGGCTTCTTTGCTGACGCCATATTTGATGGCGTTGTCCAGCAGATTCAGGAAAACTTGTTTCAACCGGTCTGGCTGCCCAAGCACGATGAGATGGGACGCCTGCACCGAAGTGACGATCGCCGCGCCAACCTGCTGCGCGCTGGGCGTCATCTGCGCCACCGCAGCGTCCACGACTTCAAGCAGATTCACCGCCTGGACATCCTGCTCGATCCCGTTTTCCAGCCGGCCAAGCTCCATTGTGTTCGCCACCAAACGCACCAGACGCTGCGTTTCGTCGCTCATGAACTGCAACGACTGCGCCTGCACTTCGGCGGGCAGCGTGGGGATGCGCAGAACCTCAATGTGCGTAGAGATCGTAGCCAACGGCGTGCGTAGTTCGTGCGACAGGCTGCTGAGCAGCAGGCGCGCTTCCTGCGCATTGACCAGTTGCGTCGTGACATCACGCACAGCCGCTATTCTGACGCCCTGTACAGAAGCAAGCCACCATTCCAGCGTAGCCTGATCGCCGCCGGCCGAGGGAGTCCGCAGCTTTCGCCATGCTGGCGTCATTTTTTCCTGGCTATCTTCCTCTTCGGTTGCAGCCCATGCTTGCTCTTGAACCATGCTCTAGACCGGTTCAGGAAGCGCAGTGGCATGCAGCAGAAGCGCCAGCAGCCGGCTTGCGGCCGGATTGATGTAGATCAGGCGGTTGGCGCCGGTAAAGAGAAGGATGCCGAGCGGACTACTTTCCAAGAGCGGCGTCAACAACTCAAGCGTATGACGCCAGCGAGAGCGAATCGCCAGCCGTCAAGTAACCGCGACAGTTATTGCGACTGTCGCGGTTAACAGAATGAGCAGGCCAAACAGCAGCCAGCGCAGGTCAAATACAAGCATAAGTGAGGCGCGGAATTCTTGGCTGTAACGGGTTCACCATCTGTTTCATTGCATCGTCAGTCTGGGTAATAGCTCCACCCTTGTGAAGCACAGTAGCTGTGGCTGGTGGTGGGCGACCCCACATAGTAATCTACATAGAACGCACATTCCGGCGAGTCCGTTCGATAACGAAAATAGGGCGCGAGCGCTTCGTTGTGGAAATTGTAGTCAATCAATGAGACGGGATATTCACCACTCGCCAGCTTCTCCTCATAGGCATAAGTCACAATGGCTGCTGCTTCATTCTGCAAATGCCACAAGCGAACCGTCAGCCAGAATTGATACGGGATAATCAGCAGCGCCAATATGAAAATGCCTACCACAGCAGCGTTTGGGTAGCGCAGTGCAAGTGCGATGAAGATAACATTCAATGCGATTGCGGCAAAATAAAGCGTGCGAAAAACCTCTCCCAGGGTGTAAAATGCCAGAAACGCACTGACAATCTCAAGACCGACAATAATGGACAGCAATAAACTATAAAGTGACCTGCACTGTACTTTACTTTCTCCCACAGTGTTTTCCTTTCATATAGCTCCTTGCCTATGACCTTGTGTCTGCTCCAGAAAATTGGTTGAACTCGAGTCGCATCAGGTTGGCGCAGGCTTCTGGGCAGACCAACCTAATCCCAGAAACCGCTGATCAGAAATAATGCGCCAATGCCACTACCGAGCATGGCGATCAGACTAACAACCGCAACCCTGCTGAGGATACCCAGCCTATTAGTTCGCGTCGGCCACCACCAGAGCATTGACAGCAGCGCCGCCATCGCTGTGGACGCCACTACACTGACCCCAGCAAATCGCAAAAAGACTGCTTCCGGCAGATTTTCAATCCAGTATTGCCTGCGCAGCGCATCAAGTTGCTGCGCTGACAGGGTAAGCGGTGCGTCCAGATAGGCGAACCATGGCACATGGACATGTCGCCAGCGAAAATGGCACGGCCAGCTCCGTTCATCGTAGGAGGCCTGGCACGACCCGTCGAAGTCGTCCAAAGGAGTGGCATGATTATGCGCGGCCAGAATCGTGAGTGGTTTGCCCTCAATTGGTATTGAACATTGGGAAGTATAGGCAGAAGGCTGGGGAGCCGGTATACAGTGAAGTCGCCTGCCCGAAATGTACATGATGCCTCCAGGCTTATCGTATGAGCCGATGCCAATGCCGTGAATATCCTGCTCGCTTGGACCGGGCGAGGCTCGCATCAGCGCAACTGCGATGACGCCTGCAACGACGAAATATAAACCGGCGAAAACAAAGAATAATCTTCGAGTCACCTTTTCTCCCCCACAACTCTCTGGTAGACCGTCAAAGATGACGACTGGCTTTCATTCTTTCACAAATCAAAATCTTCTGCCACGGCAGAAGGAACAGAACTTTTTTGTGGCTTTTTACAGGGGCAGGTTGCGTGAATTGCCAGGTCGGAGTGTACTGACGCAGCAGTCTTGGCTTGAGCCTTTTGTGCAACATTTCTCGCTCAGGATCATTGGGATTTGCAATTTGGAGTAAACCGATGAGGATTCTTGTCGAAAATAGCTGGGTGGGCGAAATTCCGGTTGGTTCAGCCGCCATCTGGCCCACCCCACTGCATAGCGACTCTTTAACAAAGCGAACTTCTGACGCAGAGACGCAGAAGTTCGCAGAGCAAGACAGAGGCCTTTGTCAAATCTCTGTGTTAGAGTAGGGCAGGCTCACTCCCACAATGCCGCCCAGGATTGCCAAGACTTTCTGGATCGGCGTAAACGTGCACCACTGTTTTTTCTCTTTAGTTGGGTGTGCTTCTTTAAGCGCTCAACTCGCAGCGCCTGGTTTCGGCGTTTGTTGCCGCACCAGGTACTCGCTCACACAGCGTGAAAACGCTTCAAAATCGTCGAGGTGATGCTGAATGTACTGGTAAAGTCGTTCGACGTCGATCTCCAGGTAAAGATGAACCAGCACGTTGCGGAACTTCGCCATTGCCACCAGACGTGCGGCAAGTGGTTGCGAGAGGACGCCGATCTCCGCCAGCTTTGGGAAGATGTCGCGATATTCGGTCGGAATGTCCGTGCCAGCTTCTGACAAGAGAATGGCGCCGATGTCCAAAGCGGACTGAATTGCCACCTGAAAGCCACGCTCGGCGGCAGCGTGAAGAAAGAAGGTGGCGGCAAATTCTTCGAGCGGCGCCTCACCCAGCTCGCGCAGTGCGTTCACGCTGTTGGCGATAACGCGCAAGCGCGCCACGATAGGGGTTGTGTCCATCGAACAATTCTCCTCGTCGTGCACGTTCCAGGATTGCCCGTTCGTGTCGTTCGATCACCGGCTTGAAGTCGAGATAGCGGCTGACCATATCGGCCTGGTAGAGGATACGTAGTTGATCGTCCCGGCAGAAGAGGAGTTGCCCGTCGCGCAGGACGCGATAGCGCAGCGCCAACGGCGCCTCATTCAAAATCACCACATCCACCGCTTCGCGATGCAACAGCCCCTGTAACTCATCGATCAGAGCCAGGCGAAGGTCAAAGCTCTGCTCACGTGACAGTGTTTGCTCTGCGAGCACGGCAATATCGACATCAGAATGCACCGTTGCGCGGCCGCGGCCGTACGAACCAAACAGATAGGCGACGAGCACAGTCGGTCGGTCGGCAAAATAATGCGAGAGGCGCTGCATTTCCTCGGCGGAAAGCGCGCCTGGATCGATAAAACTCATAGGCCCAGTATACCTGACAGCACAGTTTACCAAAAACGTTCCTGATCAACCTGCGCCGGCATGAGGCGCGCATAGCAGGAGAGGAGCGCAGAGGACAAAAACGAGGCAGGCGACAAGTAGAGACCCGCTCACCACCTGCCTCGCTGCTGATGTGAAGCTGCTACTCCCCCGCCACCAGCGCAGCAGTCTGTTTGCGCCCGAACAGAAAATAGCTGATCGGCCCGACATAGTTGACAAAGGCCGCCATCACCCACCAAGCCTTGCGCCCGCGGATCTCAGTCGCCGGCCGCCGGCGAATGTCGACCAACGCCGCGATCAGCAGGCTTACTTGGACGATTCCCAGCATAACGCCACCGGCCTTTTGCCAGGGTTCCAGACGCTTCCATGTTTTTTTCTGACTCATCGGAATCTCCTTTTGTGTAAAATGCACGCGCCTCCAGCATACCGCATTCCACTGTCGAATGCACCATCCACTGGGTAAGTCTGTTGTTGGTCGGAAGGATAGGAGAAAGGGGATATTTCTAGAACGTCATCAATTGCTCAACTCGAGCGCCGGCGCATAGCCCGGCGCCAGCGCCAGCGCGCGTTGCACGGCTGTGCGCGCGCCGTCAGCATCTCCCACCGCCAGCAGCGCCCGCGCGCGCCAGTAGTAGATCTCCTCAATGCTGTCTGTCACGCGGATGACCTCATCGGTCAGCGCCAGCACATCCTGCGCACGTCCTTCGGCCAGATAGGCTTCGAAGCTGTCAAACTGATACCAGAACATCCGCCAGGGCAGCCCGATCGCGCGTGCGCGATCAAAGGCCAGCGCCGCATCTGCGGTGCGTTCCTGCCGCGTCAGGCTGCTGCCGAGGTTGAACCAGGCAAAGGGATCGCTTGCGTCAAGCGCCAACTCTGCACGGGCGCGCACTTCGGCGTCCGTCCACATGCGCCCGGGCGTCACCCCAAAATCGGTCAACATGGCGGCGACCGTCGCTTCCTGCTCTGGCGGGTAGACCAGCACGAACGCGCGATTGAAGACCTTCCACCACGCCGCCAACTGCGCATAGTTCATGCGAATGCCTGCATAGTTCTCGGTGGAGACCAGCCCCGCCGAATCATAGGAATCATAGAGCGTCCATTGTTGCGCCGCATCGTCATAGCCAACCAGCAGCCGATAGTGACCCAGCCCACCGTTGGGTTCAGGTTCATGCCATGTTTCCAGCAGGACGGGCACGCCGTTGCTGACCAGTGTGCGCAGCAGGTCGTCGTTGCCGTTGACCAACTCCATGGCGCGATAGCCCTGATCCTGGGCGAACTTTACCAGTTCATACGGGCTGACGTTCTTGTCATCGGGAAAGGGGCGCAGCACCGCACCAATTGCGGCCTGGTCAAGCGGGCTGCCGTAGTAGCTCAGATTCATCGCCAGCGTCGCCGGCCCACAATTGTTCCAGGTCTGCCAGGCGTGATTGACGCCGGTAAGCAATGCCGCAGGTTGCGCTGGCGCATAACGGGGTAAGGGCGTGGCCGTGGGCATCGGCGTGTCAGTCGGGACGACAGTTGGCGTCTCTGTAGGGACAAGCGTCGCCGGCGGCGGTGTATTGATCGGCATGAGAGTTGGCGTAACGACGCGCGCGGCGGCCTGAATAGTGGTCTGCTGACCTACGTCAGCACCGCGCCACATCCCCAGCCCGACCACACTGACTGCCGCGACCATCACCAGCATCAGCGCCAAGCCCAGCGCGCTACAGCCCTTCATGCCGACCCAATCTCCAATCTCTCAATCGCCCTTTCCCTGATTATCTTCTTCAACCCGCATCACCGCCAACTCGACTGCATCCTCACCTGCCACCGTGCGCACGCGCGGCGCGCCTTCGAGCGCGCCGTCGTACAGCCCGGCGATCAAACGATATTCGCCGGGGGCAAGTTCCGGCGGCAGCATCAAGCCATAGGTGCGGCGGCGCGCAGTGCCTCCGCTCGCGCGCCAATCCATCAGCGGCAGATCCTGTTGCGCCACAAGCCGGCCCGCGCCGTCGAGCAATTGCACCGTCACCTTGAGAGTTGCCAGGTTTTCCACCTCAGGCGCGCTGACGAAGAGCGTGGGCGCGAGCAAGCCACCCGGCGTCAACCGCAACGCGCCGAGATCGGAGACGCCCATCAACTTGACGCCATTCTCGAACTCGCTGTCCAGCACCTGCTCCGGCGCCAAATCGGGCTGACCCGCGTAGACGCGCAGCGGCCACACGCCGACCTGCTGCTCGGCCACACGGTCGTAGGGGCTGGCTGCCAGCACCGCGTCGGCGATGTCATTATTGTCCCAGTTGGACGCCGGCTGCACCGGCAGCAGGATGCGCCGCACGTCCGCCGCGACCAGCGCGCCCACCTGTGTGTGCGCCGCGGCTTCATCGTGCGCCGCGGGCGGCAGCACGACATGATCGACCGGCCCGCGGTAGTAGTACCACAATGTTGGGTCGGGGAAATTTTGGGCGATGCGCACTGTGTCGGGCGGCAGGTCGGCGCTCAGCCGCTCGAACGCTGTGGCCAGCTCGCGCCAGCCGCGCGTCTTGCTGTAGGCGGGATCGGCATAGTGGCGCGCCAGGGCAAGCAGCATCCCGGCGACCAGCGCCGCCAGCAAGACAAACGAGAGCCAACGCAGCGCCTGTTCTGCTCGCCCGCGAAAACGCCGCTCGTCAAAGGCCGCGGCGATGAGCAGGTAGAAGGGAGGTGCGCTGGCCACGAGATAGCGCTCGTTGAAGATCGGTCGACCCTGCGCACTCCACCACGTCGCCAACACGGGCACGGCCAGGTAACAACTCAGCAGCCAAAGATTGCGACGGTCGGCGGCCCCACCTAGCAGCAAGCGCACGCCGCCGATCAACAGCAGCGCGACCGCAAGGAAGGCCCACACACTGCGTTGCTCCGGGGGAGTGCTCTCGCCGACGGCAAAGACGCTCAGTGCACGCGGCAGCATCGCCGCCAGGCTGGGCGAATCGCCGTTGCCTGCGTAGCCACCGACAATCGAGGCCGCGCCTGCCAGCCAGGGCAAATAGAGCGCGCCCACCAGCACCTGCCACCCCACCCATGCCATCAGAGTAACGCGCGTGCGCGGGATGAAGATCGCTTGTGTAAATACAAAGAGATTGAGCGCCACCAACACAAACACGGCGTAGTAGTGGGTGTGCAGCGCCAGCCATGCCACGCCGACATACGCCAATCCCCAGCGCGCACGGTGGCGTTGCCGCGCCTCCATCCCCAGCCATACTGCCGCGGTCGTCAGCGCCAGGCTCATGCTGTACATGCGCGTATCTTGCCCATGCCAGATGGCGTAGGGGCTGATCGCCAACAGCGCGGCTGCCAGCAAGGCCGGGCCGCGCCGAAACTCAAGCCGCCACGCCAGCCGCAGCAACAACGCCACCGCCAACACGCCAAACCACGCCGACGGATAGCGCAGCGCAAATTCGCTGTCGCCCACTGAGGTAAGCCAGGGTTTCAGCACAAAGTAGCTGGCAACCGGATGCGGCTCGGCCAGTTCGAGCGTGGCCGCGACGATGCCGGTGTAGCTGCGTTGGGCGAAGAAGTAGCCAAAGGCTTCGTCTCCGCGTAGTTCCTGCTGGCCGAGGTGATAGACGCGCAGCGTAAAGGCAAGCAGCACGATTGCCAGCGCGACAAGGCGGAAGATAGAAGGGGCGAGGGGCGAGGGGCGAGGGGCGGCGGCTGGAGAGGGGGAGAACTGGGCGGCATCGGCGCGTGGGTTGATCATTTGGCCCTCCGGCGGCGGCGCGCCTGCCACGTGGCAAAGACACCGCCCATCGCCAGCGCGCCCAGTGTGACCGCACCGATCCACAGCCCCACGCGCACGCTGTCGGGCTGATAGATGAGATCGAACGCCACGACGCCTGCCGGAATCGGAATGCCCAGCAAGGTGAGATTGGCGCGCAGCGGCGCCAACGGCGGCGCGTCTGCATGTTCCGGCCACTGTTTGGCGACAATGCGCCAGCCCGGCATCCAGTTTTCGCTGACCACCAGCAGGCCAGGCGTCTCGCTCTCCACCGTCAACGCGAGTCGCCCCGGCGCAAGCTGAGTCAGTTGCACGCTGGCAGGCGCCAACAATGAAGATGGCTCTTCTCTGCGAACCTCTGCGCTTCTGCGTCTCTGCGTCAAAGCCAGTTCCAGGTCAGCCTGCGACGCCAGGATCGCCTGTTGCTCCAGGTCGAAGGTATGGTCGCCCAACAGGCGCACCGCTTCCTCGTCTTCGGCGAAGATTGCTTCCGGCGCGACCCATGCACGCGGATTCGGCGCCGCCAGCCGGTGCAGATAGGTGGCGTCGGTGCTTTGCGGGAATTCGGCCAGCAGCGTCGAAGGCGTAAACAATTCGCGGCGCCAGGTCAGGACATGGGTGACGCCGGTCAGCCGCCACATGCGGTCAAGCGGGAACTCGTCAAAGAGCCGCGCATAGCGCGCCAGGCGCAGTGGGCTGGACCCCCACACGTCTTCAACGCCCACGCGCATGCCGTAATCCTCATAGGCGCGGAATTCATTATAGACGCGCCCGCCCGCGCTGGCTACGCTTGAATTTTCTCCGCGCACCTCTGCCTCTCCGCGCCTCTGCGTCGAAGATATTTCAGACTTCGCAGCCGCTTGCACGGCTTCCACCTCCGGCGCCAGGAGCACCTTGCGCGCCGGACTGAATGCATCCAGGTTAGTTGCGAAGTTTGCCCAAAAGAGGTTGGCGAACGCAAGCAGACCCAGCAACACCGTTCGTTCCCGGCTCCAGCCGGGGAGACGCAGCAACAGCGCAAAGCCGGTTGCCAGCCCGATGGCCAGCGTTGCCAGCAGCAAGAAGCGCCCCTGCCCAAGCACGGTGCGGCCGGGAAGCTGCCAGAGCAGACCGAACAGATAGACCCCGCCGATCACCAAACCGGCGTAGAGCGTCGCCAGCCAGCCGCGTATAGTCATCGGCAGCAGACGCACCGCCAGCACACCGTACCCGGCCAGCACGCTCAGCCCGAACGCCACCAGGAACGCGGCGCGCTCCTGCCCGCGGAAAAGCGCAAAGCCCGGCGCCCAGCGGTAGAAGAGTGGATAGAGAAACGCGTTGTCGCCGAAGGAAAGCAGCAGCGCCAACAGCGCCAGCGCCAGGAAAAAGATCACGCCGCCGCGCGGCGACAGGCTGGTGCGTCTCTCCACGCCCTTCACGACCGGCTGCCAGTCGTCGCGCTGTACGGCCGCGCCGACCGCGATAAACGCCAGCCCCAGCCCAATGACGCCGATGTAGAGCGACGAGTAATCGGTCAACACGCCGGGCAGCAGCAGTTGCCAGGCATCTTGCCATGGGAAACCGCCGCTGACGTAGGCATAATCCACCGCGGCGCGCACGCTGAGCTGCGCAAACTCCACGCTGGGCAAGAGCTGCGCCGCGCTCAAGCCCAAAAAAGTCGCCAACGCCAGCCCGATGCCGAGAACTGCCACCGTCACATTGCCCGCTTCGCGCAAAGTTCGCGCCTGCGTCGTCAGCAGCACGAGCAGCCAAGCCACGGATGCGTAGCCGATATAGAGAAAAGTCTGCGTGTGGCCGGCCAGCAAGCTGACGGCGCCGGTGATGCCGGTTGCCAGCCACCATCCCCAGCGACGCGGCGACGCGACCGCGTGACTCATCGACCACAGGATCAGCGGCAGCCAGATCGCGGTGCGCAGAACGGCAAGCTGCACCGGCGGGTAGCCGGTCAGATAGCCGGAGAAAGCGAAGCAGATGCCGGCCGCCAGCCCCGCGTCATGGCGTTGGGTCAGCCGTCGCACCAGTAAATAGGTGAACCAACCGCCCAACGCTATCTGCAGGATCGCCTCGATCTGCAAGAGATAAAGGCGTGCGGCCGCGTCTGAAAACGGCAGCGTCACAGCCAGCAGCAGCGTGCTGATGGGATAGAACACGCCTGCTTGCACGTCAGCCAGAAAAGGGTGACCGCTATAGGTGTAGGGGTTCCACAGCGGCAGCCTCCCTGCAAGCATTTCTTGTTGAGAAAAGAGGCTGAATGGCAGGAAATGGTGTGTGAAGTCACCGTCGGGGAAAGTGCGCAGACCCAGCAGCACCGGCGCGTAAAAGAACGCGGTCACTCCCAGCAGCACCAACAGCGCCCACCCTGCGCGCCGCCGATGCGGAAGGTGCGAAACGGCAGCATCGCCAGTGCGTGTGCGGCTTTGTGGCTCGGATAAGCATTCAGGCGGGATCGGGTCGCGCATGGCATTCTCCTGCACGCGATCAGCGCGGTTTCACTACACGCACGGCCCCCAACGAGACGAAGTCCGGCCCGTCGATCGTGATCAGGCGTGCGCCGCCGTCGTCGGGATTGTAGAGGCCAGCGATCAGCAGATAATCGCCTTCGGGCGTGTTTTCGGGCACAAGGAGTCCCGCGCGCTCGGTCAACAGCTCGCGCGCGGGCAACGAGCTAAAAGTTGCATAATTGTCGGTCGGTGCGGTGTCAAGTTGCGCCAGCGGGATATTTTGGCTGCTGAGCAATTGGACAAACCAGCGCAGATTCTGGTCGGTGGGCGCTTCGAGCCGGTATTGAATGTCGATAGGAATGGGCTTGCCCGCGGCCGCAACCGATGGCGCACGCACGGAGGTAACGGTGACTTGCTCGGCGCGGCGGCCCAGCAGCGCATTGCCGATCGGGCGCGCTTCGAGTCCTGAGAGCCGAACTTCGGTGGCGTATTGCAGCAGTCGATAATCTTCGAACCAGTCGTCCGTGGCTTTGTAGGCATGATCGGCCAGCCAACGCTCCAGCGTATTGTCGGGGTCGTTCGGTTGTACGCCGCTGGTGACAAACCAGATGCGGTCGCTGTTGGTCAAGGCGCGCGCCAGCACCATTTCCGCCTCAGGATGGTTCATGCTGTCCGAGGCATAGCCAAAGGTGCGAATATCAGTCTGGCACTCGCCGGGCATCCAGTTCATGGGAATGTGATAGGCGGCGGGTGCTACGTTGACCAATGCATCGGTTGCCGTAGCGACGCTGCACAGGTTATGCAGGATGGCGCGATAGCCGATGCCTTCCGCGCCGTACGTGGGATCGCGGCCTACTTCGCCGATCCAGGTCGCCATCAGCAGCGCCGGCGCCAGCACGACGAGCGCCAGCGTGGGCGCGCTGACGACGCCGGTTGTCTGGTAGGTCGTCGCATCGTCCGGCTGATCGGCAATGCGCCACCAAGCGATCAAGCCGCCGACGAGCGTGATGATGGCGGCGCCGCCGATCAGCAGCACCAGCCACAGCACGGCGCCATCCGCCCACAGCCACGCCAGGTCGCTGTTCGCACGTAAATCTTGCGCCATGAGTTTGAATTGGCCGAATACCGGGCTGTTCAGCAGATCCGTCAGCCCTTGCGCAGGGGGGCCGTAAAGCAACGGGTCTTCCCAGTCGGTGGGATAAAGGCTGCGCAGCAAGATTTCGTAATTGACAAAATTTACGCTCACCGCGCCGACTTGCACGACAAAGGAGAGCGCGGCCATGACGAGCGTCAGCCACGCCAGCGGCGACAGCGCCGGCAAGCGAAAACTTCGTCGCTCGGAGAACGCGCGCCGCACTCCCCTGCTTCCGTGCTCCTTGTCTCCTTCTCTGCTGACTGCCGATTCCACCACCGGCGCCAGCGCCAGCACCCACAGCGGCGTCATCGGCACGAGGAAGCGTGGCCCCCAGGCGAAGCCGCCCCACCACATCCACCACAGGCTGTACATGCCGACCAGCACGGCGCTGAGCAAGGCGATCAGGACGCCTTCGCTGCGATGCCGGCGCATAAAGGGCGCAAAGGCGGCGACGCTGGCGACGAACAGCGGTGTATGCCAGAAGACGCCGCGATAAGGGCTGAAGAGTTGGCCCCACAGCCCGGCGAGCAACGGGGTGGTGAAGCCTTCGCCGCTGTCGAAGTGATAGCCAGTTTCGAGCGGGCTGCCAAAACGCACAAAGTTGTAGAGCGCCAGCAGCGCGCCCGCCAGCACGATGGGCGCCATAAATGCCGCGGCGTCAGCCAGCAAAGCCGTGAGCGTGTTCTTTGCCTCCTGCGAGGCTCGCCGCCGGCGCAGCCCCCAGGTGACCAGCCACCAGCCGCCGAAGATCACAATCAGGAGCGTGTGCGCGGTGACTGTGGTGATGGCAATGGCTGCGCCGCTTCCGGCCAGCGCCATCCACCACCAACCGCCGGCCCGCCGCCATGTCGCCATGCCGTAAAAAACAAGCAGCAGACTGAACGCGCTCAGCGGCTCGCCGAAAAACTGGTTCGCATAAGGCCAGGCAATGGTTGTCAGGCCAAAGAGCAGACCGAGCGCCATGCCGGTGCGGTCGCTGTAACCGAGTTGACGCGCGGTCAACCACAACAGCGCGGCTGTCACCGCGGTCACGATGCCGTTCCAAAGCAGCGTCGCCTGGAGCTGACCGATGCCTATGTTCAACTGAGCAACGATGTGAAGCAGAAGATACCAGGGTGCGGCAAAGAAGGCCGGCGCCGGCCCTTTCTTGCTGTAGACATCGCCGTCGGGCCCAAACGCGCCGAGCACTTCGCCGGGACTGTTGACCCACTGCGACCATGCGATGGCGTTGGTGTCCACCGCGCCCCGCAGCGCCTGCGACTCAGTAACGGCAAAGAGGCTGACTTCGTCGATGATGTGAAACCGCCCGGAATTGGAAAGCGTGTAAACGCTCACCAGCAGGGCGATCAGGACTAGGAATCCAAAAACACGAACTCGTTGCATGAATCAGCTCAGCGTATCAGGGTAATCGAATTGGGCAAAGGTAAGCTGCTGGCATTACCAGCGTGGCGTGGAGCGTTGACGCAATACGTCAGGCTACTAGCCAGGTGGGCTTAATTCTGCCCGTAGATTTGGTAGGGACAGGCCCCCGTGCCTGTCCGGCTTTCGTGCCTGTCCGGCTTCCGGGCGCACTTCCGGGCGCACACGGGGGGTGCGCCCCTACCAGGCAACCAATGAGATATTTTAGCCCGTGTGTACTAGCCTGACCTCCGCATGGCTGCTCGCCTTGCTCAACATCATGCTTGATACTCCACTAGACGCGTAGCCCGTCGCGGCGCAAACGCAACACAGCCGCCGTGTATTGCTGGAAGATCGACCAGAAGCCGGTTTTGCTGTCGCCATGCCGGCGCAAAATATAGAAGACCGGCACTTCCAGAATCTTCCAATCCTGCCGCCAGGCTGCCAATAAAAGGCGAATAAAATAATCGCCATACCCGTAAAAGATGGCGGGAAAAAGGGGCGCCAGCGAATAGAGTCGCTCGCGGCGGATCGCAAAATAGCCGCTCAGGTTGTCCTGGATCTGGGTTTGGAAGAGCGCGCGAATGAAAACATTGTACAACTGGCTGAAATGATAACGGAGGCGATCTTCCATGCCGCCGCGCATGACAAAGCGGCTGCCGATGACCAGATCGTAATAGCGCAGCAAATCCACCATCTGCGGGATCAGCGCCGGGTCATGGTTGAAGTCGGTGTCCATCACCACCAGCGTGCGGCCTTGCGCCAGGATCAGCCCGTCGCGGATGGAATTCGCCAGCCCCTTATGCTGTGTGCGCACGAACAAGCGCACCGTCGTGTGATCCTCGCCAGGAAGCTGGCCCTCACCGTGTGCGTCGATGTTGTAGCGCCGACGCACGACTTCCGCGGTGCCGTCCGGGCTGTTGTCGTCCACGACCAGCACTTCGTAGACATAACCCACGGGCGCAACCTCACGGCGGATGGCATCGATCAGGTCGCAGATGTTGTCGCGCTCGTTATAGGTGGGCAGGACGACAGAAACGTCGATGGCGCGTGGCGCCTGTTGGATGGTCGATCTTTGCGTACTCACAAAGAGAGATTGTACAGAAGAAATGCTCAAAACCGGAAACAGCCAGTCACGCCATGACAACAAAAGGATATTGTAGTCCGTCAATCATCCAGCGACCGGATAATTTCGCAAATGTATGCCACTTGCTCGTCGGTCAGCGATGGCGAGCTGGGCAGGTTCAGCCCGCACTGGCTTAAGTGCAGCGCCACCGGGCGCGGCGCATCGCTACAATAGGGCGGCAGGGTGTCAAGTGGGTGAAAAAAGGGGCGGCTGTCGATGCCGTGCGCACGCAGCGCCGGGATCAGCGCATCGCGGGTGAGCGCAAAGGGTGGTTCGACCAGCAACGACGCCATCCAGTAGATGTTGGTGTAGCTTGGCTGCTCGGCGGCAAAGGTGATGCCGGGGAGATCGGCCAACTCCTCACGATAACGCGTCGCGATCTCACGCTTGCGACGAATGAAGTGGTCGATGCGCTCCATTTGCGCCACACCTACTGCCGCCTGCAGATTGGTCATCCGGTAGTTGAAACCTACCTCGTCGTGCCAGTAGCGGCGATGCGGGGGCATGGCGTGGTCGCGCAGCATCCGGCAGCGGGCCGCGAGCGCGTCGTCGTTCGTCGTCACCATGCCGCCCTCGCCCGTCGTGATGACCTTGTTGGCATAGAAGCTGAAGGTGGCGATGCGTCCCCACCCGCCCACGCGCCGGCCATCGATGGCGGCCCCATGCGCCTCCGCGGCATCTTCGACGAGCCAAAGCCCTTGCTCGTCCGCCAGCGCCTGCAGTTCACGCATGGGCGCGGGATGGCCGTAGAGATGCACCGGTAGGATCGCCCGCGTGCGCGGTGTGATGCGTTTGCGCACGTCGTCGGGGTCGATGCACCACGTCACCGCGTCCACGTCGGCAAAGACCGGCGTTGCCCCTGTGTAATGGACGGCGTTGGCCGTGGCGATAAAGGTGAGACTGGGCGCAATCACTTCGTCGCCGGGGCCGATGCCCAGCGCGTGCAAGGCCAGATGCAATGCTACGGTGCCGTTGCTTACGCTCACAGCATGGCGCACGCCGCAAAAGCGCGCAAAATCCTGCTCGAAGCGCGTTACATAGCTGCCCAGGCTGCTGATCCAGCCGCTGCGCACCGCGTCGAGCACATATTTCTCCTCGCGACCGTCCAGCACGGGCGTGTAGACCGGGATAAAATCGGGCGGGCGCTCGGATTCCTGGGTTTCCAGATAAGGGAAAAGCGGTAATTGCTGGATCATGGGTTGCCTATTCTACAATATCTACTACCCCCAAGTCTGGCTCAATGCCTGCGGGGTTGCCGGCCGCATCGATCCAGGTCAATGGTTCCAGGCTGTCAGCGTCATAGACCATGACGCGCACGGCGTAGCTCCCTGGCGCAAGCTCTTCAGGGACAGTGAGCATGTAGACGCCCAGCGGACGATCCTCCGGCTGCCATTGATCCGGCGCACGGTGGCGGTCGTTGAGCAGCCGCTCGTCCGCCTGCGCCAGACGATTGCCCGCCGCGTCGTAGAGGGCGACGCGCGTCTTGAGCGGACGGTCGCTGGCGCCGCCCGGCACGCGCTGCCAGCGCAGCACCACGGGCAGGGGATCGCCCGGCGCCAGCGGCGTTGCCGGCAGCGACGCTTCGATCAACTTCACCGCCTGCTCAAATTGAAAATTTACTGGTTGCAGCGCCGGCGCCAGTTCAAAGCGCGTGGGCGGCGTCAACTCCCACCAATCGATAGCATACCCTTGGAACCACTGCTCCCCCGCGTGGCGGCCGTATTTGTCGAGCAAGAAGTGGACGGCGCGCCGCGGGTCCGTGTCGCTTTCATACCATTGCACCCAGAAGACGCGCCGCGCCGCGCCCGCCAATTCCGTCAGCGACTGGTCAAGTGTGTTGATATCGACGAACAGATAGCGCGCTGCCGGCGTTTCACCCATGGGTGTGGGCGCGTCGGCGTCAAGCGCGTAGGATTGATAGTAGAAGCCAAACGGATATTTTTGATCGACAAAGATCACGTCTCCCGGCTGTGTGTTGGCGCGCAGCCAATCCGTCACCTCGGCGATGTGCTCACGATCATGGCGGCTGTCGTAGAGGTCGGCCTGCACGGCCTGCCCCAGCCCGATTGCCAGCGCGATCAGCAGCAGGTAGGGCAAGGCGCGCCGCCAGCGTGCAAACCCTGCCAGCCCCGTCGCGATCAAGGTGTAAAGCGCGGGCGTGACAAAACTTGCATAGCGCACATTGAACGCATTGCGATCCAGCACAGCCACATAATAAAGCGCCAGCCCTCCGAGGAGCCAGGTGAGGGTGAAGAGGAAGGGGGAGAGGGGAGGACAAGGAGATTGGGAGATTGGGAGATTGGAGATTGGAGATTGGAGATTGTCTCCCCTTTTCCCCCTCTCCCCCTCTCCTCGTCTCCTCGTCTCCCTGTCTCCCTGTCTGGCGCTTCCCACCACCAGGCCCACCACGACGACGGCCAGTCCCCCCCACAGCCAGACTTCACCCGCGCCGCCGAGCAGCGCCGGGTCGTAGGCATAGCCGCCGACGTACGCCTGCCAGTTCTGGCGCAAATATTCACCGGCAGTGACGATAGCGATATTGGGATTCTCGTACTCTGGTATCTGGCGCAGGGCAATGGGCGCAATGGGCAGGAGGAGCATGGTCATCAGCAGGCCGTGCGCCAACACCGCGCCCACTTCACGCCAGCGCGCAGGCCGGAGCAGCGCCCAGACGCCCCACCACCCATACCAGGCCACGAGGACAAAGAGCGCGTTATAGTGAGTCAGCAGCGCCGCGCTCGAAAACAAGACAAACAAGAGCGACGGCCGGCTGAACAATCGATGCTGCGCATCTCGTCGGCGCGCGAGTTGGTCCAGAAAGAGCACGGCGGCCGCGGTCAGCAGGGCAAAACCCAGCGCGTACATGCGCGTTTCCTGACTTTCGGCCAGCCAAAAGGGCGATAACGCGCCGATCGCTGTCGCCAGCAGCCCAGCGGTGACGCCGCCCACGCGCCGTCCCAGCACCGACAGCAAGGCAACGCCGGTAACACCGGCAAAGACGCTCAGCAGCCTGGCGAAAAACGCCAGCAGCGCCGGCGGCTGCCCAGCAGCGATGCCAAACAGCAGACTCCAGCCATGCAGCAGCCAGTAGTAAAAGGGTGGTTGAATGTCCAGCTCGGGGGCGGTGGCGATTTGCAACAGGGGGCGCAGCGCCACATCGATATTGCGCGCTTCGTCCCACCAGATGTCCTGGCGCGTCAACGCGTGAAGTCGAATCGCAAAGGCGCCGAGCAGAACCGCGCTCAGCGCCAGTCGCAGCCATGTCGATGCCGCGGGCGTGCGGCGGTCAGCGAAAAGATGCATATCTGCGCCATTGTAGCGCAGAGCGGGCATACTTTAGAAACGAGGACTCCTTTACGTGTTTATCTTTTCTGCTGTAAAGTCGGGATTTTCCCACAAGATCAGCGTCGCCCAGTTGTCGGAGGCGCTGTCCTCGATGTAATTTTGGAGCAGATTGCGCACGACGAACCCTTCTTTCAACTGAAAGCTCAGGGTTGGATCCTTCAATTCGCCGGCCACGACCTTGTCCACGTAGGCGTGCGCGCTCATCTGATGCTTATAGCGTGCAAAACCGGGCAGCAAGCCACCCGCCACGATCCCGCGCTTGTTGTGGCTGCGCACCAGCGCTTTGCGCGCCTGGTAGATCATTTTGCCAATGCTGCGTCCGCGATAGTCAGGATGGACGCTGATGTCGGCGCCGTAGTAATAGGCGCCGTCCGGGTTGTGGTTGCGGAAATAAAAGTGGTCACAGAACTCGGTGAAGGTATGCGTTGGCTGATCAAAATCGAAATTGCAGAAGAAGCCCGACCCTTGCCCGATCACGCGTTCGCCATCGAGTACGACGATCTGGCCTGCGGCGAAAAGCGTGTATTGGCTGGCGAAGTGCTCCGTGCGCATCAGCTCCTGGGCGCTGAGGGTCGGATAAATGAGCCGCTGCAACGCTTCGAGTTGCACAAAATGTTCAGGTGCGATGGTGGAAATCTTGTAGTGTGTCATAAATTTACCTCAGAAGAGCTTTGGCTGCACATTCTCCGCCGGCAGGCCGCGTGCTTCGGGGAGCGGGTAGCCGTGCTCGACCAGCCAGGCGCGGTCAGGGCCGGGCCAGCGCACGCTCGCAAGATCCATGCGTCCTTCGGCGTCCAGTTCGATGCCCTCCTCGCGCAGGCGCTGGCGTTGAAGCTCCGTCCCCCAGTGATCCGCGCGCGGGCTGACTTTGCCCTGCGCGTTGACGACGCGCTGCCAGGGCGCGTCATCCGGGCAGGCGGCCATGGCGTAGCCAACCATGCGCGCGGTGCAGCCGCCCGTGATCTCGGCGATCTGACCGTAGGTGGCGACCTGGCCAGGCGGGATCAGCCGCACCACCGCATAGATGCGTGCATAGAGCGGCGCGCGGTCCACCGGCGGGATGTCGCGACCAAAGCCTGAATTCTTCCCCTGGCTATCCTGTTTGCTCATGCGAATTCACCGGCTGGCTTGCCGTCCTCCAGATTATGCAATTGCCCCGTGTCATGGTGCATGGAGTATAGCCGAAAGGTCGGCGGCGCAAGAAACAGAAGCCGTGGCCGTGTTACGCGGCGTCAACGCCATACCCCATTACCACCAACCGGCGAGGCTTTCCTGTTACAAACGCAATCACGTGCAGGAGTGTATTGCCGATCCAGTAGATGCGGCACAGCGAACGCGGCATTTCCGCGCGCGTCAACGGGTGGAACCCAAAGGGCAGGTAATAGCGCTCGTTGTGGTCGGCGCAGTAAAGATAGAGCGGGGCCGGCGTCAGCGAGATAATCGTTGCTACAATCGCACCGCCGATGCCCGCGCCCTGCCGACCCGGCGTCACGGCAATCGAGGCCATCTCGCGTGCACCGTCACCGTGCAGCTTGACCTGGCCCGTCCCGACCACGCGGCCGTCTGCGTCGGCCACGATAAAGCGGCGCCAGTCCAGCCCCAACGGGTTGAGGCCCGCCTGGCGGATCAGCGCGGTGATGGCCGGCTGGTCGGCGGCGGTGGCTCTTCTGAGGATCGTCGCTGTCATGCTGGAAAGCTTCCTTTGCTAAGCTGGTTGCTATCTTGGCGCCGGCACGCTTGCCACAATGCGCTGCATTACGGCGTCGGCATCCAGCCCCTCGATCTCCGCTTCCGGGCGCAGGATGATGCGATGGCGATAGATCGGCAGCAGCACGGCTTTGACATCGTCGGGCGTCACGTAGGCGCGGCCTTGCAGCGCCGCATAGGTTTTGGAGGTGAGCAGCGTGGCAATGGCGGCGCGCGGGCTGCCGCCCAGGATCAGGTCGGGGCTGCGCCGTGTGGCGTTGGCGATCTGCGTGATGTAGCCGAAGATGCCCTCCTCCACGGTGATCGCCTGGATCGCGGCGCGGATCGCCGGCAGGTCAGCGCGCGACAGGACGGGCGTGAGGTTGCTGCGGTCGAGGCGGTGCGCGTCGAAGCCGGCGTGGTAGCGGCGCAAGATTTCGCGCTCTTGCTCGTCGGTCGGGTAGCCGACGAGCACCCGGAACAGAAACCGATCCAACTGCGCTTCGGGCAGCGGATAAGTGCCTTCATATTCGATGGGATTCTGCGTGGCCAGCACCATGAAGGGGTCGTCGAGCCGATGTTGCACGCCGTCGATGCTTACTTGCTGCTCCTCCATCGCTTCGAGCAGCGCGGATTGCGTCTTGGCCGGCGCACGGTTGATCTCGTCGGCCAGCACAATGTTGGTGAAGATCGGCCCTTTGCGCAGGTAGAACTCGCTGCGGTTGAGGTCGAAGACCTGCGTCCCCACCACGTCGCTCGGCATGAGGTCGGCGGTGAACTGGATGCGGCCAAAGTCGGCCTCGATCAGCCGCGCCAGCGTCTTGGCGATCAGCGTCTTCGCCACGCCGGGCACGCCTTCCAGCAGGACATGGCCGCCGGCGAGAAAGGCCACCACCACCTGTGTAAACACCTCTTCCTGTCCAACAATAACTTTGCCGGCTTCCGCTCGCAAGCGTTCGTTCAATTCATAAAGATTCATACTCACCTGATAGTTATCGAATGGTGTGCAGTAGATGATCGATGTGCGCCGCCAGATTGACGATCTGTTGCTCGCTTGGGCGATCCGCCAGCCCGGTCAAGATTGCCCGCACATCACCAAGCTGCTCATCCGTCAGCGCCGGCGACGTGTGCGCCAGCGCGCTCAGAAATTGCTCATCGGGCAGATCGGCGAGCACGGCGCGGCGGCGCGCCAGCCCCCCTTTCAGCCGGTTGTGATGATGGCGCGCCAGTTCGGTGTGCTCGCGCGCGCGGCGATGCAGGTTCGCCATGGCGTGCACATATTCGGCCGCCTCGCGCCCACGCGTCTGTTCTATGTTCACGAGCGGCGGGCCAAGCCGGCGCCCTTGCAGCAACAGGAAAATATCCGCAACAGCCAGCACAAAAAGCGTCGCCCAGCCGGTCGGTGTGCGATAAAGCCAATCCTGCAGCGTGGCAATCTGCGCGCCGACGCGGCTGAATCCGAAGAGATGGTAGGCGTCAAAGACAATCACGCCGCCTGCCGGTGCGTTGCGCAGCAGGGCGGGCAGCAGTTCGCCCTGTTCGTAGCCTTTCAGGTTGCCATTGGTGAGGTCGACGCCAGGCGCCAGATGCCAGACGACGCCATCCCCCACCGGCTGGACGGCCGCAACGACTTTGCTGGCCGCGTGCTCGACGAGCGCGGCGCGATCATCTTCTGCGTCGGCCAGCGCCAGCACCGGCACGGCCCGCGGCGCTTCGCTCAGATCGAGCGTGACGCCGGGTGCAAACCACTCGCGAGGATACAGGCGTCTGCCTTCAGGCAGCAGCGGCTGCACCTGCACTTGCTGGTTCCTGTGGCTCAGCGCGGACGCCAGCCGCACGCCAAAGCTTTCGGCCAGATGGCGATCCTCGTCGGTGGGGCCGATCAGCACCAACGCGCCCCCGTTTTCCACCCACTGCCGCAGGGAGGCCGCCTCCGCCGCAGTGTAGGTAAGCTGGTTCGGATAGACAAAAAGCAGGTCAGCGTTATCCGGCAAGTTGAAGCGAAGACTTCCCGTGCGCTGGACCGTGTAGCCAAGCTCCTCCAGCCACAGGCGTAAACCCAGCAGACCCGCGGGATGGCTGGCGTCCAGGTCATACGGGATCGGCTCCGGCGGCGGTGTGGTGAGCAGCGCTGCCGCGATCAGCAGCGCGACCAACGCGGCGATCGCCAGCGGCGTGCCGAGCGCGCGCAAGTTTGCCGGCAGGCGCACACGGCGTTGCGCACGAATTGGCGCCTGACCCGTCATTGAGGCTGCTCCTTGGGCGCGACCGCGCGGCGTTCGAGGTCGTCGACGGCAGCCTGATAGTGCTCAAAAGTCGCCAGGTCAGGCTCATGCACGCCGTACCAGACATCGTCGAACACCTCGACGACCGATTCCAATGGCGTATGCACTGGATGCGTCGCGGGTGTGTGCGCCAGCACTTCGCGGTTGGTGAGGCTAGAGTCGCTCGCCACGATGCGCTGCTCCTGCAAGGTCAACAGCGCGGCGAGATAGAGATGGCGCACCGCCGCGCGGTAGTCGCCGCCCTGCGCAAAGCGACCGGCCGCCACACGCGCAGCCGCCGGTGTGGCAGGCAAGGCGCCGTCTTGCTCCCGCGCGGCATTCGCCTCGCCCACAAAGCTCTGTAACACCGTTTGCAGCCATTGCGCCAGCAGAAAAATTAACAGCACAGCCGCCACCGCAACGACGCTCCAGCCGACGATTTGGGCAGCGGTCGTCCCCACGGGGCCGGCTGCGGGGTTGCCTACGGGATCGACGGCCCAGCGGTCGAACAGGTCGGCAAGCCAGCGGCGCAATCGATCGAGCAGCGACTCCTGCTGCTGAAACGCGGGGCCGGCCAGCACCTGCTCTAAAACGGCGAGACGGGCTGCACTCTGATCGTGCGCCGCGGCGTCCAGTTGTGCGGCCACTGTGTCCAGGCGATCCTGTGCGACCGGCGCGTCAAGTTCAGCGTCGGCGTTCCCTAACAAGGGCGCAACCGTCATACGTTCGCCCGAATTCAACTCGACTTGCTCCAGCGTGGCAATGTGGCGCCGGACTTCTTCCAGCCTGGCAGGCTCAGCTTGCAGCGTGGACGCGGCCTCGCGCACGGCCTCCTGGTAGGCAGCCACTGGCATGACGGCTGTGTCGCCTTCCTGGGCGCGTATGACAGGTGGCGCGCTCAAAAAAGCCCCCGTTATCATAAGCAGGAGGATGATACGCGAGTGCTGCTGTACGAAAATGTACTTCATGAGGGAGGCAGTGTAGGGGGGCGCAGAGTCGCTGGACGAACCGCCAGTTCCAGCGCCTGGATGCGTATGTCGAGGTCGAGATTCTCCTTGCGCACACGCAGGTCGTAATAGACCAGCACCAGGGTTAGCGCCAGAAATGGATACCACAGCGTATTGATTAGATAGCTGAGCCCGGTGAGCACGCCATTGACCACGCCCACCATCTGTGGAGTCACGAGAATCACGGCAAACATTTGCAGCAGCGAAAGCGGCAGCCCCAACACGACGCCGTTCAAGATGAACATCAACACCAGCAAACCAAAGAGCCGCCAGAAGCTGCCATTCGTCAGGCTCCAACTCCGTTTCAGCGCGCTGAGTGGGCCGCAACGTTCGGTCAGGATCACTACGGGCGCGACAAACCAGCGCGTCGTCAAATAGGCAATGGGCAGCAAAATCAAGAAGAGAAGTGCAAAGACCAGCGCCACGATCACCAGCACGGCGCCGACGGCAACAATGCTGTTGCCTTCGATCAGGGAAGCAAGTCCCGCCAGCACGCCGGCAAAGATAAGCGCTACGACGATCACTCCAAAGTACACCGCCAGCATAACGCCGATCAAAATCAGCGACGCCAGCAGCGTCAGGCCAATAACCGCCCAGAAGCGGCTGAGGCCGACGCGCACGCTGGCGCCTACAGCCAGCGTGCGCCCCGCCACATTGGCGTCCGCCTGCGCCAGCAGCGACAAGAAGGCGAGTGCGCCCAACACCAATCCAACGCCAGCCGCCAGCAGAGAGAGTCCCATCATCGCACCGCTGGCGCGGAAAAAGGCGCTTTCAGTGGACGACGGCAGATCGACCGCATTCAGTAAGAGGCCAAAATAGCTATTCATCGTCATACCCAGCAGCAGGGCGGCGAGGACGCTGAACGGCACAAAAAAGATCGCGGCGGTCAGCACCAGCTTGCCAAAACGCAACCGGTAGAGGCGAAAGACGCGGTCAAGCAACTGGCCAAGCCCCAGGGGCGCCTGAAAAGAGGTTGTTGGCAAAGGGCTTGTCTGCATGATGATGCTCCTGGCGAAGTAGCTCGCGCTACGCGGGGGCGCGCACGGTCATGGCGCGCAGTCGGGCCGGGTCAATCTGCACGGCCAACGCTTCGCGCACCATGAGCCAGCCATCCACAAGTATAAGCGGCCGATCGGTGATCTCCTCGCGCAGCTTGAGGAAAAACGACAATTCGGACGGGTGCTCGATCTCCGGTCGCGCTGCAAAGATCGCGGCACGCGCCGCGCCGATCGTGCTGCCCGCCTGCGAGCCGACCATGATCCCCTTTCCGCGGCCGTGGGTGAGTGCGGCCATTGCCAGCGACGCGGTGTAGCCGGTGCGCGGGGTTTTGATGTTGAGGATATCAAAAGTGTCCAGTTCCAGTTCGCGCTGCAGATCGCGCACGGTAAAGGCGCTGTCGTCGGCAATGATCGGCAGCGCGTCCTGGGCGCGCAACGCAGCGCGAGCGCGCACCTGCTCCACCGGCAGCGGTTCCTCGCAGTAACATAGCCCCATCTCCCGCAGCGCGGCCAGCCGTGCGCCGGCTTTGTCGGCCTGCATAGTTTCGTTGGCGTCGGCATAGAGATCTACTGTCGCGCCAAACATCGTTTGTAGGTCGCGGATGCGGGCCAGATCGTCCTCCCAATCGCGCCCGACTTTGACCTTGAGCACGCGCACTCCCTGCGCCACGACGCGCGCCGCCTCAGCCAGCACCTCATCGCGGCCGCCAATGCCGAGGATATAGCTGACGCGCACCCGCGCTTGCGTGGCGCCGAGATGCTCCGCCAGCGAGTGTCCTGCGTGCTGCGCCAGCGCATCGTGCACGGCCATGTCGAGCGCGCCTTTGGCGGTGTGGTTGTTGCGAATCGGCGCCATGCGCGCCCAGGCGCTGTCCGCGGGTTGCCCCAGCAGGCGCGGCGCCAGCTCGTCCCGGATGATGGCGATCACGGTGGCGGCGGTTTCCCCGTAGATGGTGGGGCGCGGCGGCGCCTCGGCGACGCCACGACTGTCATCACTTAACGCCACGGTCACCAGCACATGGTGGGCCACGGCCAGGCTGCTCTGGCTGCCCCAGCGTAGCTCGCCGTGCATGGGGAGCTGGAATTCGGTGGTTTCGATGGCGGCAATCGTCGGAATAGGCATCTATCTCGCTCGCAGAAAATCGAGAATTTTCAGCGCGATGGTGTGTGGTGCATCCACCACGGTGTCGACGACCAGCGCACGATCGGGCGCAGCCGCGACCAGCGCGGCGCGTGTGGCCGCGGGATCATAATGGCGTCGCTCTTCGACAACGATGGTCAGCGCCTTGCGCAGGTCGTCGGCGGTCACTTCACCTGTACTGACGAGGTCGGCGAGGATGTGCTGCTCCTGGGCCGTAAATAACGCCGCAGCGTTTTCCACGCCAAGATTGGCGAAGCGCTGCAACTCGTGCACGGCGTGATCGCCCACCCGCGCGGCGATGACATCAAAGGGGTCGTGGCGTCCTATCAACCGGATCACCCGCACGACATCGGGCGCGTCGAGCATCACGAAGCGGGCGTGCGGCAGCGCCTGGGCAGCGTAGATAACTTCGTTTTCGCCGCGCAAGCCATCGAAAAGCAGCAGTCCCGGCGTTTGCACCGCATCTACCAGGAGCGCAGCCAGCGCTTCCCCCATGCCGCCAGGGTGGAGTTCGCGATAGGCGCGCGTCAAGCCAAAGCGTTGCGTGCGATCCTTGACCGGCGTGGCCGTCTCGCCCAGCGCCACCTGCATCGTTGGGATGATGAGCAGGTCGGTCAGGGCGCGGCGGTCAGGGAGAGGGTGAAAGGCCAGGCCAGCGCTGTGCAACGCAGCCAGCGTCGTGCTCTTGCCGACGCCGGTCACGCCGACGAGCACCAGCAGCGGGCGCGCGGCGAGCGGCTGCCACGTCGCGACCGGCGGTTCGCCGTAGCCAACGTCAGCTTGAAGACGGGTGAAGGTAGGTTCGCTCATCTTGCTGGTGCACACTTTCCATTCAATGCGGTCCGGTGCGCGGACGTCCCGTCCGAAATAGCGGGCGGGACGTCCGTGCACCGGTGATTCTGTGCTGTTAGGTAGGCGGACGAGACGTCCGCGCACCGGGTTATGCTTCCGTCACCACGACCTTGACGATCTTGTCGCCTTGCCGGACGGCGTTGACCACATCCATCGTGCTGACGACCTTGCCAAAGACAGTGTGCTTGCCGTTCAAATGCGGTTGCGGCGAATGGGTGATAAAGAACTGACTGCCGTTGGTGTTGGGCCCGGCGTTCGCCATCGAGATGACGCCAGTCTCGTGCTTGAGCGGGTTGTTCTTGACTTCGTCCTCGAACTTGTAGCCGGGGCCGCCGCGACCGGAGCCGGTGGGGTCGCCGCCCTGAATCATGAAGTCATTGATGACGCGATGAAAGACGCCGCCGTCATAAAAACCTTCCTTGGCCAGAAAGACGAAGTTGTTGACCGTCTTCGGCGCGTGTTCGGGGTAGAGTTCCAGCACGATTTGCCCGCGAATGGTCTCGATCGTCACCTTGTACGTCTGCTTCGGGTCGATCTGCATGGCCGGGGAGGTGTTCCATAGTTTGTCTGTCATTAGATTTGTCCTTTACACAAATGGTTTTTGTCTTGCCGGTGCAGTGTAGCAGAGGCGTGAGTGTTGGACAATTTAGACGCCAACTGTCTGGCTGCGGCGTTCGAGCAGCAGTACATCGCGCCAGACGCCGTGCAGTTGGCCGATGCGCTCACGCCGGCCGACGATGCGGAAGCCGCTGCGTTCGTGCAGGCGCACGCTGGCCATGTTTTCGGGGAAGATGCCGGCCTGCAAGGTCCAGAGGCCGGCCAGTTCGGAGGCAGTCACCAGCGCGTCGAGCAGCCGGCGCCCCACGCCGGCGCCACGGTGCGCGGCAGCGATGTAGACGCTCACTTCTGCGACGCCGGCATAAACCGCGCGTGCGGAGTAGGGCGTCAACGCTGCCCAGCCCACGATCTGCTCTGTCTGTCGTTGCACAGGCTGGCTTGGCGCCGTCTGGTTCGACGCCTGCCGCCTTGCCACAAGGCGGCAGGCCGGCAGGTGTTTGTGATCCCACGCGTCCCAATCGGGCGCGCTTTGCTCAAAAGTAGCCTGCCCGGCGGCGATGCCTTCCAGGTAGATGGCGCGCACTTGCGGCCAATCCGCAGGTTGCATGGCCTCGATCACGATCGACGGCATGTTATTGCTCTTTCGCCCGCCGCCAGCGCAGCGCCTCCGCCTCCAGTTGTTTGATTAACCTATCCTTGCCATCCATGTAGGCCACGATATCGGTTGGGTGCTTGTGCGCCAGCTCGATTTTCAGCGCGGCATAGACGCGGCGCGCTGCCGGGTGGGTGCGCAGATAGTCGCGGAACGCAAGATGGCGTTCAACCTCTGGGTGGTCGAAAGCGTAGGCATGACAGTGAACGAGGCGTGCGTGCGCCGAGCCTTTGACAAAGTAGCTGCGGCCGGGCAGTCCGAATTCCCCGCGCGGAATGTAGCCGATGGCGGCCATTGCAGAGATGCGCTGGTTTGCATCACGGATATCGCGCAGCAGCGGCATCATGTCGATTACCGGCTTGGCGGCCAGGCCGGGTACGGAGGTGCTGCCCACATGTTCGATGGCGACCACCGCGTCGCCCAATGCCGCGCGGACGGCCGCGGCTTCGTGTTCAAAGCGCGCCGGCCACTGCGCGTCATAAGGCACGACCTCGACTACGCGCATCATCTGCGGCCCCAGTTCCTTGACCATGTGCGCAAAGGTCGGCGCTCGGTAGCCGGCGTGGTTGTCTTGCGCAATGACGCGGTAGCCGAGCCGCTCGAAAAAGGTGAGGTTGCTGGTCAGCGCCAGGCGCACGCCGACGCGTGCATAGGCGCAGCCTTGCTGCGCGGCCTGCTCTTCGACGCAAGTCATCAACGCGCGCCCGACGCCGCCCGCGCGATAGGCGGGCAGCACTGCCAGCCGGTGCACGTAGGTCTCGACGCCCGTGCGCACAAAGAAGACGCAGCCCACCGCCGCGCCCTCGATAGTTGCCAGCACCGCGCGTTCGCCGCGATCGAACAATGTTTGCAACGATCCTGCGGTTTCTGCGTGCGCGCCGGAGGGTGGGTCGAGGCGCCCGCGCATCTCTTCGAACGCGGCGTGAATCAGATGCAGCAACACAGGAATATCGGCGGCGCCGGCAGGTTGCAGGACAAATTTTGACATCATCACCGCTCCAGGCAAAGGGTTTCTTCCTTTTGGCAATTCCCGGATATTATAGGGGGAAGATGCGCATCGGGCGCAATCTGGTAAAGATGGATGTGGATATGCTACGAACGGTCGAGGCGAGTCGCTATGTCGTGCCGCTGCGCGAGGGAGGATCGCTCCCCGCGGTCGTGGAAGCGGACGACGACGCTCTGTACGTCATGAAATTTGTGGGCGCCGGTCAGGGGCCAAAGGCGCTGATCGCCGAGCTGATCGCCGGTGAAATCGGGCGCGCGCTGGGGCTGAATGTGCCCGAATTGGTGTTCATGGAGTTGTCGCCCCTCCTCTCGCGCACCGAGCGCGATGAGGAGATTCTCGATCTGCTGCGCGCCAGTGTTGGGTTGAACCTGGGGATGCGTTTTCTGCCGGGCGCATTTGCCTACAATTCGCTCTTGCAGCCGCCTCCGGCCGCGGACCTGGCTTCGGCCATCGTATGGTTCGATGCTTTGGTGACCAATGTCGACCGCACCGACCGCAACGTCAACATGTTGCTCTGGCAGCAGGAGCTTTGGCTGATCGATCACGGCGCCGCGCTCTATTTTCATCACGACTGGGCGACCTATCACGAGCGGGCGCGTTCTCCCTTTCCGCTGGTGGCGCAGCACACGCTGTTGCACATGGCGAGTCAAATGGAGGCCGCCGATGCCCGGCTGCGCGCCCGGCTCGACGCGCGCGTGTTCGAGGAAATCGTCGCCGCCGTGCCGGAGACCTGGCTGGCGATCGACGCTTCGCTTGGCGACCCGGCGGCGCTGCGCGCGGCGTATGTTGCCTATTTGACCGAGCGACTGGCGAATTCTTCAATTTTCGTGGAGGAGGCGGTGCGTGCCAGGGGATTGCTCGTTTGACTATGCCGTAATTCGCGTCGTGCCCGATGTGACGTGTGAGGAATTTGTCAATGCCGGCGTGATCCTCTTCTGTCGCACACGGCGCTACTTAGCCGCACAGATCGAGCTGGACGAGCATCGGCTCATCGCGCTGGCGCCGCAGCTCGACGTCGCGTCTGTCCGCCGTCATCTGGCGTTGATCCCGGCCATCTGCGCCGGCGCCGGCCCGATTGGGCGGATGGGCAAGGCGGAGGCATTCCATTGGCTGGTGGCGCCACACAGCACGACGATCCAATGTTCGCCGGTGCATGCCGGGATCACGGACGACCCGGCGCAGTCCCTGGCGCGCTTGATGGCGTCCTATGTGCGCAGGTAACAACCGAATAAGCATCGAAGATCTATCCACAGATTTCGCAGATTTCACAGATGACAAACCCCGTGTTCGCTCTTTTGAAATCACGTATAGAGTGCGACTTTCTTCAAAACCTTCGCAATCTGTGTCATCTGTGTAATCTGTGGATGACTTCTGCGCGTAATGCTGTTTTGTAGCTGTGTTATGACGGGCAGCAAGCAGGCCGGGCGAACTCGCCCGGCCTGCTTGCATAAAGCTTTTGTTGGAGGTGCGTCAGGCCAGACGGCGGCGCGTTGCCACGGCAAACCCGGCGACAATCACCAATACAAGCGCGGCAACCAATGCCCCGAAGTCGTTGCGCTCGCCGCCGGTGACCGGCAGATTTTCGGGCGCAGGCGCAGCTTCGGTCATGGGGGCTTCTGTGGCGTTCTCCATGCTCGCGGCTTCCGACGCCGCAGCCTCAGGCGTCGCTTCCGCCGCAGCGTCGGCTGCCATGGCGTCTGCTTCCAGCGGCGGCATCAGCACACTGTCGATCACGTGGATGACGCCATTGCTCGCCTCGATGTCGGTGGCGATGATATTGGCGTCGTTGATCATGGCGCCGGCGTCGCTCAACGTGACGACCACCGGGCTGCCTTGCAGCGTATCCACTTCAAGCCCGTCGCTCAAGTCGGCGGCCATTACCTTGCCCGGCACGACGTGATAGAGCAGGATCTGCGACAGATCGCCGGTCGGATCGGCCAGCAGCGCATCGATGGTTTCTTGCGGGAGCTTGGCGAAGGCGTCGTCGGTCGGCGCAAAGACGGTGAAGGGGCCATCGCCCTTGAGCGCATCGACCAGCCCAGCCGCCTGCACCGCCGCTGCCAGCGTGTTGAAACTGCCGGCAGCCACCGCGGTGTCGACGATGTCGGTCATTGCCATGTCGGCCATCGCCATGTCAGTTTCGGCGGTGTCCGTCATCACTTCGGTTTCGGCCATGGCTGTCTCGGTCTCGGCGGTATCCGTCATCACCTCGGTTTCGGCCATGGCGGCTTCCTCCGAATCTGCTTCGGCGACGCCCAGCGTAGCAGCGATGGCCGGCGGCAGCATGACGCTGTCGATGACGTGAATCACGCCGTTGGACGCCTGGATATCCTTCGCCACGATGGTGGCGCCGTTGACCTGCTTGACGCCGTCGGCAAAGGAGAAGAGGACGTTGCTGCCTTCGGCCGTGGCGACTTCCTTGCCGTCGCTGATCAGGGCGGCGATCAGGCGGCCAGGAATGACGTGATAAAGCAGAACGCTTTGCAGCATCTCTGGATCTGCAGCCAGCGCGTCAAGCACATCGGCTGGCAACGCGGCAAAGGCTTCATCGGTGGGGGCAAAGACCGTAAACGGGCCTTCCCCTTGCAGCGTTTCGGCAAGCCCTGCCGTCTGCACCAATTCGACCAGTGTGTCAAAGTCGCCGGCGGCAATCGCCGTCTCGACGAGATCTGCCTTTGCGCTCAGACCTTCTTGTGCAAATGTCTGAACGGGCAGGAGGCTCAGCATGAGTGCCAACACCACTGCCAATGGCAATATGGTTCGGACGCGTTGTTTCATACAACTCTCCTTTGTTGATTCGTAAAGGTACAATTATGAACGGTGCGCTGTATTGCATCAGGGTTCGTCAGAACACTGGCGTCTATTATAATAGAGGATGCGGCAGAGCCATTTATTGCAATCGAAGTGGTTACGTCTGATGGGAATGCGCTGGAAGATGCCCCTAAATCAAGATGGGCCGCTGAAATTTCAGCGGCCCATCTTGATTTAGATATTTACTAACCTTCTGCAAAGATGCTTACGCAATGCGACGTCGCGAGGCAACCGCCAGACCACCTAGCAAGAACACCACCAGACCGGCGATCAGGGCCATGTTCAGCCCGTTATTGGCTTCACCACCGGTGACAGGCATCCGATCCGGCGCCTGGTCAGCAGCCATTTCGGCAGCAGGTGCGGCATCGGTGGCAGGTGCGGTCTCGGCTACCGGCGCCGCTTCGGCAACCGGCGGCATGATTACGCTATCGATGACATGAATGACGCCGTTGGAAGTCTCGATGTCAGTGGCAACGATATTGGCGTCATTGACCATCGCGCCGCCATCGCTCAGCTTGAATGTAACTTTGTCGCCTTGCAGCGTGGCTGCTTCCAGACCATCGCTCAAGTCAGCCGCCATCACCTTGCCCGGCACGACGTGGTAAAGCAAAATCTGGGTCAGGTCACCGGACGGGTCGGCCAGGAGTGCATCGACGGCGCCGGCGGGAAGCTTGGCAAAGGCCTCATCGGTCGGGGCAAAGACGGTGAAGGGGCCATCGCCCTTGAGTGCATCGACCAGACCCGCCGCCTGAACCGCCGCCACCAGTGTGTTGAAGCTGCCCGCAGCCACGGCCGTATCGACGATGTCGGCCATCTCCATCGTGGCTTCTGCGCTGCTCGCCTCGGCCGCAGGCTCCTCAGTCACCATTTCTTCGACCACAGGCTCTTCGGTCATGGCCTCTTCGGCAGCCGCGGCGCCGGTGATGCTCGGCGGCAGGATGACCGTGTCGATGACATGAATGACGCCATTTGAGGTCTCAATGTCGGTGGCGATGATGTTGGCGTTATTGACCATCGCACTGGCGTCGCCCAAGGTGAATTTGACAGCTTCGCCCTGTGCGGTTGTCGCTTCCATGCCATCGCTCAGATCGGCGGCCATTACTTTGCCCGGCACGACGTGATAGAGCAGCACCTGGGTCAGCAGACCTTGCGGATCGGCCAATGCGGCTGCCAGCGTTTCGGGCGGCAGCTTGGCAAACGCTTCGTCGGTCGGTGCGAAGACAGTGAATGGCCCTTCGCCTTTGAGCGTGTCGACTAGCCCTGCGGCCTGCACCGCAGCGACGAGGGTGTTAAAGTTGCCGGCTGCCACCGCCGTGTCGACGATGTCGGCAGAATCCTGTGCAAAGGCAGGTTGCATGGGAAAGAGGCTCAACGCCAGGGCGAAAACAATGATCGCCTGGAACATCTTACGCGTGCGCTGTTTCATGATAGGCTCCTTGTGTGTAAATTGTATTGTGAAATTTTGTGATGCAAAAGCTTTGCAAAATAACTGCAAATCTTAGGCGATTGTAGAGGATTTATAGACAGGCTTCAGTAGAGCGCCTCACAATTGGCTCCGTTGTTCGGCATATACGTAATTGGCGACAAGTCGCAACCTGGTTTCAAGCGGATGTGACTGCGGGGACGTTCGCGCCAAAAGTCAGGTGGGGTTTTCTGAATTTATGGCTGGTTTTAATCGAGTATGGCGCGCACGCGCGTTTCGGCCAGGGCGCAGTAGGCGGGGTCGATGTCGAACCCAGCATAATGCCGGCCATGCATGGCTGCGGCTACACAGGTCGTGCCCGAACCGGCAAAGGGATCGAGGACGACATCATCAACGTAGGAGTAGAGATGGATGACGCGTTCCGCCAGGGCGAGCGGGAAAGGCGCGGGGTGGCCGACGCGCTTGGCCGATTCGGGCGCGATGTCCCAGATCGAGAGCGTGCCTGCCATGAATTCATCGCGGCCAATGTCGGATACGCCGCGGTCGGGGCGCGAGTAGCCTGCTTTGGCGAAGACCAGCAGATATTCATGGATATCGCGCAAGCGTGGGGACTTGGCGCTCTGCCAGCTTCCCCACGCACAGTTGCCGCTCGCCCCCTTAGCCTTCTGCCAGATGATTTCGCCCATCGGCAGGAAACCGACTGCCATGTGACGCTGATAGAAGTAGGCGTGCAACGGGATATAGGGTTTGCGGCCCAGGTTGGCAATGTTGACTACATAGCGGCCGCCCGGCGCGAGCACGCGATAGACTTCACGCGCCACCTCTTCGATCAGCGCCAGATAGTCCTCGAAGGGAAGGTCGTCATCGTAATCCTTGCCCACATTGTACGGGGGGGACGTGAACGCCAGCCCCACGGCGTTGTCAGGAATGGGCGTCAGCGCGGCCGAAGATTGGCAGTAGATGCGGTCGGCCCACACCGCAAGCGGAGGCGTCGGCTCTGCGACAGCCGGCGTCTCTGCGGTGTGCAGCGCCTCACCGTTTTGCTGATAAATTTGGCGGCTATAGAAAGTAGAGGCGTCGTGCCCCTCACGTTTGCCCACGCCAAAGGTGGAAGTCGATGTCCGTTTCATGCAACGAGTCCTTGCCCGTAGTTGCGTTGTCCGTAGTTGCGCTGGCTGTCGATGCGTCAGTGGTCGATGCGGTAAATTTTCGCTGCCATTGTACCACGCTCACGGCTACATTCCGTCAACCAGCCCGTCTGGCTGACGGGTGCGGCAGCAGTTGGTGACGATGTTTTCGCTCATTTCCGCCTATGCCCGCCAATAGCGCGACCCATCCTTCGTGCGCCGCAGCAAACCGGCATCGACCAGACTGCGGCGCACCAGGACATAATCGGCGTCGAGATACCAGGCTTGCAGCAGCTCGTTCACCTGTTGTTCAGTATATCCGCGTTCCATCGCAAATTTGTCAATGATGTAGTGCAGCATGGCTACTTGATCTTTCAGTTTGCTCGACCAGCGGGTGACGCGTCCTTGCTCATCCAACAGGTCGCGCAGTGCGGGCGGCGCGCTCGCCCGCACCTGGCTGAGTTGCAACTCGGTCGCCGTCTCTTTGCCGACCGCCTGTACGTTGTGGCTGGACAACAACTGGCGCGACAGAAACAGCAACCGTTGTAGTCCGGCGTCATCGTAGGTGTAAAGTTTGTTGGCGTCGCCGGCGCGTCGCTCCTGTATAAAGCCGGCGCCGACCAATTGCTTGAGATGGCGCGAGACATTGCCCTGGCTGCCCTCCAACTGGGTGATGATCTCCTGGGCGCGCTCCTCGCCATGTTCGACCAGGAGTTCGAGGATGCGCAGCCGCGTGTCGTCCGCCAGTGCATTGAGCGGCCCAAGCACCTCCGCCCGACGCAATGGGTCGCGGCGCAGCAGTTGAGGATCGAATTTACGCACCACCCAGAGTGTAGCGCGACTCCCGAAGTGCGTGCAATGCGCCAGGAGGTGGGGCGACCAAACCAATATGATGCGCTGGACGCCAGCTACTTGGGCAAGTTGGCGATCGTCCGGCTCACTCTGCAACAGGAAACGCAGCGCGTCGAACGGATTCGCCGCCTGCCACTGGGGCTGGCTGAAGATCAACTCGTTGATGCTGCGCGTCATTTTTGTCAGCAGGTGGATGTGGCGTTGCCACTCGGTCGCCAGCAGCGTCTCCCAGAGCGTGCGCAGATGCTCGACGATCTGGCGTTTGAGCGCGGGCGCGTCAGCCAACATGGCGTCGACTTCTGCACGCAGCACCGGCTCTTCGACGCTTTGCGCGGCCTCTGTCAACCGCTGGTGAAAAGTTGCGTCCGGCTGCGTCGCCAGCATCGCGAGGTAGCCTGGAAAATCAGCAACTGGTGCATCAGACAATAACGCCGGCCCGAAAGCCGCAAAGAGCTGGCGATTGAAGATGCTTTGCTCTGCGGACAGCAGGGCCGCGCCGCGCGCGCGCCATGCATCTTCGGCCACGCCTTCAGTGGTCAAGGCCCACATGCTGAGCAGGATGGCAGGCGTCGTCTCCAACGCGGCGCTTACCTGGACCGTGGGCAGCGTTGGTAAAGAAAAGGGTGATGCGGACATGATTGATTTCCTATAATCTATTTATGCGGATATGCGCATAGATGCAAATGTTACCTGTGTTTTTGCGCCATGTCAAGCGCAGAATAGTGGCGCGGCGGCGCGTGGCGCGGCGGGCGCGTAGCCCCCCAGTGCTTTGTGTGCGCGTTGCATCGGACGACTGAAGCAAGCTCACTGCGCCGGGGGTTTGTTGACACTGAATTTGGCGCCCAGTATACTGGCAGCAAGCGACTGCCTGCGCGCCTTGCCTCGGCAAGAAGCCTGATTTGGCGCTATCGGTCTTGCAAACACGATCCACGATCTATCATTCAGCACGAAGGGTTCGGCGCCTTCGCTGCAAAAGTCATCGAGTATCTTCGCTATGAATTCACAACCCGCAAGCAAAAATGGACCCGAACTGGCTGAGCCAGCCGGCTTTCCTGGACTTGACTACGACTTTCTGCGCTATATGGGCGTTCGCCCTGAAACCATGCGCCAGATTCAGGATTTCTATTTTCCATACTTTGCCAATTGCGGCCGCGTGATCGATCTTGGGTGTGGCGACGGCGACTTCTTGGCGATGTTGCTCGAGCATGGGATTGAGGCGATCGGGGTGGATTCGGATGAAAAAACGTTCGAAGCAGGCAAGCAGAATGCGCTGCCGATCGTCAGACAGGATGTATTTGAGTTCCTGCATCAACAAGAGGAGGCAAGCGCGGATGGCATTTTTTGCGCCCATCTGGTCGAACACCTGCCTTATCCCAAAGTCATCGAGCTGATTCAGCACTCTTTCCGGGTGTTGCGTCCTGGAGGGCGCATCATTCTGGCGACGCCCAATGTCCGTTCGCTCTATTCGCACCTTGAAATGTTTTACATGCACTTTGGGCATATCAGTTTCTACCATCCAAAGTTGCTCTGCTTTTTTTTGGAACATGAAGGGTTTCGCCAAAGCGAAGAGGGCGAAAACACCACCACAGGCTCGCCGCTGCTGCCAGAGGTGCGCGCGTTCTTGCACCAGGTTGCGACCACACAAGCGGCCTTATCCTCTGCCCCTTCATCCTCGGGTGCAGAGGCGGGGGCTCCGTACAACCCGCCATCTTTTCACTATCGACATGAAATTCCGCCACAAGGAAAAGGCATCTTGAGGAAGGCCAGCTATCATCTGAAGCGCGTCTTGACCCGCTGGCTTGTGCAGCCGCTGACCGATGACCTGGCGCTTCAGGTAAGCGTTTTAGCCCTCCAGACAGGCGCGGCGCAAACCCAACAATCTCAACAGATAGCCGCGCTTGCCCGTTCCTTGCAGTCGCTCAACGGCGCTTTTGAATGTTACGCCACCGCCGTCAAGCCGTGAGCCAACAGGTGGGTGACGAGACAATCGGCCTGAGCGACGTTGCTATGAATGCGCCTACAACAATTTCTGCTTTTCATCGTATTTTCACCATGATGATTGACTTCGTTGCACCGCCCCTGAGCATCCGCCGCCAGTTCCTCCAATTGATACAAGTAGCCTGGTCGCTCGGATGGCGCGAGGGGGGTGGCGTCGCGCTGGAGCGCATCCATGAGGCAATCGTCTGCTACCGACGCACCGGCAGCCTGATCATCCCGCCGCCGCCCCCCCGCCCGTTTATACGTATGCAGAGTGGATTGCCGATCACGAACCTGCGCCAGAGACGCTTGCCGCACAGCGCGCGGCGGCTCAACAATTCGCCTACCAACCACTGATCACGCTGATCATGCCTGTTTATAACCCACCAGTAGAAGTTTTCGACCTTGCCGTTCGCTCCGTGCAGCAGCAGACTTACCCGCACTGGCAGTTGTGTCTGGCGAATGGCGGCGACGATTCCGCGATCCGTGCGTATATCGACCGGCTCGCAGCCCAAGAGCCGCGGGTGCGGACGGCGCACCTCGCCCAAAATTTGGGGATTTCCGGTAATTCTAACGCAGCGTTGAAAGTGGCAGAGGGGGAATTTGTCAGCTTTTTCGATCATGACGACAAACTTGCCCCCACGTTGCTCTTTGCGGTGGTAGCGGAGCTTAACCGAGATTCTGCAATCGACATTATTTACTTCGATGAAGACAAAATCTCGGCCGACGACCGCGAGCGCAGCGAGCCGTGGCTCAAACCGGCCTGGTCGCCAGACATGATGTTGTCGGTCAATTTGGTCGGACACGGCATCTTTCGGCGTAGACTGGTCGAGGAAGGCGGGGGCTTTGATCCTGCCACGGATGGCGCGCAGGATTGGGATCTGGCGTTGCGGTGCTCGCTGCGCGCCGGCAAGATCGTTCATATTCCGCAAATCCTGTATCACTGGCGCAAGATCCCAGGTTCAGCGGCAGTCGATGCGCAGGCCAAACCGTATGCGTTTGCGGCGCAGACGCGCGCGCTGCAAAAACATCTTACCGCGCTTGGCGCCGCCGGCGCCACTGTCAGGCTCACATCGGCCGGCGCGCGTGTCGACTTTCCGGCGCGGGATGCAAAAATCTCGATCATCATTCCCACCAAAGATCAATTCCACTTCATCCAGCGATGCGTCTCTTCCCTGCTGCACAAGACGCATTACCCTAACCTCGAGATCATCGTGATCGATACCGGCAGTACGGAGCAGGCAGTGCTTGCCTACTACGAAGAGCTGGCGCATGAACCACGCGTCCATTTGGTGCACTATCAGGAAGATTTCAACTACTCGCGCGCCAACAATATTGGGGTGCAGCACGCAAGCGGAGATGTGTTCTTGTTTCTCAACAATGACACCGAAGCGATAGAACCGGACTGGCTGGAGACGATGGCCGGGTGGGCGCTGCGCAAAGAAATCGGCGTCGTCGGCGCAAAATTGCTGTACGACGATGGCTCGATTCAACACGGCGGCGTCGTGATTGGTCTGGAGGGAGTTGCCAGCCATATCTTCGGCGGTATGCACGAAGGGCAGTTTGGGGTGTTTGGCTCGACTGAATGGGTGCGCAACTATATGGCGGTCACCGGCGCTTGCCTCATGCTGCGCCGCGATGTGTTCGAGCGCATCGGCGCGTTTGACGAAGAGTATAGACTGACCTTCAGCGATGTCGAGTTATGTTTGCGCGCGTTGGCGTCCGGCTATCGTAATGTGTGGTTGCCGTTTGTGCGGATGCTCCACCACGAAGGTGGCACGCGCGGGTACTACATGCCCAACGACGATATTGTGCGCGTCAACCAGCAGATGTGGCAGCTTGTGTTGGCCGGGGATCCCTACTTTCATCCTGCCCTCTCCTCGGTGCAGCGCCAGCCGACGCTCGCTTCGCCGACGACAAAGACGCGCTTCCAGATTTTTTATGAACTCCTCGACTACGTCGAACTGCTCCCCGCGCCGCCCCTCTCTGCTGAGTCGCACCAGGGCGCGCGCTCGGATCAGGCAAATGACAGCGCCCCCCAACCAATAGACGCCGCTACCGTGACAGCCGTTATGCAGCAAATCCAGGCGCAGGCGGCCTCATCTAGCCGCGTCACGTATAAGCTCGTTGACCGTGACGCGCCGGCGATTCAAATGGAAATTCGTGACGATTCAGGCGCAACCGAAACGGTCAAACAATGGCACGCGGATGACGCGGATCAGGCAGATTTTCGCTGATCGCATCCGCAGCTATCTGCCGAATCCGCGTACGCCGCAGAATACGTAACTGGGCGATATTTCAGGGCGCTTTACTCGACAGTCGGTCAGTTAAAGCGCAAGTCAGCCTGTGGAAGTAGGCCCCAAAGGGAGAGTTGTTGATGAAATTTCTTCGCCGTATCGCCGAAAAAGCCGGCGTGTTGGGCAGCCGGACAGGTTCACCTGCTGCGACCGCCATTGTGCGTCCCGCCGGGGCCGTCAACGATCATTACTTGACCTCAGCGCCAAGTGACCAGAATGCCATCGACATCTTTGCAGGCGAATGGTCGTCGAAGTTTCCGGCCTCGTTCGCCGATCTGAAGGCGGGCGCCATCCCGATGTTTGAGGATGATCGCATCCACTGGTTTGCTTCAGAGATCAACGGCTTTCAACAGCAACAGGTGCTCGAGTTGGGGCCGCTCGAAGGTGGGCACTCCTACATGCTTGACCGGATGGGCGCGCAATCGGTGACGGCCATTGAATCGAACACGCACGCCTATCTGCGCTGCTTGATTGCCAAAGAAATTTTGGGCATGCCGAGCGTGCGCTTTTTAGCGGGCGACTTCATGGCCTATTTGCGTGGCCCAGACTGTCCTCACTACGATATCGGCCTGGCCAGCGGCGTGCTCTATCACATGACCAACCCCGTTGAGATGATCAGCCTGCTGGCAGAACATTGTGAGAAGCATCTATTGTTTTGGACGCACCATTACGACGCGGTTTGGGCCAAAACGCCGGCTGGACAGGAGCATCTTACGTCGGCTGAGAGCGTTGAATATGCAGGCTTCCGCTGCACCTTGCACCGCTACGAATATAACAATGCGCTCGATTGGGGCGGCTTTTGCGGCGGACCGCGTCCTCATTGCTACTGGATAGAGCGCGAGGAGCTACTTGCCTGCCTGCGTTTCTTCGGCTTCCCACAGATCCGAATCGGTTGCGACGATCCCAATCATCCACACGGTCCGGCTTTTGCCCTGGTCGCGAGCAGGGCATGACGCAAAGCGCGATCAATGATGCGCCGATGATGCAAGGTCAGTTTGCCTTTCAGAAGACTCGCGTAAGGACTACACCGTGCAATTCTGGCTGAGTCGGCGACCTGCCCTTCTGCTTTTTCTCATCACTTTTGCTGTTTATGCGCTACTCGTCCTTTTTTTCTCGCGCCCGCCTGGCATGAGCATGACCAACGGGGACGAGCCGCACTATCTATTGCAGATGCACAGCCTGCTCGTTGACCATGACTTGGAAGTGCAAAACAACTACGCAAATCTCGACTACCGCGAATTTTTTGTCGGGGAAACCCTCAACGTCGGCGCATATCTTTATCGGTACCACGGTCGAACCATCCGCCACCATTTTTCACTGGGCATGCCATTGCTGCTAACGCCGGCCTACGCTCTTGGCGGGCGGGTCGGCGTACAATTGCTGCTGGCGCTGTTGACGGCAGGCGGCATGAGTTGTCTGTTGCTGGTGGCGCGACGCTTTATGCCGCCCTCGATTGCTTTTGCCAGTGTGCTCCTCTGTGCACTACTCTACCCCATCGTCATTTACAGCCATCAGATCTATCCCGAAACGATCGTGATGGCGCTGGTTGCGTTTGTGCTGGCGCAGACGCTTGCCGTTAGCGAGGCGCGGTTGCGGCGGCGGGCCGTGCTGGTCGGCGTCGCGGTCGGGGTCATGCCCCACTTTCAGAACAAGTTTATTTTGCTTTCAGCGTTGCTCTTTGCCTTCTTTCTGTGGAGCACGCGAACTGACCTGAAAACGGCGCTGCGTTGGTCGTTGCCGCCGATCGTGCTGCTGGCTGCGGGTCACCTGGCGTGGGCGTACGTCATTTATGGCGAACTGGGGCGCAGCGCGCTCATCTCGCCGGGGTACCCGCTGCTCGTGGATGCGCGGATCGACGACGGCGTCCTGGGGCTGTGGTTCGATCAGGAAGTGGGGCTCGGCTTTTACGCGCCCCTTTATTTGATGGCGCTGCCTGGCGCCATCATTCTGTTGCGTCAGCCGCAGCGACGCGCAGCTACCTGCTGGCTTGTCGTCATCTACACCAGTTTTCACCTGCTGAGCGGCGCCTATTATGACTGGCCCGCGGGGCTTTCGCCCGCGCCGCGCTATCTGATCCCGGTCATCCCAGTGCTGGTGATCTTTGTCGGCGCCGCGCTGGAATGGCTCCTCCGTCGCGGTCAGTTCCTCCAGCCTTTGCTGCTGACGCTCATCACCGTCTACTTCACTTATCTGATTCTTTTTGTACAGCGCGCCTATATGTTTCCCTTTTATATCGGCACTAACTCTATCCTGCGCGAACATTTCCGCGCCAACCATCTGATCATCTGGTTGACTACCTGGCTGCCCTCCTTTCTACGCGCCCCCGAAACCGCTTACGTCAGCCTGGCGATCGTGGGGATCATCTTCCTGACCGGCATGGCCATCTTGATCCCAGTGAACCGGTTGCTCATCGCTGCGTTGAACAGGCCCACAGATCGAACTGATGCGTAGCGCCCATCTCTCTGCGCGGCGCCTACCCCAATGCGTTCAACATAGATACAGTCAGGCAGACGCAGGTCAGTCGATTTACGCGCGTCAACTGGGCGGTGCATTTCCGTAGCTGTAGAATCCATCAAATACCAAAATTTTGATTTACTATTTGCCGGATGTGCGCGCTCTGTTGAGCCAATATAATGATATGATGTCCGCACGTTTGGTTCTGGCTATTTGCAGTAGCCAGTTTTTCGAGGAGGGTTTATGTTGCAATGGTCCCCATTACCCCGCTGCAAGTCTGTATGCATCAGCCTGCTGTTGCTGGTGAGCCTGCTCGCAGGCAGTCCGCTGACAGCGCAAGCGCAGCCGGAAACCCCGGCCGCGCTTGCTTTTACGTCCACCAATGTGAAGCTTTCCGGCGGTCTTGTCATTCACTCATCGCCCACCCTGGCGGATTTGACCGGCGACGGCCTGCCCGAAATCCTGATCGGTACGACCGCGCAGAACGGGGCGAGCAGCAACCAGCCCAATCGACCCATGTATCTCACTGCGCTGCGCAGCAATGATACTATTTTGTGGTCGGCGCCAGTCGACGCGCCGATCAATTCCAGCCCGGCAGTCGCCGACATCGATGGCGATGGACAGCCTGAGGTGTTGGTCACGACCGGCGGTGATGTCAGCGACCGCAAACGGCAAGGCGGCTTGATGGCCTTCGACCGCTCCGGCAATCTGCGCTGGCGCTTCACCACGCTCGATGATGTTCCCAAAGATGGAAATCCTGACGGCGCCTTCTCCTCGCCTACCCTGTGTGATGTCGATGGCGATGGCAAGCTGGAGATTGTGTTTGGCGGCTGGGACAGGCAGATTTATCTTATCAACCACGACGGCTCCCCGCGCTGGAACAATCTGAACAGCTATCCAAACACACCGGCGCGTCCTGGCTATCATAACGCCGACACGGTTTGGTCCACCGCAGCGTGCGCAGACTTGAATAACGACGGCAAGAACGAGATTATCATCGGCGCCGACATCACCGGCGGCGGCCGTCTGCCCGACGGCACGCGCACCCAAAATGGCGGCTTCCTGTATGTGTTCGACGGGAACGGCAATGTGCTGGTGCGGCGCTTCCTCGACGAAGCCATCTTTTCCTCGCCGGCTGTGGCCGATCTGGATAACGACGGCGTGCTCGAAATTGTGGTTGGAACAAGCTATTACTGGTGGAATGAATCCGGCCGCAGTAAGACCAACTACGTCTACGCGTTTCGCACCGAGAAAGTTTTCAGTGCTCTGCCTTACGCGGACCCGGCCAAATTGCCGAACGCGCCGGGCTGGCCGCAGACCACCCCCTACCCTGGCTTCAGCTCGCCCGCAATCGGCGATCTGGACAACGACGGCGACCTGGAAGTCGTGATCGCCGCGGGGAATCCATTTGCCGCGACAGGGGATGCGATCCCCGGCGCCGGCATGGTGCACGCCTGGCATCATAACGGCGCACCTGTGGCCGGTTGGCCCATCAACGCCAAGAACGAAGCCAATATGGATGCAACGATTTTCGGGTCTCCCGTTATCGCTGACTTGGACGGAGACGGCGCGCAGGAAGTGCTCGTTGCCATGGTCTGGGATATTCATGTTTACGGCGCAAATGGCGCGCTGAAAACCCGTCTGAAGACAATGTACACTGTGGCCTCCACCCCGGCAGTGGGGGACACCGATGGCAATGGCAAGGCCGACGTTTTCATCGGGGGCAGCCACGCGCAGGGCGATCCATCTTCCGGCTACTTGTGGCATTTCAAATCGACGAGTGGATCGCTTGGCGCGGCGCCCTGGCCTATGTTCCATCGTAGCGCAACCCTGGATGGTTATTACGCAGTCGCCCGGCCACCTGAAGTGTCGTTGCTGACGAATAGCCTCTTGCTCCTGGCCGATATCAACATCCCGGCACAGAGAAGAGAAATTAAAATCACCATCAGTCTGATGAACTCTGGGGGCAGCCCCATGACTTGGTCCGCACAGCCCACCGGCGCCGCTTCCGCCTCTGTCAAGGTTTCCCCCGCAAGTGGAGAATTGCAGCCCGGCGGCTCGGTTGCGCTGGAGGTTACGATCAACACGAGCAACCTGGATGAAGGCACGCACGATTTGGGCGCGATCCAGATCGATGCCGGGGGCAATGGCAGCGCGCTGCCTGCGGTGCAGGTGCCGGTCTCGGTCTATGTAGGAGCCGTGGAATACCAATACTTGCCGATTACCCGCCGGTAGTGTGTAGCGCCCTGCCGGCCGAACTACCAGCCCGATGTGTCTGGCGGCCACAACCGCTGTCACGCTGGTAGTTCGGCCGGCAAGGATCGCCGCGCAGGTTACGGCGGTGCTTGCTACAGTTGCTTTCGACTGGATAGTGAAGGTGGTGTTTTCTAACGAGGATAGGGCCGCGACCGAGGAGCGACTGGCAATCTTCGATGGTTTGCGGATGCCAATCGCACTACGTTCGATGGGCGCATCTGCGCAGAAGCAGCGCAGAAATAAGTAGCTGCCGGCACGACCCTCCGTTAAGAAGTTCGTGCCGGCAGCTAACAGAAACCTCCACAACCAAACAGTGAAACTACTGGGTTGCATCGGTTTGGCTGGGGGACAGGGATTCGAACCCCAACTGCCTGATCCAGAGAAACCGCCCAAACTCGCCGGAAAACGCCTGACGCCCGGCGCGATAGGGGCGATTTCTCTCTGAAGAACGCCTGCCTCGAAATCGAACCCTGATCATGGAACGCGAAGAAACCCTGGTCGAAATCGTCGGCCGCCTCGAAAAAGCCACCGGCCGCCTCGAAACCCTCATCGACGGCAACGTCACCCTCGGCTACCCCGGCCTGGCCGCCGAAGTGCGCCGCCTGCGCGCCGAACTCGACGAAATGCGCAACCGACAGGTCTCCCTCTGGCAGTGGGTCACCGGCTACATCCTCTTCGTCATCTCCTTCGGCCTCATCGCTATCGACGAACTCCAGGCCGCCCTCGAACTCACCCGCACCGCCGCCTTCGTCGGCGGTGGCTTCATGCTCATCCTCTCCTGCGGCTTCTTCCTCTCCGGCCTCGGCTGGATCCGCTGGCGGTAGGGCCGCCCTCTCCGTACAGACGCAACACCTTGCGTCTCTACCAGGATCACCATGACCCGACGCCAACAACAGCGCATCCAACACCTCGGCGAACTCCAACTCTGCCTCACGCGCGCCTTCGACGCCTACATCGCCGAATGCAACGAAACCCTCGCCCGCCTGCCCCTCGGCGCCCAGCGCGAAATCTGGGAGATCGAAATCGACATCCAGCACCGCCATGGCCAGTCTATGACCCGCCAGGTGCAAACCTGGCTCGACGAAGCCGGAGCAGCCACCCCATGATCGAACAACGCATGGCCAACTGCATCCAGGAATGGATCGACCACACCAGCGGCAAACCCGTCGAAATTCTCAGCCAACTCGACCAGCAACAGCCACCACACCCATGACAGCCCCAAAACGGCGCACCCGCAACCGCATCCTCACCAAGGTCGACGAAAACGTCACCGCCGCACTCAAAGACCTCCAAATCTCCCTGCGCGGCCCTGGCGTCGCCCGCGCCCTCCACGCCGGCGCCGACATGATCGCCCAGGCCGCCCGCCCCAACGCCCCCAAAGATAGAGGCCGGCTCAAGGCTGGCGTCTACACCGCCTCCATCCTGCGTAACGAGTTTAGGCCGCTGGTGCGTCTGCGCACCGGCCAGCCCCTCAACAGCCCCCTCAAATTCCCCCCACGCCCCCGCCAGGCCCTGGTCTGGTCCAGCGTCTTCTACACCCGCTTCATCGAACGCGGCCGCAAGCCCCAAGGCCGCGCACTCGGCCCTGCCCTGCCCCAACGCATCGGCAAACAGCGCGCGGTCGGTCGCATCCGCAAACGCCCCTTCTTCCAAAGCGCCAAACGCCGCATGCGCAAACCCGCCGCCGAAGAAATCAGCCGCCGCATGAAACAACTTATCGAGGAGGCATGGCAACGCCCATGATCGAACAACGCATCATCACCCTCCTCCACAACAACCCCACCCTCGTCGCCGCCGTCGGCGACCACATCTACCCCGTCGCCCTGCGCCAGGGCAGCCCCCTCCCTACCCTCGTCTACCGCCGCCTCTCCAGCGACCCCGAATACACCCTCGCCGGCCGCGCCGGCTGGCGCAACGCCACCCTCCAAATCGCCTGCTGGGCGCAAGAATACGCCGAAGCCAGAGCACTCGCCGAAACCATCCGCCAAACCCTCGACGCCTACAGCGAACCTAGCCCCGTCGGCCCCCTCCGCTTCGTCAGCGTCGCCGACAGCGCCGACGAATACATCGCCGAACTCGACGCCTTCGGCTGCGTCGTCACCCTCACCATCGACTACGACGACGAAGCCCCCATCCCACAGGAGCCCACACCATGAGAGGCAACCAACTCGCCATCTGGGTCGATGAATTCGACTTCTCCACCGCCACCAGCCAGATCGACCTCACCTTCGAAGTCGGCGAAGGCGAACGCACCAGCCTCGCCAGCGACGCCCAGGAATACCTCCCCCTCCTCCCCAAAATCACCGTCCAGCAAAACGGCTACCTCGAAGGCATCCTGCCCAATGGCTTCGCCGCCGAGATGGAAGCTCGCTTCGCCCAGCGCGGCGCCATCGTCACCGTGTTGGTGGGAAGAAGCGACCCCGCCTGCATCGCCTACACCCTCCCCGACGCCGCCAACCTCGAAATGGCCTTCGCCGCCCCCGCCGCCAACCTCACCACCCTCAACGGTCAATGGGCAACCAGCGCCAACGCCCGCCGCGGACGCCGCATCTTCACCGGAACCCTCACCGCCGCCGGCGAACAACCCAGCGTCGACTTCGGCGCCGGAACCCTCACCGGCGGCCTCGCCTTCCTCCACATCGCCACCATCACCGGCGGGGCCACCAACGCCGAACTCACCATCGAAAGCTCCACCGACAACCTCACCTTCGTCGAAGAAGCCACCCTCACCCTCTCCGCCACCGGCGGCTACACCCTCCCGCTCGACGGCGCCATCAGCCGCTATGTGCGCCTCACCTGCGCAGACCTCGGCGGCGCCACCGCCATCCACTGCCTCGCCATCGTCAGCCTGGGCGCATAACCCGCCCCTCGCCACTCGCAACCCGTAACTCGCCACTCACCAAGGAGCCACCATCATGGGCGTCAAAGGCGCAAAAAACTGCACACTCACCTACAACAGCGTCAACCTCACCCCCTACGTCGACCAAATCGACCTCCAAATGGCCGTCGCCGAACTCGAAACCACCAACCTCGCCAGCGACGCCCAGGAATACATCCCCGGCCTGCCCTCCTACAACGCCGACATCAAAGTCACCAAGTGGGACCGCGTCATCGATGACATCTTCGGCCCCGACACCCTCAACCCCGTCAAACGCACCGCCGCCATCACCTACACCGACGCCGCCGGCGACACCGTCACCTACACCTGGACCCTCCAAGCCTTCGTCACCGGCTACAACATCTCCGGCCAGGCCACCGGCAAAGTCGACTCCGGCCCCAAAGTGCGACTCTCCGGCAACCCCACCCGCACCACCAGCTAAAAAGAGATTGGAGAGTAAGAGATTAAGAGATTGGGGGATTGAGGGGACTTATTGCCTGAGCGCCAATCTCTTAATCTCTTAATCTCTTAATCTCTTACTCTCTTAATCTCTTAATCTCCCAAGGAGCCTAACCCATGCACATCCGCATCAAATGCACCCTCCCCGGCCTCGAAGGCAACTGGATCGACCTCTCCGACACCTGGAGCCGCGCCGAAATCATGGCCTTCTACCCCGCCATACTCCAAGGCAACGACGAAGTGACCCTGCCCC
>Ga0073899_10000143_pt1 | contig 63216 bp, 55 predicted proteins | sample KloWWTmetaKNB5Ph_FD_88975 | JGI IMG/M metagenome (GOLD analysis project Ga0073899, IMG submission 88975) | Active sludge microbial communities from Klosterneuburg, Austria, studying microevolution and ecology of nitrifiers - Klosterneuburg... | ecosystem: Engineered > WWTP > Aerobic digester >... | reverse complement strand
GGTGACCTCGAAGGTCTCCTCGAACGCCTTGACGAACTCGCTGAGCTCGATGAGGGTGAGCTCCTTGAACGCGTTGAGCAGCTCCTCAGTGGTGAGCTTTGCCATGATGTTTCTCCTTGATTGGTGTGTCGGCACGACCGCTGCGCGGCCGATTCGACATGAAGGTTTGTGTGGTTTTCACCGAGCCCGAGGCGTGTGCCTAGGCTGCGGATTCCTGCTTCTCGCGCAGTGCCTCGACCGTGCAAACGGTCTTCGAAAGCGGTGCGGTGAACAGGTAGGCAGCTCCGAACAGCGAGGCCTTCATCGCGCCGGCGAGCTTCGCCAGCAGGACTTCACGGCTCTCGAGGTCAGCGAGCTTGCCCACCTCTGCAGCGGTCAGCGCGGCGCCATCGAAGTAGCCGCCCTTGATCACGAGAAGAGGGTGTGCCTTGGCGAAGGCGCGCAGACCCTTTGCAACGGCGACAGGGTCACCGTGCACGAAGGCGATGGCAGACGGGCCGGCAAGCTCGTCGTCCAGCCCCGTGATGCCAGCCTTCTCGGCGGCAATCTTGGTCAGCGTGTTCTTCACCACGGCGTAGTTTGCGTCATCACGAATAGACGTGCGCAGCTCCTTGAGCTCCGCAACCGTGAGTCCGCGGTACTCGGTCAGCAGAACGGCAGTCGAGTCCTCGAAATTCTTCGTGAGCTCGGCAACCGCAGCATCCTTCCGTGCCATGGCCACTCCTTTTGTCTTCGAGACGCTCCACGGTGGTGGATCGTCGGCCCCAGTGCCGGGTCTCGGAAATCGTGGCTGGCAATGAAAAAAGCTCCGGCGCAGGCGCACGGAGCTTGGAATCAGATTTCTCTGAGCATCTCAGTCACACCTGCGTGGGCCCCTGCATTGCAGAGCTTCGATCGAGTGCGCTTGCGCGCCATCCGATGACCGACGGTCTTTGGCTTCCACAAGACTACGGGATGCCGCAGCGCTCGCAAAATCGGCGCCCGCGCCATGCCCCCCCCCGCAACGGGTGGGGGCGGGGTGGGACGGGGCGCGACGGTGTGGCGACCCCGAGCCCGGGACCCGCCGAGGTTAGGCTCGAGGGGTGACACCCGAACTCGCCGCGCGCATCGTCGCAGACTCCACCGACCGGGTGGCTTGGCTTCGTGCCCGGGCACGCGGGATCACCGCGACCGACGTCGCCGGCCTCACCTCGGCCCGATCGATCGAGACCGCCGCGACCGCGAAGCTGCACGGCTCCGGGTTCAGCGGCAATGCCTACACCGAGCACGGCCGCCGCCGCGAGCCCGAGATCGCCCGCTGGGTGGCGGCCACCCACGGCATCCTCCCCTCCACTGCCCTGTTTCGCGCGCGCGAGGAGGCCCGCCACCTCGCGACACCCGACGGGCTGGCCATCATCGGCGAGGCCGTGCACCTGTGCGAGATCAAGACCACGACGAAGCCGTGGCGGAGCATCCCGCGCAATTATCTTCGGCAGGTGTGGTGGCAGCAGTACGTGCTGGGCGCCGAGCGCACGCTCGTGGTCTGGGAGCAGCACGAGGACTTCGTGCCCGTCGATGACGAGCCGCGCAGCGTCTGGATCGATCGCGACGACGTCGAGATCCGCAAGCTCGTGGGCATGGCCGATGCCCTGATCGACGAACTGCACCGGCGCACGAGCCGCGCCCGTCCGGCGGCGCCCGGCGGGGGCGTGTCGCCCGTCGCCCACCTGCGCGACGCCCCCGGCATGGGCGGTGGCGACTCCCCCGCGGTTGCCGCGGCGGTGGCGGAACACGAGTTCGTCTCGCGCGGCGCGGTGCCCGAGTACGCGCTCACCCCCGCGCACGAACGGGAGATTCGCCGCGCGATGGCGCTTGCGGCGGGCGCGGCGACGCGGGAGGGCGCCGGCACCGAACCGTTGCCTTGACGCAGCCGGAGGGCGCCCATATAGTTGACATTTATCAACAATCTTCGGCCGGGTGCTCGCCCGCCGCGTGAAGGGCATCAATGACCGCTGCATCCACCTCGCCCGCCCCCAGCGCACCCGAGACCCCCACGGCAATGACGCCGCGCGAGGTCATCAAGACCATCTCGGGCCTGCTCATCGGCATGTTCGTCTCGATCCTCGCGGGCACCGTCGTCTCGACGTCGCTGCCTGTGATCGTGCACGACATCGGCGGCGACCAGACGGCCTTCACCTGGGTGGTCACCGCCACGCTGCTGACCACGGCGATCTCGACCCCGATCTGGGGCAAGCTCGCCGACCTGTTCAACCGCAAGATGCTCATCCAGGTCGCCATGGTGATCTTCGTGGGCGCGACGGCGGTCGCGGGCTTTGCGCAGGACCCCGCCACCATGATCACCTTCCGCGCGCTCCAGGGCGTCGGCGCCGGCGGCCTCGCGGCCCTCGGGCAGATCCTGATGGCCGACGTCATCAGCCCCCGCGAGCGCGGCCGGTACATGGGGCTGTTCGGCGCGGTCATGGCGCTCGGCACCGTCGGCGGCCCGCTGCTGGGCGGCGTCATCACCGATGCAATCGGGTGGCGCTGGAACTTCTTCGTCACCATCCCGTTCGCGATCGCCGCGATCTGGATTCTGCACCGCACCCTCCACCTCCCGGCGATGCCGCGCACCAAGCGCAAGATCGATTACCTCGGCATGGTGCTGCTGTCGGTCTCCGTCTCGCTCATCCTCATCTGGGTGACCAACGCCGGCTCGTCCTACGAATGGTGGAGCCTCGAGACGGTGCTGATGGCGGGCGGCGGCCTCGTGCTTGCGGGCCTGTTCGTGCTCGTCGAGCTCCGCACTGCAGAGCCACTCATCCCGCTCACGCTGTTTCGCAACCGCACCTTCACGCTCTCGGTCATCGCGTCGATCGCCACCGGCATCGCGATGTTCGGCACCTCGGTCTACCTCAGCCAGTACATGCAGATGGCCCGCGGCGCGACCCCGGCCGAGGCCGGCCTGATGACCCTGCCCATGATCGGCGGCATGCTGCTCACCTCGATCGTCGTGGGTCAGCTGATCACCAAGCACGGGCACTGGAAGCCGTACGTCGTCTCGGGCAGCGTGCTGATGATCGCCGGCTCGTTCATGATGACCACCCTCCGCTTCGACACGCACTTCTTCCTCGTCTCGGTCTACATGTTCCTGCTCGGCGCCGGCGTCGGCATGACCATGCAAAACCTCGTGCTGATCGTGCAGAACACGGCCAAGCCGGAGGAGATGGGTGTGGCAAGCTCGGGTGTCACCTTCTTCAGAAGCCTCGGGGGCACCATCGGCGTCTCGGTGATGGGCGCGGTCCTCGCCCTCAGCGCGAGCAGCCTGTTCGCGTCCAGCAAGCAAGCCCTCGGCGAGGCCATCGCCAAGCTCGGCGACAAGGGCGCCGAGGTCGCCGCGCAACTCGCCTCCGGCACGCTCCCCCAGGTGAGCCTCCTGCCCGAATCGGTGCGCCTGATCGTCGAAGACATCTACGCCCAGGCGATCTCGTCTGCGTTCATGATCGCCGCGCCGATGGCCGTCGTGAGCTTCCTGGCGATCGTCTTCCTGCCCAACCACTCCCTCACGAACATGACGACCTCCCAGCGACTCGCCGCCCAGGAGGCCGCGCTCGCGACCGACGCCGCCGGCGACGGTGCTGCGATGATCGCGGGCGAGCTTGCCGGCGACGCAGCCGCCGCCGAGATCGAGGCCGCCGCCCAGTACGAGGGCGAAGCGCCAGATGACGCCGTCGACGAGCAGGCAGCGTCGGCCAGCACCGGCCACGGCGAGCACGAAGCCCAGACGCGATGACGAGCAGCACCGAGGCTGCACCAGTCCCCCCGAGCCCCACCGCCGGCTCGCGGTCGACCCCGGCCGCGCCCAGCGCCGATCCGCGGCGCGAGCGGGCGGCCCGAGCGATCGAGGCGGAGCTCAGCGAGCTCGTCAGCCGGATCCGGCTGTACCTGCGGCGCACCGCCGAATCGGTCAGCCCCGGCCTGACACCCGCGAACTACAAGGTGCTCAGCATCATCGCCCGACGCGGGCCGATCACGCTGTCGCGGTTGACCGAGCACTTCGGCGTCGACAAGTCTCTGCTCAGCCGCGCGGTGCGCGAGCTCGAAAGCCTCGAGTTCATCGCCCGCACCCCGGATCCCGAAGACCGCCGATCGCAGTTGCTGACCGCGACGGCCTTCGGGCTGGAGCGCCTGGATGCCGCCCGCCGGAGTGAGGAGAACCGCCTCGTGGGCGCGCTCTCGGGGTGGGACGTGACCGACGTCGAGCGCCTCGCGGCACTGCTGCACGCCCTCAACTCCGGCGACGCGCCAGAGCCGTCGGAGCGGTAACAGCAGCCCAGCGTCGCCGACCGCGTTCAGTGCCCACGCAAGAAGGGCCCCACCAACACGGTGGGGCCCTTCTTGTATGTCGGTCTTCAGCCTAGATGGCGTTGACGTCGAGCGGGATGCCGGGACCGAACGTGGTCGAAACGGCACCCTTCGCGATGTAGCGGCCCTTGGCGCTGGACGGCTTGAGGCGAACGATCTCCTCGAGCGCGGCCTTGACGTTCTCGTCGAGCTGCTCGGCCGAGAAGCTGGCCTTGCCCACGACGAAGTGCACGTTGGCGTGCTTGTCGACGCGGAACTCGATCTTGCCACCCTTGATGTCAGACACGGCCTTGCCGGTGTCGGGCGTCACGGTGCCGGTCTTCGGGTTGGGCATGAGGCCGCGGGGGCCCAGCACCTTGCCGAGACGACCGACCTGGCCCATGAGCTCAGGGGTCGAGACGGCTGCGTCGAAGTTCGTGTAGCCGGCGGCGACCTTCTCGATGAGCTCGGCGCCGCCGACCTCGTCCGCACCGGCGGCGATTGCAGCCTCAGCGGCGGGACCCGTCGCGAAGACGATCACGCGGGCGGTCTTGCCGGTGCCGTGGGGCAGGATGACGGTGCCGCGCACCATCTGGTCTGCCTTGCGGGGGTCGACGCTGAGCTTGAGGGCAACCTCGACGGTGCTGTCGAACTTGCTCGAGCCGGTCTCCTTCGCGAGGGCGACAGCCTCGGTCGGGGTGTAGTAGCGGCCAGCGTCAATCTTCGCGGCGGCGGCTTCGTATGCCTTGGACTTACCCATGGTGTTCTCCTCCCCTTCCTACTGCTCGACCGTGATGCCCATGGAGCGGGCGGTGCCCGCAACGATGAGGGCGGCGGCTTCGATGTCGTTTGCGTTCAGGTCGGGCATCTTCTGCTCGGCGATCTCGCGAACCTGTGCCTTGCTCAGCTGTGCGACCTTGACGGTGTGCGGCGTTGCCGAACCCTTGGCGACGCCGGCTGCCTTCTTGATGAGCTCCGCCGCGGGCGGCGTCTTCAGGATGAAGGTGAAGCTGCGGTCCTCGTAGACGGTGATCTCCACGGGAATCACGTTGCCGCGCTGCGACTCGGTGGCCGCGTTGTACGCCTTGCAGAACTCCATGATGTTGACGCCGTGCTGACCGAGCGCGGGGCCGATCGGCGGGGCCGGGTTTGCGGCACCGGCGTTGATCTGAAGTTTGATCAGACCGGTGACTTTCTTCTTCGGGGCCATTTCTGTCCTTTCACATCGAGTGGATACCGGAGCATCCGCTCTCCCGCACACCCGGCATCTCCGGGCAGCGGTTCTCCGAGGCCGCGCCTCGGAAGTTCGTTAGTCCTGCTTGGTGACCTGGTCGAACGACAGCTCGACGGGGGTCTCACGCTCGAAGAGCGAGACGAGGACGGTGAGCTTGCCGCTCTCGGGCTTGATCTCGCTGATCGTTCCGGGCAGGCCCGCGAACGATCCGTCCTTGATCGTGATCGTCTCGCCGACCTCGAAGTCGACCTCGGTGATGACGCTGCGTGCGGTCGTGGCCGCACCCTTCGCGCCGCCGGCCTTGGCCGCCGCGACCTCCTTGACCTCGACGAGGCTCTTCAGCATGTTGAAGGCCTCCTCGAAGCGCAGCGGCGTCGGGTTGTGGGCGTTGCCCACGAAGCCGGTGACACCGGGGGTGTGGCGGACGACCGACCACGTGTCTTCGTTGAGGTCCATGCGCACCAGCACGTAGCCGGGAATGCGCACGCGGGTGACCATCTTGCGCTGGCCGTTCTTGATCTCGACGACGTCTTCCATCGGCACCTCGATCTGGTGGATCGAGGTCTCGACCTCAAGCGTCGACTTGCGCTGCTCGAGGTTGGCCTTCACCTTGCGCTCGAAGCCCGCGTACGAGTGGATGACGTACCAGCGACCGGGCTGCGTGCGCAGCTCGCGGCGGAATGCCTCGTAGGGGTCGACCTCTTCTTCGGCCTCTTCGACCTCCTCCGCCGTCTCGGCGATCCCGCCGAGCAGCTCGGGGTCGAGCACGGGCGCGTCGAGCTCGCCGTTCACGTCGGGGCCGTCGTAGTCGGTGACCTCCTCGGCCAGCTCGGCTTCGATGTCGGCGGCCTCTTCGGCGACGGACTCGTTCAGGACCTCGGCGGCGGCCTCAGCCTCAGCCGCCTCGTCGAGGTGCAATGCGTCGTTCACGATGGCGTCTGCCTCCGGGTCGTCAAGGTCGATGTCGTCAAGTTCAGAAGAATCCTCGTCGTCGGCATCGCCTTCGACGTGCAGTGCTGCCCGCTCGGCGGGCTCAGACAAGGCGACCTCGCCGGCGAGCCAGTTGCCTTCCTGGGCCTCGTCGTCTTCCGACGACTGCTCGGCGCTTGGCGCCCAATCGGCGTCGTCAAGATTACGTTGTGACACTGGATCTCTTCCGTTTCTTTGTGGATATCGGATGCCCCACCGTGGTGGAACGACGCACCCGAGCGCAGCCGTTGTTTCGAGTGCCCGCGCTAGCGCGGAATACCGAAGACCGCGTTGACAACCAGGGCGAACAGCAGATCAAGCCCGTAGACGATGCCCATCATGATGACCACGAAGGCAAGCACGACCAGGGTGAACTTGACCAGTTCCTGGCGAGTCGGCGTGATGACCTTGCGCAGTTCAGCGAAGACCTGCCGAATGAACAGGGCGATCCGCGCGAAGACATTTGGCTTCTTCGCGCGCCCCGCCTTGCTCGCCGCGACGAGGTCGTCGCTCGGCTCGCCGTAGACGTCTGAACTCACCTGAATGTACCTTTCGTGTGCCGGCACTGGGCCGGCGCGCAGGGCGGACAGGACTCGAACCTGCAACCTGCGGTTTTGGAGACCGCTGCTCTACCAATTGAGCCACCGCCCTATGGGATGCCACAAGCATCCCTCAGGGAACCCACACTCTTTCGCCCAGCATCTTGTCGGGATTTGCACTCCGGCGCGAGGCACGGCAAAAGAATGCAGATATCAACTGCACGCTCAAGTGTACGGCATGCGCATCCGGCTCGCGAACCGAGCGGTTCACGGTGCGCATCAATCGTTCGGCAGCAGGGTGTACTTCGTCTCGAGATACTCGTGCACGCCTTCGGGCCCGCCCTCACGGCCGAGCCCGGAGTGGCGCACGCCGCCGAATGGCGCGGCGGCGTTCGAGACGACCCCGGCATTCAGGCCCATCATGCCGGTCTCCAGCCGGTCGATCATCCGATGCCCCCGCGCAAGATCCCGCGTGTAGACGTACGAGACCAGGCCGAACTCGGTGTCGTTGGCCAGCCGCACCGCCTCGTCTTCGTCCTCGAACGTGCTGATCGCCAGCACCGGCCCGAAGATCTCCTGGCGGAGGATCTCGGCGCCCGCCGGCACCCCCGATATGACGGTGGGCGCGAAGAACGTGCCTGCACGCACCTCGCCACCGGTGTGCACGGTCGCGCCGCGGGCAACAGCATCCCGCACCAGCGCCGATGCCTTCGCGACCGCACGATCATCGATCAGGGGGCCGATCTCCACACCGATCTCGGTGCCGCGACCGACGCGCATCGCCGCCACGCGTGCCGTGACGCGTGCGGTGAAGGCATCGGCGAGCGAGGCATGCACGATGAAGCGGTTGGCTGCGGTGCACGCCTCCCCGATGTTGCGAAACTTCGCGGCCATCGCGCCGTCCACGGCGCGGTCGAGGTCGGCGTCTTCGAAGATCAAAAACGGCGCGTTGCCGCCAAGTTCCATCGAGACGCGCAGCACGCCCTCGGCGGCCTGGGCGAGCAGCCCGCGCCCCACCTCGGTCGAGCCCGTGAACGAGAGCTTGCGCAGCCGCGGATCGGCCATGATCGCGGCGCTCACCGCACCGGATCGGCTCGTCGTGAGCACGTTCAGCACCCCGGGCGGGAGCCCCGCCTCCTGCATGATGGCGGTGAGCGCCAGCGTGGTCAGCGGGGTCAGCGAGGCGGGCTTGACGACCACGGTGCAGCCCGCGGCGAGCGCCGGGCCGATCTTGCGCGTGGCCATCGCGAGCGGGAAGTTCCAGGGGGTGATCATCAGCACCGGGCCGACCGGGCGCTGCGAGACGATCATCCGCCCACTGCCCTCCGGGTTCTGCCCGTAGCGGCCGCCGATGCGCACGGCCTCCTCCGAGAACCAGCGCAGAAACTCGGCGCCGTAGGCGACCTCCCCGCGCGATTGCGCGAGCGGCTTGCCCATCTCGAGGGTCATCAGCAGCGCGAGATCCTCGCCGCGCTCCCGCACCAGATCGAACGCGCGGCGGAGGATGTCGCTGCGGGTGCGCGGTGGGGTGGCCGCCCAAGACGCATGCGCCGCCACCGCGGCATCGAGCGCGCGGATGCCATCGGCGACCTCCGCATCGGCGACCTCGCGGATGACGGCACCGGTCGAGGGATCAGTGACGTCGAAGGTGGCGGCGGCCGTGGCATCCACCCACGAACCCCCGATGAACAGCTGTGTCGGCACCGCCTCGAGCAGGGCCCGCTCGCGCTGCGCGGCGGCGATCGTGCTCTCGCCCGTGCTCTCGCTCTCGCTCTCGCCGCTCATCTGCAACCCTTTCGCGCTGCGCACCCGAATCAGCGCGGCGCGTGGGCCTCGAGAAACTCGTAGACATCGGTCGTGTCGACCCCGGGAAATGCGCCGGTCGGGAGCGTGGCAAGCAGTGTACGCGGGGTGCGCACGTTCGGCCAGGAGTGCTTGCGCCAGGCCTCTTCAAGCTGCGCGGGCGCCCGCCTGCAGCACACTTCGACCGCGTGGCGCGAAACGCCGCGGTTGGTGGTCTCGCGGCCGATGAACCAGCGGGTGTCGTCGAAGCGCACGCCCACGCTCACCGAATGGTCGCCGTCGGTGGATGACTCGACCCGTGCCGTGCACCAGTACGTGCCGTTGCCCGTGTCGGTGTACTGGTAGTACGGGTTGAAGCGGTCCGGCTCGTCGAACACGACCCGGCTCGTCCACTTGCGACAGCACATCTGCCCCTCGATCGAGCCCAGGGTGTCCGTCGGAAAGTTGACGTCGTCGTTCTCGTAGGCCTTCGTGATCGTGCCCGACTCGTGCACCTTGAGAAAGTGCACGCGGATGTCGAGGTGACGCGTGGCGAGGTTGGTGAACCGATGCGCCGCGGTCTCGTACGAGACGGAGTAGGCGTCGCGCAGGTCTTCGATCGAGATCGCGCGGCGGGCTTTCGCGTCCTGCAGGAACGGGACCGCGTGCGCCTCGGGGATGAGCAGTGCGCCGGTGAGGTAGTTCGTCTCCACGCGCTGACGCAGGAAGCTCGCGTAGCTCACGGGCTCCTCGTGGCCGAGGATCCGGCTCGAGAGCGCCTGGAGCACCGCGGTGCGCGGGTCGCCCTTCGCGGTGAGCGCGCTCGAGAGGTAGAGCCGCCCGTTCTTGATGTCGGCGACGCTGCGGGTGGTCTGCGGAAGATCCGAGACGTAGTGCAGGGTGAAGCCGAGGTGCGCGGCGATGTCGCTGGCGGTGCGCTGCGTGAGGGGCCCGCCGGGGTGATTGACCGCATCGAGGATCTCGCGGGCCTGCGCCTCGAGCTCCGGGAAGTAGTTGTTCTGCGAGCGCATCAGCCGGCGGAGGGCGACGTTGGCGCGCCGCGCCTCCTCCGGGGTCGCCGCGCGTTCGTCCTGCAGCCGCTCGATCTCACCCTGCAGCGCGAGCACGGTCTTCAGCATGTCGGTCGGGATGGACTTGCCGATCCGGAACGGCTCGATGCCGAGGCTCTGGAAGGTGCTGCCCCGCATCGCGCGCTCCAACGAGATCTCCAGCGCCGAGCGCTCGTCGAGTGGCCCCGCCTCCAGCACGGCATCGATCGTCGTGTCGAGCGCGCGGGCGATCGCCCGCAACAGCGTGAGCTTGGGCTCGCGCTTGCCGTTCTCGATCATCGAGAGCTGGCTCGGCGCGCGCTCGACCGCGGCCGCGAGTTCGTCGAGCGTGATGCCGCGTTCCGTGCGCAGTTGGCGGATGCGGCGGCCGATCGTCAGCGCGTCGACTTCGAGCTCTTCATCGCCCATCGCGGGGGTATCGATCGTCGTCATGCCACGATTCTGCCACAAAACAGAAGTTTCGGAATTCTTCTCGCCCGCTTTGGTCGATCGGAGCCGAAAACTTCACTCAGAGTGGAGTCAGGTGTTTCGGTATCCGTACTTCGCGGCATCCCGAACATCGCTTTCTCAACACATACCCAGACAGGACACGGCCATGACCGCACCCGCCACGGGCATCGCGCCCACGACGAATCACCGCAACACCCCCCAGAGCCCATCGATCGAGATTGTCGGCTCGCTCCACGAACGCTTTGACGAGATCCTCACGCCGGCGGCAATCGAGTTCCTCGTCGAACTGCACCACCGCTTCGGTGGGCAGCGCCACGACCGCCTCGCAGACCGCATGCGCCGCCGTTTCGAGATCGGCAACGGGCACGACCCGAGCTTCCGCGAAGACACCAGCCACATCCGCGAGGATGCGCAGTGGCGCGTCGCCGGCGCCGGTCCCGGCCTCGAGGACCGCCGCATCGAGATCACGGGCCCGACCGACCCGAAGACCACCATCAACGCGCTGAACTCGGGCGCGAAGGTCTGGCTCGCCGACCAGGAGGACGCCACCTCGCCGACCTGGCGCAACGTCATCGGCGGCCAGATCACGCTGTACGACGCGATCCGCGGCACCCTCAGCCACACCTGCTCGAAGGGCAAGCACTACGAGGTCACCGCCGAGCAGACGCCCACGATCGTGATGCGCCCCCGCGGCTGGCACCTGCCCGAGCAGCACCTGCGCTACACCGACCGCACCGGCCGCACCCTGGCCGCCTCCGGCTCGCTGGTCGACTTCGGCCTCTACTTCTTCCACAACGCCGAGCGACTCATCGCCGATGGCCGAGGCCCCTACTTCTACCTCGCCAAGCTCGAAAGCTCGGAGGAGGCGCGCCTGTGGAACGACGTGTTCACCTTCAGCGAGCAGTACATCGGGATCCCGCACGGCACGATCCGCGCCACCGTCCTGATCGAGACCCTGCCCGCCGCGTTCGAGATGGATGAGATCCTCTTCGAGCTGCGCGACCACTGCGCGGGCCTGAACGCCGGCCGCTGGGACTACATCTTCTCGATCGTGAAGAACTACCGCGGTCGCGGCGCACGTTTCGTGTTCCCCGACCGCAACGAGGTCACGATGACGGTGCCGTTCATGCGGGCCTACACCGAGCTGCTCGTGAAGACGTGCCACCGCCGCGGCGCGCACGCGATCGGCGGCATGAGCGCGTTCATCACCGACCCGAGCGACCCCGAGGGCAACGCACGCGTGATCGAGCGCGTCCGCGCCGACAAGCGCCGCGAGGCGGGCGACGGCTTCGACGGCACCTGGGTGGCACGCGCCGACCTCGTGCCCGAGGCGCGCGCCGAGTTCGACGCCGTGCTGGGCGATCGCCCCAACCAGCTTGAGCGCCAGCGCGACGATGTCGACGTGACCGCGGCGCAGCTGCTCGATGTGCACACCGGCCGCTCGATCACCGAGCAGGGCGTGCACGACAACGTGTCGGGCGCGATCCGCTACATCGAGTCGTGGCTGCGCGGCCACGGCGCGGTGCCGATCGACCACGTGGTCTCTGACGCGGCGACGGCCGAGATCAGCCGCTCGCAGATCTGGCAGTGGATCCACCAGGACCAGCACACCGCCGAGGGCACCGCCGTGACCCGCGAGTACGTCGAGGGCGTGGTGACCCAGGTGCTCGGCGAGGTGGAGCGCTCCGAGCGCGACCGCTTCGAGGATGCGGCGGAGGTCTTCCGCGAGGTGGCACTGAGCCTCGATTTCCCGACCTTCCTCACCACCGCCGCCTACACCCGTCACCTGGTGTCGATCGACTAGCGCGACCGCGCGGCCGTGGGTATCGGGCCCCGGGCAGGAGCATCCGCTCTTGCCCGGGGCCCGATCCGTGCGCGCCGCTATGCGATCTCGCCGGCGGCGATGGCCTCGGCGAGCGCGTGCACGCGCGGGAGGTGGTGCGCGCCGTAGAAGTCGGCCGCGGTGAGGCGCGCCGCGTCGCCGTCGTGCTCCTGCCCGCGACCCAGCACCGCGTCGACCGCGAGCCCGTGCATCCACCCGCCCGCCAGCGTGCCGAGCAGCATCAGGTACGGCACGCTGACCGCGTACGCGTCGCGCGGGTTCGCGGCCGCGCGCAACAGCGCAGCGGTGGCGTGACGGGCCGACTCGGTGGCGCGCGTCAGGCGATCGGCGGTGCGCTCGGCGAGCGGATGCCGCAGCGCCCGAAGCGCGTCGATGCTCGCGTCGATCTGCTCGAACAGCACCTGCGCCGTCGCGCCGGCGTTTCGGATGGTCTTGCGCCCGATGAGATCGTTCGACTGGATGGCGGTCGTGCCCTCGTAGATGGTGGTGATCCGGGCATCGCGGTAGTGCTGCGCGACGCCGGTCTCTTCGATGAAGCCCATCCCGCCGAACACCTGGATCGCATCGGAGGTGACGCCAAGGGCCTCCTCGGTCGCCCACCCCTTGAGGATCGGCACGAAAAACTCGGCGAGGGTGTGTGCCTCGGGTGCGCCCTCCCCGCCGAGCGCCGCCCGGTCGAACAGCTCGCTGACGAACACGCCGAGCGCGCGCATGGCGAAGATGCGGCTCGACATCGACAGCAACAGGCGCCGCACATCGGGGTGCTCGGCGATCGGCGTGCCCTCCGGGCGACCGAGCACGGGGCCCTGGATGCGCTCGTGCGCGTAGGCGTGCGCGCGCTGGAAGGCCCGGTCCGAGATCCCGGTCGCCTGGAAGCCCATGGCGACACGGGCCGAGTTCATCATCACGAACATGCCGGCGAGCCCCCCGCCGACCTCGCCGACCAGGTAGCCGGTGGCCTCCTCGTACGCGAGCACGCAGGTCGGGCTGCCGTGGATGCCGAGCTTGTGCTCGACCGCGACCGTGCTCACCCGGTTGCGCGCCCCGAGCGCGCCGTCGTCGCCGACGAGGCGCCGTGGAACGACGAACAGCGAAAGCCCCTTCGCCCCGGCGGGCGCATCGGGGGTTCTCGCGAGCACGAGGTGCACGATGTTTTGGGCGGCGTCGTGATCGCCCCAGGTGATGAAGATCTTCTGCCCGCTGATCGACCAGGTGCCGTCGGCCTGGGGGGTCGCCATGGTGCGGATGGCGCCCAGATCGGTGCCGGCCTCCGGCTCGGTGAGGTTCATGGTGCCGGTCCACTCACCGGTCACCAGGCGGCTGAGAAACCGCTCGCGCACGAACGGGGAGGCGAAGGCATCCAGCGCGTGGATCTGGCCGGCGGTCAGCAGCCACGACAGGGCCAGCGCCGCGTTCGATGCGTTCCACATCTCGCCGAGCCCGGCACGCACGACGCCGGGCAGGCCGTCGCCGCCGGCCGAGACGGGGGCCTCCGCGGTGATCCACCCGGCGTCGGCGAACTGGCGGTACGCGGCGGCGAAGCCCTCCGGCATCCGCACCTCACCGTCGACCAGTCGCGCGCCATCGCGGTCGCCGACCGCGTCGAGCGGCGCCAGCACCGCGGCCGCGAACTCCCCCGCGCCGGCGAGCACGTCCACGGCGTCGGCTGCGGTGAGCGCGCCGGCGCTGGCGCGGGCGACCAAATCGGTGCCGAACGCCTCCCCGTACAGGAAGGCGTAGTCGGCGATGGGCGGCTCGTATGCGAATTCGGCGGCCATGGGGGCTCCTCACAGATCGACTGTCGTGGGACGAAGTCTCAGTCTACGCGAGACTCAGTCTCAGAGTTCGGCCCTGGATTCCGGTTGCCGTGTTCAGCCATTACGCTCGAAGACGTGACCGAACGCGCACCCCTCTCCCGCAAGCTTGCCGCCATCGCCGAATCAGCAACCCTGAAGGTCGATGCCAAGGCGAAAGCGCTCCAGGCTGCCGGCCGCCCGGTGATCAGCTTCGCCGCCGGTGAGCCAGATTTCAGTACGCCGCAGTTCATTGTGGATGCCGCGGCCACCGCACTTCAAGACCCGGCGAACTTCCGCTACACGCCCGCCGCGGGCCTGCCCGAGCTGCGCGCCGCGATCGCGGCCAAGACCCTGCGCGACTCGGGCGTCCAGGTCGAGCCCGCGCAGGTGCTCGTGACCAATGGCGGCAAGCAGGCCGTCTACCAGGCGTTCCAGGCCGTCGTGAACCCCGGCGACGAGGTGCTCCTGCCCGCGCCGTACTGGACCACCTACCCCGAAGCCATCGCCCTGGCCGACGGTGTGCCCGTCGAGGTCTTCGCCGACTCGTCGCAGGATTACCTCGTGACCGTCGAACAGCTCGAGGCCGCGCGCACCGAGCGCACCACCGTGCTGGTGTTCGTCTCGCCTTCCAACCCCACGGGCGCCGTCTACTCGGCCGAGCAGGTTCGGGCCATCGGCCAGTGGGCGCTCGAGCACGGCATCTGGGTCATCACCGATGAGATCTACCAAAACCTGGTCTATGGCGATGTCGAGTTCACGTCGATCCTCGCCGCCGTGCCGGAGCTTGCCGGCCAGACCCTGCTCGTGAACGGCGTCGCGAAGACGTACGCGATGACGGGATGGCGCGTGGGCTGGATGATCGGCCCGGCAGCGGCCATCAAGGTGGCGGCGAATCTGCAATCGCACCTGACCAGCAACGTGAACAACATCGCGCAGCGCGCGGCGCTTGCCGCGCTGACCGGCCCGCAGGATGAGGCCGCGCGCTTCCGCGAGGCCTTCGACCGCCGCCGCCGCCTGATTGTAGAGGAGCTGCGGCAGATCCCCGGCGTCACCGTGCCGATGCCGGAGGGCGCGTTCTACGTCTACCCCGATGTCACGGGGCTGCTCGGGCGCGAATGGGGCGGCGTGCGCGTGGACACCTCGCTCGAGCTGGCCGATCTGATCCTCGAGCAGGCAGAGGTTGCCGTGGTCCCGGGCGAGGCGTTCGGTCCGTCCGGCTACCTGCGCCTGTCGTACGCCCTCGATGATGCCTCGCTGCTCGAAGGCGTCCGCCGCCTGCGCGCGCTGTTCAGCTAGGAGGCGCCCGGTGGGCCGCACGCGACCCAGGTCGGTGCGCCCCACCGGGGCCCGAACTACAGTTCGATGCCGATCAGCACGGGTTCGGGTTGCAGGTTGATGCCGAAATCGGAGTGCACCCGCACCTGGATCAGGCGCGCGAGCTCCGCGAGCTCCTCGGCCGTTGCCCCGCCGCGGTTGGTCAACGCGAGGGCATGCTTGGTCGAGAGCCCGGCACGCGAACGCGGGATGCGATAGCCCTTGCGCAGGCCCGCCTGCTCGATGAGCCACCCCGCGCTGATCTTCACATCGGGGCTCACGCCCGGCGCGGGCGGCAGCATCCCGTCGTACTGTGCAAGCGGCACGACGGTGACGCGGTCGAGGTCGGGATGCACCGGCCAGCGCGGGCACTCCGGCGGCAGCGCGCGTGCGACCGCAGCCGGCACGATGATGTTCTGGAAGAACGAGCCGGCACTGTAGGTGTCGGGGTCGGCGTCGTCGAGCACCATCCCCTTGCTCGCGCGGATCTCGAGGACACGGTCGCGGATCCAGCGCAGCGTCACCGCCTCGGTGACATCGAGCCCGAGCGCCTGGCGCAACTGCGCGCCGGCGACCGGGTGCGCCCCATCGCCCTGCTCCTCCAACTCGAGCGTGACCGAGAGGATCACGGCCGAGCGCTCCCGCACCGAGCCGTAGTGCTCCTTGAGCACCGAGGTCCGGAAGCCAAGCCCCAGCTCGGTGGCGGGCACGACCGTGACCTCGCCGCCGCGCTCGTCGATCAGCTCGACCTCGACGAGGGTGCCGACGATCTCCTGCCCGTACGCGCCGACGTTCTGCACGGGGGCGGCGCCCACGGTGCCCGGGATTCCCGACATCGCCTCGATCCCCGAGAGCCCGGCCGAGACGGCATAGGCAACGAGGTCATCCCAGCTGTGCCCTGCCTGCACGCGCAGACGCACCCGGCCGGGTGGCGCGGGAAGGCGCTCGATGCCCTCCGTGCGCACGCGCACGACGGTGCCGTCGAACGGCTCGTCACCCACGAAGAGGTTGGACCCACCGCCCAGCACGAACCATGCGTCGCCGCTGGCCCAGACCTCGCGCAGCACCGCAACGAGCTCGTCGCGGCTTTCCGCATCGATCATGCGCGCCGGCGCCGCCCCCACCCGCAGGGTGGTGAGCGCCCGCAGCGGGATCGGGGTGATCTCAGCCATGGCTGCGCCGCGCTCGCGCACCCACCTGCACCTGCGCCTTGCCGAGCACCGTCTTGCCCTCGCACGAGACCGTCAGGTCGATGCGCGCGGTGCCGGCCTCCGGATCCACGGCGCCGACCTTCGCGACGATCTCGACGGTCGCACCGTGTGCGGGGTCGACGACGACGGGGCGAGTGAAGCGCGTGCCGTACTCGGTGATCCGCAGCTCGGGGTCGAGCCACGCAGAGACGGTCTCGACGGCGAGGCCCATGGTGAGCATGCCGTGCGCGAGCACCCCGGGCAGCCCCATCTGCGCCGCGACGTCGTCACGGTAGTGGATCGGGTTGAAATCGCCCGAGGCGCCGGCGTAGCGCACGAGGGTCTCGCGGCTGAGCTCGAGGGTGCGCTGCGCGATGACCTCGCCGAGTTGCAGCGCGGCGAGCGCGGGGGTGGCTGCGGCGCTCATGCGTCTGCCTCCCCGACGACCAGCACAGACACGGCCGTGACGACATGCTCGCCCGCCGCATCGCGGATGTTCGCCTCGCTGGTGACCATGGTGCCGCCGCCCATGGAGCGAATGCCGGTCACATCCAGCTGCGCGGTGAGCTCGTCGCCCGCGACGATCGGGCGCGTATAGCGAAAGCGCTGCTCCGCGTGCAGCACACGCGAGAGCACGATGCCCGAGTCGGGCTCGGCAAGCAGCTGCTGCAGCGTGAAGTCCTGCAGCACGATCGGGAAGGTCGTCGGGGCGACGACATCGGCGTACCCCGCCGCGCGCGCGGCGGTCGGGTCGAGGTGCAGCGGGTCGCTCGAGTGCAGGGCGCGCGCAAACTCGCGCACCTTCTCACGACCGACGAGATAGGGGGCGGTCGGCGGAAACTCCCGGCCGACGAGTTCTGGATTCACAGGCACCCGTTCATCCTATCGAGCGGGCCTGAGCGCTCAGCGGCGGCCGCGCAGCGCCTGAATCGCCATCCGCGCGGCGATCACCACGAGGAAGATCGCGAACACGATGTTGCCCACGGCGGGGTCGATCGATTTCGACAGCCATGCGCCGAGCGCCGTCGTCAGGCACGCCGAGCCGCCGATGAGCGCGGCGCCCAGCAGATCCACGTTCTTCCGGCGGAGGTTGCCGACGGTGCCAGACAACGCGGTCGGAATCATCATGAGCAGGGAGGTGCCCTTCGCCTCGAGGTCGCTCACCCCGAACAGCAGCACGAGCATGGGCACGACCACGATCCCGCCGCCGACGCCGAGCAGACCGGAGAGGATGCCGGTGACCACCCCGAGCCCGACCAGTCCGAGCCCGCTCGGCACCGAGACCTCGAACACGCCCTCGCGCGAGGGGATGACCACGAAGAGGCTGACGATCACGACGAGCAGGAACGCGACGAAGCCCCATTGCAGCGCACGTTGCGAGATGCGCGGGGCGAGCGTCGTGCCGATCTGGGCGCCCACCACGGCGGCGGCGGCCAGGATCAGCGCGGCGAGCCAGGCGACCTCGCCGCTGAGCCCGTAGGAGATCACCCCGACCGTCGCGGTCGGCACGATGGCCGCCAGCGAGGTGCCGGCGGCGAGTCGCTGCTGATAGCCCGCCAGCAAGACGAGGGCCGGGACGATCACGATGCCGCCGCCTACGCCGAACAGCCCCGAGAGGAAGCCGGCGAACAGGCCGATCCCGATGAGCGTCATGATCGTGCGTGCGGAGCGCTCCGGAATCCCATCGCGCGTGTCGGGAGCGTTCATTCTCGGCCTTCTGTGGTGCGGCGAACCGCGAACGGGGGCGGCGCACCGCCCAAACATGGCGATCCGTCGACCGCGAGCTTCTGCCATGGTAGTTCCCCGCTCCACCCGGGCGAGTTCGCGTGTCTGGTGCCCCGCGCGCTCGGCGCGTGCACCCGGGCACCCGAAAGGCCCCCTCGAGTGGCCCATTGGGGACTGGACGGCTCGAGGGGGCCCGGATGGAGCCATCGCACTGTGGCACGCCGTTTTGGGGAATGGCGGCTCGCGATTGGGGTTAGCGGTCAGCGCGTACTTGATGGCTCCGATTCCACAATAGCGGGTTTCGGCCGCCGAAGATGTCCCCCATTCGGCTGGATGCTGTGACTTTTCTGAGTGCGTGACCAGCGCTTTTCCACGCCGGCGTCGGCGACCGAACGGCCCGGATGGGTGCTATCGACGTCGGTCTTCACCGGAGCCGGGCGCATCCACCCGCACGTCGATGCGCGCGGCGGTGCGGTGCGTGCTCCAGATCAGCTCGCGCCCCTGGGCGCCGTGGCCCGCCGCGCGCACCGCGCGCTCGTCGGCCCAGCCGTTGAGCCGGTGCCCCGAGTGGCCCCGCACGTGCTCGAGCACGACGTCCGGCTGCCCATCGGCGCGGCGCGCGTCGCGCACGGCGATCAGCCCCCGCAGGATCTCGACGTTCTTGGTCGGCGCCCCGGTGGAGGTTTTCCACCCGCGGCGCGCATGCCCGTCCATCCACGAGCGGTACGTATTGATGGCGTACATGGAATCGGCCTGCACCCTCAGGTGGCGAACGTGCGCGTGGTCGCCGATGGCGTGCAGCAGGGCGAGAAGCTCGCCGATGTTGTTGGTGCCGGCTGCGATCGAGCCGGCAGCCCAGTGCCCGTCTTCGGCAACCCATGCCCAACCGGTCGGTCCGGGATTGCCCTGGCAGGCCCCGTCGGTGGCCACGATGTACGGCACGTCATTCGCCATGTGTGTGCTGCCTTCTGCACCCGCGCTGCCGCGATGTGCCTCGATTCGGGATGCCGGTGCCGATCCCCCGCCGGCAACGGCAAGAGCCGGGGCTCGTTGCACCCCGGCTCCTGCCCCGACCGCACGGTCGTTACGATGACCGCTTAGGCGCGCGCAGTCTCGATCTGCGCCACGACGCCCTCCAGCGCCTCGATCTGCGTGACAAGCTCGTCGCGCGTCACGCTGGCCTTCGCGTCGGCGACGATCGCCTCCAGCTCGGGCTGCACCTTGGCGAACAGCTCGTCGCTGACCTCGCCGGGGGCGAACTCGAGGAGCTTCGAGGAGGTGTTGACGATCTCGTACTTGGCGCTCGACATATCGGGCGTGATGGTTGCGGCAAACGCCAGCGCGTCGTCGAGCGAGGTGACCCGCGACGACGAGGTGATGGCGCCGGTGTCAGCGCTGGATGACGCGGAAGACGACGGCTCAACGCTCGCGTCAGCCTGCGGGGTTGCCGCACAGCCGACCAGGAGCGTCGCCGCCAGAACAACGGGGACGAATTTCGTGAACTTCATCCCTCAAGCGTAAACCTCTCGCGAATCGACCGCGAATCCAGTAGTATCCCGCGCTCACGCGATCGCACCCGATCCACACTTGATCTCGCCCGCGCTCGCGGGCGCCGATCAGTGCTTCGCGAGCCGCACCTCGTCGCGCTTCGGGAACACGGCGGGGTGCGCGCCAGCCATGTGCTCGAGCACGCGAATCACCTGGTAGGAGTAGCCATACTCGTTGTCGTACCACACGTACAGCACCATGTTCACGTCGTTCACGATGGTCGCGAGCCCGTCGACGATGCCCGCGCGGTGCGAGCCGACGAAGTCGGTCGAGACGACCTCGGGCGATTCGACGTAGTCGATCTGCTGGCGCAGCTTCGAGTGCAGCGAGGCGCGGCGCAGGTAGTCGTTGACCTCGTCTTTGGTCGCCGGGTTCGTGAGGGTCAGGTTCAGGATCGCGAGCGACACGTTCGGGGTGGGCACGCGGATGCTGCTGCCCGTGAGCTTGCCGGCGAACTCGGGCAGCGCCTTGGCCACGGCCGTCGCCGCACCGGTCTCGGTGATGACCATGTTGAGCACCGCCGAGCGGCCGCGGCGGTCGCCCGTGTGGAAGTTGTCGGTGAGGTTCTGGTCGTTGGTGAACGAGTCCACGGTCTCGACGTGCCCGCGCTCGACCCCGTAGGCCTCGTCGATCGCCTTGAGGACCGGGGTGATCGCGTTCGTCGTGCACGACGCCGCCGAGAGGATCTTGTCGCCAGGCTCGATGTCGTCATGGTTGATGCCGTAGACGATGTTCTTCAGCGGCGACTTGCCGGGCGCGGTGAGCAGCACACGGGCAACGCCCTTGCTCTGCAGGTGCTGGCCGAGGCCCTCCTCGTCGCGCCAGCGGCCGGTGTTGTCGACGACCACGGCGTCGTCGATGCCGTACGCCGTGTAGTCGATGGCGGCCGGGTCGTTCGCGTAGATGACCTGGATGCGGGTGCCGTTGGCGATGATGACGTCGTTCGCCTCATCCACGGTCACGGTGCCCGGGAACAGGCCGTGCACCGAGTCGCGCTCGAGCAGGCTCGCGCGCTTGACCAGGTCGTTCTTGGCGCCGCGGCGCACCACGACTGCGCGCAGGCGCAACCCGTGGCCGTTGCCGGCGTGCGTGATGAGGATGCGGGCGAGCAGGCGGCCGATGCGACCGAAGCCGTAGAGCACGACGTCGGTGCTGTTGCCGCGCGGGGCCGGCTCGGCCGTGAGCAGCTCGGCGAGCTGTTCGCGCAGGTTCGCCTCGACGTCGACGTCCGCACCGGCGGCATCCAGCGCGGCGGCGAGGCGGGCGATATCGAGCGATGCGGGGCCGGGCTCAATGGCGAGCAACGCCTCGAGCACCGTGCGTGACTGCTCCAGCGAGAGCTCCTGGTGCCCGAGCTGCAGCACGCGTTCGTGCGCCTCGATCACGCCCATCGCCGAGAGGTTGATGATGCGGTGTCCGTGCACCGAAGTCACCACGCCGTAGTCGCGGTAGAGGCGCCCGATCAGCGGGATCAGCCGCTCGGCAAGCTCTTCGCGAGATACCCAGGCGCTGCGGTGGTCTTCGTATGCAGAGGTCGACACGATCGCTCCTTTGGCGCCGCGTCATCGTTTTGGCGCCGTCGTCGTTGCTAAAAAATGGCGTACCGCCGCCATGACTCGGCGCGTACGTACCAAGCCTAATCGCTCGACCTGGATGCACCCTGACGCATGACGATCGGATGCCGCCTGCGCGCCGCCCGTCTGCACCGGGCTTCGCCGCACAGACGCTATGCGTCGGTGCGATCCGCACCGATCGCGGCGACGGCGCGCATCGCGATATCAAGCGCCTCCCCGAGCGGCAGCCCCGCCTCCTGCGCCATCCGCCGCGCGGTAGACATCGCGGCGAACGCAGCGGCGACCACGCTCGCAAGGCCCAGCGCTTCCGCGCCGCCCGCCTTGCCTGCGCTGTCCGCCTTGCCCGCGCCGTCCGCCTTGCCCGCGCCATCGCGGATCGTCGCGACCTCGCGCTCCCGCTCCCGCTCCCGGCGGGCAAGTTCTGCGACGATCAGGCGCTGCGAGCGCTCCATCCGCTCGAGGTAGCCGGCGCGCAGCGTCTCGGAGCCCTGGATCACCCGGTCAAGATCGGCGGCACGCGCGGCGAGCGCGGGGTCCGAGATGTACTCCACGACACCGTCGAACATCCGGCGCAGCGCCGTCCACGGCGGCTCGGCGGCCGGTCGCTGCGCGAGCAGCGCGGCAAACAGCTCGCCCTGCCTGTCGTACTTGCCGAGGACGAGCGCCTCCTTGCCCCCGAAGTAGCGAAAGAAGCTGCGCCGCGAGATGCCCACCGCCTCGGCGATCTCCTCCACGGTGACCGCCTCGTAGCCGCGCCGGGCGAACAGCTCCTGGGCCGCATCGATGAGCTCCGACTGCACGGCGCGCCGGGTGCGCTCGCGGAGGGACTCCGCCTCGCGCGGGCCGGCGTGGGCAGGGCCCGCCGCGCCGCGCGGCACCGAGGACGCTGGCTCGATCATGCGCCCATCGTACTCCACGTGTCATTCTTGACACTCGGTGTCAGTGTTGACCTAGAGTGCAGGCAACGGCAATCGAGGAGGATTACCCATGACCAAGACCTGGTTCATCACCGGCGCCGGCCGCGGCTTCGGGCTGGAGTTCGCAACGAACGCGCTTGAGCGCGGCGACCGCGTGGCGGCCACGGCGCGCAACACGAGCGCGCTCGAGCCCCTGCTTGCCGCATACGGCGACGCGCTCCTTCCGCTGCAGCTCGATGTCACCGACCGCGATGGGGTCTTCTCGGCGGTCCAGACGGCCGCCGCGCACTTCGGCCAGCTCGATGTCATCGTCAACAACGCCGGCTACGGCCTGTTCGGCATGATCGAGGAGATCACCCCCGAGCAGCTGCGCGAGCAGATGGAGGTCAACCTCCTCGGCGTGCTGCACGTCGTCCAGGCGGCGCTGCCCATCCTCCGCGCACAGGGCTCGGGGCACATCATCCAGATCTCGACGATCGGCGGCGTGGTCGCGTTCCCGAACCTCGGTGGGTACCACGCCTCGAAGTGGGCCCTCGAGGGCCTCACCGAGTCGCTCGCGCAGGAGGTCGCGGGGCAGGGCATCAAGGTCACGCTCATCGAACCCGGCGGCTTCACCACCGACTGGGCGGGCTCCAGCGCGGTTCGCGCCGACGCGATGCCCGAGTACGACGCGTTCCGCCAGGCATCGGCGGAGGCGGCCGCAGCCGCGCCCGACTCCCCCATGCGCAAGCAGGGCGACCCCGCGGCCGCCGGCCGGGCAATCCTGAAGATCGTGGATGCGCAAGACCCGCCGCTGCGCGCATTCTTCGGCGTCGCCCCCACCATGGTGGTGCCCGCCATGTACGCGAAGCGCCTGGCGACGTGGGAGGAATGGAAGCCGGTCGCCCTCGAGGCGAACGGCTGAGCCGGGAGGGAACCGCGCGGGCGGGCCGGTGACGGGGCGGCGGGATCCGCCCACCCGGCCGCGCCCGCCGGCCCGCGCGGGACCCACCCTGTCGGCCTCGACCGGGCCCGCCTAGGCTGACGCCATGAGTGGCACCACGACGCTGTGCATCCTGGGCGCCTCGGGCGATCTGAGCTCGCGCCTGCTCCTGCCGGCCCTGGGCCAGCTGCTCACGCTCGAGCCCTGGCGGGATGTGCGTCTGCTCGGCGCGGGGCAAGACGATTGGAGCGAGCGGCACTGGCGGGGCGTCGTCCGCGCCGCGTTCGCGACGATGGATGCCTCGGGCCCGGCCGTCGACGCGCTGCTGCGCTCGACCCGGTACCGGTGCGCCGACGTCACCGATCCGGATGCCCTCGAGGAGGTGCTGGACGGCAGTGCAGGACGGGTCGCCCTGTATTTCGCGCTGCCCCCAGCCGTTGCCGCGCAGACCGGTGCGGCGCTTGCCGGCATCACGCGTCCCCCCGGCCTGATCCTCGCCCTCGAGAAGCCGTTCGGCACCGACGAGGCGCACGCGCACGCGCTGAACGAGCGGCTCGCCACGATCGTGTCTGAGGCGCAGGTGCACCGGGTGGATCATTTCCTCGGGCGCTCGACCGTGTTGAACGTGCTCGGCCTGCGTTTTGCCAATCGCGTGTTCGAGCCCGCGTGGTCGGCCGAGCACATCGCATCGGTCGTGATCCGCTACGACGAGGAGCTCGGGCTCGAGGGTCGAGCCGGCTACTACGACCACGCCGGCGCGCTCGTCGACATGCTGCAAAGCCACCTGCTGCAGGTGCTCGCCATCGTCGCGATGGAACGCCCCGCCTCGCTCGACGAGGGCGAGTTGCGCGACGCGATCTCGGCGGCGCTGCGTGCCACCCGGGTCTGGCACAACGATCCGGTCACCGCCTCGCGGCGCGCGCGCTACACGGCCGGGCGGGTGGGCGATCGCGATTTCGTGGCGTATGCGCAGGCGCCGGGCGTCGACCCCACCCGCGAGACCGAAACGCTTGCGGAGGTGACCCTGGAGGTCGATACCGAACGCTGGGCGGGGGTGCCGTTCACGCTGCGCTCGGGCAAGGCGCTCGGCGCGCTCCGGCGCGAGATCCTCGTGCGCTTCAGACCGCTGCGCATGCCGTCCGGCTTCACCGGAACCCCGAAGCCGGACGAGCTGCGGATCGTGCTCGGGCCCGACCGGATCGACCTTGCGATCAACATCAATGGCGAGGGTGACCCGTTCTCGCTCGATCAGGTCGTGATGTCGGCGAGCTTCACCGACGGCGGGCTCAGTCCCTACGGCGAGGTGCTCGCCGGGATCCTCGACGGCGACCCGACGCTCTCGGTGCGCGGCGACACCGCCGAGCGGTGCTGGCACATCGTGCAACCGGTGCTGGATGCCTGGCGCGCCGGCAGGGTGCCGCTGGACGAATACGCGGCGGGCACGCAGGGGCCGCGCGGTTGGGCTCCGCTCTAGCCCTGGGCCCCGGCATCCATCGCCCGCGACACCGCGCTGTCACGGCGCCGGCACGCTGTCGCGGCGCCGGGACGCCGGCATCGCCGGCTATGCCCGCTCCGGCGCCGCCTCGGGTGCATCCATCTCGGGTTCATCCATCTCGGGCTCGTCCACCTCGGGTTCGCCCGCCTCTGGTTCCTCCCGCTCGCCCTCCTCGCGCGCGCCCGGCGTCGGCCGAGGCGTCGTGCGCGCGGCCGCGATGCCGAGCCCGGCGAGCGAGGCGACGATGAGCGCCCCGAACGACACCCACAGCGCTGCCCGGAACCCGTCCGGCGCGCCCTCCTGCGCACCGATGATCGCGAACAGCACGCTGATGCCGATCACGTAGCCGATCTGGCGGGCCATCGTCATCATCGCCGCGCCGGTCGAGCTCTGCGCCGGCGGCAGCTCCTGCGCGGCCGACGCCATCAGGTTCGGTGAGGCGAGCCCCACCCCCATGCCGCTGACGACGGTGGCGGGGAAAAAGCCCGTCCAGTAGTTGGCCTCGAGGCCGAAGTTGATGGCGATGTACGCGGTCGCTGCGGCAACCACGAGCGCGCCGATCGTGGCGAGGCGGGCCGGCGCCACACCGCGCAGGAACCGCGAGGTGAGCGCGACCGTGATCGGCACCATGGCCGGGCCCGGCGCGACGGCGAGCCCCGTGCGCCATGCCGGCCAGTCCCAGACCTGCTGCATCCACAGCACATAGATGAGCGTGTTCGCCGAGAAGCCGATGTTGAACACCAGCATTCCCGAGTTTGCCCACATGAACGAGCGGATACGCAGGAGTGCGGGATTGATCACCGGCGCGAGGTGGCGCCGCGAGCGCCAGACGAACAGGAGTGCGGTCAGCCCGGAGGCGGCGAGCGCGCCGATGGTGGCGGGGTTCTCCCAGCCCCACTCGGGGCTCTGCACAAGACCGAGCGCGAAGAGGCCGACCGCGAGTGCGAGCAGGAGTGCACCGAGCAGATCGGGCGCTTTCGCGTCGAGGTCGCGCTCGCTGTCGCGGACGTGGCGGATCGCGAACCACAGCAGCACCGCGCCGATGGGCAGGTTGATCAGGAACACCCACTGCCAGGCGATCTGCGCGAGGAAGCCGCCGACCGTGGGGCCCATCGCCGCCGCGGCCGCGCCGGTCGCCGACCACATGCGCACGCCGCCCACACGCTTGTGCGGCGGCAATGCGGCCAGCAGAATGCTCAGCCCGGTGGGCGTCATCGCCGACGCGCCCGCGGCCTGCAGCGCACGCGCGATCACGAGCGCCCACACGTCCCAGGCCAGCGCGCATGCCGCGCTCGCGATCACGAACAGCGCGAGGCCCCACACGAACATCGTCCTCCGGCCGTAGCGATCGGCCAGACGCCCGAGGGGCACGAGCAGCGCGGCGTAGATCACGGCATAGATGTTCAGGATCCAGCTGAGATCGCCGAAGGTGGGCCCGCCCGCCGCGCCGACGCCGAAGCTGGCCGCGATCTGGTCGAACGCGACGTTGACGACGAACAGGTCGAGACCCGCCATGAACGAGGCACCGACCGCGACGAAGACGATGATGCCCGCGCGGCTCGGGTGCACGGGGTTCGCGCTCACGATGCGGCCCCCTCCGCGGCCGGCGCCGCGGCGGGGCCGGGGGTCACCGGGGCATCGGTGGCCTGCGCCGGGCCGGGCGAGGCGGGGGATCCACCGGGCGCCGCGGCCCCGGCGCCGCGTTTGCTCGAGGCCATGCCGAAACCGGCCAGCACTGCCAGCGCGAGCACGCCGACCGACACCCACAGGGCCAGCAGGAAGGACTCGGCCGCGGCGGGGCCCTGCGCGTTGCCGATGATCGCGAACAGCACGCTGATGCCGATCACGAACCCGATCTGCCGGGCCATGGTGATCACCCCGCTGCCCGTCGAGGCCTGTGCCGGTGGCAGGTCGTGGGCGGCACCGGCCATCAGGTTCGGCAGCGCGAAGCCCACGCCGATCCCGCCGATGATCCAACCGGGGAAGAAGCCGAGCCAATAGTTCGCCTCGGCACCGATGCACACGGCGATGTAGACCGCCCCGAGCGCGAACAGCGCCGCACCCAGCGACGACAGCCGCGCGGGCGTGGCCGCGGGCAGGAAGCGCGCCGTGAAGGCGACGGTGAGGGGCACCATGGCCGGCCCCGGCGCGATGGCGAGCCCGGTGAGCCAGGCCGGCCAGGCCCAGATCTGCTGCATCCACAGCACGACGACGAGCATGTTGGAGGCGAACGCGACGTTGAAGATGATCATGGCGATGTTGGCCCACAGGAAGGTGCGCACGCGCAGCAGAGCCGGGTCGATCACGGGCGCGACATGGCGACGCGAGCGCCACGCGAACACGAGTGTCAGCACGACCGAGGCGGCGAGCGCCCCGAGCGTGAGCGGGCTCCCCCAGCCCCAGTCGGGGCTCTTGACGAGCCCGAGCGCGAACAGGCCGACGGCTGCGGCGAGGATGAGCGCCCCACCGAGGTCGGGGGTCTTCGCGTCGTGGTCGTGCGGGGTGTCGCGCACATCGCGCACCGCGAACCACAGCAGCGCGATCCCGATGGGCACGTTGATCAGAAACACCCACTGCCACGACAACTGCACGAGGAAGCCGCCGACCGTGGGGCCCACGGCCGCGGCGATCGCGCCGACCGCCGACCACATGCGCACCCCGGCGAGGCGCCTGTGCTGCGGGAGGGATGCCATCAGGATGCTCAGGCTCGCCGGGGTCATGGCTGCCGCACCGGCGGCCTGCAACCCACGGAAGACCACCAGCATCCACACATTGCCGCTCAGGGCGCACGCGGCGCTGGCCAGCACGAACAGGGCGAGCCCGAACACAAAGATGTGCTTGCGGCCGTACCGATCTGCGAGGCGGCCGAAGGGCACGAGCAGCGCGGCGAAGACGACCGCATAGATGTTGAGGATCCAGCTGAGGTCGGCCATCGAGGGGCCGCCGCTCGTGCCCACACCGAGGCTCGCGCCGATCGGGTCGAACGCGACGTTGACGACGAAGAGGTCGAGGCCGGACATGAATGCCGCGCCGATCGTGACGAACACGATGGCGCGGGCGCGTGTGGCGGCGACGGTGCCGTCCTTGCTGGATGAACCCATGGTGTGCACACTATGGGCCTGACTATCGTTTAGGCAAGTCAGCCGCTAGACTGTGACGCATGCCCATCCAACTCGCCGGAAAGGCCGCCGAACGCGGAAACAGCCCCGCGGGCGACCACTGCCCTGTCGATCGCGCGATGCAGCTCATCGGCTCACGGTCGACCATGCTGCTCATGCGCGAGGCCTACTACGGCACGACGCGCTTCGACGCGTTCGCCGCGCGCGTGGGGATGACCGAGGCCGTCACCGCAAAGCGGCTGCGTGAGCTCGTTGCCGCCGGGCTTCTCGAGCGCCGGCCATACCAAGAGCCGGGGCAGCGCACGCGGCACGAGTACGCGCTGACCGAACGCGGGCTCGACCTCATGCCCGCGCTGTTCGCGCTCGGGCAGTGGGGCCGCAAGCACCTCCCCCACGACGGCACGCCGATGCTCACCCACGATGCATGCGGCGCGCCCGTGCGCGTCGAGCTGCGCTGCACCGAGGGCCACCGTCCGAGGCCCGAAGAGCTCGTCATCACCAGCTGAGGGCGCCGGTCGCCGCCGCGGCCGCTCGTGGCGTGCCGCGCGCGGCCGTCGGCGAATCGCCCTCCGTCGCAGACGCACGTACGCTGGTACCTGACGGTGCGGCGCGACGGGTGCACGGGCAGGCGGACGCGCGGACGGGGCGAGATCGGTGATTCAGGGCGAGACACGAGCGCGGCTTGGTGTCGCGGCATCCATCGGCGCCTCGCTGCTGTTCGTGGTGGTGTTCGTGCTGTCGGCATCGCTCGATTTCACGGGGAACGAGTTCTTCGGCTGGCGCACGCTGTTCACCGTCGCGATGCTCGTCGTGTTCTTGTCGGCGACACGGCGATGGGCGGGCATGCGCTCGCTGCTCAAGCGCATCGCGGGGCGCCCGCAGCTCGGGCTCATCCTCGTGTTCACGGCGAGCATGCTCGGGGTGCAGCAATGGCTGTTCACCTGGGCGCCCGGGCAGGGGCAGGGGCTCCCGGTCGCGCTCGGCTACTTCATCATGCCGATCACCCTGGCGCTGACGGGCCGCCTGCTGTTCAAGGAGCGCCTCGGCCCGTGGCGCATCGCCGCCGTGGCGATCGCCAGCGTCGCCGTCATCTACCAGATCTGGCAGTTCGGCGGGCTCTCGTGGGAGACGCTGGTGGTGGCGCTCGGCTACCCGCTGTACTTCACGGTGCGCCGGCTTGCGCGCATCGGCGGCAGCGCGGGCCTCACGATGGAGCTCGCCCTGTGCCTCCCCGTCGCCCTCACGCTCCTGCTGATCGACGATCCGGATCTCAGCACCTTCCGCGACCCCGGCTCGGCGCTGAGCCTGGCCGGCTTCGGCATCGTCGGGGCGATCGCGCTGCTGCTGTACATCGGCTCGAGCCAGCTGCTGCCGCTGAGTGTGTTCGGGCTGCTCAGCTACGTCGAGCCGGTGCTCCTGGCGGTCTCGGCCGCGTTCGTGCTCGCCGAGCCGACCTCGATCGAAGAGCTCCCGACCTACCTTGCGATCGGCGTCGCGCTCGTGCTGTTGGCGGTCGAGAGCGTGCACCGCATCCGGCGCCGCCGTGCGGCCGCCCCACCCGCGTAGGGCGTGGCCCGAGAATGACGAAACCCCCGGAGTATCGCGCGATTCCGGGGGTGTGGTAGCAGGAGCGGGGCTTGAACCCGCGACCTCACGATTATGAGTCGTGCGCTCTGACCAGCTGAGCTACCCTGCCACGAGGCATCCCATCGATGGGTGATGGGTGCAACGAGCCCCGAAACAGGATTGAACTGTTGACCTCTTCCTTACCAAGGAAGTGCTCTACCACTGAGCTACCGGAGCGAAGTTTGAAGCGAAGCGCTTCAGACAACTAGATGAGAATACCATCGACTTGCCCTAGTCATGAAACTGAGGGTCAGCCCTGCCATCCCCCTGCGTATTTCTGCAGCCACGGGAGCGGATCGATGGCCTCCGTGCCGTTCACGAGCATCTCGAAATGCAGGTGCGCGCCGAACGAGCGGCCGGTGTTTCCGACCTTGCCGATCGGGTCGCCGACCTTGACCTGCTGACCGTCGCTCACCTGGACCGAGCCGACCTGCATGTGCGCGTAGTGGCTCGAGATGCGCTGCCCGTCGACGACGTGATCGACGTAGAGGTGCACGCCGTATGCACCGCCGGCGGGGCCCATCCGAACGGTGCCGTCGGCGACCGACTGGATCTGCGCACCGCTGCCGGGCGTGAAGTCGATCCCCTGGTGCATCCGGCCCGAGCGCATGCCGTAGCCGTAGCTCATGCCGACGCCGACCGCGAAGGGCCACTGGACGGCGGAGTTCGCGTCGTTGACGAACAGCGACGACATCGTGATCCCCGACTCGATCGCAATCTGCTCGAACGTCGTCAGTGCGTAGTTCTGGTCGCGGTCGAGCTCGACGGTCTGCCCCTCGGCGGGGGCGACGAACGCCTGAATCTCCTCCGGCTTGATGACCTCCTGCGCGGGCGCGGGGGCGATCGTCGTGACCGCGATCGAGTCGCTCGCCGCGGCGACGGCTTCTGCCGGCGCGGTGACGGAGACGGCCATCAGCGCGACGATGCTCATCACGCCGGCCGAGAATGCGGAGGCCGCCATGCTGCGCTTGCGCCGGGCAGACTTCGGCTGCGCCGGGTTCGCGCCGCCGGGACGCGTCGAGCCACCGTCGCCCGGGGCGGGGCGCGGCGACGCGGGGCGCTGGGGCATGCCGACGGGAAGCGCGCTCGCGCCGGCCAAGTGCAACGGGCCGGTGAAGTGCAACGCGCCGGTCTCGGCGCCACGTCGGGGCGAGGTGGATGCTGCGGGCTCGGCCTCTGGCTCCGGCTCCGCCTCGAGCACGACATCGGCCTCGAGCACGACCTCGGCCTCGGCCTCGATCACGACCTCAGCCTCGATCTCCGCCGTGAGCTCCGGCCCCGCGGCGGACCCAGCCTCGAGCACGGGCTCCGCCGGCACGATCGCTTCCGCCTCGGCTGCGGGGGCAAGCTGCGTGGCCTGCGCGGCGAGGAGCTCGCGGCGTTCGCGGCGGCTCAGTGGGCGCGCGGCCGGCGCCGCCGGCACGACCAGCTCGGCCGACACGAGCGGCTCGGCCGGCACGACCAGCTCCGCGCGACGATCGATCACGTCACGCTCGGCGTTCGCGTCACGCGTGTTCGTTGCACGAGCATTCGTGTCACGAGCATTCGCGTCACCGAGGGGCGGGGTCGCCGACACAGCTCCTGCTCGGCTGGAGCGGCGCGTAGGCACAGCATCAGCCAGGGGTGTATCAAAGGGCAACGCGCAGACTCTCAATTCGGGTCGCACCGAGCAACGCACAGGGCAATGCACTGAACAACAGGGGAAATTCCGGGATGAGACCACAGTCCTGTCGGGACAGAAATATGGTTACGAATAGATAAACCTTAGCGAGGCCAGCCTGGGAACACCATGTAGACGCCCCGATATGTGAGAACTCTCACGCGCACCTCAGGCGTTCTCGATGCGGCGCAACAGCTCGTCGAACACCGCCGGCGCTGCCGCCACGGTGAGCTCGCGGCCCGGTGCGGCACCCGCGTGGCCACCGATCTTGCCGCCCGCCTCGCGCACAAGCAGCGCGCCTGCGGCGTGGTCCCAGGGCCAGAGCCCCTGCTCGAAATAGGCATCCAGCCGCCCCGCGGCGACAAAGGCGAGATCGAGCGAGGCGGCCCCGATTCGGCGGATGTCTCGGGCGAGGGGCATAACGCGCGCGAGCGTCGCGAACTGCTCCGCGTGACGCGCCGGGTCGTAGGCGAAGCCCGTGGCAACGAGGAGCCCGGCGGGCGATTCGGTGTTCACGTGCAGGCGCTGCGCACCGAGCCAGGCACCGCCGCCGCGGGTGGCGGTGAACAGCTCGCCCGCCACGGGGTTGCACACCGCGGCGGCGAGCTCGGTCCACTGCTGCGGCTCCGGCTCCCCCTCGACCGCGGCGATGCTGACCGCATACGCGGGGATGCCATAGGCGTAGTTGACCGTGCCGTCGATCGGATCGACGACCCAGGTGATACCCGAAGTGCCCCGCTCCGCGCCGGACTCCTCACCGAGAAATCCGTCGTCCGGCCGCGCATCGGCGAGCAGGCCGCGAATGAGCAGCTCAACCTCGCGATCGGCGTGCGTGACGATGTCGGCCACCGCGGACTTCCTCGCAGCGATCTGCACGCCCTCGGCGCGACGCGTGCGCGCCAACTCGCCGGCGCGCTGGGCGATCGACGCTGCCAGCTCAGTCAGGTCTCGTTCAGCGCTCATGCCTCGACGATACCCGCGCGGCCCGGCAACGGAGTGCCCGGCCGGCGCCGCGGCACGGCCCGCTTACGCGGGAGGCACCACGGGCGGGGCCTGCGGCTGGGCCGGCGGGGCCGGCGGCGCGGTCGGCGCGCCCGGAGCGCCCGGAGCGGTCGGCACACCCGGCGCCTCCGGCTCGCCCGGCACCTCGGGCGCCTCCTGCGCCTGCGGCTGCGCAGCCGGCACCGGCAGTGCTGCCAGCTGCTCGGGCGCGAGCTCGACGGGCGCACCCGTCGGCGCGGGATACGTCGGGTACCCGGTGTAATACGCGTTGTAGTCGGGTGAGCCATCGGGCAGCACCGGCAGCGGCGTCAGCCCGTCGACGTACGTCGGCCACGCCGGCTGGACCGGCTGCACCGGCTGGATCGATGCGCTCGGCAGCCCCTGGGCGTGCTGCCCGGCGGCGCCGAGCGCATTCGGGTCCTGTCCGTACTGCTGGCCATACTGCTGCCCGGAGTACTGGCCGTGCTGCGGCGCGTACTGCTGCTGGGGCGCCTGTGCGCCACCGTAGGGCTGCGCGAACCGCGGGTCGTACGCGAGCGGCGGCGCCGCCTGAGCGCTCGTGCGGGGTGCGTAGATCGCGTTCAGCAGCGGGATCAGGGCGGAGCCCAGCGCGGCGAGGATCGTCACCGCCACCACCGAGCGCCAGTAGAAGTCGTAGAAGTACAGGTGCGACAGCAGCAGCGGCAGCACGAGCATGACGGCGAGGCCCCACACCAGGGCCGTGGTCACGGCCGCGATGCTTCGCGTGAACGTCGTGACGTACCGTTCGGCCGCGCGCAAGAAGATGCGGGTGTGCAACAGCGCGAGGCGCACGACCACGGCGATGCCGATGAGCTCGGCAACCCGGGTGCCCACGTTGTCGGTGGCGCTCTGCCACGAGATCTGCTCACCGACCGGCGAATGCCACGGCATCCAAATCTTCACCGCGCCCGCGAGGAGCAGGAACACCCACGAGATCATGCTCGCGAGCGAGTACCACTGGGGCCGGCGGTCGACCGCGCGCGCATCGAACAGCGCCACGCCCGCGAATGCCGCAAACAGTGCCACGGTCAGCAGCGCACGCGTGATGATGCCGTTCTGTCCACCGAACATGACCCACACCGCGCACAAGAGCGCCGCGACGATGAGCGAGCCGATGGCGACGCGGACGGCGATCGTGCGCAGCTGCAGTCTGCCCGAGGCGGCCCCGGCCGGCGCAGCGCCTGCTGCCTCCGCGCCTGTCGGGTCGGGTGCCGAAATCTGGGGGTTGGACATGATTGTCCTCTCGGATCGTTGCGGACGCCTGGTTCGTCCCACGTGCATCATCCTGACACGAACGCTTCCGCGAGCGAATGCCGCACGCGGTGTCACGGGTGTTTCTGTGGATGCTTCGTGCCTGTGCACAACCGGATACGGCACGCCGCGCGAATCATCCGTTCGTGCCCGCTTCCCCCACCTCGAACACACCGCGGGCCCCCTTCTCGGCGTCGCTCATGCGATGCGTGACGAAGGGATAGTGACCGGCTTCCGGGAACACCAACTCGACGAATCCGCCCTGCGCGGGCTGCAGCCCGAGCGCCTGCGAGCCCCCGGGCCCGTCCGGCCGCAGCGTGTACGCACCCTCGACGTACACCGTGTCGAACTGGCCGCCGATCACGTGGAACGACGAGGGCTTGTTGGGACCGGCATCCAGCACCCACACCCGAACGCGCTCGCCGGCGTTCGCGGTCAGCGGCTGGTGCAGGTACTGATCGGCGTAGCCGTTGAACGCGACCAGGTCGGCGCGCTCCTGGGCGATCTTCTCGGCATCGGCGACATCGCCCTGCGCGCCGAGATAGACCTCGCCCTGCACGAGCACATATTCGGCGGCGACCGGCGCCAGATCCGGCGGGTCAATGATCACCGCCCCGAACATGCCGTTCGCGATATGCATCGACATCGGCATCGTCGAGCAGTGGTACATCCAGATGCCGGCGCGCGTCGCCGTGAAGCGGTACACCAGCGACTCCCCCGGCGCGATCGTGCGCATCGGCTCGTCCGGGGCCAGGGCGCCGGCGTGAAAGTCGATCGAGTGCCCGATCGTGCCGTCGTTGATCAGGGTGATCTCGAACACGTCGCCGATCTTGCCGCGCAGGGTGGGTCCGGGCGCGGAGCCGCCGAACGTCCAACGCGCCTGCGTGATGCCCGGCGCGACTTCCTCGATCGTCTCCTCCGCGCGCAGGGTGATGGCGTGCACCGTCGCCTCGGGCGCGGGCGCCAGCAGCGCGGGCCAGACGGTGAAGCCCGCGGCGGGCTCACGCTGCCAGTCGATGTCGGCAGCGGCATCCCCCGCACCGCTCCCCTCGTGACCGCCGGCGTGCCCGCCCGCGCTGCCGCCGCCGCCGCCGGTGGATGCTTCGCCCCCGCCTTCCGGCGCGCCCGTGACCACGACCGCGAGCTCCATGCCCATCTGCCGATGCCCGGCGACCGTGCACCAGCCGGCCATATCGACGCCGATCACACCGACGTCGATCGTCTCGGATTCGCCGGGCGCGAGCCGTTGCGTGCGGGCGCCGTTTTCGAAGGTGAGGTCGTGCACATCGGTGCCGGTGTTCTCGAACGTGACCTCGAGCCGGTTGCCGTACGGCACCTCGATGACGCCCGTGTCGAAGCGCATGCCGGTCACCTGCACGGTGACGCGCGTGACCTGGCCGCTCGCTTCCACCCCCGCCCCTGGGGCGACCGCCGAGATGCCGGCGGCGACAGGATCGGCCGCGACGCCGCCGGCGACGCACAGCGCGAGCACCGTGAATGCCGCGGTGACCCCGCCCACCCGGCGCGGCTTCGGCTGCGCAGGCTGAGCCCGCCGCGCCGCGATGCGCGCTGCCCGGCCGCTCGGGCCGGCCGCGAGCTCGGCGCGCAACGCACGGCGCCCCACAACGATCGCCCGGGTGGCGAGCACCACGAAGGCGGTCACCACGCCCGCGGCGAGCGCCGCCAGCAGCACGCGCACGATGCTCGGCATGGGCAACACGTACAGCGCGATCGCGCCGTTGAACGCGAACACCCGGAACGCGGCTCCCCGCTCGAGCACCGCGGCGGCGGCCGCCGCGGAGGACGGGCTGCCGATGAGCACCACGGGCACGAGGTGGCTGAGCGCACCGATCACCAGCTGCACGACAAACCCGGCCCCGAGCGGGCCCAGCACGATGAGGGTGTCGTCGCCGAGGCTCGCCCAGTCTTCAGCGAGCAGCGCGGCCCCGCCCAGCGCCGCCGCCGAGAGCACGGCCCAGCCGAACGCCGCCGCGAGGCTCCACGCCGCGAAGGTCTGCGGCGGTGCCGCGCGCGCCTCGCGCCAGCCCTCGACCGCGAGCCGCCCGGCACCGACCAGCCACACGAGCACCCCGAGCGCGAGCACCGCCGGAATCCCGAGCAGCGGGCCGGCGGCCGCGATGACGAGGCCCGCCAGCAGCACCGGGAGCGCGAAGCGCACCGAGGCCCCGGCCCCTTCGCCGAGCTGGGTGCGCAGCACCGTCGGCCACAGCAGCGACAGCACGCCGAGCGCGGTGAGGCCGATCCAGCCGAACACGCCGAGCACCAGGTGGCTCATCGCGAGCCGTTCCAGCAGCGCGGGGTCGACGGCGAGCACCATCGCGATCCCCGCGGCGATGCCGGCGAGGAAGACGATCGACGCCGCGACCGCAAACCACACCATGGGCGCGAAGCGCGTGGGCAGTGCGCCGCGAATCTGCAGCATGAGGATGACGGCGTGCAGGACGATCGCGCAGCCCACCAGCAGTGCGCCGGCGAGGGTGAGCAGGAGCCCGGCCCCCAGCATCCCCGCGATCACGAGGCCCGCGCCGACGGTGTGCAGCGCAAGCCGCACACCCAGCCCGAGCCGGCCGCTTGGCCCCCTCCGGCGCAGCAGCGTGTCGGCGAAGTGCTGCGACCAGATGAGGATCGCCGCGGTCGCCGCGCCCAGCAGCGGCACGTGCACCATCAACCACAGCGGCTGTTCGACGAAGCGGTGGATGATCGTCGCGACGATCGCGAGGGCGATCCACAGCAGGACGAGCGAGTTCGTCAACAGGTACCAATTACGACGCGACACGTGCGGCCCCACCCTTCGCCCTCGTGCGCCGGCCCCGCACGGCGACCGCCGCGGCGGTGATGGCGAACAGCACGATCGCGACGGCGGAGGCTACACCGCCCACCTGCAGCGCGGGCAGCGAGCCCCAGGCATCCCCACCGATCAGGCGCAGCAGCAGACCGAGCTGCAGCAGCACCATCGGCGCGTACAGCGCCGGGTGGTAGGGGATGCTGACCCTGAGCACGGCCGGGAGGATCAGCGGCGCGTGCGCCATGATCATGGTGATCACGAAGCCGAGAAACACCGCGTGCGTCGTCGCGTCGAACAGCGCCCCTTCGGTGCGCGGTCCGCCGAGGATCCAGCCGAGCCCCGTGACCACGAGCCAGGCGTAGCCGGTGAACAGGCAGACGGCGACGTAGCGTGGCAGGCCGTGTTGCCGCACGGTCGCGCGCACGATGTCGTAGCGCAGCAGCCACCCGACGATCGCGAGCAGCAGGGCGCCGGCGACGGGCACCGCGACCTTCGGGAAGACGAGGGTGAGCAGGGTGCTGGCGGCGAGCGCCAGCGCGAGCACGAACAGGGCGCGTTCGGCCGCGAGCCCCGGTGCGCTCACGCGCGCGAGTTCGAGCCGCTCGCCCACGATCGTGAGCACCAGGAAGCACGAGAGCATCGGCACTAGAAAGGCGGGCGGGATGCCGCCGCACCAGGCAAGCCCCGCCGCGGCGCCGAGCACGGCACCCAGGCCCTGCACAGCCGTGGCGGTCATGGGCTGGCGGCCCCAGATGGCGCGATATTGCGCGACGTGCACGAGCAAGCCGAGTGTGACGATCGCCTGCCCGACCAGCAGCGGCAGCGAGCTGAGGGTGAGGATCATGCCCGCAGCCAGCAGCGCGGGAGCGAGGTACGCCCACCCGGCGCGGAGGGCGACGGCGCGCTCGAGGCTGATCAGGGTGCCGACAAAGCCGAACACCAGCACCGGCGCGTGCAGCTCGGGCAGCCGTTCGGCGATGAGCGGCATCGGCACGCCGAGCAGCAGCAGCCCGGCGTTCAATCCGAGCAGTAACAGCGCGGCCGCGGGCAGCATGAGCAGCACTCGTGCGCCGGGGCCACGCGCATTGGTGGCGTCCACGCCTCCAGGGTAGGCCAGGATGCGGTGCTGGGTACTTCATGGGCCTGGCCACCGGGGCCGCGTCCCTACTTCGCGGGCGCGCCCGTCACCACGACGTCGAGCTCCATGCCCTGCTGGCGGTGCCCCGCGACGGTGCACCAGCCCTCCATGTCTTCGGTGATGATGCCGACGTCGACGACCTCGACCTTGCCGCCGGCCAGGCGCGACGTCGCCTTGCCGTTGGCGAAGCGCAGGTCGTGCACGTCGAGGCTCGTGTTCTCGAAGGTGACCTCGAGGCGGTTGCCGTAGGGCACCTCGATCACATCGGTGTCATAAAGCATGCCGTTCACGCGCACGGTGACCTTGGTGGTCTCACCGGTGGCGGCGGCGCTGTTGTCGGGGCTGGAGCATCCCGACACGAGCAGCACGAGCGCGGCAAGCGCCGCGAACAGCGCGAGCCAGGTGCGCGCACGCGCGGCGGAGAAGGCCGAGATCGGCACGAGCGAGGCGCGAGGGTTCGACACGATGGTTGCTCCTTTGTTGGACGGCACGCGATGTGTGGATGGCACGCGACGTGCGGCACGCGGTGTGCGATATGCGACGTGCGATGCGCGATGCGCGATGCGCGGCACACGAACGCAAAAAGCCCGCTCCCGTGCTCAGCGCACGGTCTCGGGCTTCTTGTTCATGTTGTGGCGAGTACTGGATTCGAACCAGTGAATGCTTAGCAGTCTGATTTACAGTCAGATCCCTTTGGCCGCTTGGGTAACTCGCCGGGACGCACCCGCCCGACTTGTACAGACGACCGGAGGCGCGATTACTGATCTTACAGTCTCCGGCCGCCCGCAATGAAATCGGGTTTACGGGGCCTCCCGCGCGACCGGCTGACGCAGGAGCGCGCCCTCGGCACGGCACGTCGCCGCGGCGATATCCATCGCCCCTCCAAGCGCGGCGCGCCAGCCCGCGTGATCGCTCGGCGCGCCGTGCAGCACGAGCTCGGCGACGAGTGAGGAGAGGGTCGCGTCGCCGGCGCCCATGGTGTCGATGATCGGCCCGGGCAGCTGCGAGATGGGTGCCGAGACCGTGATCCCCTCGGCGTCGATCGTCGCCCCTCCGGCTCCGCGGGTGGCGACCACCACGGGTGTGCCGAGCGCGATCAGCCGCTGGCGCAGTTGGTCGATCGTGGCGCCGTAGAGCAGCTCGGCGTCGTCGTCGCCCACCTTCAGCAGCGCCGCGTCCGGCGCGAGCGCCTCGAACCCGGCAACGAACCCCGCGCGATCGTGCAGCATCCCGGCCCGCGGGTTGGCGTCGATCGCGATGATCGCGGCGGTCTCGGCAAGGGCCTCGGCAAGCTCGGCCGTCTGCGGCCCGTCGTCGAAGGGAAAGCAGCTGATCACGACGGCCGCGGCATCCGCGATCGCGTCACGCGCTGGGTCGGCGAAGTGGATGCGACGCGCCTGTGCCGCGGCGTTGAACACGTACACGGGCTCGCCGCCGGCATCGCGCGTGCTCACCGCGCGGGAGGTGCCAAGCGGCGAGATGGTCGCGATCAGCTCGACGTCGTGGTCGCGCAGGTGGGCTCGGATGCGCGCACCTGCCGGGTCGTCGCCGACCATCGCGATCAGCGTGGCGGGCACGCCGAGCCGCCGCAAGCCGACCGCCACGTTCAGCGCCGCTCCGCCCACGATCTCGCGGATCCCCTGCTCGTCGCGCAGCTCGTCGATGAGGGCATCGCCCACCACCACGACGCGCGGCTGCCGCCGCCCGCGCTCGCCCGCGGAGCCGGCAGCGTCCCCGGCGCCGGCAGCGCTCACAGGACCGGCAGCGCTCTCGACACCTGCAGCGTCCCCAGCGCTCACGGCACCCGCACCGACAGCACCTTGTCGACGAACGCGTTCACGCGCTGGCGGGCGCCGTCGATGCGCGCGTCAACGGAGCCGGCGGGGCGGATCTCGAGCTGCGTGAGGGGCGCGGCGAGGCGCACGTTCTCGTGGCACGAGAGGTCGGTGCAGATGTAGGTGCCGACGGCGTCGCCCGCCTCACCCGCTGCTCCCGCGCGACGCGCGCTGAACAGCGTCACCTGGTCGCCGGGCTGCATCGTGTGGCAGATGTTGCACAGCGCCGCATGCGCGTGCGAGGCCGAGGCATCGCCGGCACGGAGCACGATCGCGGTGGGCGTGCCGTCACGCTCGGCGACGAGGTATCCACGCCCCCGCGCATGTGGGTCGCGCCAGGCGAAGAAGTCGAGGTAGTCCCACTCGGTGAGCATGAAACTCAGCGGCATCGCCATCACGCGCAGATCCTGTTCGGTGGCGTTGACGAACGCGCCCCGGATCTCGGCTTCGGTCAGTGGATGCATCAGCACCTCCGGTGTCGAATCGGCTGGGCTTTCAGCCTAGACGCGTCAGGGCCGCCTGGCACGGGCGGAATGGGCCGGTGAACGCCGGGATCGATAGACTCGTGCGCATGGCTGATTCATCTTTCGACATCGTGAGCAAGGTCGACCACCAAGAGGCGGAGAACGCTCTCAACCAGGCGCGCAAAGAGATCGAGCAGCGCTACGATTTCAAAAACACCGGCGCCTCCATCGAGTGGAGCGGCGAGGCGGTGCTCATCAAGGCCGCAACCGCAGAGCGCGCGAAGGCGGTGCTGGATGTGTTCCAGTCGAAGCTCATCAAGCGCGGCATCTCGCTGAAGAGCCTCGATTCGGGCGAGCCCTTCGCCAGCGGCAAGGAGTTTCGCATCTCGTCGACGCTGAAGGATGGCATCTCGCAGGAGAACGCCAAGAAGATCGGCAAGATCATCCGCGACGAGGGGCCGAAGGGCGTCAAGTCGCAGATCCAGGGCGACGAGCTGCGCGTGCAGTCGAAGAGCCGCGACGATCTGCAAGAGGTCATCGCCCTGCTCAAGGGCGCAGATCTGGACGTCGACCTGCAGTTTGTGAACTACCGCTAGGGGCGGTATCGGGGTGGCCCTGAGCGTTTCTAGCCACCCGGCAGGCACGCACTCGCCACGGAGCCCCGCGAACAGCAATCGGCTTCGTACGGTCACCGCTCACGCGCAGACGCGCACCAGCCGCCCCGCAAAGCCGACCACGTCGCCCAGCTGCAGCTGCCGCCCGCGACGGCGGTCGACCTCGTCGTTCACGGTCACGAAGCCATCGATGATGGCCTCCTTCACGTCGCCGCCGGAGTCGAGGAGGCCTGCGTACTTCACGAATTGGCCGAGACGGATGGCGTCCCCGCCGATCGAGACGTCTTCGATCGGATGCTGCGTGCTCATCCCGCCATGCTAGCGGCGGGCGGTGCGCGAACGACGCTCGGGCATCAGCCAAGATGGGGAGGTGCCCGACCAATCGACGCCAGCCCCCGCATCCACGCCCCTGCTCTCGCCGGGGCTTCGCACCATGCTCGGGCTCGCGGCCACCGTGATCACCTTGCTCGGCGTGTACTTCGCGCGCGACGTCATCGGGCCGCTCGTACTCGGCGCGGTGATCGTGATCATCGTGATGCCGGTGCGGCTCGTGCTCGAGCGCTGGGGCTGGCCGCGCTGGCTGGCGACCACCGGCGTCATCACCGTGGCCTACCTCGTGCTCGGGGCGCTCGTCTCCATGCTCTACTACGCGGGCACGCAGTTCGTGAACCTCGTGATCACCTCCGCAGGCGAGCTCGAGCACAGCGCCACCCTCGTCATGCAGTGGCTGCACTCCACCGGCCTCGACAAGCAGGCGGCGGATGCCGCGGCCAGCTTCCTCGATCCCGCAACGCTGCTCGGCTATGCCACGTCGCTCGGCGGCACCGCACTCAGCGTGCTGACCGCCTTCTTCTTCGTGCTCGCGTACGTGATCTTCATGGCCGCGGACGCGTCGCGCTACAAGGAGGCCGGACGCGTGTTCGGCATCGCCCGCGCGGAGACGATCGCACGCTTCACCCGCTTCAACGTCGGCGTGCGGCGCTACTACGTCGTGAATGCAACGTTCGGCCTGGTCGTCGCGGTCGTCGACACGCTCGCGCTGTGGGCCCTCGACATCCCGATTCCGATCGTCTGGGGCATCCTGGCGTTCGTCACGAACTTCGTCCCCAATATCGGCTTCGTGCTCGGTCTCGTTCCGCCCGCGCTGCTCGCCTTCGTGGTGGGCGGGCTGCCGCTCATGCTGATCGTGATCGCGATCTACATCGTCGTCAACGTCGTGCTGCAGGTGCTCGTGCAGCCCAAGTTCGTCAGCGATGCCGTCAACCTCACCCTGACGCTGAGCTTCTTCTCGGTCATCTTCTGGACCTTCATCATCGGCCCCCTCGGCGCGATCCTCTCGATCCCGCTCACCCTGCTGGTGCGCGCGCTCATCCTCGAGGGCGACCCGCACAACGCCTGGCTGCGCTGGCTCTCGGGTGACGAGGTCACCCGCGCAGAGGCGTCGTCAGGCGAGCCGGCCGCGGTGGATGCCACAGCCACGGCCGAGACCACTGCCACGGCGGAAACCACAGCCGCAGCCGACGCCACAGCCACGAACGACGGCGACACCGAGCCCGCGCCCTAGCGGTACGACCCGGGCGCGAGCGGCTCGCGGGTGAGGCCGAGGCATCCACTCACCCAGCGATCGAGGCGCTCGTACGCGAGGTCGCGGGCTGCGGCACGCGAGAGAAACACATCGTGCAGCGCACCGGGGATGCGCTCGATGCTCACCGATTCGCCGAGGCTCAGCGCGCGGTGCGCGATGTCGTCGACCACCAGCACGGTGTCGGCCTCGGTGAGCTCGTCGCTCCACCGCACCGGCAGCGCGGAGCGCGCCGCCAGCATCACGAGCACCGGTGCGTCGATGTGCAGCCCGGATGCCACCGCCTTATGCCCGTCGAGGATGGCGTGCAGCCACCCGGCGTGCACGGCGAACGACTGCTCGGGGCGCCACGCCACGTTGTACTCGAGCGGGGGTTCGTCCTCCCCGCGCACCGCCTTCTGCGCGCGTGAATAGAAGCCGAGGTCGATCTGCGGCAGGGTCTCGAGCGGGCGGATGCGCGCCTGCAGACCGAGCACCGGGGTAACGGCGCTGCGTGTGAACCCCCCGATCTGAAATTCGAGCCAGGGGCTGTTCAGCACGAGCGCGCTGGCCACCCCGGGGTGGCGGCTGGCCCACAGGCTGAGGATGAGTCCGCCCATGGAGTGTCCGAGCAGCACGAGGCGTCGGCCCGGCGCCGGGGCGCGCTCGCTGGCGCCCATCGCACCGAGTGCCTCCGCGATATCGGCGTCGTACGCGTTCAGGTCGTCGGTGTAGCCCGGGGTCTGCCCCTCCCGCAGGCTGCGGCCGAACTTGTGCAGATCGAGCGCGAAGAATCGGGCGCCGCGATCGGTCCAGTAGCGGGCGAGCTCGCGCTGAAAGAAGTAGTCCGACCAGCCGTGCACATACAGCACGTCCACGTCTTCGAGTGCGCGCTTGGGCATCCAGAACCGGCGCGGAGTGGGCATGGCACGCACGATGGTCGCGACGAGCGGGCCCTCCTCGTCTTCACCGAGCGCAAGGGTGCGCGCGACGAAGGGGCCCCCGAGCACGTCGGGGTGCCACAGATGGCGCACGGTCTCGGATGCCGCCACAATCGCTCCCTCCGCCGATGTCGCCTGCGTCAGTGTCGCCTGCGTTGCAGTGTCATGTGCCTCAGGTCGTCGCCCCGAGGCTACTCGGCGCGCGAGATGCGCACCATCTCCTCGCGGTCCACGACCTTGATGCGCACGCGGCCCTCGGCCTCGCCGAGGGCGAGCTCGTGCGCGTCGAGGTTGTGCCAGCCGTCGAGGTTGGTGTGGCGCACACCGCGCTCGGCGAGCAGCGCCGGGATCGCGGCCTCGGAGGGATCGACGGGCTGCCACCACGAGCCCTGATCGTTGATCAGGTGCCGCACGGTCTCCATCGCGTCCGACTTGGTGTGGCCGATCAGGCCGACGGGGCCGCGCTTGATCCAGCCGGTGGCATAGACGCCCGGCACCCGGTCGTTCGAGCCGACCTGCAGCGCCTGTCCCTCGTGGTTGGGGATGACGCCGTGGTGGTCGTCGAAGGGCACGCCGGGCAGCGGCGAGCCGAAGTATCCGATCGCCCGGTACATCGCCTGAATCGGCACCTCGCGGATCTCGCCCGTGCCGACCACGCCGCCCTCGCCGTCGGGGCGGGTGCGCTCGTAACGGATCGCGGCGACGCGGCCGCCGTCATCTTTCACGACCTCGATCGGCTTGGCATAGAAGTGCAGGTGCAGGCGACGGGATGCCGCTCCCCCGGTGCCGTTCGCGCCGGGGCGCTGACGCCATGACTGCAGGATCCGGTCGATGACCATCACCTGCTTGTTGCTCGCGATCGCGTCGCGCGAGGCCTGGTCGTATTCGAAGTCCTCGTCGTAGACGACCAGATCGACGTCGTTCAGCTCCCCGAGCTCGCGCAGCTCGAGCGGGGTGAACTTCACCTGGGCGGGACCGCGGCGACCGAAGATGTGCACATCGGTCACCTTCGAGGCCTTCAACCCCGCATAGACGTTGGCGGGGATCTCGGTGGGGAGCAGGTCGTCGGCGTGCTTGGCGAGCATGCGCGCCACGTCGAGGGCGACGTTGCCATTGCCGAGCACCGCGACATGCTCGGCGTCGAGCGGCCACTCGCGCGGCACGTCGGGGTGCCCGTCGAACCAGCTGACGAAGTCGGCGGCGCCGTACGAGCCCTCCGCGTCGGCCCCGGGCACGTCAAGCGTCGTGTCGCGCACCGCGCCGGTGGCGAAGATGACCGCGTGATAGTGGCGCTTCAGGTCGTCGAGGGTGATGTCCTCGCCGAAGCGAACGTTGCCGAACACGCGGATGTCGCCGCGATCGAGCACGTCGCGCAGCGCGTTGATGATGCCCTTGATGCGCGGGTGGTCGGGGGCGACGCCGTAGCGCACGAGGCCATAGGGTGCCGGCAGCTGTTCGAACAGGTCGATCGAGACGTCGAACTTGCGCTCTGCCTTCAGCAGAATGTCAGCCGCGTAGATTCCCGCGGGCCCGGCGCCGACAATGGCCAGTCTGAGCTGCGTCATGGCGTCCTTTCAGTGTGGTGCTGCTGTCATGGATGCCTCGGCCCTCGCCGCGGCAGAACCTCGCCGAATCGCCCTATTGGCTCCGGTCGCTCACCGCTTCCGCGAAGCGGCGCAGCGCCTCGCGCACCGGGCCGCGGGGCAGCGGGTCGAGCGCGGCGATCGCCTCGTCTGCCCACTGTTGCGCGAGCTCCCGGGTGCGTTGCGTGGCCCGGTGTCCGCGCAGCGCGGTGATGTCATCGTCGAGGATCGCCGGATCGGCGCCCTCGGCGACGCGGGCGACGCCGTCATCGATGCGCGCCACCAGCGCGCGCGAGGCCTCGTCGGTCTCGGCACGCAAGAGCAGCAGCGGCATGGTCGGCACGCCGGCGCGCAGATCGGTGCCCGGAACCTTGCCCGTCTGTTCGGCGTCGTCCGAGAGGTCGATCACGTCGTCGAGAAGCTGGAACGCGACGCCCACCTTCTCGCCGAAGACGCGCAACGGCTCTTCATACGCCTCGGGCGCGTTCGAGAAGATGATGCCCGACTGGGCGGCGGTCGCGATGAGCGAGCCGGTCTTGTCGGCGAGCACCTGCAGGTAGAACGCCATCGGGTCCTCGCCCTCGCGGGGCCCGACGGTCTCGTGCAGTTGCCCGAGGACGAGGCGCTCGAACGTGTCGGCCTGGAGGCGGATCGCCCGGATGCCGTGCTTGGCCATCAGCTGGCTGGAGCGCGAGAAGAGGAGGTCGCCGGTGAGGATCGCGACGTTGTTGCCCCAGACCTGGTGGGCGCTTGGCACACCGCGGCGCACGTCCGCGGCATCCATCACGTCGTCGTGGTAGAGCGAGCCGAGGTGCGTGAGCTCGACCGCCTTCGCGGCCTCGATCACCGCCTGGGTGTTGCCGTCGCCGAGCTGTGCCGTGAGGATCGCGAGCATCGGGCGCACGCGCTTGCCGCCGGCCTCATAGAGATAGCGGCTGGCGCTGTCGACCAGCACATCGGTGACGCGGAGGTCATCGGCGAGCTGGCTCTCGACCATGTCCATGCCTGCCTCGACCTGCGCGAGGAGTCGACGCGACTGCGGCCCCACGAATACGCGATCGGTGAGGCCCAGTCGTCCGGCCAGGCGAGAGCCCGGCGTCATAGGGCTCGAAGTCACTTGTTCAGCCTATCGCTCGGTGGGTGTGGACTCGGCCTCGGGGGCCTTCGTGCTCGGTGCGGGGCCCTGTGCGGGGCCTTGTGTGGGGCCTTGTGTGGGGCCTTGTGTGGGGCCTTGTGTGGGGCTTGGCGCGGTGCTTGTGGCGGCGCTCGGCGCGGTTGCTCGGTGCAGCGCGACGATGCCGAACGACAGGTCGCGGTGCGCGACGTCGGTCCACCCGGCCTCGCGGATCCAGGCGCTCAGCTTCGATTGGGCCGGCCAGTCCTGAATCGATTCGTTCAGGTAATCGTATGCGGGCGCATTCGAGCTGACGGCCTTCGCCACCACCGGCAGCACGCGGTTGTTGTAGAAGCGGTACAGCCCCGCAAACAGCGGCGCGGGCGGGTGCGAGAACTCGCAGATCACGAGGCGTCCGCCCGGTTTTGTCACCCGCAGCATCTCGGCCAGCGCCTTCTTCGGCTCCACCACGTTGCGCAGGCCGAATGAGATCGTCACGGTGTCGAACTCGGCGTCATCAAACGGCAGGTTCGTGGCATCCGCCTCGACAAAGGTCAGGTTCGGGATGCCGGCATGCCGACGCTTGCCCTCCGCGATCATGCCCGGCGCGAAGTCCGCCGCGACAACCTCCGCCCCGCTGCGCGCGAACGAGACGCTCGACGCCCCGGTCCCTGCGGCGAGATCGAGGATGCGTTGACCCGGCCGCGGCGCGACAGCCCGCGTGGTCGCGATGCGCCAGAGCTGGTCGTTGCCGAGGCTGAGGACCGTGTTCGTGCGGTCGTAATGCGGCGCGACCTCATCGAACATGCCCGAGACCCGCGAGGGGTCCTTGCCCAGATCGGCGCGGTGGGGCACCGGGTCGGGCGCAGTGTTCGGGTCGTTGCTCACCCCCTCATTGTAGGCGGGCCCCGCTGGCCCCTCCTCCCCTGCGTCGGCGCCGCGTCGGCGCCGCGTTCCCGCCCGGCGGTCATTCGCGAATCGCGGCGAGCGCGCGAGTCTAGGCTGGTGGGGTGAGCGCTGTGGATACCGATTTCGCCGTCCGCCCGCCGGTCGATCGCCTCGTCGTCCAGACCCGCGAGGCGGAGCACGGCGACGACCTGCTGGCATATGCCGATCCGCGCGAGCCACTTGTCTGGCTGCGCCGGGGCGAGGGCCTCGTCGCCGTTGCCGACCTGCCACCGGTGGCATACATTCGCGTTCCCGGTGGTGTCGCGGAGCGAGCCGCGCGCATGGCCGAAGCCTGGCAGGCGCTCACCGCCGGTGCCGTCATCGACGATCCCGTACAGGTGCCCGGCACCGGACTCGTCGGTTTCACCGCCCTCGCGTTCGACGACCGTTCGGCCGCCGAGAGCATCCTCATCGTGCCGGCCGTGATCGTCGCTCGCCGCGGCGGCCGTTCCTGGATCACTCGCATCGCCCGCGCGGGCGAGCCGTTCGCCGCCGCCCCCGCCGCCCCCACCGCGTACGGGCCGCAGTGGTCGGCCACGCTCGGCCCCGGCGCGCTCGGTCCGGAGGGGTACGAGGCAGCCGTCCGTGGGGGGCTCGAGGCCATCGCCTCCGGCGAGGTGAGCAAGGTCGTGGTGGCCCGAGACCTCGCCGGCACCGTGCCCGCCGGCGCCGATCTGCGCCGCCTCGCCCGGACGCTCGCAACCGGCTACCCCGATTGCTGGACCTTCGCGGTCGACGGCCTGATCGGCGCCAGCCCCGAGACGCTCGTCACCGTCTCGAAGGGCACCGTGACCGCGCGCGTGCTCGCCGGCACCGCCTCGCGCGGCGCCGACGCAGACGCCGACGCTGCGGCATCCACCGCCCTGGCCACGAGCCTGAAAGACCAGGACGAGCACGCGTTCGCGGTGCAGAGCGTGCTGCAGTCGCTGCGCCCGCACATGCGCTCGCTGGCCGCCAGCGAGCAGCCGTTCACCCTGCGGCTGCCCAATGTGTGGCACCTCGCGACCGATGTGGAGGGCGAGCTGGCTGACGCGGCCTCCGGGTTCGACCTCATCGCGCAGCTGCACCCGACCGCGGCGGTGGCGGGCACGCCGACGAAGGTCGCGCTCGATGTGATCCAGCGCCTCGAGCCCTTCGATCGCGGTCGCTACGCCGGGCCGGTCGGGTGGATCGACGCCACCGGTGATGGCGAGTGGGCGATCGCGCTGCGCTGCGCGCAGTTCTCGGCCGAGCCGGTCGCCGGGCCGAGCGGCGCGTTCGACCGGCTGCCCGTCACCGCTTACGCGGGCGCGGGGATCGTCGCCGGGAGCGACCCCGAATCGGAGCTCATCGAGACGCGCGTGAAGTTCCGGCCAATCGTCGACGCGCTGGCGTAGCGCGGGCCGGGATCGCCCGCCCGCGGATGGGGACGGGCGCGTGTGCGGGCGCGGTGCTCAGCGCGCGAGCGGCACCTCGATCAGCTGGGGCACACCGACCGCGGCGGTGAGTGCCTGGTCGAGCGCCGAGCGCGTGTCGACGCGGTGATACTCCCACCCGTACGCGCGGGCGAGCTGCTCGAGGGCGACGGTGTGCGGCGTGTACTGCACGCGCTGCATATCGGCGGTGGATGCCACGCCCGCGACCTCGAGATCGTCAAAGATCGTTCCCCCGCCGTCGTTGCCGACGATCACCTGAATGCGCGGTGCAGCCTCGGTGGGGGGCAGCAGCAGCGCGCCGACGTCGTGCAGCAGCGTCAGGTCTCCCAGGAGCACGCGGGTCACGCCGGGGCCGCCGTCGCGCTGGCTGGCGATCGCGATGCCGAGGCCGGTCGCGATCGTGCCGTCGATGCCCGCAAGCCCCCGGTTGGAGTGCACGGTCAGTGCCTTGCCGGGCAGCACCTCATCGGCGACGCGGACGAGCCGCGACGAGCCGAACAGCAGCCGGTCGTGCGGCCAACTCGCCCGCCACACGGCGTCGACGAGCCCGGCACGATCGAGCGGGAGGCGGAGCGCGTCGAGCTCGGCGGCAACAGCGCCGAGGCGCCGGGCAGGCTCGCTCGAGTGCAGGCCCGCAAGGTCGGGGGCCGGCGGGCTCAGGTCGACGGCGGCCGCCTGCGAGGCGCGCATCCACGCTCCGAGCCACTCGTAGTCGACCTCGCCGTCGGCGACGGTCACGGTGTCGGCGTGCGTGGTCGCACCGTTGAGGTTGAGGGGCTCGCCCGTGCCGGCGACGGCGATCACCTCGACGGCTGCGCGCGAGGCGAGGACCGCGGTCTCGCGGCTGAGCGTCGGGTGCCCGAACACCACCACCCGCTCGATCCGGCCGCCGAGCTCGGGGTCGCGCAGCAGCGCGCGATATGCGTGCACGAGGTGCCGTCCGAAGCGCGCACCGCTGACCACCTCGGCGATCAGCGGCCAGCCCCCCGCGTGCGCGAGCTGCTCGGCGCCCACGCCGGCGCCGGCGCCGGCGAGCACGATCGTGCGCGCTCCGCGCGGCAGGGTGACCGCAAGGCGGGGCTGCGCGGCACGAGCGGTCTCGGCGACCGGCCAGGCGGTGCCGTCGGGGGCATGCGGGGCGCCGAGCCAGGTGGGAAGACTGCCGGCGAGCGGCTCACGCAGGCCGAGGTTCAGCTGCACGGGGCCGGGGGTGGCGAGGGCGGGTCCGGCACCGGTGGCGGCATCCCACGCCCGGTGCGCCCACGCGCGCCAGCGTGCACTCTGCGCGCCGTCGCCGCTGGCGTCGGTGTCGGTGGGCACGGGCACATCGACCCCGACGAGTCGGCCGGCGGTCGCGAGGCCCGCGAACATGCCGAGCTGGTCGGTGGTCTGGTTCGAGCCGACGCCGCGCAGCTCAGGCGGGCGGTCGGCGGTGAGCAGCAGGAGGGGTACGCCCGAGTGGTGGGCTTCGAGGGCTGCGGGCAGCAGGTTTGCCGCGGCCGTGCCCGAGGTGCAGATCACGGCGGCGGGGGCGCCGGATTCGCGGCCGATGCCGAGGGCGAGAAAGCCGGCGACGCGTTCGTCGATGCGCACGTGCAACTGGATGTCGCCACGGCGCTCGAGTTCGGCCGCCAGCAGGGCGAGGGCCTGCGAGCGCGAGCCCGGGCTGACGACGATGTGCCGAAGGCCGAGCGAGATCAGCTCCGAGAGCAGCGCCGCTGCGGCATCCGTCGCGGGGCTTTCGATGGTGCGCGCCTCGGCGAGCGCGCTCGAGGGCGTGGGGGCGGGGGCGTCGCCGTGTTCCGCGGGGAACGTCGCGCCGCGCACGGCGTCGTCGTGCTGCACGCGGCTCAGCCGTTCATTCCGCGGTGCTGCTCGTCACCTTCGGTCTCGGGCTTCGCACCGGGCGTGGGCGCGGGGCCGGTCGAGCCCGCCGCCGAGCCGCCGGTGGCACCGGAGGGATCCTTCGGCGCACCGCCGGTGCGGCCGCCGCCGTGCGCACCCCAGCGGGGGTCATCGTCTTCGGCGTCGAGCTTGGCGAGCTCCTCCTCGAGGCGGCGGATGCGCTCGTCCTGGTCGCTCGGCACGGCCATGCGACGCAGAAACTCGGGGTCGTCATCGGGCGCGCGCATGGTCTGGCCGTCGGCACGGCCGCGGCCGATCACGAACCAGAGCACACCGCCGATGACGGGAAGCACCGCGATGATGACAATCCACAGCGGCTTCGAGACGCCGCGATGGCGGGTCGCTGGCTGCATCGCGCAGTCGACAAGGCTGATGATGACGAACACCACAGCCAGAACGGCGAGCACAATCAAGACGCGGACCACACGCTCATCTTAGGCTTCGCACATCTGTGCCGGCTGTGGGTGACGCCACTCCCAGGGAGCCCCCAGAACGCGCGCGAACCCGCACGTAGACTTGTCGGGTGACTTCTCGGCCCGTTCTCGTCTACACGCTTCTGCGCCTGCTGGCATTCCTCGTGCCGTTGGTCATCCTGTGGTTCCTGTTCCCCGGCATGCCGTGGGTTGCCGCGATCATGGCCGCCGCGATCGGCGCGAGCCTCTCGATCATCTTCCTGCGCCGCCCGCGCGAGGAGGTGTCGACGCGGATCTATGCCGCGCGACAGAAGCGCACCAAGGTCACCGACGACGACGTGGAAGACGCGGTCTTGGACGCGACCGAGGGGCCCGCGGACGCGAACCCGGCGCCGTAGCGGGGCGCGGCTCCGGCCTGACGCCGGAGCGGGGTGCGGCTCGACGAGAGGGCTCGACGAGAGCGAACGGGTGGCACCGCCCCCGGAGCGACCGGCGTCAGCCGAAGAACGCCCAGAACAGCCCGGCGCCGTACGCCAGCGCGGTCAATGACGTGAGCGCGAGGCACACCACCAGCTCGCGCGGCTCGCGATACGTCCAGACGATGAGGATGGCGGGCAGCCCCGCGAGCAGGGCGAGCAGCACCAGCCACGCGATCGGATAGAACGGCGTGAGCAGCACGGCGATCACGAACGGGATCAGCACGAACAGCGTGAACAGCACCTGCGTCGCGCGCTTCCCGATGCGCACCGAGAGCGTGCGCTTGCCGGCGACGCGATCCTGGTCGATATCGCGCAGGTTGTTCGCGAGCAGCACCGCACAGGCGAGCAGACCCGCGGCGACGCCCCCGAACCACGCCTCCTGCGGCACGATGCTCGCCTGCACATAGGTGGTGCCGACCGTCGCGACCAGACCGAAGAACACGAACACAAACAGCTCGCCGAGGCCGGCGTATCCATAGGGACGCTTGCCGCCCGTGTAGAACCACGCGGCCACGATGCAGGCGGCCCCCACCGCGAGCAGCCACCACAGCTGCGAGGCGATGACGATGGCCAGGCCCGCGGCCGCCGCGAGCGCGAAGAACGCCAACGCGACGGTCAGCACCGTGCGCGGCGCCGCCTTGCGCGACCCGGTGAGGCGGGCGGGACCCACCCGGAAATCGTCGGTGCCGCGGACGCCGTCGCTGTAGTCGTTCGCGTAATTGACGCCGATCTGCAGCGCGAGCGCGACGATGAGGCACGCGAGGGCCATGAGCCAGCGCAGCTCGACCGTCACGAGCGTGGCGGCTCCCGTGCCGATCAGCACCGGCGCGATCGCGAGCGGCAGCGTGCGAAGACGCGCGGCGCCGATCCAGTCGCGCAGCGTCGCGGGCTTCACGGCCTGCGGGGCGCGGGCGACGTGCGCCTTCTGCGGGTTGCCGCGCGGCTTCTGCGCGCGGTGCTTCGGGTTCTTGCGCTTGTTGCGAGAGTTTGCTGCCACGTCAAGCATCCTAGGGTTTGCGGCGCACGGGGGCGGTGCGGCGCCCGCGGGCCGCCCCTACTGCGCGAACAGCGCGCGCAGCGCCCGGCGATCAGGCTTGCCCGAGCTGAGCATCGGCAGCGGTGACACGACCTCGAGCTGGCGGGGCCGCGCCTGCGGGCCGACCGCCTCGGCGACGGCAGCGCGCGCAGCCTCGAGTGCCGCCGCGGTATCGATGCCCGCGGCACCAGGCTCCGCGCCCACCACGATCACGCTCGCCTCGCCCCAGCGATCGTCGCCCACGCCGATCACCACCGCGCGCTCGAGCCCCGGCACCGAGTGCACGGCCGCCTCGACCCGGTCGAGCGAGACGTTGATGCCGCCGCTGATGATCACGTTGTCGCGCCGGCCCGTGACCGAGACGACACCGCCCTCGAAGGCGCCCGCGTCGCCGGTGCGGTACCAGCGCTCGCCGGCCTCGACGACGAAGACCTCGGCGGTGAGCTCGGGATTGCCGAGGTATCCATCGGCCAGCGTCGGCCCACCCAGCTGCAGCTCGCCGCCGACCTCGCGAACGCGGACGCCATCGAGCGGCACGCCGTCGTAGACGCAGCCGCCCGCGGTCTCGCTCGAGCCGTAGGTGCGCACGATCCGGGCGCCGAAGTCGTCGGCGCGGGCCGCGAGCGCCGCCGGCAGCGCCTGCCCGCCGATCAGGATCGCCTCGAACGAGCGAAGTGCGTCGGCGACCGCCCGGTCGTGCGGGGCCGCATCGAGCAGGGTTGCCAGCTGGGCGGGCACGAGCGAGGTGTAGCTCGGCACGCGCACACCCCCGACCGACGAGGCCATGCCCAGCGCCGCGGCGGTGAAGGCCTCCGGCGTGAACCTGCCGCTGAGGATCGCCGGCTCGTGGCCCTGCACGAGCGAACGCACGAGCACCTGCAGCCCCGCGACGTAGCTGGCGGGCAGCGCGAGCAGCCAGGCCCCTTCTCCGATGCGCGCGGCGGTCGACAGGGCGCTCGAGGTCAGCGCGCTGCGGCTGAGCACGACCGATTTCGGCACACCGCTCGAGCCGGATGTGGTGACGACCACGCCCATGCCGGCGGGCACGTCGATCGTGCGGGGGTGGCCTGCGGCATCCACGCCACCGACCGGCAGGCCGAATGCGATCGCGGGACCGGCACCGAGCACCGCCCCGCGCAGGGCGCGCAGCACGTCGCGGGGGTCGTCGCTGTGGAGGGTCTCGAGCCGCACGTCAGTAGTACCAGGGGTATGCCGACCAGTCGGGATCGCGCTTCTCGAGGAACGAGTCGCGGCCCTCCACGGCCTCATCAGTGCCGTACGCGAGGCGCGTGGCCTCGCCGGCGAACACCTGCTGCCCCACGAGCCCGTCGTCGACCGCGTTGAAGGCGTACTTGAGCATGCGGATCGCGGTGGGGGATTTGGTGAGGATCGTGCGGGCCCAGCGGATCGCCTCTACCTCGAGCTCGGCGTGCGGCACCACCTTGTTGACCGCACCCATCTCGTATGCGCGCTGTGCCGAGATCTCTTCGGCGAGGAAGAACACCTCGCGCGCGAACTTCTGGCCGACCTGGCGCGCGAAATACGCGCTGCCGTAGCCCGCGTCGAACGAGCCGACGTCCGCGTCGGTCTGCTTGAAGCGGCCGTGCTCGGCCGAGGCGATCGTGAGGTCGCACACGACGTGCAGGGAGTGTCCGCCGCCGGCCGCCCAGCCCGGCACCACGGCGATCACGGGCTTCGGCATGAAGCGGATCAGGCGCTGCACCTCGAGGATGTGCAGGCGACCGGCGCGCGCGGCGTCGACCCCCTCAGCCGACTCGGTCTCCGAGTACTTGTAGCCGTCGCGGCCACGAATGCGCTGGTCGCCGCCGGAGCAGAACGCCCAGCCACCGTCCTTCGCGCTCGGACCGTTGCCGGTGAGCAGGATGACCCCGACCCGCGCGTCCTGGCGAGCGCCGTCGAGCGCACGGTAGAGCTCATCGACGGTGTGCGGGCGAAACGCGTTGCGCACCTCCGGGCGATTGAACGCGATGCGGGCGATGCGTCCGTCTTTCGAGACATGCGCGGTGATGTCGGTGAAGGATGCCGCGCCGGGCGCCAGCTCCCATTCCGCCGGGTCGAAGAGCTCAGAGATCATGGCTCCAGCCTAGGCGCAGCGCATTGCGGGCGTCGCTGTGTGGCGGGGTTGGTGTGGGGGTGGGTTCCGGGGTGGTGGTGGGCCGTGGAGTGGTGCTGGGCTGTGGGTGCCGAGCGGTCATGTTGCGGGCTCTTGCTGAACCCCACTCTTCTTTAGAATTTTTCTTCTAAAGAGTTCTCCACAGAATCGCCTCAGGCCTGTCTTTATGTGCGATTTCTTGAGAGAATGGAGGCATGAAGCGCACGGGGAGCAGCGACTACACACCGGATGAGGTGGCCGAGCTTGATGCGCTTCGCGACGAGATGGTCGAACTGCAGGCGCTGGAGGGTGCACGGCAGGCGCGTGAGGCCGTCATCATGCACCGGGTATCGCAGATCGCAGGCGCGGCGTCGCTGCGGGGTGAGGCGTCCAGTCGGGTGTCTGAGTTGCCGTATCGTGCAGTCGCGGCGGACTTCGCGGCCGCGCTCAGAATCAGCGATCGCACGGTGGCACGCATGCTCGGCTCGGGTGACACGCTGGTGGAGGAGTTCTCGGGCACGCTTGCCGCGCTCGCGGAGGGGCGCATTCATCGGGGGCATGTGTCGGGCATCATCGATGCGGGCGCACACCTTCCCACACCGCAGGCGCGGTGTGCGTTCGAGGAGCTCGTGCTGCCATACGCGGAGCATGAGGCGCCGGGCCGGGTGCGTGCGTTCGCTCGGAACACGGCAGAGCGGGTGCACCCGAGCACGTTCACCGAACGCCACCAGGCGGCGACGGCCTGTCGCGGGTTACGGGTCAACGACCTGCCCGACGGAATGTCCGAGCTGATCGCGACCCTCCCCACCGTGGTGGCCCACGGCGTGCTGGATCGGGTGCGGCAGATGGCCCGCCAGGTGAAGGATGCCCGGCGCAGCACCGCTCGCCGCACTGACGGCACTGCGGTGAACGGCACCGGCCCGCGAGTGGGTACCGGCGCGCGTGCCGGAGTCGGCGCGGGGGTTGACCCATCGGGGCTTGGTCCCGCGGGGCTCGAGGCAGCGAAGCTCGAGGCAGCGGGGCAGTCGCCGTTTTGGCCCGGGTTGAGGCCAGACGAGCTTTCCGGCGAACTGTCCGGGCTTCGCGGCGAGCCCGGTTCGGGGTTTCTCGACGGTGATGCGCGGTCGATCGATGAGGTGCGGGCCGATATTTTCGCCGATCTGCTCCTCACCGGCGACCCCGCTGGGCACGCGCACGGTGGCGCCGGCACCGACGCCGCTGGCACCGCCGGCGACCCCCTGCTCGCAGGGCTCGGTGCGATCACCGCGCACGTGCAGGTCACCGTCCCCGTACTCTCGCTCCTCGGCCAGGCAGACACACCCGCGAGCCTCGCGGGCGTGGGGCCGATCGATGCCGACACCGCCCGGCGCCTCGCCGGCGCAAGCTCCGGCTGGGATCGCGTCCTCACCGACCCGATCAGCGGTGCCGTGCTCGCCGTCGACCGCTACACCCCCAGCGTGCAGCTGCGGCGCACCCTGCAGGTTCGCGACCAGCACTGCCGATTCCCCGGGTGTCGACAACCCGTACACCGCTCCGACATCGACCACACCATCGACTACGCCCACGGCGGCCGCACACGCGAGAACAACCTCGCCCACCTCTGTCGCGGACACCACACCCTGAAACACCAAACCTCATGGCGAGTAGTCCAAAGACCCGGCGGCATCCTCGAATGGACAAGTCCCACCGGCCGTGTGTATCCGGACGTGCCAACATCATCGGTGATGTTCAAACCCGAAGACGAATGGAACGACCACCTCACGCGGGCGGACGCCGGTCACGCGCGTGCCGCGGCCGAAGAGCCCGCACCGTTCTGATCGAACGCCGCGCGTCCCTGCGCGCCGGGCCGGCGGCGCCGATGCCTCCATACCGGAGCCTTCCCCTCAGCCGGCGCCACCCCGACCACCGCGGCCCTTGCTTTCTTCGTTTCAGGTGTCTTCGTTTCGTTTCGGGCGTCTTCGCTTCGGGCGCCTTCAAGCCGAACGCCCCGCACTGGGCAGCTCCGCGCCGGGCACCTCCGCGTCGGGCGTGCCCGCGTCCCACTGCTTCACGTCGAATGCACTCGCGCCGAAAGCCTCCATACCTCCATGCCGGGCGCTCGCGCCGAATGTCCCCCACCGAACGTCCCCGCGCCGAACGCCCCCGCCGGGCATCCCCGCACCGAACGCCCCCGCCGGGCATCCCGGCACCGAACGACTTCACGTCGTCGCACGATTCGCCGAGGGGGCATGATGGTCGCATGAGCACCGACACCGGCCCCGAGGCCACCAGCGAACCCATCGCCCTGCCCACCCTGGACGAGCTCCGCGAGAGCGCGCGCGTGGTGGCGCTGCCGATGGCCGCGCGCTTTCGCGGCATCGAGGTACGCGAGGCACTGCTGCTGCGCGGCCCCGCCGGTTGGACCGAGTTCTCACCCTTCGCGGAGTACGCGGATGCCGAGGCATCCACCTGGCTCGCGAGCGCAATCGAGTTCGGGTGGAGCGAGCCGCCCACCGCGGTGCGGCACGAGATCGGCGTGAATGCGACGGTGCCGGCGATCGCTGCCGAGCGAGTGCCCGAGGTGCTCGCCCGCTTCGAGGGCTGCCGCACCGCCAAGGTGAAGGTCGCCGAGCGCGGGCAGAGCCTCGCCGATGACATCGCCCGCGTGCGCATCGTGCGCGAGCTGCTCGGGCCCGAGGGCCGGGTGCGCATCGACGTGAACGCCGCGTGGAACGTGGACGAGGCCGAGCACGCGATCCACGCCCTCGCCGAGTACGACCTCGAATACGTCGAGCAGCCCTGCGCGAGCATCGCCGAGCTGGCCGAGGTGCGCCGCCGCATCAAGCACATGGGCATCCCGATCACCGCAGACGAAAGCGTTCGCCGCGCCGAGGACCCGCTGGCGGTGGCCCGCGCCGGGGCCGCCGACATCATCGTCGTCAAGGCGCAGCCCCTCGGTGGCCTGCACCGGGCGCTCGCGATCGTCGCCGAGGCGGGGCTGCCCGCCGTCGTCTCAAGCGCCGTCGACACGTCGATCGGCCTCTCGATGGGCGCCGCCCTCGCCGCCGCCCTCCCGAGCCTCGACTACGACTGCGGGCTCGGCACCTCCTCGCTCTTCGTCGAAGACATCGCGGTGCCGGCCGTGCGCCCGGTCAACGGCAAGATCACCGTCGGCCGCGTCGAGCCCGACCCCGCACGCCTCGATGCGCTCGCCGCCCCGGCCGATCGACGCGACTGGTGGATGTCGCGACTCGAGCGCTGCCACGCGGTGCTGGCTGCGGCATCCACGCGCTGACGCACGCAACGCACACGCGCACGAGCGCAGCGCGCACGAGCGCACTCGCGCGGCTCAAGGCAACGCTCACGCGGCCCAAGCCCCGCGCAGCGCGACCGGCGCTCAGCCCTGCGGTGCCTCCACGAGCAGGAGCACAAGCCCGGCGATCTCGTCGCCCACGCGCGCCGCGATCGCCGCGTCGTCGAGGCCGACCATCGCCGCGTTGGCAGAGGCGCTCTCATAAAATGAGATGAGAAGGCGAGCGGCCTCCGCGTCGGAGGCGCGGAAGGTGAGCCCGTGGGCCGAGCGCAGCTCGTGGATCAGCCGCGCGACGCTCTTCACGAGCTCCTCGGAGAGCGAGAGGTAGGCGGCCGCGATCTCGGGGTTGCGCAGGGCGCGCACCCGAATCTCGCCCATCAGCAGAATCGTGGAGTGGGCGTCCCCTGAGACCTCGAGCACCCGCTGCACGATCTCGATCGGCGTGAGCCGCGACACCACGCTCGCGCCACCCGCAGCGAGCTCGCGCACCCGACGTTCGACCGCCTCGACCTGCTCGCGCGCGACGCGACCGGCAAGTTGCAGAAACAGCTCGTCCTTGGTCTCGAAGTTCGAGTAGAACGCGCCGCGCGTGTAGCCGGCGCGCTCACAGATCGACTCCACCGAGGTGCCGTCAAGGCCCGAGGTCGCAAACTCGATCGCGGCGGCATCCATGAGCCGCCGCCGGGTGCGCTCACGGCGCTGCGTCGGCTCGCGCTCGGCTGCGTCGGTGACCATGCAACTCCCTGTCGTGTGCTCGCGCCCGTGCGTTCCGCGCGCATCGCCCGGACGCGCGGCCCGCGGGCACAGTGCCCCGGCGACCAATTCTCACACGCCACATTCAGCGACGGGTGCGGCGCCACTGTTACGATACAACCCTGTATCGGATACATCGGTGTATCCACTCCCCCAGCTCCTGATTCGCCCCCGGAGGCACCGTGTCCACACTGCTTGCTGCGCTTGGTCGCTGGTCGTATCGGCACCCGTGGCGCGTCGTCGTCGCGTGGGTCCTCCTCCTCGGCCTTGCCGGCACCGGTGCGCTCACGCTCGGCGCGGGCACCGACGACTCGTTCTCGATCCCCGGAACCGAATCCGAGGCCGGGCTCGACCAGCTCGCCCGGACCTTCCCGCAGGTCAGCGGCACGAGCGCCCAGTTGGTGATCATCACCGACGAGGAGGCGCCGATCTCCGAGCCGGCCTACCGCGAACCCATCGAGACCGCCGTCGAGCAGTTCGAGGCGCTCACGCAGGTCAGCGCCGCGAACAACCCGTTCTCCGAGATGGTCGACGGCCTCATCTCCGAGCGCGGCGACGCAGCCATCGTGCGCCTCCAGTTCGACGGGCAAGCCTCCGCCGTGACGGAGACGAGCTACGACGAGCTCGAGCGAATCACGGAGCAGCTGCAAACGGCGCTCCCGGAGGGCAGCGTCGTCACCCTCGGCGGCGACCTCTTCTCGCAGGAGATGCCCGGCATCACGATCACCGAGGCCATCGGTCTCATCATCGCCCTCCTCGTTTTGATCGTGACCTTCCGCTCCTTCGTCGTCGCGGGGCTCCCCCTGCTGACCGCGATCCTCGGCGTCGGGCTGTCGATGGCGCTCATCTTCTTCGCCACGGCGTTCGCGCCGATCTCGGCCACCACGCCCCTCCTCGCACTCATGCTCGGGCTCGCGGTCGGCATCGACTACACGCTGTTCATCATCGCGCGCCACCAAGACCAGGTTCGCGGCGGCGTGGAGCTCGAGGAGTCGGCCGCGCGCGCGACCGGCACCGCGGGCTCGGCCGTCGTCTTCGCCGGCGTCACGGTCCTGATCGCCCTCGTCGGGCTCTCCTTCGCGAACATCCCGTTCCTCACCACGATGGGCATCGCCGCGGCCGTCGCCGTCGCGATCGCCGTGCTCGTCGCCCTCACCCTCACCCCCGCACTCCTCGGCCTGGTCAAGGGCCGCGTCGCCGGCCGCGCCGCACGTCCGTCGCGCCGCGCGCGGAGGGCCGGGGCGAACGCGGTGGGTGCGCCCGGTGCGGCGCGTCCCGCGGGCTCGGTGGATGCCGCGACCCCCGCGGACGCCACCCCCAAGGTCGGCTTCGCCCGACGCTGGGTACGCCTGGTCACGAAGCATCCGATCGTCACCACCGTCGCGGTGATCGCCGGCCTCGGCGTCGCCGCCATCCCGATCAGCGGGATCGGCCTCGCGTTGCCCAACGCCGGCATGCTGCCGGCCGAGAGCCAGGCGCGTCAGAACTACGACCTCGCCTCCGAGCACTTCGGCGTCGGATTCAACGGCCCGCTGATCCTCACCGGCACGATCGTCACCAGCACCGACCCGCTCGGCCTCATGGACGAGCTCGCCGCCGACGTTGCCCTGATCCCCGGCGTCAAGACCATCGCCCTGGCAACGCCGAACGAGACCGCCGACACCGGCATCGTGCAGGTCATCCCGACCACGGCCCCCGATGACCCGGCCACGGCCGAGCTCGTGCGCGAGCTGCGCGCGCAGCACGATCGCTGGCTGGAAGAGTTCGGGATCGACATCAAGGTCACCGGCTTCACCGCCGTCGCGATCGACATCTCGGACCGTCTCGCCGGCGCACTGATACCGTTCGGCCTCTTCGTCATCGGGCTCTCGCTGGTGCTGCTCACCATCGTCTTCCGCTCGATCTGGGTGCCGATCAAGGCCACCCTCGGCTACCTGCTCTCGGTCGGCGCCGCCTTCGGCGCGGTCGGCGCGGTGTTCGGCTGGGGGTGGTTCGCCGAGCTGCTGAACGTCTCGACCGTCGGCCCCATCATCAGCTTCCTGCCGATCGTGCTCATGGGCGTGCTGTTCGGGCTCGCGATGGACTACGAGGTGTTCCTCGTCGCCCGCATGCGGGAGGACTACGTCCACCGGCGCGCCGAGCGCCCGCACGAGGACCCGAACGCCTCGGCGCGCGCGGCGATCGAGTCGGGCTTTGTCGGTTCGGCCCGTGTCGTCACCGCCGCAGCACTGATCATGTTCGCGGTGTTCGCCGCGTTCGTCCCCGAGGGCGACCACAACATCAAGCCCATCGCGTTGGGGCTCGCCGTCGGTGTGGCCGTCGACGCGTTCGTCGTGCGCATGACGCTCGTGCCTGCCGTGCTGGCGCTGCTGGGTGCCCGCGCCTGGTGGATGCCGAAGTGGCTCGGGCGCATCCTCCCCCACTTCGACGTGGAGGGCGAGGCCGTACAGCGCGAGATCGCACTGGCCGATTGGCCCGAACCGCACTCCACGGCGCGCGTCGTGGGCCACGAGGTGGGCCTGCGCGAGCGCGGTGTCACCCTGTTCAAGGGCGTCTCGTTGCGCATCGAGCCCGGCGAGACCCTGGTGATCACGGGTGCCGAGCGGCGCAGCATCCACGCCCTGATGCTCACCCTCGCGGGCCGCCTCGCGCCGAGCTCCGGCACGCTCAAGGTCAACGGTCAGCTGCTGCCGAGCGGCGCCATGTGGGTGCGCTCGAAGGTTGGCATCGCACTCCTCCACGAGGGCCGAAAGCCCGCCGCCGAGCTCCGGCACGCACTGAAGGGCGCCCCGCGCCTGGTCGTGATCGACGGCATCGACGCGGCCATCGACCCCGCCGTGCGTGACCAGCTCGCCTCCGAGCTGCGGGATGCCGCGGCCCGCGCCCGCACTGCCGCACAGCCGTTCACCCTCGTGGTCGGAGCCGGCGATGCCGAGCTCGCCCGCGAGCTGCTGGCCGATGCCGGAATCGAGCACGTCGGCACGCTCGACCTCTCGCGACCCGCGTCGCCGCGCCGCGACATCCCCCGACCACACGACCCGAGCGCCGCGCACGCGGCCGCCGCGTCGTCCGACGCATCCGCCGTCTCCACAGCTTCTTCCGGTTCCACAGCGACCGCAGCGACCACCGAGGTGCCCGCATGACCCTTCCCATCGAACGCGCCCGCACGCGCCGTCCCATCACCTGGCTGACCGTGCTCGGGGTGATTCTGCTGCCCGTGCTGATCGGCGGCGTGCTGGTCGCGGCGCTGTACAACCCGACCGAGCGCCTCGAGAACATCACGGCGGCGATCGTGAACAACGACGAGCCGGTCACGATCGACGGCCAGTACGTGCCGCTCGGCCGCCAGCTCACCGCGGGGCTCGTCGACGGTGGCGACGCCGACAGCAACCTCAGTTGGATCATCTCGAACACCGAGGATGCCGCGTCCGGCCTCGCCGACGGCACGTTCAGCGCCGTCGTGACCATTCCCGAGAACTTCTCCTCGGCGGCGACCTCGACCGCGAACCCCGACACCGCGACGCAGGCGGTCATCGAGGTGCAGACCCCGAAGAACAGCCTGATCGTCGACGACGCCATCACCGCGCAGGTGACGCAGACCGCCGCCGATGTGATGGGCACCCAGCTCTCGCAGATCTATCTCGAGAATGTGTTCCTCGGCTTCACGACGCTCGGCGACCAGCTCGGCGAGGCGGCAACAGGCGCGGGCAAACTTGGCACCGGCGCCTACGAGGCACGCACCGGCGCCCTCGCCCTCGGCGACGGCGCACACGGCATCGCCGGCGGTGCGGGCGGGATCGCCGACGGCGCGAACGCGCTCGGCGGCGGGCTCGACCAGCTCGCCGGCGGCACCCGCGACGCAGCGGGCGGCGCGAAGCAGCTCGGTGGCGCGCTGCACGGCATCGCCGACCAGGTCTCGCAGACCCCCACGCTGCCGCAGCCGCTGATCGACCTCGCGATGGCCGCATGGAACGAGGTGCAACACGCCGCCGGCGAGCTCGGCGGCCTGAACAGCACGCTCTCCTCGCTCAGCGCCGATTGCATGGCCGAGACGGGTGGGGCGCAGGCATACTGCGACCGCGTCGCCGCGGCCGCGGGGCAATCCGCGGCGATCTCCGGGTCGCTTGAGACGGCCAAGGGCATGGCCGACCAGTTGGCGGCCGGCCTCAAGCAGCTCGCGGAGTCGGCAGCCCCCGCAACCGCCCAGCTCGTCGCCGGGCTGCGCACCATCGCGAACGAGACGCAGGGCCTCGGCGCCGGACTCGACACGATCGCCGGCGGCATCGGTGCCTCGGCATCGGGCGCGCGCGAACTCGCCGGCGGTGCGACCCAGCTGCAGTCGGGCGCGACGCAGCTCGGCAACGGCGCGACGGCGCTCGCCGATGGCATCAGCGCGATCGGCGATGGCGCGAACGAGCTGGCGAGCGGCCTCGATCAGGCCGTCGCCGCCCTCCCCGCCTACGATGAGCAGCAGCGCGCAAGCCTGGCCGAGGTCGTCAGCAATCCCGTCGGAACCAACGCTGCCGGCAGCTCGCTGTTCGGCGCCTCGGCCATCCCGCTGCTCTCGGTGCTGGCGCTGTGGATCGGCGCCATCGGCACCTACATCGTGCTGCAGGCCTCGAGCCGTCGCGCGCTCACCTCGCGCAGCTCGTCGCTCGCGCTCGCGGCTCGCGGCTTCGTGCCCGGTGCCGTGATCGGCGCGGTCCAGGGCATCCTCGTCGCCGGCGTCGTCCAGATCGCGGGCTCGTACGCCTGGGGTGAGTGGTTCGGCTTCGCCGCGCTGTGCGTGCTCGCAGGGGTGGCGTTCGCCGCGGTGAACCAGGCGCTCGTCGCCGCATTCGGCGGCATCGGTCGGTGGATCGCGGCGGCCGTCGCGGTGCTGGTCGTAGCGACCGGGGTCGTCTCGACCGTGCCCGGCATGCTCACCGCGATCGCTGGCGTCATGCCCACCGCGGCCGCGTACCAGGCCATGCTCGGCGTCCTCAGCGGCGCTACGGGGATCGGCGCCGGCGTCGCCGGGCTGATCGTGTTCGCCGTGCTGGCGTTCGCGGTCTCGGTGTTCGCCGTCTCGCGCCGCCGCACGGCGTCTGCGGCGCGGCTCGTGGCAGCCGCCGCGTAGGCGGGCGGCTCGTGGCGGCCGCCGCGTAGTGCGGGCGCCGCGTAGTACGGGCGGCGCGCAGGGCGGGTGCCGCGCAGGGCGGGTGCCGCTGGGCACTGGCGGCTGTGCTGGTCAGCGCACACGCCGGCCACCGGGGCTTGCACTAGCCCTGGGCACACGCCGGCCACCGGGCCGCAGGGCATGCCGGTGACACACCGCGATCGCGCCGAAACACCACGCGTCGCAGGGTGTCTCGGCGCAATTCTGGTGTTTCACCCGTGGACCTGCATCGGCCGCAGCCGCGAGGGTGCCCAACGCGGGGGCGCAGGGCAGCAGCGCGG